>JFJP01034107.1_pt1 | contig 12236 bp, 6 predicted proteins | sample 431651 | NCBI WGS metagenome assembly JFJP01 (sample SAMN02602958, study PRJNA72255) | Microbial mat metagenome, whole genome shotgun sequencing project. | biome: fresh water; feature: sink hole; material: water; isolation source: purple microbial (photo- and chemosynthetic) mats found in... | reverse complement strand
AAGCGATGAAATCCTTGGGGGAAATCCAGGGACTTCAGTCGACCATACGGCTTGATGACAGCGGCGATGTGGTGCGAAAGCTGTTCCTTCTTTCGGCCCGAGACGGCCGTTTCATCCGGGTTCTGCCTTGAAGGGTCGCACAACTTCGTTGCCGACCTTCCGGGCAACCCTGCTGCACTTGGTGTTTCTTCCCAGTCTGCTGCTTTTGATCGGTCTGTTCTGGGCCGCTGGGATTGTTTTTGAAAAAACAGGCGAGCTGAGCATACGGCTGAACGCACGAATCGCCGAAGGGTTAGCCTCACAGGTCGGTGATGAGCTTAATAACCGGGTTCACTCTTTGGACAGGTTGTCAGCTGTTCTCGAAGTAACCAATTCGGAGGACCGGCCAGCGGCTTTCCAGCGGCTTACCTCCTTGGCAGGTGCGTTCGAGGGTGTTTACCTGCTCGACCCTGGACTGATAGTCCGTGCCCAATGGCCCGACGATCAGGACCAAATTGGAAATGATTTTTCGGGACAGGAGGTTCTTCGTACATTGGGCATGGGGAGTGAAACCACTTGGAGCAATTCCTTTGCCTCTCCTCGTACGGGTCGTTCGACGGTCTCAATTGCCCGAACTTTTCAAGGAGGTGTCTTGTTGGGGAACCTCAATCTGGATCCATTGGAAGGACAGGTCCTTCAGTTGGCAGAGGGGAGCGGGAATTCTGTTGCTCTGGTGGATTCCAAGGGAACCTTTTTGGCGCATCCCGATCCGGAAATTTCTCATCAGAGGCAACCCAATCTGAATTACCTCCTCCAACGGGGCCTACATGGCTCAGGTGCCTTTACGTACTCGGAACAGAGCAAGCAGGGGGTTCTTCTTGTATCGGTACAGCCTCTGCCTGTTACGGGATGGGCCGTGCTGGTGTCGCAACCACTGGTGGAAATCTATCAGCCTCTGACTCCGGTGCTTTATCTGCTTATTCCTTTGGTGCTTCTGTTTATTCTGGGAGCCGTCCTGATGGTTGTATTAATGGACAGGCATCTATTGGGTGCTCTTGCCACCTTGAGGCAACAAACGGAGGGGCTCAGCCGCGGAGAGTTCGACTCGATCGGGAAACGGACCCGGTATCAGGACCTGAATAACATTCTAGACTCCTTTGAGACCATGCGTCAGAACGTCTGGCAGCGGGAGGAGGATCTGCGCCTTGGTGAGAGGCGGTTTAGGCGAATGTTTGAAGATGCTGCTATCGGTATTGTTTATTCGTCGTTTTCAGGGGATTTGTTTGACTTGAATCAAACCATGGCGATGCTTCTAGGGTACTCCAGCCCTGTTGAAGCCAAAGCCGAATTGAAGGGCACCACGGCTTCCCTCTACGTCCGACCCGAGGAGCGAGGTGCCATTCTGAAGATGCTTCAGGGTACCTCGGAGGCCAAGATCAAGCTGACTACGGAGTTTTATCATCGTTCGGGGAAGGCCCTCACGATGAATCTCCATCTGGCCCGTATTTATGATACCCAACGTGGCGAATTCATCCTTGAGACTTTTGCTGAAGATGTCACCGATCTGAAAATAGCTGAAAAAGCAATTCGGGACTTGAACCGTGAACTGGAAGCCAAAGTATTGGAACGGACCAAGCACCTGGAAAAAGCCCTCGAAGACCTGGGGACGGCCCAAACCCATCTGGTGCATTCTGAGAAAATGGCTGCCTTGGGCCAGTTGATTGCCGGTATCGCCCACGAACTGAATACCCCCCTGGGTGCTATTCATGCTTCGAATGATACCATTGCCATACTTTTGCAACGGGTGCTGACCGATCTCCCGCCCCTGGTGGCTGCTCTTCCCAGTGATCTGAGTGCTTTGCAGCGCAAATTCTACGAAGCAGCAGCCAGAAACCTCGATGTCGTTCCCTCGATTACCCTACGGTTGCGCCGTCGCGAAGCCTTGGTTCTGTTGGACCAAAAAGGACTTAAGGTGGACGACGAAACCATCGACTCCCTGGTGGAACTGGGGCTGACCCGGGATCTCGACGAATGGCTGCCCCTTCTCAGTTCCCCTGAGGGTCCGGCCGCAGTCCAAGTGACGTATGAAATGGTTTGTCTGGAAAAATCCTGTGCTGTCATTGCCTCAGCTTCAGAAAAGGCCGCCAAGGTCATTCAAGCACTGCGTGTTTTCAGCCATCAGGCCCAGGAAAACGCCTTTGAGAAAGTCAAAGTGGCTCAGGGAGTGGAAACTGTTCTGACCCTTTTCCAAGGCCGTTTCAAAGGTGGTGTCGCCGTTGATACTAAACTGGATGAACAGGCGCAAGTCTGGGGACTGCCCGACAAGCTGAACCAAATTTGGACCAACCTGATTTCCAACTCCCTCCAGTCTATGGACGACCGGGGCAATTTGGAGGTAGAGGTTCAGGTCAGCTCGGGTACCGTTCGGATCTCTGTGGCTGACAACGGCCCTGGAATTGCTCCCGAAATTCAGTCGCGCATTTTTGAACCGTTTTTCACGACCAAGAAGCGAGGAGAAGGGAGCGGGTTGGGTTTGGATATCAGCCGAAAGATCGTGGAAGATCATCATGGCCGAATGAGCTTCGAAAGCCGTCCTGGCAGAACGGTCTTCTACGTCGAACTTCCGTCGGCACCCTGAGGATCCGGGGTTCTGGTCAGGTCTTCCATGGCGTTGACGCGCTCGCGGATCTCGAACAGATCGTCCTTGCCGACGCGGAAGGCTTCGACAACCGTCGGGTCGAAATGCGTGCCGGAAGCGTCTAAGATCAACTGGAAGGCGTTCTCGAAGGGGAGGGCTTTTTTATAGATCCTTCGGCTCAGCAGGGCATCAAACACATCGGCGACGGCAACAATTCTGGCTTCCAGAGGAATGGCCTCACGGGCAAGACCTAAAAGATAGCCGCTGCCGTCCCACCGTTCATGATGATGGTAGGCGATGTTTTTGGCCATCACGTCGATTCCCTCGACGTTGAGGATCTGGAAACCGTACCAGACGTGTTGTTTCATGATCTCAAATTCTTCGGGGGTATAGCGGCCTGGTTTGTTTAAAAGCTGGCAGGCCACACCGACTTTGCCGATGTCATGGAGCTTGGAATAGGTCCGGATGCGTTGGACAAAGGTCGCTTCGAGCTTTAAAGCTTCAGCCAGGTAGGCCGAATAATCTGAAACCCGCTGAATATGGAAGCTTGTGTCCTCATCGTAGCTGAGGTTGGCGGCTTCGAGGGCGTGGATCATGCTGAAGGTCAGCTTTTCGATTTTCATCGTCTGTTCACTAATCAGCCGGCTCTGCTGGAATGAGCGCAGCGCCTCCCGAATGGTGAAAATGAATTCTTCCTTTTTCCAGGGCTTGGTGATATAGCGGTAAAGGTCAGCGTTGTTGACAGCCTGCTTCACCCCTTCCAGGTCAGAAAACCCCGTAAGCAGGATGGTGAAAGTCTCGGGAGACAGTCCCTTGACCTGGGAGAGGACTTCATGGCCCTTCATTCCCGGCATGTTCTGGTCAGAAATCAAGATGGCCAGCCGGCGTCCGTCCTGCCGGATTTCCGTGAAGATATCGAGCGCTTCTTCACCGCTCTCGGCGGTTTCGATGGTGCACTGTCCGGAAAGGGCATTCCTGAGTTCAATACGGAGGCTTTGCAGAATGATGGGTTCGTCGTCAACACACAGAACGACAGGAATGTCCATTTCTTCACTCTAACCGGGCGGAGTCGCTAAGTCAATCTTAGGTTCGTTCCGCCCGGCTTGAAATCAGGCCATGATCCTGGCGACGTCGGCCTCGACGGTGGTGGTTCCCATGATGCCGAAGTTCTTCACAAGCACGTCGGTGACGTTGGGTGAAAGGAAGGCCGGCAGTGTCGGCCCGAGGCGGATATTCTTGAAGCCCAGGGCCAGCAGCGCCAGTAGAACGGCAACGGCCTTTTGTTCGTACCAGGCAATGTCAAAGGCGATAGGAAGATCGTTGACGTCGGCCGCTCCAAAGATTTCTTTCAGTTTCAAGGCGATCACGGCCAAGGAGTAGCTGTCGTTGCACTGACCGGCGTCGAGAACGCGGGGAATTCCCCCGATATCGCCGAGGTTCAGCTTGTTGTACCGGTATTTGGCGCAGCCGGCGGTGAGAATCACCGAGGTGGGGGGCAGACTTTGGGCTACATCGGTGAAGTAACTGCGTTCTTTGTGCCGGCCGTCGCAACCCGCCATCACGACAAACTTTTTGATGGCACCGCTCTTGATGGCCGCAACTACTTTGTCAGCAAGGGCGAACACCTGGTGGTGGGCAAAGCCGCCCACAATGCTTCCCGTTTCCAGCTCCTTGGGAGGCTGGCTCTTCTTGGCCACGGCAATGAGCTCCGCATAGTCTTTTTTACCGCCGTTTGTGCGGTCTGCAATATGGGGACACCCGGGGTAGCCTGCCATTCCTGTGGTGTACATTTTAGCTTTGTAACTGTCGCGCGGCGGGACAATGCAGTTGGTGGTCATCAGGATAGGACCATGGAAGGCTTCGAATTCTTCGGCCTGGTGCCACCAGCTGGAACCATAGTTGCCATGAAAGTGGGTGAATTTCTTAAAGGCCGGGTAGTAGTTGGCGGGCAGCATTTCACTGTGGGTGTAAATGTCGATACCCTGACCTTCGCTTTGGATCAACAGTTCTTCGAAATCCTTGAGGTCGTGACCCGAGACCAAAATGCCGGGGCGAGTCCCAACGCCGATATCCACCTTGGTGATTTCGGGATGGCCGTAGGCACCGGTATTGGCAGCATCAAGAAGCGCCATGGTGGTCACCGCCACGTTTCCTGCCTTGAGGATCAAGGCGACCAACTGGTCGGCCGTCAGCTCGTCGTTGGTGGCAGCCAAGGCTTCCATAAAGAACGAGTAAACCGTCTTGTCCTCCTTACCCAGCATTGCAGCGTGTTCGGCATAGGCGGCCACACCCTTCAGCCCATAAATAAGCAGTTCGCGGAGCGATCGCACATCGGGGTTCTCAGTGGAAAGAACACCTACCGGACCGATGGTGGTCTTGAGGTTATAGAGGGCCGCCAAACGGGCAGTCCTGTCTTGGGCTTCGGCGATCAGCGCTTGGAAGCGGGCGTCGTCGAAGTTGGCGTTGGTGATGGTGGCAAACAAGCCTTTGGCCACGAACAGACCCTCGGCAGCCAGGTCGGCACCCTTGAACTCGGCCTGGCGTGCTGCGGCAGCGAGATCTTTGAGGACGGCGACCAGGCGGTCTTGGAGATCCGAGGTCTCGGGAGCTTTGCCACAGACCCCGCGGATGGTGCAGCCTGTGCCCTTTGCCGCTTCTTGACATTGATAACAGAACATTCTTACAGCCTCCTTGTCAGCTAGTAAAAGCATTATATGTTAGTAAGCGTTAACTAACAAGAGGGTGGACAAGGAAATTCTGGTTCCGGACCCGCTTGTATGCTACGATCATTTCATGACGCTGACTGCCCGACAGAAAGAGATACTCGACGCTTCCTTGGAGGTCATCGACCGGGAAGGCCTTAAACGGTTCACCATGAAGAATGTTGCCCTGCAAATTGGGGTCACCGATGCTGCTTTGTACAAACACTTCACCGATAAGGGTGCCATTCTTGGAGCTCTTGCTGCGATGTTCAAGGAAAGCACCCTGGATTTATTGGCGGCGATCAGGGCCAATTCGTCCCTTGATCCGTTGGCCAAGCTCGAAATGTTTGTGAAAGGTCGCGCCAAACAGTTTCAGGAAAACCGGGCCCTCACGGTGACACTGTTCAGCGACGAACTGTTTCGAGGTGAGGCCGACATTGCTTCATTGAATCAAGACACGATGGACAGTCACGGTGTTCTGCTCACCCAAATCATTCAAGAGGGACAGACCTCCGGGTTTTTCCGGCAGGACCTTCCAGCGGCGCACATGGTGATGTTGATGACCGGACCCATGCGGCTGATGGTGACTGCCTGGAAGGCGGCTCCTGCGGGTAGTCCTTCTCTGGTGGAGAGAGTCAATCAGTATTGGGTGACATTTTCCAAGATTGTGCGGGCTTAAGGGAACTGACCCTTGACGAAATAAATCGAGGGTGTTAGTAAGTGTTAACTAACAAGGAGAATTCCCAATGGTTCGAACCGTCATTCAAATCGATGAAGACCTATGCAATGGCTGCGGCAACTGCGTTTCGGGGTGCCATGAAGGAGCCTTGCAGCTGATCGACGGCAAAGCCAGATTGGTCGGCGACAACCTCTGCGACGGCTTAGGCGCTTGCATCGGTGAGTGTCCCGTCGGGGCCATCGAGTTTGTGGAGCGCGAAGCCACGGCCTACAGCGAACGCGAGGTGCTCGACCGGATTATGCCCATGGGCGAAAACACTGTGGTGGCTCACCTGCAGCACCTGAAAAATCACGGGATGAAAAACGAAGTGCACGAAGGGTTTGCCATTTTAACCGAGAAGGGCTGGGATGCAGCGGCGATTCGTGCCAAAGTGCTGGGTGCCGGAGTTCCAATAGCTCCTCTGGCACCTCTTGCATCTCTTGCACCCACCGCCAAACCGGTGTCTGAACTGCGCCAGTGGCCTGTTCAGCTGCGCTTGGTTCCACCCTCAGCCCCTTACCTCCAGGGCTGCGACCTTCTGGTGGCCGCCGACTGCGTTCCCTTCGCCCATGCTTCTTTCCACCAGGATTTTCTGGCTGGCCGGGTCTTGTTGGTCGGTTGCCCGAAACTCGACGACAATGCCTACTACGCTGAAAAACTCACCCAGATTTTTACCCTCAACACCATACGCAGCGTCACCGTCGTGCGTATGGAGGTGCCCTGCTGCGGCGGTATCACCCAGTCGGTGAAAACCGCCATTAGCGCCAGCGGCAAGGTCGTACCCTACGCCGAGGCGGTGATCAGCATCGAAGGGAAGCTGCTTCCGCCTCGATAACTATTCCTTGTCCAGCCAGAACTCTACCCGGCGGTTTTTCCAACGGTTGTCCAGGTCGCTGAATGGCACCAGGGGGCTGGCTGCTCCGATACCGCTGGTACGGATGCGTGCGGAGGCAATGCCCAGCTTCGACAGGTAATCCTTCACTGCATCAGCCCGGGCCTGAGACAGGGGCAGCAGTTCTGTTTCCTGCTCTTTCTTGCCCTTTGCCGCGTCATCCCAGAAAATCATAACGGCGTGACCTTCGATACCGATTTTGTAGCGCTGGTATTTGGTGAAGATTTCCGCCAGGCGCTTGAGCACGGCAATATTCTTGGCTGCCTTGTCGGCGGCAATACCGTTGACGAAATCAGGACTGTTGGGGGCAAAGGTAATGGAAGGAATGATGATGCGCAGGCGTTCCCCTTCTTTGATCACCAGAACATCAACGGCCAGGCTTTTCTTGAGGGTAGACGCATTGCCCAGGTTGTCTTTCACCGTGAAGATCACGGTATAGTCCGACGCAGACTGGACCAGTTCGCCAGTTCCCGATCGCCCATCCCACTTCAACTGGGCCGAGGGTGTTCCCTTACCGCTGAACAAGATAAAGCGGTGAGCCTCAGGGTCGAGGATTTCCAGCGACCAGTCGGCTACGGTACTCACACTCTTGACGCCGAGACTGATCAGCAGCTCATCGGCCGAACCATCGTTATCGGGGCTGAAGGGTTGGGGAGTGAGGTCTACGGCAAGTTGAGGAGGTCCGGCCTGCACTAGGAAGGACGAGCTGCGGGTTTCGGGGCGGTTTCCTTTTTCATAGGTGACGCTCAATTTTGCGGAATACTTGCCATCTTCCGTCCGGTTTCCAAGATCGTTCTTGCCGTCCCAAACAAACTGAGACGGAACTGGTCCGCGTCCTTCATAGGTTCGGCGGAGCCCCAGACCATCGTGATTGACTTCGAGTTTCCACGCTTTAATGCCTTCATTGAGTCCCACACGGGCATTGAGCGTCAGATTGTCGGCCACACCGTCACCGTTGGGCGAGAAGCCATCCGAACTCACAGTAAGGAACAATGGGGTGGGCCGGGTGTCGACCACGAGATTTTCTATGGAACGAAGGATGGAGTTATCAGCGGCATCCGTGGTCTGCACTTCATAGCGGTAGGTTCCATCGGACACCCGGTTGCCAGCGTCGTCAGTTCCATCCCAGACGATGTCGGTGACCTGTCCTTTCCAGCTGTAGGTTTTGACTGTTTCACCGGCACGGCTGATGCTGCCAGACCATTCAGCTTCCGAACTGGAAGTTTGCCGAAGGTTGACAACGGCCCGGGTGCTGTCAGGGGTAGGTGAGAACAGGGTGGCATCGGCCACAACGGTAACCATTGGAAGCGAGTTTTTCAGGACGACGGCATTGGAGCGGGCGGCGGGAGCCGAACCGTTGCCGTAGGCCGTCTTGATCAGGGCAGTGTAGGTGCCATCGGGGGCAACCTGGCCGGCATCGTCATTGCCGTCCCAGTCAGTAGGCCCAGGAACCGAGGTTGACCCTGTCCAGCTGCGTACCGGTTTGCCGGACGCATCTTGAACCGTCAATGACCAGCTGTTCAATCCCTTGCTTTCTTTGAGCTGCGGAGTAAAGCGCACCTTGTTGTTGGGGCCTTTGGAAATGGGGGTGAACGCACTGCGGTCGGAGGCCATCAGAACTTCGCGCTTGGCAGTATCAATCGAGACATTCAGCGGTGCGCTGGATCCGGTGTTTCCTGCGCGGTCCACAGCGGTGACCACATACGAGTAGGTTCCGTCGGGTAGGATTTTTCCGTCAGTACCCCGACCGTCCCAAAGATAGGTGGCATCAGCTTTTCCCGGCCAGCGGACCGTTCGGATCAGGACGCCGCCATTGTCGGTGAGTTTTCCTGTCCAAAGGTCTTCTTCGGAGGTTTTCTGTTCAAAGACCAAGACTCCGCGTCCGTCTTCGGCTCCGGGGCTGAACACGAGGTATGGGGATGTGACCGTGGCCTGTGGAGGGCTGTTCTTGATGGTGAACAACGGTGAAACCACATCGGGGACATTTCCGTTGGAATAGGTAAGGGTGAGTTTGGCGCGGTATTCCCCTTCCGAGAGGATGTTGCCAGCCTCATCCTTCCCGTTGAAGGGAAGGTCATTGGGAACAATGCCGTTGCCGCTCAAAGTCCGGTAGGTGGTTCCCTTTTTGTCTTGAACTTCCAGCTTCCACGCCGACAAGCCCGTTGTCACGCCGGCCTTGGGCTGAAAACTAACGGTTTTGACGCCGTTCCCTCCGGGGCTGAACGCAGTACGGTTGACTTTGAGGTCAAGCGGTGTGGGAATCGAGTTGACAATCAGGTTTGCGATTCTGGCGGTGACTTTGTTGCCGGCGGCATCGGTGGAGGTCAGGGCGTACCCATAAACACCGTCGGGAACGACCTTGCCGTCGGACCCTCGTCCGTCCCATTCAAACGATTCCGGAGATCCGTTTTTCCAGGTTTTGGTGAGTAGAACCTGGTCGCGGCTGTCGAGGAAGGAACCTGACCACAATTCTTCGGACGAACCCCGTTGGATAAGAGACAATTTGTCCCGGGGGCCAACAGGGTTGAACTCCAGGACAGGGGCGCTGACCGCCGCCTGTGGCGGGGTATTCTTGACCACAACAGTTCCAGCCGACCAGTCCCTTTTGTTTCCATTGTCGTCCCACGCTGTGACTAACAAGGAGTAGGTTCCATCGGCTGCGACGGCACCGGCCTCGGTGTTGCCGTTCCATTCCAGAGCCTTGGGAATGGCAATTCCGTGCTTGACATACACAAGCCGGTTCCAGATCTGGTCCCAACCTTCGGCTTGAGGCAATGTGATGCGGCTTTGGAGAGTCCGAACGGTGGCCTTGTTTTTGTCGACGATCTGCAGGGTGTAAGCCGTGATAAACCGTTCATCGGTCATTGTGACCGGTAAAACCAGCGTGTCTTGGGAACCATCGCTGTTGGGGCTGATAAAGGTGACTTGATTGTCGGTGTTGATTTTCGGAGGCGTTGTATCCTTGGCTCCCAACGGAATGTTCGCTCCCGCTCCCAAGGCCCAGACGCCGCCGGTGAGAGGCAGGGCTGCCGTTGTGACCCTGACTTCATTGCGGTTCCAGCCTTTTTCCTTGAGGCCTAAAACGTCATTCTCAGGTTGCAGATCGGTATAGAAATGGAAGCCGACACCAAAGCTGAAGGGCATGGCGGCAGTACCGGCCAGAGTGTCCCTCAGGTCAAAGCGGAGAGCGAAGTTTACGGTAACGAGGTCTGTAAAAACCATCGAGGTACCGAGGTTGAAGTTGATGTCTTGAAAAGAAGGGAAGGAGAGATCGGGGCGAAGGGTGATGCGGACCTGTTCGGCCTGTAACGCGTCAAATTCAGCCCCGATGGATGGGGTAAAGATGGGAGGGACCGCGAAGCCGCTTTTAGTGACATAAGCCGTACCCATATCGCGCATGGCTCCGCCCCATCGGAAGTCCTTCATCCAACCCAGGTCTCCTAGAAAGTGGAGAAACCCCGCTGTACCGGCCAGTCCCCAACCGCCGGAACCAAAGGCTGTGTTCACATTGGCACCGATATACAGGTCCTCAAAGAGGTCTTTGGCAAGGGCAAGGGTGAGTTGGCCTTGGTGTCCCAATTGAAAGTTGGCGAAGTCGGCACCCCAATAGCTGACGCCGCCGCTGATAACGCCCCAGCGTTCGGGAACGGTCAACCCTAGGTTAAAAGCATTGCCGTACCCCGTTCCAATTAGTCCGAAGTAGGCTGAATCGAGGGTTACCCGCTGTTTTCCTGCCGCCGCTGCCGGGTTCAGTCTGTCTGCAAACGGTGATTCCTGGCTTGCCGTGCCCCCCCCTCCACCGGCTAACACTGGAGAGGACAAGGGCGAAATGATCATTTGAGCCGACACAGGAAACGACGAAACAAGCAAAAACACGAGGGCTGCGACAAATTTAGGGGACTTCATGCGTCTAATATACAGCAAAAAAAGGACAGAAGAAGAGTTATAACTCGGTTTGAGCGCTGATTTCGACCACTTGGTTGACTGGAAGCCGGAAGAAACTGGTGGCGGCCAGGGCATTGTGCGACATGAATCCGAACAACTTTTTTCGCCACAGACTCATGGATTTGTTGCGATGGGAGATCACCAGCGACTCGCGGCCGAGGAAATACGTGGTCTGATGCGGGTTGAAATTCAGCCCGGGAATTTCCAGCGCGGTGAGGGTTTTAGGAACATCAGGCAGTTCGCTGAACCCGAAATTGAGAATGACCGTCCAGATCCCCTGACCCCAGTCTTTGACCTGGGCCCTTTGGTCTTCAGAGACTCGGGGCTGCTCCAGGGTCTGAACCGAGACAATCATGGTCAACTCGTGGAGCACCCGGTTATGCTTCAGGTTGTGAAGCAGGGCCGTGGGCACACCGTGAGGGTTACCGGCCAGGAAAACCGCTGTGCGCTTGATTCGGTGAGGGGGATTAGGCCCGAGACCCTTGGTAAAATCCTCAAGCGATAGAATCGATGCTTCGACAGCCTTGCGCAAAACAGCCCTGCCATCCTGCCAAGTCTTCATCAAAATGAAAATGAGGATGGCGCTGACAACAACAATCCACCCGCCTTGAAAGACTTTTCCGGCATTGGCAGTAAAGAAGGTCACGTCGATGGCCAAAAAGATAAGGCCCAGCGGAATCAGAACGGCCCAGGGGGCTTTCCATCGTTTCCGCCCCAGGTACAACATCAACAGGCTGGTAATCAGCATGTCAGCAGAAACCGCAATACCGTAGGCATTGGTCAAGTTGCCCGAATGGCGGAAGCCCAACACCAAGGCCACGGTACCGAACATCAGAACCCAGTTGATGAAGGGTACATAAACCTGGCCGATGGTGTGGTCGCTGGTATGGTGTACCTGCATACGGGGCCAGAAACCCAGTTGAATGCTCTGCCGGGCCAGACTGAAAGCCCCGGTGATAACGGCCTGGCTGGCAATGATTGATGCCATGGTCGCCAGAATAACCAGCGGATATTGAAACCAATCGGGTGCAATTTGAAAAAACAGATTGTCGGTTCTTCCGGCTGAGGTGATGAGATACGCCCCCTGACCAAGATAGTTTAGGACCAGGGCGGGGTAGACAAGAAAAAACCAGGCTTTACGGATGGCTGCTTTTCCAAAGTGACCCATATCGGCGTAGAGGACTTCGGCTCCTGTCATGGCCAAGAACACCGAGCCCAAAATCACCAGGGCGACGGCCCAGTTCTGCATCACGAAACTCACCGCATTCCAGGGGTTGAGCGCTTGAAGAATGAGGGGAGTCTGGATAATCGACAAGGTGCCAAGGACCGCCAGGACGATAAACCAGACCATAAGGATGGGTC
>JFJP01002303.1_pt1 | contig 12236 bp, 5 predicted proteins | sample 431651 | NCBI WGS metagenome assembly JFJP01 (sample SAMN02602958, study PRJNA72255) | Microbial mat metagenome, whole genome shotgun sequencing project. | biome: fresh water; feature: sink hole; material: water; isolation source: purple microbial (photo- and chemosynthetic) mats found in... | reverse complement strand
ACAGGGGAATCCACGAGCCATGCCTCAATCGAGCCAGAGCAGCAAAAACGAAAACCAGATCACGGGTTTGCTGCAACAGTTGGCCTGGCGGGCGCCTTTGGCGCTGATCATGGCGGCCCTGGCGGTGGCGGTCAGTTTCTATTTCCTGCAGGCGCGACCACTGGCTGAAGCAAGTACCAAGGCCATACAGCAGGACGCGACCGAACGCGTCATCACCAAGGTGGATGGACTGGTCAGCCAGATCGAACGCATCCTGACCACGACACAGGACTGGTCGCGCGAAGGCCTCGCGAGCATTGACGATCCGGCTGGCCTCAACCGGCTGATGATCCCTGTCATCCAGCAACGCAGCATCATCAGCAGCATTCACCTGGCGACGAGTGAAGGTCGTGAAATCCTGCTGCTGAAAACGCCCGATGGCTGGAAGAATCGCATCACCGATGTGCCGCAGAAAGGCAAACAAACGATCCGCGCAAGCGTCCCTGGTTCACTGGAGCCATGGCAACGCCGGAAAACCAGATCCACTGGACGGCCCCGTATGTCTTCCAGTCCACCCAAGACCCCGGCATTACCGCCGCCGTGCATTGGACGGACAAGAAATCCGGCCTCAAGTTCGTCGCGGCCTTCGATGTCTTGCTGACCGACCTGTCACGCTTCACCACACAACGCCGGTTTCGATACCGATGAAACCCTGAAGAAGGCCGTCCTGCAGGAGCCGGACAAGATCGGCCTCACTGTGTTGGCGGCCCTCCTGGCCAAGGCGGCCGAGGGCGGCAGCGAATTCACGATCCCGGCTGCCGCCTCAGACAAACCGGAAACCTGGCTCGCCAGCCTGAACAAACTTCAGCTGCGCAACCAGGAATGGCGTATCGCCACGCTGGCACCCGCCAGCGATTTCTCGCCCTGGTCGGCACGCCTCATCGTCGTATTGTTTGTACTGATGGGAGGCGTTGCGGTATTGGGCATCATCATGGCACGGCGCATCGACAGACACATAAGTCAACCCCTGCATAAGGTATTCAACGACCTGGATGTATCAAACCACGAACTCGGCGCCCAGATGGCCCGCGCCTCGGCTGTGGCCGAATTGGCGCCCCGGCTGCAGACGGCCGGCAGTTATGCGGAATTAAGCCAGGTATTGCTGTCGGGTCTGGCAGAACGCATCAAGCTGGGCCAGGGCAGCGTCTATCGCGTCGATGCGGAACAGCAGCGGCTGTTGCTCTGCGGCGGCTACGCCCGGCAAGCCGGCCTGGCCGATGTAATCAGCTTTGGTGAGGGCCTGGCCGGTCAATGCGCGCTCGAGCGGCAAGCCATCCTGCTTGAAAATCCAACGACGGGCTATCTGAAAGCCAGCTCGGCCCTTGCTGTAGGCGATCCGGTCGCCCTGCTGTTGCTGCCCATCCTCAACAATGATGTCCTGCTGGGCGTGATCGAACTGGCTCTCCTCGACCCGCTCGACAGCGACGAACGCGCCCTGATCGACAGCCTGGTGCCGATGCAGGCGCTGTGCATGGAAATCCTCGCCCGCAATGAACGCACCCAAGCGCTGCTGCAGGCCACACAGGAACAGGCGACAGCACTGGAAGCCCAACAAGCCCAGATTGCGGCCAACGAGGAGCGGCTTAAACAGATCCTCGAAGACAGTCCGGCTGCCGTCACCATGGTGACCGAAGACGGGGTGCAGCTGTTTACCAACCGGCGGCTGAGCGAGATGCTCGGCATATCGCAGGCGACGCTCAAGACACGGCGCAGTTCCGAGTTCTGGGCGAATCCGGAAGACCGTGTCAGCTTTGTCCAACAGATGAGGGAACAAGGGGGCGTCGACGATCTCGAGGCGCGTTTCCGCCGCGACGACGGCAAGGAAATCTGGGTGTTGCTGAATTCGCGCTGGATCGACCAGGCCGGCAAGCGCCTGCTGATTACCTGGATCTACGAGATCACCGAGCGCAAACTGGCCGAGGAAGCCATGCGCAAAGCCCAGTTGCTTGCCGAAGATGCCGCCAAGACCAAGAGCGACTTTTTGGCAAACATGAGCCACGAAATCCGCACGCCGATGAACGCCATCATCGGCATGGCGCATTTGGTACTGAAAACCGACCTGACGCCGCGTCAGCGCGACTACGTGAAGAAGATTCACGGCAGCGGTCAGCATCTGCTGGGCATCATCAACGACATCCTCGACTTCTCGAAGATCGAGGCCGGCAAGCTCAACGTTGAGCACAGCGAATTCGAGCTGGACAAGTTGCTCGACAACGTCGCCAACCTGGTCTCGGAAAAAACTACCGCCAAGGGCCTCGAACTGGTGTTCGACATCGCGCCCGACGTGCCGCGCTACCTGATCGGAGACTCGTTGCGTATCGGCCAGGTTCTTATCAATTACGCCAATAACGCCGTCAAATTCACCGAGCAGGGCGAGGTGGACATCATCATGAATGTCGAGGAGCGAACCGAAACCGACATCCTGCTCTACTGCGCGGTCAAGGATAGCGGCATCGGCCTCACCCCGGAACAGCAGGGGCGGCTGTTCCAGAGCTTCTCGCAGGCGGACAGCTCGACGACACGCAAATATGGCGGCACCGGCCTGGGGCTGTCGATCTCGAAGAAACTCGCCGAACTGATGGGTGGCGCCGTCGGCGTCGAGAGCGAACACGGCCAGGGCAGCACCTTCTGGTTCACTGCCCGACTGGGCATCGGCAAACAAAAAGAACGCACACTGATTCCAGAACCCAACTTGCGCGGCCGTCATGTGCTGGTCGTCGATGACAATGAAAATGCGCGCACCGTGCTGGGTGACCTGCTGATAACCATGAGTTTCCAAGTGGTGGAAGCAGACTCAGGAAGTGCAGCGCTCGAGGCCATCCGGGCGAAAGCCGGTACGCCGGAAGCCTTCGAGATCGTTTTTCTCGACTGGCAGATGCCGGGTATTGATGGCATCGAGACTGCCCGCAAGATCAGAGGGCTCGGGCTGGAAAAGTCGCCGCATCTGGTCATGGTCACCGCCTACGGCCGTGAGGAAGTCATGAAGCAGGCCGAGGCCGGTGGTATCGAGGACGTATTGATCAAACCGGTCAATGCTTCGCTGCTGTTCGATACCGCCATGCGGGTGCTCGGGGGACAGGTCGAAGACCGGCGCAGTGCCGGAGACGCCCCTTCCCTGTTGCTCGAAGAGATGGCAGCGCTCAAGGGTGCGCGCATCCTGCTCGTCGAGGACAATGACCTCAACCAGGAGGTTGCCAGCGAGATCCTGCGCGACGCCGGCTTTATCGTCGAGATCGCCGACAACGGCCAGATTGCGGTCGACATGGTGGCAAAGAACGCCTACGACATCGTGTTGATGGATATGCAGATGCCGGTGATGGATGGCGTCACTGCCACTGTGGAAATCCGCAAGGATGCCCGTTTCAACGACGTGCCGATCGTCGCCATGACCGCCAATGCCATGCAGCAGGACAAGGACAAGTGCCTGGCGGCCGGCATGATCGATTTCATCACCAAGCCGGTCCAGCCGGACGAACTGTGGGTCGCACTGCGGCGCTGGATCAAGCCGAAAGCCCAGGCTGCCGCCGTCCCCATGCAGGAGCAATCCGGCTCCGCCGTCCTGCCGGCGCCGACTTTTTCCGGCCGGACAACGATTACCGGCAAGCAGGATGCCGGCAAGACCGCCGACGCTGTCACGGTCGATCCCGGGCAACTCAAGGAAGTCTGCACCCGCCTGGTCGCCCTGCTGGCGGATGACGATTCCGCAGCCGGTGACGTGTTCGATGAGCACAGTGACCTGCTCAACGCCGCCTTTGTAAATGACTATCGTGCCATCGACAGCGCCATCAAAAGTTTCGACTACGATGCGGCACTCCAAAAACTCAAGATGGCCATGCAGGCTGCCGGCGTGGAGGTCGAAGAATGAACCGCATTGAGAATTTTGTGAGTGAAGGCGGCAAGCTGGCATGGGTACTGGCGCTGCTGATTTCGCTCGGCGCCGGCTACCTGGCCAGCGAAACAGCGCGTAACGTGCGCGAATTCGAGCGGCTCGCACACCTCAAGACCGAAGCCGAGCGGCGCAGTGTTGAACTCATGTCGAAGACGCTAAACGGCAACGTGATGGGAGCGCTCGGACTGCTTGGCACCCTCGATCCCGACCTCAAGCGCGAAGCCCGGGGTGAGAACGGTGGCAAGATCCTTTCTGCCAATCTGGAAAAACTCGAAAGCATCGGCCATTCCTTCGATGCGGAAGGTACCTTCCTGATTCCCGCCAACGGCATTATCAGTGCCTCCTGGGACAGTGCCGGCAAACCCTCGACCGGCATCAACGTCAAGTTCCGCCCCTACTACCAGATGGCGATGCAGGGCATGGAAAACGTCTATGCCGCCGTCAGCACGGCCCGCAACGATCGCATGCTCTACTACGCGGCACCGGTCTTTGCCGAGACCACCAACGCGACCGAGGTGATCGGCGTCGTGGTGGCACGCACAGGACTGCTGACGGTGGACTACCTGTTGCGTGAAGCGGGGGACATCGCGCTGCTGATTTCGCCCCAGGACATGGTGTTCGCCAGCAGCCGGGCCGAGTGGCATGCCCATCTTGCCGGCAAGCCCGCTCCGGAGCGCATCAAGGCGATCCGCGAAATCAGGCAGTTCGGCAACATGTTCGAGAGCAAGGATCCGCCCTTGTTGCCCGTCAGCATTGAAAGCGGCAGGCAGGTATTCGAAGGGAAACGCTATGCCGTGGCCTCGGCCAGCGTGAATTGGAATGATCCTCTCGGCGACTGGAAGCTGGTACTGATGGAAGATCTTGGCCGCACTGTATCCATGGCGGAACGCATCTGGTTCGGCGTGGGCGTGACTCTTCTGGTTCTGTTCATCAGCATTCTGGTTCTCAAGGTCATGCAAAGCAATGTCAGGCAGGCGCTGGCCAACCGACAGCTCAAGGAGCATTCCCTTGAACAGGCAGTCAATGCCGAGCGCAAGGGTCGAATTGCCGGCGCAGCGGTGCGCATGCAGCGCGCAAAATCAATGATGGAGCTGTCGCAGGCGTTTCTTTATGAATGCCATGTCATGCTCGGTGCATTGCAGGGTACCTTGTATGTCGCAGAGGAACAAAACCGCCTGTTGCGGCGGGCAGGCAGTTATGCCTGCGCCAAGCCCACGCAGGAAACGATTACCTACGGAGAGGGGCTGCTCGGCCAGTGTGCCGTGGAACGCCGCTTGCTGATCGAATTCTCCGGTAAGGGCAATATCTTCAAGCTCCTTTCCGGTCTGGGCGAAACTCAGCCTGTTGCATTGCTGATAGCGCCTGTCCTGCTCAATGAAGTACTGCTGGGCGTAACGGAAATCGCCCTGCTGCATCAACCGCAGGAGGCGGATCTGGAACTGTTCAAGGAACTCGCCGGTCTGCTGGCGATGAACATCGAGATCGTCAGCCGCCATACCCAGACTGCGGCGCTGCTTTCCGCTACCCGGGCAGAAGATGAAGCGCTGACCGCACAATTGCACTTCCAGCAGGCCCTGGTGGACACGATTCCCTATCCGGTGTTCTACAAGGGGCCCGACACCCGCTTTCTGGGTTTCAACCGCGCCTATGAAGAAACCTTCAAGGTGCGGCGCGAGGATCTGATCGGCAAGCGCGTACTCGATCTCGACTATCTGCCGGAAGCCGATCGTCTCGCCTACCAGGCCGAGGACGAGGCCACCATTGCCAGCGTCGGCACGGTCAGGCGTGCGCTCAAGATTCCCTTTGCCGACGGAAAACTGCACAACACCATGTACTTTGTTTCCGGCTTCCGGCAACCGGACGGCTCTCCGGGTGGCCTGGTCGGCACGTTCATCGACATGGGCACTAACGACGCGGAGCAGCCGTCATGACAAAACTCCTGACCTACCTTGAATCGCGTCCCCTGAAACTGAAGCTGCTGCTGGGCTTCGTGGTCCTGATGCTGCTGGCGGTCACCATCGGCGTCGATGCCCTGATCGGCCAGCGCCGCCTGGGCAATGAAACTCAGCAACTTTACGAAAAGGATCTGCTCGGCATTTCGGCCATCAAGGAAGCCCGCTACGAGTTCGTCCAGATCGGCCGCATCGTGCGGATAATCATCCTGGCCGAGGACGCAACCGAGCGTGCCCGCGCCCAGAAGCAACTAGCCGATGCCGAAATGGCCATGAAACGCTCGATGGATGAGGCGCGTGCCCGTCTCGTTCGCGTTGAGGGCAAATCGCTGCTGGCCAAATTCGAGGAGAACTATGCCACCTACCGGCGCAATGTCGATCGCACGATCGCTATGATCCAGAAGGGGCAAGTCGACGCAGCCAGAAGCTACGTCGCCAGCCCGGATTTCCAGAAGCCGGGAATCGCCGCGAATGAAAATCTCTCGGAAATGGCGCGTCTCAAGGAAAGCGGTGCAAAGGAGGCCGTTGCCAATGGCGCCGAGATTGCCAGTCATGAGGAGTTCACCACGCTGCTCCTGCTGATTGGCGGTTCTGTCATCGGTCTGCTGTTCGGCCTGCTGCTGGCGCGCTCGATCAACCGGCCCACTGACCAGATCCGTTCCGCCGTGGAACAGCTTGCCGGGGGCAAGCTGGATTTGTTGATCCCCCACACCGACTATCCCAATGAGATCGGCGCCCTGGCGCGTGCCATCGCGGTACTCCAGGGCGAAGCGCAGAAGATGGCCGGCGAGCGCTGGATCAAGAGCAACATCGCCGAGATTTCGAGCGAGTTGCAACAGGCCACCAACTTCAGCGAACTGGCGCAAAAGTTTCTTGCGCGCGTCGCGCCGCTGATCCGCCTCGGCCATGGCGTGTTCTACATCTACGAAGCCGAGCAGAAACGCCTGCGCCTCTTGAGCGGCTATGCCTACCGAGAGCGCAAGAACCTCAACCAGTATTTCGGCCTCGGCCAGGGGTTGGTCGGTCAGTGTGCCCTTGAGCGCACCCCGATCATCATCACCAAGCCGCCGGAAGACTACGTGAGGATCAACTCGAGCCTGGGCGAAGGCGTCCCGCGCACCATTGCCGTGCTGCCTGTCCTGCACAATGAGGCATTGATTGCCGTCATCGAGCTGGCTACTTTTGACCACTTCGGCGAGAACGAACAGGCCCTGCTCGACGGCCTGATGCCGATCCTGGCACTAAGTCTGGAAATTTTGCAGCGCAACCTCAAGACCAAGTACCTGCTCGAGGAAACGCAACGCCAGGCCGAGAATATGGAAAAACAGGCGGTCCGACTCAGGGAACAGGCCGTCGAGATGGAAGCCCAGCAGAAGGAAACCCAGGCAGCCGAAGAGCGTAGCCGCCTGATCCTCGGCTCGGTCAAGGATGGCATTGTCGGTCTCGACAACGATGGCATGATCACCTTTGCCAACCCGGCCTCCTACACCATGCTGGGCCACAGCGCAGAGGAGTTTATCGGCAAGCAGATTCATGGCCTGATCCATCACAGCCATGCTGACGGCACCCGCTTCCCGCGCGAGGAATGCGCGATGTTCCGTACCACACAAGACGGCCTGCCCCGTATGGTCGATACCGAAGTGCTCTGGCAAAAGGATGGCAACCCCATTCCGGTCGAGTACTCGACGACACCCGTGCACAAAGAGGGGGCATTGGTCGGCTCGGTCATCGTCTATCGTGACATCACCGAACGCAAGAAGGCCCAGGCAGAAGTGCTGCGCGCCAAGCAGCTAGCCGAAGAAGCCACCAAGGCCAAGAGCGATTTTCTCGCCAACATGAGCCACGAAATTCGCACGCCGATGAACGCCATCATCGGCATGTCGCACCTGGCCTTGCAGACGCCGCTCGACAAGAAGCAGCGCAACTACATCGAGAAGGTGAATCGCGCCGGTGAAAACCTGCTTGGCATCATCAACGATATCCTTGACTTCTCGAAGATAGAAGCCGGCAAGATGTCGATGGAGCACATCGATTTCCGGCTTGAGGATGTGATGGATCACCTCGCCAACCTGGTCGGCATGAAGACCGACGACAAGGGGCTGGAACTGCTCTTCCACACGGCGCCCGACGTGCCGACCGCCCTGGTGGGCGACCCGTTGCGGCTTGGTCAGGTGCTGATCAACCTGGGCAACAACGCAGTGAAATTCACCGAGGCCGGCGAAATCGTCGTCGGTGTGGAGAAAGTGGGTGAAGTCCCGCAAGGCGTGGAATTGCACTTCTGGGTGAAAGACACCGGCATCGGCATGACGCCGGAGCAGTGTGACAAGATGTTCCAGAGTTTCAGCCAGGCCGACGCTTCGACCACGCGCAAGTACGGCGGGACGGGGCTTGGGCTGGCCATCTCGAAGAACCTGGTCGAACTGATGGACGGGCGCATCTGGGTGGAAAGTGAAGCAGGCAAGGGTTCCAGCTTCCATTTCCTCGCCCGCTTCGGACTGCAGGCCGAAGCGATGGCGCGCCGCATGTTCCGCGCCGAAGAGTTGCATGGTGTGCGCGTGCTGGTGGTTGATGACAACGCCTCGGCACGCGAAATCCTTTCCGGCATGGCCAGGAACTTCGGGCTGGAAGTCGATGTCGCCCGGGATGGCAAGCAGGCGCTGGAAATGATCGCCACCGCAGAGAAGAAGGTACTGCCCTACGACCTGGTGTTGATGGACTGGAAGATGCCGGTGATGGATGGCGTCGAGACCCTGCAGCGCCTGAAAGACGAACATTTACACAAGACGCCGGCAGTCATCATGGTCACCGCCTACGGTCGCGAAGAGGCGCTCGGCTCGGCCGAGCAACGCGGTATGGAGTTGAAGACGGTGCTGACCAAGCCTGTGACAGCCTCGACCCTGCTGGAAGCCATCGGCGAAGTGCTGGGCAAGGGATTTATCGCGGAAACGCGTGCTACCGAAAAGGCCGATACCGGCGCCGAAGCCATGGCGGCGCTCAAGGGCGCACGCGTGCTGCTGGTCGAAGACAACGAGATGAATCAGGAACTGGCCATGGAACTGCTCGGCCAGGCTGGCATGGAGGTCGTCCTTGCCGGTAATGGACAGGTGGCGCTTGATACCTTGGCAAAGGACAGCCGTTTCGACGGCGTGCTGATGGATTGCCAGATGCCGGTGATGGACGGCTACACGGCAACGCGCGAAATCCGCAAGAATTCCGTCTTTGCCAAACTGCCGATCATCGCCATGACGGCCAATGCCATGGCCGGCGACAAGGAGAAGGTGATTGAGGCTGGCATGTGGGATCACATCGCCAAGCCACTCAATGTCGGCGAGATGTTCGCCACGCTGGCGAAATGGATCAAACCGGCTGCTGTCGCCGTACCGCCAGCGCCGACTTTTGAAAAGACATCTGAAGCGAAGCCTGCGGTTGCCCAGGGCGGCCTGCCCCCCCTACCCGGCATCGACGTCAAGGCCGGCATGGCAACCTGCACCAACAAGGAATCTCTCTACACGCGCATGCTCGTCAAGTTCCGCGACAGCCAGGGCAAGTTTGCCGACCTGTTTGCGGCGGCGAAGGCCGATGCCGATCCAGAAGCCACCACGCGTGCCGCCCACACGCTCAAAGGCACCGCCGGCAACATCGGCGCCAAGGCCCTGCAGGCGGCCGCGGGCGAACTGGAGCATGCCTGCAAGGAAAAGCTTCCCGCCGAGGAGATCGAGGCACTACTGCAGAAAACGCTAACCGAACTGACAACCATCATGCCCGGTCTGGAAAAAGTCGGCGCTGGCGAGACGGCGCCTGCAGCCGTTTCCGCTGCCCCCGCCATCCCGGAAGCCGAACTCAAGGCCACGCTGGACAAGCTCAAGCGTCTGCTGGAAGACAGCGATTCCGAAGCCGGCGACCTGCTCTCCAACCTGCTCGACAGGCTCGGCAATGCACCGTTGGCGCGACAGTTGACACCGGTGGCGGCGGCTATCGAGGGCTTCGACTTCGATGCGGGACTCGAATTGCTACAAGCGATGGCGCAATGAAGCCTGACTCGAAGAGACTGTGGCGGCCTGCCATGATCCTGGCCGTCATCATGCTGCTGGCCGGTTGTGGCGAGCGCCAGCCACGGTCTGTCAAAGTCGGCCTTTACGAAAACGCGCCCAAGATCCATACCGGCAAGGACGGCAAGCCGGCCGGCCTCTTTGTTCAGCTGCTGCAGGACATCGCCCCGCGCGAAGGCTGGCAACTCGAATTCGTGCCCTGCAAATGGAACGATTGCCTGCAGATGATCCAGGACGGGCGACTTGACCTGATGCCGGACGTCGCCTTCTCCAACGAGCGGGCGCAGAAATTCGACTTCCATCGCACCTCCGTGGCGAGCAGCTGGTCGCAGATCTTCGTCCAGCCCGGGCTGACGATCCAGACGCTGGACGACCTGGCCAATCGGCGCATCGCCATCCTCAAGGGCGGCATCCAGCAGGGGTTTCTCGAAAAACTGATGAAGGAAGCCGGCCTGAACTATCAGCCGGTGCCGATTGGCTCCCTGACCGATGGCTATGAGGCGGTCGTTGCCGGCAATGCCGACGCCGTGGTCAGCAACAGCTTCTTCGCCGCACACAATGGCGCGAAGTATCGATTGCGGGAAACCCCCATTGTGTTTTTGCCGGTGAATCTGTACTACGCCACCGGCAAGGGCAGTCATGCCGAATTGCTTGAGACGATTGACCGTTATCTCGATGCCTGGCGGCAGGATGCCGATTCGGTGTATTTCAAGGCGATGCGGCAGGCAATGGCGAACCAGCAGGAATCCGCGTTGCCCCCCTGGGTGCTGTGGAGCCTGGGCGGACTGCTGGCGGTCATGACCTTGCTCCTCGTGGCCAGCCTGGTGTTCCAGAACCGCCGCATCAAGCGGCTCGTTCAAGCATCCACCGACGAACTGGCCAAGGCCCTCAGCGCCCTGGAACAGGAGAACTGGATAAACACCCATAAGGCCGAGTTGATGGACGCCCTGCTGGGCATCGAGGACATGACCGAGTTCGCTCGCCAGCTAATGAGCCGACTGACCCCGCTGTTGTCGGCCCGGATCGGGGCGTTCTACTATCGTGCCCGGGGATCGCAACGGTACTGCCTGATTGGCGGTCACGGATTCCTCCACCGCAAGGGGATTATGCAGGGATATGCAATCGGCGAAGGCCTCGTTGGCCAATGCGTTCTGGAGCAGGCCGCAATCGTACTGACGATTGAACGCGAATCCGACGATATGCAACTCGTGCCGGACTCGAATATGGAGGAGAAGCACTGCTGGATGGCAGCCCCCCTGAAAACGGCGACGGGGGACATACCGGCGGTGGTCAAACTGGCCTCGCTTTCCGCTTTCGGTCAGCGTGAGCAGGCCCTGCTTGACGAAGTACTCCCCATGCTGGCCCTCAGCATCCAGGTCATCGAGCGCAATGATCAACGCGCGAACTGGCTGGCTGAAACTTCGATCATGCCCGAGGCCGATCAAGCATTACCATCGCCTGTCCCGGCGACACCAGCATCGATGCGTAGAATCGTTCAGTGAATTATTGACAGGAAATTATCATGGAACTTGAACTCGATTTCGTCGAAAAACCTACCGTCCTCGTCGTCGATGACACCCCCGACAACCTTTCTCTGATGAGCGGCCTGCTCAAGGACGACTACAAGGTGAAGGTCGCCAACAATGGCGAAAAGGCGCTGAAGATCGCGGCCTCGGATGCCCCTCCCGACTTGATTTTGCTGGACATCATGATGCCGGGCATGGACGGTTACGAAGTGTGCGAGTTCCTCAAGCGCAATCCGGCGACGCGCGATATCCCCGTGATTTTCCTGACGGCCAAGGCGGAAGTCGAAGATGAAAAGAAGGGACTAGAACTCGGCGCCGTCGATTACCTGACCAAGCCGGTGAGTCCTCCGATCGTCATGGCGCGCGTCAAAAACCACCTGGCCCTCAAGGCACATGCCGACTTTCTGCGCGACAAGAGCGACTATCTCGAAATCGAGGTAGGCAAACGCACCCGCGAAGTAATGGCGATCCAGGACGTCACCATCCTGGCAATGGCCTCACTGGCTGAAACGCGGGACTCGGATACCGGTAATCACATTCGCCGCACGCAGTTCTACGTCAAGGCGCTTGCCGAGAAGCTCAAGAACAATCCGCGCTTCGGCGCCCAGCTGACCGAGCACACCATCACCATGCTGTTCAAGTCAGCGCCGCTACACGACATCGGCAAGGTGGGCATCCCCGACCGCATTCTGCTCAAACCTGGCCGCTTCGAGCCGCACGAGTTCGAGATCATGAAGACCCACACGACCCTTGGCAGGGATGCCATCGAGCATGCCGAGCA
>JFJP01039942.1_pt1 | contig 12237 bp, 11 predicted proteins | sample 431651 | NCBI WGS metagenome assembly JFJP01 (sample SAMN02602958, study PRJNA72255) | Microbial mat metagenome, whole genome shotgun sequencing project. | biome: fresh water; feature: sink hole; material: water; isolation source: purple microbial (photo- and chemosynthetic) mats found in... | reverse complement strand
CCGCTTGGGAGATCCGGCGCCTCGCACACGGGGCCGCACAGACCTGCCGGTGCGAAGCTCGCTTCCGTGGCGACCCCGCTGTGGCGCTCGAGCACCGTGACTTCGTGCCCGTCGGCCGCCAGTTCATAGGCCGTCGCCACGCCGATCATGCCGGCGCCGATCACGGCGATCCTCATGGCGCGGCCGCAGACGCGAGCGCAGCCTCGACCGCCAGCGCGGTGTCGAGCAGCGCATCGTCGGCGCCGTGGCGGGACCACAGCATCAGCCCCACCGGCGCCGCGCCGAGCCCATGGCAGGGCAGGCTGATGGCACAGCCGTCCAACAGGTTCACTACCGAAGGATTCCTCAGCAGCAGCGCGTTGACCGCGAAGAAAGCTTCGGCGTCACGCGCCAGCGGCTGCTCGGGCGGTGCAACCAGCGGCACGGTCGGCGAGACCACGGCATCGAAGCCTCGCAGTTGCTGCTCCATGCGGGTGATCCACCCGCGCCGAAAGTGAAGCATGTCGATGTAATCGGCTGCACTCAACTGTTCGCCGCGCCGGATTCGCCATGCGACCCGGGGGTCGTAGTCTCCTTCGTACTCTGCAAGGCGCTGGCGATGCCAGGCCCAGCTCTCAGCAGCCGCGAGACCCCCGTGGCGATGCAGTGGTTCCAGAGCATCCAGGGCCGGCAGGGAGATCCGTTCGATGTGGGCGCCCGAACGCCCAAGCCGCCCCAGCGCCGCGTCGAATGCGGCGGCCACGGCCGGCTCCAGCGAGTCCTGCATCAGCCGGTCTGTCACGCCCAGGCGGATCGAGCGCAGCGGGCGCCCCATCAGCACGACATGGCGCGACGCGAGCACCTCGTGCAGCAGGATCGCATCTCGCACGCTGCGTGTGATTGCGCAGGCGGTATCGAGCGTGGTCGATAACGGGATCGCCCCGCGTGTCGAGGTCAGTGATGCGGTGTTCTTGAATCCGACCAGCCCCTGCAGCGCCGCCGGGATACGGATCGAGCCGCCAGTATCCGACCCGAGTGCTGCCCAGGCAGCGCCGCTGGCCACCGAGGTGGCCGCGCCCGAACTGGAGCCGCCGGGAATGCGGGGGGTCGATGGGTCGATGCGCGCCATCGGCACATTGCATGGCGTCGGGTGGTGGGGATTGAGGCCGACGCCGGAGAACGCGAACTCGGTCATGTGCGTGCGGCCGATCAGCGCGGCCCCGGCCGCTCGAAGCCTGGCGACTGCCGGTGCGTCGGCTACAGCGGGTGGATCCGACCGCAGCACCTTCGAGCCGGCCGTGGTGACCTGGCCGCGTACATCGAACAAGTCCTTGACGCTCACCGCCAAGCCGGCTAGAGGCGGCAGCGCCAGGCCGCGTTCAAGCTGCGCATCCACTGCCGACGCGGTCGCCCTTGCCGCGTCGAGGTCGAGATGCAGGAAGGCGTCTCGGCCCCATTCGCTCGAGGCGGCCTCCACCGAGATCTCGAGTTCCGCCAGGCAGGAGGTCTCGCGGCACTGGATTCGTCGCCCGCAGGCACTCAGGTCGTCGGTCATCAGGGTGTTATCATTCGACAGTTTTTCCCGGCTCGATGTGCTGTTCTTCGGCGCTCGACTTCTTAACAGGAAGGCTGGCAGAAACCATCCGCGAATCCGGTCGCCAAAAGGTGTCGAGCGTCGCGTTGACAACAAACCGTAACGGTTGTTGCAACCGAGCGCGATTCTGACCGGTTTTCAGACCCAACCTTTGGAGTTCACATGTCAATCACCATGCGTGAAATGCTGGAAGCTGGAGTGCACTTCGGGCACCAGACTCGTTTCTGGAATCCCAAGATGGCGCCGTTCATCTTCGGCCACCGCAACAAGATCCACATCATCAATCTCGAGAAGACGCTGCCGCTCTTCACCGAGGCGATGAAGTTCACCCGCCAGCTGGCTTCCAAGCGCGGCACCATCCTGATGGTCGGGACCAAGCGACAGGCACGTGACGTGGTGGCCCTGGAGGCCAAGCGGTCGGGCATGCCCTACGTCGATCAACGCTGGCTCGGCGGCATGCTGACCAATTTCAAGACGGTCAAGGGTTCGATCAAGAAGCTCAAGGACATGCAGGCCCAGAAGGATGCGGGTCTGGAGGCAATGAGCAAGAAAGAAGGCCTCCTGTTCGAGCGCGAAGTCACCAAGCTCGAGAAGGACATCGGCGGCATCCAGGACATGAACGCATTGCCTGATGCCATGTTCGTGATCGATGTCGGGTACCACAAGATCGCGATCGCCGAAGCGAAGAAGCTGGGCATCCCGGTGATCGGTGTGGTGGACTCGAATCACTCGCCCGAAGGCATCGATTACGTGATCCCTGGCAATGACGACTCGGCCAAGGCCGTGGCGCTTTACGCGCGTGCAATCGCCGACGCGGTGCTTGAAGGCAAGGTCAATGCCTTGAACGAGGTTGTGACTGCCACCCAGAGCAGTGACGAGTTCGTGGAAGTCAACGAAGCGGCTTGACGCCGCGACGGCGCTCTCCCGCGCAGGTGACCTGGGGCTTTTTCAGCCCCTTTTTTTCAATTGATCTGAGCCGGCTGCCCGGGGCTTGACCCGCGCGGTCGGCGACAAGAACGGAGAACGAGATGCCCGCAATCACCGCCAGCATGGTCGCAGAACTGCGTGCCAAGACCGACGCCCCGATGATGGAGTGCAAGAAGGCATTGACCGAGGCCGATGGAGACGCTGGCCGTGCCGAAGAGATCCTGCGTGTCAAGCTGGGCAGCAAGGCCGGCAAGGCCGCCTCCCGCGTGACCGCAGAAGGGGTGATCGCCGCCGCCGTTCACGGCGCCACCGGTGCCCTCGTCGAGGTCAACTGCGAGACCGACTTCGTCACGAAGAACGATTCGTTCCTGGCCTTCGCGAAGGCCTGCGCTGCGCTGATCGCTGAGCACAACCCGGCCGACGTGGCCGCACTGTCGGCGCTACCTCTGTTGCAGGACAGTTTCGGCCCGACGGTGGAGGACGTGCGCAAGGGTCTGATCGGCAAGATCGGCGAGAACATGTCCATTCGCCGCTTCAAGCGCTACAGCGGTGGCGGACAACTGGCCAGCTACCTCCACGGAACGCGTATCGGCGTGATCGTCGAATTCACCGGTGATGAGGTGGCCGCAAAGGACGTGGCGATGCACGTGGCAGCCATGAAGCCCAAGGCGCTGGCCACCGGCGACGTGTCTGCCGAACTGATCGAGGTCGAGCGCCGCGTCGCTGCCGAGAAGGCTGCCGAAGACAGCGCCAAGGCCGTCGCCGAAGGCAAGCAGGCCCAATCGCCCGAGATCGTCGCCAAGCGCGTCGAAGGATCGGTGCAGAAATTCCTGAAGGAGGTCTCGCTGCTCAACCAAACCTTCGTCAAGAATGACAAGCAGACCGTGGAGCAGATGCTGAAGGAGCGAGCCACCACGGTGAAGGGCTTCACCCTCTACGTGGTGGGCGAGGGCATCGAGAAGAAAGTCGACGACTTCGCTGCCGAGGTGGCCGCGCAGGTGGCCGCGGCCAAGGGGCAGTAGTCGTCTCTGGTGCCGAGTCGCTGATGACGCCTCGGGGCATACCCTAAACTAGGGTCAACGCGTCGAACCTCCTCACTGAACGAGATCACTGCATGCCGGCGTACAAGCGCATCCTGCTCAAGCTCTCAGGCGAGGCGCTGATGGGCGATGATGCCTACGGGATCAACCGCGCGACCATCGTGCGGATGGTGCGTGAGATCCAGGAAGTCACCCAGATGGGCGTCGAGGTGGCCGTGGTCATCGGCGGCGGGAACATCTTTCGCGGTGTGGCGGGTGGCTCGGTCGGCATGGATCGAGCCACCGCCGACTACATGGGCATGCTGGCGACCGTGATGAACTCGCTGGCACTGGCCGACACGATGCGGCAGGAAGGCATGACGGCGCGCGTCATGTCGGCCATCAGCATCGAGCAGGTGGTCGAACCCTACGTGCGTCCCAAGGCCTTGCAGTACCTCGAAGAGGGCAAGGTGGTGATCTTCGCCGCTGGAACCGGTAACCCTTTCTTCACCACCGATACGGCGGCCGCGCTGCGCGGCGCGGAGATCGGGGCCCAGATCGTGCTCAAGGCCACCAAGGTCGACGGTGTCTATAGCGCCGATCCCAAGAAGGATCCGCACGCAACTCGCTACACGCGCGTCAGCTTCGACGAGGCAATCAGCAAGAACCTGCAGGTTCTGGACGCGACGGCGTTCGCGCTGTGCCGCGATCAGCGATTGCCGATTCAGGTGTTTTCGATTTTCAAGCCGGGAGCACTCAAGCGGGTGGTGATGGGTGAAGACGAGGGCACGACAGTCCATGTGTGAAGACCGAGCGTGGCGCATTGTCGGGATGAAATGATGAGCATCGCAGAGATCAAGAAGACACTCGAGCAGAAGTCGGCCAAGTCGCTCGAAGCTTTCCAGCACGAGTTGCAGAAGATCCGCACCGGCCGAGCGCACCCCGGGATCCTCGATCAGGTGCATGTGGACTACTACGGCTCGATGGTTCCCATCAGCCAGGTGGCCAACGTCTCGCTGCTCGACGCCCGCACGATCAGCGTGCAGCCGTGGGAAAAGGGCATGGGCCCCAAGATCGAAAAGGCCATCCGCGAGTCCGATCTTGGCCTCAACCCGGCGGCCCAGGGCGACCTGCTGCGCGTGCCGATGCCCGCGTTGAACGAAGAACGTCGCAAGCAACTGACCAAGGTCGTGCGCGGCGCGGCGGAGGATGCGCGGATCGCCGTGCGCAACCTGCGGCGCGATGCCAACGAGCACGCCAAGAAGCTCCTCAAGGACAAGGCGATCTCGGAGGATGACGAGCGCCGCTCCCAGGATGAAGTGCAGCGTCTCACCGATCGAACCATTGCCGAGGTCGACCGTCTGATGCAGGCCAAGGAAGCCGAGATCCTGGCAGTGTGATGACCGACCACGCCCCCGCGCTCAGTGTGGTCAAGCCGGGACCGGCTAGGGTGCCGCGGCATGTGGCGATCGTGATGGATGGGAACGGACGTTGGGCGCGCAAGCGCTTCATGCCGAGGTTCATGGGCCACAAGCAGGGCGTGGAAGCCCTGGTTCGCACAGTGCGTGCTTGCGCTGACCGCGGCATCGAGTACCTGACGGTGTTTGCGTTCTCGAGCGAGAACTGGAAGCGACCCGAGGAAGAGGTGTCCGGGCTGATGAGGCTGGTGCTGGTGGTCGTGTCCAAGTACCTTGTCGAGCTTGCGGCGGAGGGTGTACACATCCGGATCGTCGGGGATCGCTCGGCGGTGTCGGACAAGGTTCGTGCGGCATGGGATGAGGCTGAGCAGAGGACCGCGGATTGCTCTCGAATCACGCTGTCGGTGGCCTTCAACTATGGTGGACGCTGGGACGTGGTGCAGGCCTGCCGGCGCGCCATTTCAGATGGTGTGGCGGCTGAGGAACTCACTGAAGAGCGGCTGGGGCGCTACATGGCCTTGAGCCATGCACCCGACCCCGACCTCTTTATCCGCACCGGAGGCGAGGTACGCATCTCCAATTTCCTGTTGTGGCAGGCGGCCTATTCGGAGCTTCATTTCACCGAGTGCCTCTGGCCTGACTTCGATGGGGCCGAGCTGGACCGGGCTCTGGCGAGCTTCGCGGCACGGGAGCGCCGCTTCGGAGCCGTCGAGCCGGTGCCGCTGGCCCCGGTCATGGCCGTCGAGCCGGCGGCCTGAGGCCGCTGCTGATCGCGCCCGTGCTCAGGCAACGCGTCATCACAGCTGTGCTCCTGCTCGCGGTGCTGTTGCCGGCACTTTTCGCCGCGCCGCTCTGGCCCTTTGCCTTGCTGACTCTGGTGCTGGTGAGCGCGGCCGGGTGGGAGTGGGGCCGACTGAACGGCTTGCGGTCTGGCGGATCGCTGGCGCTCGGCGCCCTGGTCGGGTTCGGTGGTGGTGTGGCCTACGCGATGGGCTGGTGGGATGGCGTGCCGGCCGGACTGTGGTGGCTGGCGATGCTGGCGTGGGTTCTGGGTGGCGCCTGGGCATTGGGCCGCGGCGTGACCGGTTGGTCGAAGGTGCCTCTGCCAGCGCGGCTCGTGCTGGGAGCCTCGATGCTGTGGGTGGCTTGGCTGGCGCTGGCGCAGGCGAAGGTCGCCGGGGTGAATTTTCTGCTGTCCGTGTTCGTGCTCGTCTGGGCGGCAGACATCGCGGCTTACTTCGGTGGCCGGGCTTTCGGACGACGCAAACTGGCGCCGGCGATCAGCCCGGGCAAGAGCTGGGAGGGCGTGTGGAGCGGCATGGCGGGGGTGTTGATCCTCGCAGCCGCGTGGATTGCCTTCGATCACCGCACGGCGCAGAGCGTCCCCAGCATCTACAGCTTGCTGCTGTCGCACATCGGTGCGGTCGGGCTCGTGGCTGTCTTGCTGTTCCTGGCGGCCATGAGCGTCGTGGGTGATCTGTTCGAGTCCTTGGTCAAGCGCAGTGCCGGTGCCAAGGACAGCAGTGGCCTGCTGCCTGGACACGGTGGCGTGCTGGACCGCATCGATGCGCTGCTGCCAGTGTTTCCGCTGGCACTTGCGGTCGCCGCGTTCTGAGGAGCTCGGAGTGATCAAGCTGCGGGTATGCATCCTCGGATCGACCGGCTCGGTGGGCGTCAACACGCTCGACGTCATGGCGCGCCACCCGGATCGCTACGAGGTGTTCGCGCTGACGGCACACAGCCGGCTGGATGAGTTTGCCAGCCAGTGCCTGAATTGGCGGCCGCGTTATGCCGTGATGCCGGACAGGCAGCGCGCCGCGCAGTTGCGGCAGCGGCTCGATGGCAGCGGGGTCAGCGTGCTCGATGGCGAGGCGGCGCTTTCAGAGGTCGCCGCTCATCCGCAGGCCGATGCGGTGATGGCCGCCATCGTTGGCGCCGCGGGGCTGGAGCCCTGTCTGGCGGCGGCGCGCGCTGGTAAGCGCCTGCTGTTGGCCAACAAGGAGGCGCTGGTCGTGGGTGGGGCCTTGTTCATGCGTGCGGTGCAGGAAGGCGGCGCCGCGCTGCTGCCGATCGATAGCGAGCACTCGGCCATCTTCCAGTGCCTGCCCGAGGACCGGCTTCGCTGGGGGGTGACGATCGACCACATCCTGCTGACTGCCTCCGGCGGGCCTTTTCTCAGTCGTGATGCAGCAAGTTTGCGCGACGTGACACCCGAGCAGGCGGTCGCTCATCCGAACTGGGTCATGGGGCGAAAGATATCGGTCGACTCGGCCACGATGATGAACAAGGCGCTTGAGGTTATCGAGGCACGCTGGCTGTTCGACCTGAAGCCCGAGCAGATCCGGGTGGTGATTCATCCCCAGAGCATCATTCATTCGATGGTCGTCTGCCGCGACCATTCGGTGCTGGCACAACTTGGGACCCCCGACATGCGTGTGCCGATCGCCTACGGCCTGGCATGGCCTGAGCGCGTCGAGTCGGGCGCTGCCCAGATCGACTTTACGCGGGTGGCCGCGCTCAGCTTTCAACCGGCCGATCCCGAGCGGTTTCCGGGCTTGCAACTGGCCTGGGCTGCGCTGGCGGCACCTGCGGGGAGCACGGCCGTGCTCAATGCGGCCAACGAGGTCGCAGTGGCGGCCTTCCTCGCAGGGGCGATTCGCTTCGACCAAATCCACGCGGTCAACGAACACACGATCGAGCACTCACGGCCCGAGCACGGCGAGGCCGACTCGCTCGAGGGACTGTTGGGACTTGACGGTCGCGCACGAGCAGTGGCTCAGACCTATTCGAGGACGCTGGTCCGATGACTACCTTGTTGGCATTCATCGTGACGCTGGCTTTGCTGATCGTGGTGCACGAGTACGGACACTACCGCGTGGCGGTGGCCTGTGGGGTCAAGGTGCTCCGCTTCTCGGTCGGGTTTGGCCGCGTGATCTGGCGCCGCCAACTTGGCGAGACCGAATTCGCGCTGTCTGCCTTGCCGCTCGGCGGCTACGTGAAGATGCTGGATACCCGCGAGGGTGAGGTGATTGCGGCCGAGCGCAGCCGTGCCTTTGACCAGCGCCCCCTGTGGCAGCGCTCGGCCATCGTCGTGGCCGGTCCGTTGGCGAACCTGTTGCTGGCGGTACTGCTTTACGCCGGCGCGCACTGGGTCGGCGTGGACGAACCGAAGGCGCTGCTGGGCTCACCGCTTCAGGGCAGCATGGCCCTGCGTTCGGGGTTCGTCGCGGGCGACTGGGTGCAAAGCACGGCGCAGGGCGACGAGGAGCCGGTTCCGGTGAGATCGATGAACGACTTTCGCTGGCGCCTGACCGAGGCTGCGCTGCACGGTGAGCCGATGACCGTGCTGGTGAGCGATGCCAACGGTCGCGGCGAGCGAAGGCTGGTGCTGCCGCTGCAGGAACTCTCGACCCGCGACGTCGATGCCGAATTGATGCGGCGAATCGGCCTGCCATCGAGCTACAGCGAACCGCTGCTCGGGCGGGTGATGGAGGATGGGCCAGCCCATAGCGCGGGCCTGCGGGAAGGCGACCGTGTACTGGACGTCGATGGTGCGCACATTGAGGATGCCGCTCAGTTGCGCGCAGTCATCCGGGCCGCACTGAAAGACGGATCGCCGGTGACGATGCAATGGATCGTGCAACGTGCGGGGCAGAACCTCGAACTGCCGGTGACCCCGTCCGTGCGCAGCGAAGGTGCCGGGTCGGTGCCCCGCATCGAGGCCTACATCGGCCAGGCGCCGATCATGGTGAACGTGCGTTACGGACCTGTGGAAGGCCTGACCCAGGCGGTCCAGCGTACGTGGGACGTATCGATGCTGAGCCTTCGAATGCTTGGCCGGATGCTGATCGGTGAGGCGTCGCTGAAGAACCTCAGTGGTCCCCTCACGATTGCCGATTACGCGGGCCAGTCCGTCCAGCAAGGTTTTGCCTACTACCTGGGCTTTCTCGCGCTGGTGAGCGTGAGCCTGGGGGTGCTGAACCTGCTGCCTTTGCCGATGCTCGACGGCGGACACCTCATGTATCATCTTTTCGAGGCGTTGACAGGGCACCCGGTCCCCGATCTGTGGCTTGACCGGCTTCAGCGTGGCGGCATGGCCGTGATGCTGATGATGATGTCCCTTGCCCTCTACAACGACGTGGCCCGATTGCTGGGTCTGCACTGACAGCATGTCCTTCTCTCGAGCCACTAGCCGCGCCTTGCGTGCCGACGTCATGACGCGTTGCGGCCTGCGCCACGCCCGCCTGTTGCGGCCCACGGTTGCCGCCGCGATGCTTGTCCTGGGCCTGCACGCTGCGCCATCCTGGGCTGTCGAACCCTTCGTGCTCAAGGACATCCGCATCGAGGGCCTGCAGCGCGCCGATGCCGGTACCGTCTTCGGTGCGCTGCCATTTCGTATCGGCGACATCTACAGCGATGACAAGGGTGCCGCAGCACTGCGAGCGCTGTTTGCCACCGGATTGTTCAAGGACGTTCGTCTGGAGGTCGAAGGCGACGTGGTCGTGGTGGTGGTCGAGGAGCGTCCGCTGATCTCCAGCGTCACCTTCGTTGGCTTGAAGGAGTTCGACAAGGAGGCGTTGTCGAAGTCATTGAGGGATGTGGGCATCGGAGATGGTCTGCCTTTCGACCGCGCGCTTGCCGATCGCGCCGAGCAGGAACTCAAGCGTCAGTACCTGACTCGCAGCCTGTACGGCGCCGAGGTGGTGACCACCATCACGCCCGTTGACCGCAACCGGGTCAACGTCACCTTCACAGTGACGGAGGGCGAGGTCGCCACGATCGACGAGATCCGCATCACCGGTACGCGTGCCTACTCCGAGAGCACGCTGCTCAAGCAATTCGAGCTCACGACCAGCGGATGGCTGACTTGGTACACCAAGACCGACCGTTACTCGCGCACCAAGCTCAATGCCGACCTGGAGACCTTGCGCGCTTACTACCTCAACCGGGGTTTTCTCGAGTTCAATGTGGATTCCACGCAGGTGGCGATTTCACCCGACAAGCAGCGCATTTCGATCACGATCAACGTCACCGAAGGCCAGCCGTTCATCGTGACCGGCGTTCGTCTGGAAGGTCAGTTCCTGGGCAAGGAGGAGGAGTTCCAGGGCCTCGTGACGATCAAGCCCGGGGAGCCTTACCGGGCGGAGGACGTGGCCGAAACGACTCGCCGCTTCGGTGAATTCTACGGAGCCTTCGGCTACGCATTTGCTCGCACCGAGCCGCGAACCGACATCAATCGAGCGGCCGGACAGGTGGAGATCGTGCTGGTTGGCGATCCGAACCGCCGCGTCTACGTGCGCAAGATCAACGTGGCCGGCAACACCCGGACCCGAGACGAAGTGGTGCGGCGCGAGTTCCGCCAGCTCGAGTCGGCGTGGTACGACGGCAGACGCATCAAGGCCTCGCGCGACCGGATCGACCGCCTCGGGTACTTCAGCGAAGTCAGTGTCGATACGAGCGAGGTCGCCGGTGCCCAGGATCAGGTCGATCTCACGGCCGAGGTCAAGGAGAAGCCGACCGGTAATCTCCAGATTGGCGCCGGTTTCTCCAGCGCAGAGAAGCTGTCGCTGACGGCAGGAATCCGTCAGGACAACATCTTCGGCAGCGGCAACTATCTGGGCCTCGAGTTCAACACGAGCAAGTTCAACCGCACCTTGGTCGTGAGTACCGTCGATCCCTACTTCACGGTCGACGGGATCTCACGCGCGTTCGACGTGTACTACCGGACCAGCAAGCCGCTCGACGCCCAGGGTCAGGACTACAAGCTGGTGACCTGGGGAAGCTCCATCCGTTTCGGCGTTCCGTTCAGCGAGACCGATACGGTCTTCTTCGGCGGGGGCGTCGAGCAAACCGAAATCCAGGGCGGTTCGGCGATTCCGAACAATCTCTTCCTCTATCGCGAGGCCTACGGTCCGAAGAGCAGCAGTCTTCCCCTGACGCTAGGCTGGCAGCGTGACGGCCGAGACAGCGCGCTGGTTCCCTCCAAGGGGCTCTATCAGCGCTTCAATGCCGAGGTCAGCCCGACGCTGGATGCGCGCTACGCCCGCGCGAGCTACCAGATTCAGCAATGGGTCCCTCTGACCAAGCAGTACACCTTGGGCCTGAACGCCGATTTCGCTGCCGGCACGTCGATCGGCAGCCGCCCATACCCTGTGTTCAAGAACTACTACGGCGGAGGCCTCGGCTCGGTGCGTGCCTTTGAGCAGGGTTCCCTGGGCCCGGTCGATGTGACCGGTGCGAATATCGGCGGCAATCGCCGACTCAATCTGAACAGCGAGTTCTATGTGCCCGTGCCGGGTTCAGGCAACGACCGTACGCTTCGACTGTTCGTCTGGTCGGATGCCGGCAATGTCTGGGGCGAGGGCGAAAAGATCGAGGCGAGCAGCTTGCGCGTCTCGGCGGGCATTGGCTTGAGCTGGATTTCGCCGGTGGGGCCGCTCAAGCTCAGCTACGGCAAACCGATTCGCGATTTCCCGGAGGATAGAATTCAAGAGTTTCAATTCCAGATCGGGACTGCGTTCTGATGAAGACGATATCGCTCAAGGCTGCTCTGGCTGCTGCGTTGTTGCTCGTGGCCACCTTCGGCGCACAGGCCGAGGATCTGAAGATCGGCTATGTGAACAGCGAGCGCGTCCTGCGTGAAGCCGTGCCAGCCAAGGCGGCACAGGCCAAGCTCGAGACGGAGTTCTCCAAGCGCGAGAAGGAACTTCAGGAGGTCGCAGCGCGACTCAAGACCGCAGCAGACAAGCTCGAGAAGGAAGGTCCAACACTCGCAGAGGCGGAGCGAACCCGTCGGCAGCGCGATCTGGTGGAGCAGGACCGCGAGTTCCAGCGCAAGCGGCGCGAGTTCCAGGAAGACCTGAATCAGCGCAAGAACGAAGAGCTTTCCGCGGTCGTCGAGCGTGCGAACAAGGTCATCAAGCAGATCTTCGAGACCGAGAAGTACGACCTGATCCTCCAGGAGGCCGTGTTTGCCGGCCCGCGCGTCGACATCACCGAAAAGGTGATCAAGGCGCTGAACGGTACCGCGGCCAAGTAAGGCGCCGCGGGCACGTGTCGGTGCCGTGCTCGACTCGGCTGTCACGCTAGGCGAGTTGACCGACGCCCTCGGTGGCGAGAGGCTCGGTCCAGCGGAAATGCCCCTCTCCCGGGCGGGCTGCGTGATCGTCGCGCCGGCGCTCCGCGAAGATGCCGCGGGTCGTGGTGCCGCCATCGTCACAGCCGACCCCTACCTCTATTTCGCCCGGTTGACCCAGTGGTGGGCACGTCGCGTGCGCACGGCCGATCCACCAGGGATCCA
>JFJP01012463.1_pt1 | contig 12239 bp, 10 predicted proteins | sample 431651 | NCBI WGS metagenome assembly JFJP01 (sample SAMN02602958, study PRJNA72255) | Microbial mat metagenome, whole genome shotgun sequencing project. | biome: fresh water; feature: sink hole; material: water; isolation source: purple microbial (photo- and chemosynthetic) mats found in... | reverse complement strand
CGATTGACCCCGCGCTGGATGAGCGCATCGAGCGGCTGTATCATGCCACGATGGACTCGCGCGCGACGGGCGGTGACAGCCGCGCGGGGCGACATCTGTTCAGCCACTTGCAAAAAGCGGGCGCGGATGTGCTGGCGGCGGGTGCGTCAGATTGGGTGGTGCATTCTGTGAGCGGAAAGTATCTCGAAGACGAAGCTTACTTTCTAAATTTCATTTTGCATTTTTTTGAAGAGTCGCTGACGGGTCATGCGGAGTTGGACGCGGCTGTGTTTGAAAATTGGATACAAAAACGCCGCGCTCAAATTGAACGCGGCGAGTTGGTGTACATTGCCCATCAAATGGATTTTTTGGCGAGGGTTTAGCACATCATTTTCTCTGCTCTTTCGGGGGCTTAGCCCCCGAAAAGCGATATTACGTTCCCCAATCACGCAGATATAAAAAGTCATAGCCGATGGTGCGGTTGCTGACTTTGGCAATCGGCGGCAGCATCCGCTTGAACTGGTTGCGGCGGATGCGCGTGGTGACGGCGTTGACGAATTTTTCACTAAAGCCGTCTTCGATTGCCTCTTGCGGCGAGTAACGCTGGTCAACGAGGAGGTAGAGCAATTTGTCCACGTCTCCGTAGGTGAAGCCCAATTCGTCCTCGTCGGTCTGACCCGCCCACAGATCAGCGGATGGGGCTTTGTCAATGATGGGGGACGGAACATTCATCGCGCGGGAAAGTTGACGAATCTGGGTCTTGTACAAATCCCCAATGGGATTCATCGCGCTGGCGGAATCGCCGTACATGGTGCTGTACCCAAGCAGGATCTCGGTCTTGTTGCTGGTGCCGATCACCAGACCTTTGAAGACCTCGCTTTGATCGTACAGGACGATCATGCGTTCGCGCGCCATGATGTTGCCCATGCGCATCTTCGAGATTTGCGGGTCGAGTTTGAAAAGCGGCTCGACCATGTCGGTGATCTCGATGGTTTTGTTTGGGATGTCGAGCTGGTCGATCAGCAGTTGCGCGTGGTCGAGCGAATCCTGGCTGGAGGCTTTGTACGGCATCCGCACCGCGAGGACGTTTTCAGCGCCAAGCGCTTCAACCGCCAGCACGCACGACAGCGCCGAGTCGATTCCGCCCGAAAGCCCGATCACCGCGCGGGACATTCCCACCCGCGTAATTTCGGATTTGATGAATCCCGTCAGGATTTCACGGGCAAGGTCGGTGTTGATGGAGAGAGTAGGGTTAGTCATGTGCGCCCAAAATTCGAGATAATTCTTTTTGTACAAGGCTTGTCCGCTCGTCGCGCAACAGCGGCAGGCGGGCGCGGGTGCGGCGGAGTTGATTCAAGTCCATTTGGGCAAAGGTCAGGGCTTCCCCGTTGTAGGGACCTGTGACCACTTCTTCGCCATTTGGGTCGAAGAGCGCCGCGCCCCCCCAAAAGTGCAGACCGTCTTCGTATCCTACGCGGTTGGCGTGCGCCACAAACGATGTGAACATGCTGGCATAGCCTTTGATGACCCGTTCCACCCAATGCGCCGATTCAAGTTTTTCGTTGTCGTTCAATCCACGCCCAGGCGAGGCGGAGGAGAAGAGCATGATGTCTGCGCCGTCGAGCCAGAGCAGGTAGGGCGGCGAGGCGTGCCAGAAGTCTTCGCAGATCAACATGCCCATGCGCCCAAAGCGCGTATCGAAAGCGCGGACTGAGTCACCCCAGGCAAAGAAACGACCTTCGTCAAAAAGCCCGTAGGTGGGCAGGTAAACCTTGTGATGGACGTGAAGAACTTTTCCGCCTGAAAGATAGGCGGAGGCGATGTAAAAGCGGTGACGGGAGTCTTCGTCCACAAAGCCGACGACCAGGTCAAGGTCGCGGCTGGCTTGGAGCAACGGCTTGAAGATGGGGTCATCCTCTGTCGGCTTGTGCGCGACTGAGGCGACCAAATCCTGCAAGACGTAACCCGTCAGCGAAAGTTCGGGGAAGACAAGCAAGTCCGGATTTTGCGCGCTGGATGTAATCCATGTGCTTGGCAAGATTGGATTCCACATCTCCCAATTTTGTGTTGATCTGGGCAAGGGCAAGGTTGAGTTTCATTGCGCGAATCTTACCACCAAAAATAAAACATCCGAGGTCTTGTCAGGGCACCTGCAACCTGCTTTAAAAAGCCAATTATGATTTCTGATATAATCGCGGCGCATATCGGGGATGCGCCAAATTTTATAAAAAAACTTCAGACAGGTAACCATAAATGCAGAATTTTATTTCCCTCGCTCAAATCGATTCAACCGCACAGGCAATTAAGAAACAGATATCCACACTTCGTGAGCCTGTTGTGGGAATTATCCTCGGCTCTGGTCTCAACGACCTGGCTGATTCCGTTCAAAATGCGGTTCACATTCCGTACAGCGACCTGCCCAACTTTCCCGTCTCAACTGTGCAAGGACATGCCGGGCGATTCGTTATTGGTGAGTTGGAGGGCAAGCCTGTATTAGTCATGCAGGGACGTATCCATTATTATGAAGGCTATACCATGGGACAAGTCACCCTGCCCGTCCGTGTGATGCAGCGCCTGGGAATTCCAAGTATGATCGTTACCAATGCTGCGGGGGGAGTGCATCCGGACTTTGAGCCGGGCGATGTGATGCTTATCACCGACCAGATCAACCTGATGGGCATGTCTGGTTTGAATCCGCTTATGGGTCCCAACCTGGACGAGATCGGTCCCCGCTTTCCGGATATGAGTCAGCCCTATGACCGCGCCTATTGCGACCTCGCCCGTAAAGTTGCCAAAGAAAACAATGTACTCCTGCGCGAGGGTGTGTATGCAGGGTTGAGCGGTCCCTCTTTTGAATCCCCTGCTGACTTGCGCTTCCTTCGCCTGGCGGGTGCGGACGCTGTCGGCATGTCCACAGTTCCCGAGGTCATCGTCGCGCGGCACGGTAATATGCGCGTGCTTGGACTTTCAGGTGTTAGCAACAAAGCAAATCTGGACGGCTCCACGGTCACAACCCATGAAGAAGTTATCGCAGCAGGAAAGGTAATCACGCCCAAGGTTGAGAAGATCGTGCGCGGTGTATTGCGCGGTCTGTAACCAGGGGCGGCAATGGCGGAATTTTATAAATTCCTCGCTTCTTATGAGGCGCTGATCTATATCCTACTGGCGATTGGCGCTTTGTTTGCTTTTCGCTGGCTTTGGCGTTCGTGGCGTGAATCTCAAACTGCCGTTTACACAATGGAGCGCGAGTTCTCGTCGCGGCGGCTGGGACAGTCTGCCGCGATTTCAACCCTGATTGTTGTTTTGTTCTGCGCCGAATTTTTTATGGCGACTTTTATTATTCCGGGACTTCCCTCGGATGTTTTTCTCACTACCCCCACACTTGATTTGATTTCAACTCCGACCGGTACGCTTTCACCTGAGATGATGACCCAATTTGCCAATGCTCCCCTGCAAACAGCGGCGGCAAATGTCACGGGCTGCACCCCCAACCAGATCATGTTTACCTCCCCCGAGGCGGGCGCTGAAATAAAAGGCACCGTCGAATTGATCGGCACGGTAGACATTCCCAATTTTGGGTTTTATAAATATGAAGTCGCACGGATGGGCAGCGACACGTGGGCAACTATTTCTGCCGACCGTAACCCTGTCAAGAACGGTTTGCTGGGACGTTGGAATACAACTGCCTTAACCCCAGGCGACTATCAATTGCGATTGGTTGTTACGGATAATCAAGGCGTAGTTCTGCCAGCCTGCGTTATGCCGGTGCGGATTGTGCCGATACAATAAAAACTCTCGTCAGTTTGCTGATGGACTCCAGATTAAGGAACCTATGCCTGAAATTCAAACTCGTCCCACAATTGCGTCTGACCTTGCCCGCCTGATGGGATTTGATCATTCCATCACCAGTGAGTCAGTCTGGCAATTGGAACTGCGCCGTGATGCGGGGCAGTCCACCGCCATGTTTCGTGAGGTGCGTCTGCCGCGTTCCATTTCTATTTCATACCCGCGTAACCCCTTTGCGCTTGCCGATGATTGGGCAAAGCGTTCCATGATGTACACCGCCTTAATTGACCAGGACCTGGTGGGGTATGTCTGCCTGCTCGAACGCAGCATGGATTCGACGGCGCATGTTACTGATCTGGTTGTGAATGGCTCCAATCGCCGCCAGGGCGTGGCAAGCGCTTTATTGTCGTCTGCCCAAGATTGGGCGGCGGGTAGGTCGCAGCGCCGCGTTATTTTGGAGATGCAGTCCAAGAATCTTCCCGCCATCCGCCTTTCTCAAAAATTCGGGTATGAGTTCTGCGGGTATAATGACCAGTATTACCTTACGCAGGATGTGGCGTTGTTCTTTGCCAAATCATTAAAGTAAAAAAAGTCAGGCTTGTTGCCTGATCGTTTTAAAGACTGAAATTTTTATCGGAAGGGTTTGCATGATTAACGGTTGGATGGAACCATTACTGGCGGGGATCCAGGCGCTCAACCAAATTCTGACGGCAGGGATTGCCATCACGGCGTTTTCGCTATTTCTGTATGCGCTTTCTTTTAATTTGCGCGACAGAGTGGCTCGTTCGTTCGCGATTATTTTGTTGTGTGTGGTGATTGTTTTTACTGCCGAGGCATTGCAGGATGAATCAATGACGGCGGAGATGATTCAACTGCTTTTGCGTTTACAGTGGTTTGGTATTGTTTTTCTCCCTGCGGCATACCTGCATCTGTCTGATGCCCTGCTGGTAACAGCGGGACGCCCCTCACGCGGGCGCAGAAGGCTTGCGGTGCGTGGCATTTATATCGTCTCGGCATTGTTCCTTCTTTTGCTGGCGCTTGGATATTTACTCGGACCCGTTGTGATGAACGGCAAGCCCGCGCCACATCTTGAGCGTACCGTTTGGACCGAGGTCTTTACCCTTTTCTATGTGACTGCGATTGTGTGGGCGGGAATAAATTTCGCCCGCGCTTATATGCTGATGTTGTCCAGTTCGGGACGCCGCCGCATGTTATACCTGATGGCTGGCGCCACCGCTCCGGCGCTTGGTTCCTACCCGTATCTTTTATTCGGCTATGGGCTTGCCGCACAGCACACACTTTTATTCTGGAGTGTGGCAACGGTAATTAATGTACTGGTTGGTGCGCTGGTCATCATGATGGCGTACGCTGTTGCCTTCTTTGGCGTTTCCTGGCCCGACCGTGTTATCAAAAGCCGTCTCTTCAAGTGGATCATGCGCGGACCTGTGACCGCATCCACCGCCCTGGCATTGATGACCATCATCCGCCGCGGCGGGGAGTTGCTTGGCTCGCCTTACAACGCCTTTGTCCCATTTATTGTGGTTGTGACCATCTTATCGCTTGAGCACGTCATTACCTTTGCCGCGCCCATTTGGGAGCGCCGCCTGTTTTTTGGAAATGATCGCGGTGAATTGCAATTGCTCCAAAACTTTGAAGAACGCCTGTTGACCCAAAGCGACTTACAGCAATTTCTCGAAACGGTGCTTGCCGCAGTGCGTGACCACATGCAGTCCCCCTCTGCCTTTGTTGCCGCATTGGATGATGAGACACTTTCTCTCATTGTCGTAGCGGGCAACCGCGCCATGCTCGATCAGGAAGGCTTGCCCGAAACGCTGGAAAAAGTGAGCGGCGATACCCGTCACGAATTCCAATGGGGAAACTTCTGGATATTACCTTTGTATCCCCGCAGGCACGCAGGTATGGATCAGGATGAGGTTCCACCCCTGCTGGGCTTGATGGGGGTGGCGCGTCGTGAGAAAAAAATCATCGAACGCGATCAACGCGAAGCCTTGTGGCTGTTGGCTGACCGCGCCGCGCTTGCCTTGCAAGATCGCCAACTACAACAACGTGTTTTCCGTTCTCTCGAAGATTTACAGCCGCAGGTCGAAATGATCCAGCGGATGCGCGCGGCTGGACGTTATGACACGCGCTCCAACCTTCTTGACGACACCCTGCTTCAAGAGGCTGACCTTGCCAACTGGGTGCGGGATGCCCTGACCCATTACTGGGGCGGACCCAAACTTACAAATAATCCCTTGATTAAACTTCAAGTGGTGCAGGAACTTGCTGTGCAGGATGATGGCAATTCAGCAAATGCCCTGCGCCTCCTGTTACGCAAAGCTGTTGACCAGGTAAAGCCAAAAGGTGACCGAAAATTCACCACCGAGTGGATCCTGTACAATATCCTCGAAATGAAATTTATCGAGGGGCGCAAGGTTCGTGATGTGGCTTCGCGGCTTGCCATGTCTGAGGCAGATTTGTACCGCAAACAGCGCATCGCCGTGGATGTCGTTGCAAAAGCCATCCTTGAAATGGAAGAAAATCTCAAGGAGCAGTAAACTCTGTAATTATGCAGACCCTAAAGGTTTATCTGTAAAACCATAAATTTTGAAAAAAACCTTTAGAGAGCGTTTCTTAAGTTCAATTCACCACAGATAAACCCAGATGAAAGGGATTTAAGTTCGTTTTTGAGGCTGTTTTTTCCAAAAATCTGTGTTTATCTGTGTTCATCTGTGGTTTAGAATGAGTTAGGAAACAGTCTCTTAGGGTCTTGTATCGAGTGATTATTTTTTATGTGTACAACGAACGCCTTTCTCGATCTTGAGAAAACCCCAGCGTTCATATTATAGGAATGGGAAGGAGTCCAAAATGGTTGGACAAAAGAACAATCAGGAAAACCCGATGCCCGTCATAGACGAGGGCTGGTGGTCATCGGTGTTGGCAGAGGAGGGGCGCAATTCTACGTCTCCTGTGCCGCGTTTGGCGGGGAACAGGTCTGACATCCGCTCCGAAGCGAAATCATCGCAGGGTAATTCCGCGGTGGACGATTCGCTGGATAAGAAGTCTGTTGCCAATTGGGATCAGGTCAAGGATATGTATATGCGCGACCAGATCGTTGCGCTCTCTGTCACGGGGCATAACCGCGGCGGACTGTTGGTGGAGGGCAACGGCTTATACGGTTTTGTGCCGTTCTCACACCTTATTGGATTGACAGACAAGGCAGATAATCCTGACCGTGACCTCTCCTCCTATGTTGGGCGCTCGCTTTCCCTGAAAGTGATCGAGTGCGTGCCGGAAGATGAGCGTGTCGTATTCTCTGAACGCGCTGCGCAATCCGAGCCGGGCAAACGCGCTGAACTGTTTCATGCCTTGCAGCCAGGTCAAAACGTGAAAGGCACTGTAACCAATATTACTGATTTTGGTGTCTTTGTTGACCTTGGCGGCGTGGAAGGGTTGATCCACATTTCCGAATTGTCCTGGGGGCGTGTCTCGCATCCAGGACATATTGTAAAGATGGGCAGCATCATCGATGTGCAAGTGCTTGACCTTGCGCCCGAACGCTGCCGTGTTGCATTAAGCCTCAAGCGGCTGCTCCCCAATCCCTGGCAGAACGCAGCGGTTGACTTTCCAAAAGGATGCGTCAAATCTGCAACCATCACCAGCGTGCTTTCCTTTGGCGCTTTTGCCCGCTTGGATGCGGGGGTGGAAGGGCTGATTCACGCCTCCGAAATTCCGCTGGAAGAGGGCAAGCCTTTGAAAGAATTCCTTTCCGAAGGTCAGTCTGTGCAGGTGCGTGTCTTGCATCTTGATCCCGCCCACCAACGTATGGGATTAAGCATGAGGCTTGAATAATACCAATGCCTGAATCTTCAAATCTGCGCAAAAGACAATACGAGCAAACCGAGCCGCCTGCTATTCCGCGAGGAGATTGGCTTGAAAGCCTTGCCCGCTTCAACCAGCGTTTTGGGCGCTTCGTGCGCGATGCCGTGGGCGTATTTCTGATTGCATTTGCGTTCATGTCTTTGTTCGCAGTATTTGAGTCCATTTACAACCAATTCACTGCTTCGAGCGAAGCAGTCTTTTTGGGTGGAGTGCTTCTTTCCTTCGTTTCCAGCCGGCTTACCCTTTGGTTTGGCTGGGGAAGTTTCCTTATCCTCGCTGCAATCGGATATTTAGGATTCGCGCTCTTAAAACAAGATGACGGCGAAATTTACTGGGGGCGAATCATTACCCTTGAGGTTGCTTCGCTCCTCACCCTGGGCTTGTTCGCTGCTGCGAGTGGCAATGACCTCATCCTGGCAGAAGCCGGCATGTACGGTGGACGCCTCGGCTGGGGCATGATGATGCTGGCGTGGAAGTTCATGGGCGAGTTGCTCGGCACGCTGGTCATCTTTCTTATCTGGTTTCTCATGGTTGTGACAGGCTTTGGCTTGTGGGCAAAACTGGAAGAGTGGCTGCTTCACCTCGCGGGCGAAGCTCCAACGGTGATAGTGGCAACTGCAACGCCTGCCCCTGTTCCAGCGGATGTTCAGCCTGAATTGCAGCCTGAAAAATCTGCTGCGTCTGCCGCTCTGCGAAAGAAAGCACCGCATATTCCGCCCGAATTCCGCACCTCTTTCAAATCAGAAAAGAAGAAAGATGAAAAATCTGACAAAGTATTGTCACGCAGCGAAGACCTGCCGCCGCTGACGCTTCTACTTGCCGAATCCGCTGTCCGCGCCGACGACCGCACCATCAACCAGACGGCTGGACTCATCATGAAAACCCTTGCCGATTTTGGCATCCCCGCTACCGTCATCGGCTATCGCGTGGGACCTTCGGTGACGCAGTTTGCCATTCAGCCGGGCTTCATCAAAAAACCTGGCTCCGATGAAGAAGACCTGCTGCAAATGAAAGTCCGTGTTGCACAGATCGCTTCGCTCCAAAAAGATATTGCGCTCGCCCTGTCTGCCCAACGGTTACGTATCGAAGCGCCCGTGCCTGGCAAACCGTACGTTGGCATCGAAGTGCCGAACACGCACAGTTCTGTTGTGCGCTTGAAGACCCTGCTCGAATCGGAAGCCTTTCACAAAGTCGGCGCGCCGTTGACCATAGCCCTCGGACGCGATGTGTCGGGGCATCCGCTCATTGCCGATTTGGCGCGTATGCCGCATGTGTTAATTGCAGGCGCAACGGGTTCCGGCAAATCGGTCTGCATCACATCCATTGCGGCATGTCTCGCCATGAACAACACACCCGAAGACCTGAAAATGGTGATGATCGATTCCAAGATGGTGGAGTTGATCCGCTTTAATGGACTGCCTCACTTGTACGGTAAAGTGGAAACAAACATCGAACGTATTCTCGGCGTCTTACGCTGGGTGGTGGTTGAAATGGAACACCGCTACCGCCTGCTTGAAGGCGCGCACGCCCGTGACTTGACTTCGTACAATCACAAGATCACGCGCAAAGCTGATGGCAAAGCCCTGCCGCGTATTGTTGTTTTGATTGACGAACTAGCCGACCTGATGATGTCTGCGCCGGACGTGACCGAACATAATTTGGTTCGTCTTGCGCAAATGGCGCGTGCCACGGGTATTCACCTTGTCGTTGCGACCCAGCGCCCCTCTACGGATGTGGTGACGGGGTTGATCAAAGCCAACTTCCCCGCGCGGTTGGCTTTCGCGGTTGCCTCCGGTATTGATAGCCGCGTGATTCTGGATTACACCGGTGCAGAATCATTGCTTGGGCGCGGCGACATGCTCTTCCTAAACCCCGAAGTGGGTAACCCCATCCGCGCGCAAGGCGTGATGATTACCGATATGGAGATCGAGCGCATCATCTCACACTGGCAAAAGAGCGGGCACAAAGTGGATGATGTGCCGCCCTGGGAAAAACTCTTGCAGGAAACTGATGAAAACGAGGATGACGGCTTGATCGAACAAGCCATTTCCATCGTCCGCAGCAGCCAGCGCGCATCCGCATCGTTGATCCAGCGCCGCCTACGAATCGGCTATCCGCGCGCCGCAAGATTGCTCGATCAGCTTGAAGAAATGGGCGTTGTTGGTCCCTCTCAGGGTGGCGGTAAAGAGCGCGATGTCTTGGTTAGTCCGGAAGATTTGGATGAAGAAAAGGAAGAGTGAGCGAGTCAATTCAGCGATTCAGCGAATCAACGAATCACTGAATCGCCGAATCGCTCCTCGATACCCTCAAGCACTTTAGAAACTTTTGACACATCAGAAACCTTTCCAAAAGGACACTCTCCCCACCCCATGAAACCCAAACCAACATTCACCGACAGACTACGAATACTCTTCAAAGGCATTCTCGATCCCATCGGTACATTCCTGAACAGCACAGGGTTAACTCCGAATGCGATCACCCTCTTGGGACTGGCTGGCACAACCGTCGGCGCATACATTCTCTCTCAGGGAAAAATGACTCTCGGCGCGATTGTCCTTTTTCTCTTCGTCATCGTCGATGCCTTCGATGGAACCATGGCGCGCCTGCGCGGAGAATCCAGCGACTTCGGCGCGTTTGTTGATTCGGTCAGCGACCGCTACGCCGAGTTCATCACCTTTGGCGGAATTTTATATTACTTCCTCACGCAGGAAAATTACCTTGGCGTGATGATGACCTTTGCCGCCACCGCAGGCTCGGTGCTGGTTTCCTATGTCAAAGCCCGCGCCGAAGGTCTTAACTTCTCAGCCAAAGTCGGCATTCTCTCCCGCGTAGAACGTTACATTGTTTTGATTCCCCTGCTGCTTTTCAATCAGCCTTTTCTCGCCGTCAGCATCATTGCTGTGCTGGGCAATTTCACCGCTTTGCAGCGCATTGCCTGTGTCCGTGTGCAGGGACATGAGCGCATGAGAAAAGTCCGCGAAGCCAAAGAGTACCTTCACTAAACGATGGACGGTATTTCGCTCGGTCCCTTGCTCCTCCGCTGGAATGGACTTCTGATTGCGCTTGGCATTGCTGCGGGCGCCCTGCTTGCCGCGTATGAAGCGCACTTGCCCTGGCGGGCAGTGCCAGGGAAACGCCGCGCCGCCGACCCTGAGATCATCTACGAACTTTTTCTGCCGGTGGCGATTTGGGGGACATTGGGTGCGCGCCTTTGGCATATCTTCACCCCATCGCTTTCTTCCCTTGAGCTGGGTCTGACCACCCAATATTATTTTTCCTCCCCGATCGATATTGCGGCGTTTTGGGTTGGCGGCTATGGCATCCCTGGCGCATGGGTTGGTGGGGTGCTCGCCCTGCTGTACTTCGCGCGCAAAAACGAATTGCCGTTTTGGGAGTTGACCGACATCCTAGCCCCCGGACTTGCCCTGGCTCAATCCATTGGACGCCTCGGAAATTACTTCAATCAGGAGTTGTACGGCTTGCCGACGGACTTCCCCTTGAAAATATTTATTGACCCCGTCCATCGTTTAAACGGATTCGAATCGGTCAATTTTTACCAGCCTTTGTTTGCCTACGAATCGCTGCTGAATTTTGCCAACATGATTTTTCTACTCTGGCTCTCCCGCCGCTTTGTGGGGATTCTCAAAGCGGGCGACTTGTTCCTTGCCTATCTTGGTTTTTATTCCCTCATCCGCTTTCTGCTTGAATTCCTGCGGCTCGATGTTTCGCTGGTAAATGGATTCAACATTAATCAGGCGTTTTTTGCCATTGTCTTTGTGGGCGTGGGAATTGGTATGGTTTTGCGTCATCACCCTGTCCAGAAATTGTAAGGTCTCTGTGAAGAGAAATACTGCATGGGCGGGAATACAATCAATTACCAATTACCAATTACCAATTACTCTCTGGAGTCTTAATGATAGAAACCCATGAACTTACCAAGCAATTCAACGACTTTTTAGCTGTGGATGGTGTAAATCTTTCTGTAGATGCGGGGCATATTCTGGCGATTCTCGGTCAGAACGGAGCGGGCAAGACCACCACTGTCCGCATGTTAACTGCCCTGCTTAACCCCACGCGCGGCTGGGCAAGGGTGGCTGGCTACGATGTTGTTAAAAATGGACACGATGTGCGCTCGTCGGTGGGGGTGTTGACCGAACTGCGCTCGTCGGTGGGGGTGTTGACCGAACAGCACGGCTTGTACATGCGCATGACCGCTGTCGAATATCTCGATTTTTTTGGGCAGGTTTACAGTCTTTCGTCCACGGCGCGTAAATCGCGCAGTGATCACTTGCTGGAATACTTTGGGCTTGCCGAAGCCGCGCATCGCAGGGTTGGCGAATACTCGAAAGGGATGCGGCAGAAACTAGCCCTTGCTCGTGCCATGATGCATGACCCTGGTGTCCTTCTGTTGGACGAACCTACCTCTGCAATGGACCCCGAATCTGCGCGGTTGGTGCGGGATGAGATTGCGCGGTTGAAATCATCGCAGCGGACGATTGTCATCTGCTCGCACAACCTGACAGAAGTCGAAGCATTGGCAGACCAGATTGCCATCATCTATCGTGGGAAGATTTTGATTCAAGGCACGCTCG
>JFJP01059072.1_pt2 | contig 12240 bp, 10 predicted proteins | sample 431651 | NCBI WGS metagenome assembly JFJP01 (sample SAMN02602958, study PRJNA72255) | Microbial mat metagenome, whole genome shotgun sequencing project. | biome: fresh water; feature: sink hole; material: water; isolation source: purple microbial (photo- and chemosynthetic) mats found in... | reverse complement strand
GCAGCGTCTCATAACGCCGCCCGGCCTCCTGCATGCGAGGCTCTGCAAGCTGGGGAAGCTGCGCACTGATCAAGGCTGCGGCAAAGAGAAGCATGGTATCACATTCCGATGACGATCGTACTCCAAGTGGTCCTAATCCATGTAGTCCTGGTCCATGTAGTCCTGGTCCATGTAGTCCTAGTCCATGTAGGGCCTGCGCTCGCGCAGGCCTTCAGGCAGCTTTGAGCCTCGCACCTGCTGTGTTTCCTCATTTCAGGAAAAGCTCCACCACCGGCACGAGCACCTCCGGCTTCAGGGTCGGCAGCTTCAACTCGATCGCCCCCGACTCCACACCCGCGGACATGTTGTTCTCAGACTCCTTGGGTTTCGGCTCTGAGAATTTCAGCTCCGAACCGTCGTTCAGGAACTGCGCGTAACTCACCTTGCCGGCCAGGCCATCCAGCTCGATCCGCCCCAAGGGATAAGTGTAGAGGTGCAGGTAGAGCCGTTTGCCATTCTGGGTGTAGCGCATGCCGTCCGGCGGCACGAAGGCACTCGGCGTCGTGCCGTAGATCGCACGTCCGTGAAGGCGCGTCCACTCGCCCAGCGCCGCGAGCCGCTCCTTCGCACGCGGGTCGAATTCGCCCCGCCCTGTCGGACCGACATTCAGCAGCAGGTTGTTCCCCTTGCTTGCCCCGTCGATAAGCATGCGCACCAGCATTTCAGACGGCTTCCAGGCAAGATTGTCCCGATCATAGCCCCAGGATCCGTTCATCGTGTGGCACTCCTCGACGAGCTTGAGCTCCTTGGGGGCCTCGGTGACACGAGGCTGATATTGCTCCGGAGTCTCCACTCCGCCGCCCTTCAGACCGAGACGGTTGTTGAGGATGATCTTTGGCTGGAGCTCATGGATCATCTTCACGAGTTCCTCGCTCTGCCAGTCCGCGGGCCCCTTGCCCTTCGACCAGCCCCAGTCCTTGCTCGGATAGGAGAAATCAAACCACAGGTAGTCGATCTGCCCGTAGTTGCTGAGCAGTTCGCGTACCTGTCCGTGCAGATAGGCGGTGTATTTTTTGATATCGCGCCCGGCCGCCTCTTTCTTGAAGGCCTCGTCCTCGCGCATTGGATGGAAACCATCGACGGGAAACTCCGGGTGGTGCCAGTCGATGAGCGAGTAATAGAACCCGACCCTCAGGCCCTCGGCCCGAAGCGCCTCGACATACTCGCGCACGAGATCCCGCCCAAAAGGCGTGTTGGTGATCTTGTAGTCGGTGAGCTTCGAATCGAAAAGGCAAAAGCCTTCGTGGTGTTTTACGGTGAGAACGGCGTACTTCATGCCCGCCTTCCGCGCCGCCTTTGCCCAGGCCCTTGCGTCGAAAAGATCGGGGTTAAACGTATCGAAATACCGCCGATAATCCGTCGGCGAAATCTTCTCCCGGTTCATCACCCACTCGTGCCGCGCCGCATTTGCATACAACCCGAAATGGATGAAGAGGCCGAAACGATCGCGCAAAAACCAGTCGCGATCGGCATTCTGGTTAAGAATGTCGGCAAGCACAGTCGGCGCGGGAGCCACCGGAGCCGGGGCGGTCTTCACAGCCTCGGGGGCGGCAAAGGCGGTAATGACAAGTGGAATACAAAGCAGCAGGGTATGGCGTAGTTTCATAGGGTTGAGGGGGAGTGAGATTTAAACGACACAGCGAACCCACCTTGCTCCATGCGGAGGGATCTCCACAGGGGCGCCTTTTTTGAGGGTTTTCTCCGTGAGGGGGTCCTCCCAGCGCGCGTAGCGACGGGGTAGCGTGGAGAGACGGGCGCGACGGGCCCGAGGTTCGTCGTTTATGAGGAAATAATGATCCGCCGTCGGTGAGGACAAGCGGTAAGCCAGCGCCCCCACGCAGGTAAATGCAGGCTTCAGCCGGCCCAGCGCATGGCGCACCAGACGGTCCTGCATCCACGCATCGCCCGGCCGCCAGCAGCCCAGCGCCGCTCCATAGCCAAGCACCACCGCGCTGCCCTTGCCGAGGCGCTGCTCGGTCGCCGCCGGTCGCCCATCCTCGAAATGCTCGAGCACGCGTGCGCGCGTAGGCTGCAGATCCAGAATGAAATCCTTCAGGGGATGCCCCTCGATCCGGTGCACCACATGGTTTTCCCGTGAAAACTGGTAGTCGCCTATGCGACACCCGAAAAGCCGTTCAAAAACAGAGCCGTCGTCAGTCGGCAAAAGGCAGCCATCGTAGCCATACCAGGCACCCGGGGCATCGAGCACGACGCGCCCTCCCCGCTCCACGTAGCCCAGCAGCAGCTCAAGAATCCCGGCCTCCACCGCCAGTTGCGCAGGCAGGTAGATCGAGCGGTAGCGCTCCGCCAGCCCGGCCCGCAGATTGCGCGCGGTGACATGTTCCCAGGGCACATTCGCATCGATGAGCGCCCGTGCGGCCCCGATGCGCGCCCGCGCCGGGAACTGCTTGTACATGTCCCGTCCCCCAACCGCCACGGCGGCCCAGAACGCATCACTCTCGAAATCCTGGAACACACCCACCAGCGGCTCCTTGCGCGCGCTCCACAACTCGTCGCGCAGCCGTGTACAGGCTTTTCCGATACGCCCCGCAGCCACGGTGCGCGCACAGGGTTTCTGATTGCGGTCGAGCAGCGCGTACTCGCCCGCCTCCCAGCCGAAGCTGCGGGCGTTCCAGCACCATTGCCCGAAGCCCCTGAACCCGGCCGCCACCCACGAAAGCATCAGCTGCTGGATCGTGTTCTCGTTCACGGTGAAGCCCGCCACCTGATTGCGGACCTCGGGCACAAAAGGAGCCTTGCCGCCGCTCAGCTGCTGCGGTCCGCCGGTCGATTCCCAGGTGGCCGACCAACCGCCCTTGAACCAGTCCACGGCGATCGAAGCCTGCATGTAGATGGGGCGTGCATACTCGAAATCCGCCTCCTCGAAATGCCAGCCCGGATGCACCGAAGGATAAAACGAGCCGCCCTCGCGCATCGTCGAGGCGATCCCCTCCATGTCCGTAGATCGGGCAGCAAAAGGCAGAAATAAACCCATCTCCCCGCCTGTGCGCACCGGCACCAGAGGATCATGCTCAAGTTGCTCGTCGCGCATCGCGGCCACCTTCAGGAGGTGCATGTCGGCGCGAAACCGAAAGACATCCACCATGCGCCGGTATTCCTGCTGCTCCGCGCTCACAAAGGCCACCACCTCGCGCCGCACATCGGCCCAGGTCTTCCAGCCCGGTTTGCTGCGCACCATGCAATGCTGGAAATTCCAGGCCTGCTTCAACGCCGCCACCGTGCCGTAGCGCAGGCGCAACCAGCTTGTAAAGAGTTCCGCAGCCTCCTCCGGCAGGCCGTACTGATCGCGCTTGAGGGTGCCAGGCAGACCGTCGGTCTCATGGGCTGCCACCTCGATCGGCGCGAAATCCGGCCGGTTGATGCGGGCCCGCATGAGTTGTTCCTGACGCACCTTCCAAAGCGGATGCTCCCGAAGTTTCTCAGGACTGATGTCCAGAGGCAGGCCGAGCTGACGAAGCAACTCCGGCGTGGGCTCCTCGTAGGCCGCATCGTCGTACCACCAGGGGATGATCCCCTCATCGAGCGCCGCGTGGTACACCAGGCGCCAATCCTCCCCGTCTACCAACTGACACTGCTTCAAACACGTGAAGCCCAGCTCCCGCATCAGCCGAAAGTGGCTGCGCATATCGTCGAGCGTCATCCCGGGCCTCTGGATGAAGACCACCCCCACCGGCCAGGGGCGAAGCAGACGCAGGCGCCGCTGCATGGCGCTATCGTTGAGTTGCTCGTGGAGATCGTGAAGATACGGATCGCGCGGACTGGACATAGGGGTGAAGAGGACTCTCTCACCCCTACCCCCTGCGCGCCAGTCCGCACTGCCCCGACTTCGTTAAAATCGTTACACGCACCGCACCCCGCACCCCTTTCAGCCTTCCGCCTTCAACCTTCCGCCTTCAGCCTTCCGCCCAATCTCTCCTCTGCAACACCCGCTTCGAGAGATTTCCTGAGAATTAGCCCTTGACTCTATGACGGCAGACTGAGTTTCTGACCGGCTCAAAACGTCCGAAACACCATGGCCAATACCAAATCCGCCATCAAGGCAGTCCGTAAATCCGCGCGTAACGCCGTCCGTAACAAGACGACCATCTCTCGCCTGAAGACCCTGCACAAGAAATTCGAGCAGGCCACCGAGAAAGGTGACGCCGCCGAAGCTCGTGCCACCGGCATCGCCTATGCATCAGCCATGGACAAAGCCTCCAAAAAGGGCGTCGTTCACAAAAACGCGGCCAGCCACGCCAAGAGTCATGTCGCCAAGGCGACCCTGACCAAGGTCTGAGCCCCACTCATCCACCAACCATTCGCCAACAATCCGGAGCCACCATGGGCAACCTCAAAAAGAAACGCCGCCTCAAGATGAACAAGCACAAGCGCCGCAAGCGCTTGAAGTCCAATCGCCATAAGAAGCGCACTTGGCAGAAGTAAGCCTTGTCATACATCCTGGAGAGGTGCTCATCCCCTCCCCCAAGACCACAAACCCGTCGCACCTGCGGCGGGTTTTTTATTGCCCTCCTCTAGCCAAAGCTCGGATGAAACACCGGCAAACCGAGAGGCTGCCCGCAAACCACATGCATGTGTTCGCTTACTCATTTCAGCAATGCGACGAGTAGCATGACTTTATTCTGCCTTTTCTGTTATTCTGCCTGTCCCTTTTCTGTTATTCCAAATTTGTCTGTCCCTATTCTTATTCTGCCTGTCCCTTTTCTCGCGCTCTTCTCGCGTCCGCGTCGTTTCAGCCTTCCGCCTTCAGCCTTCAGTATTCTCGCTCCTGGATTCCTGCCTAACCCGGCTTCCTGCTCCTTGTCTCCCTCCTCACAGCCGCCTGCGCTTTCCTGCATCATCCCGCTCTTCAACCAGCTGGACTACACCCGCCGCATGCTCTCCTCGCTGCGTGCGACTCTGCCACCGGGGCTGGAGGTCGAAATCATCCTGGTGGACGATGCCTCCAGCGACGGCACCCGCGAATGGCTCAGGGGTACGGAGGCGCTGGGGTGCAAGATCCTGCTCAACCCCAACAACCTGGGCTATGCAGCCAGCAACAACCTGGGCGCACAGGCAGCGCGAGGGGAAATCCTGGCCCTATTGAACAACGATCTGGTTTTCGAGCCCGGCTGGCTAGAGCCCATGCTCAAGCTCATCCACTCTCTCGGCCAACAGGCCGGAATCGTGGGCAACATCCAATTTCTTGCCGATGCCGGGTCCCTCGACCACGCCGGAATCGAGGCGATGCGCGACGGCAAGCTCCGCCACGTCACCCGGCTTCCCGGCACTAGACTGCCAGACGAGATGGACATCCTGGGTTCGGAAATCTTCGCCGTCACAGGTGCCTGCTGCCTGGTACGTCGCGATGTCTTCCTTTCTACGGGGGGCTTCAACCTCGGCTTTGTCAACGGCGGGGAGGACGTGGACCTGTGCTTGCGCCTCGCAGCCGAAGGCCGCCCCTGCCAGCTGTGCTCCGCAAGCCGCGTAATCCATCAGGTGGGCGCCTCCCGTGGAAAAACTTCGGTGATGAACGAGCGCAACAGTCGCCTCTTATATTCACTCCACACCGAAACAATCACCCGACGCATCGCCGCAGCCTGGCTGGACGCCTCGCAACCCTCCCCCGCTTCAAACCCTGAGCAGGCTCAACTCCTCGCCCGCAGCGCCGTCTGGCGGGAGCAGGCCCGCTGGGCAAGTCTCTTCGATAAACCGACCGAAGAGCCTCCGCTCCACGCACTCTCCTGGCGGGGCTTCCACAGGAGGAACACCCTGCCTCCCGTCTGGATCAAGCGCCAGGCCTTGCTCGTGCTGCCTGCGGGGAAGCCTGTGCGCAACCTCTTCCTCTCGGGACATCTCTCTCCCTTCGATCCCGCGAAACCCGGCACCCAGGGTCCGCTCGGCCTGCGTGTCACCATAAATCAGTTACAAGTCCGCTGTTTTGATCCGCTCCCCGAGGGGCACTTCAATCTCTGTATCGAACAGCCCGCCTCCCTGCCCGACCGCCCCACAAAGGTGCTCATCGAGGTGCTCCACTGCCCGGATCTGCTTCCCCCGTGGTGCAGGCATCTGGCGGATCTGATACCCGGAATGCCAGGCCGACGCCTGAGCTCCCTGTGCCGCCGCCACAAGAACCGCCGCCTCCACATCTCCCGGATCGTGGCAGATGACGTGACCGCTCTTGATTGCGAGCTGGAATGTAAAGTGGGCTGAGGAGGAACCGAGGCCTGGCTCTGACAGGCTCGGACTCACCCCAGGAAATTGCGCATGAGCTGGAGCAGATGGGTCTTGATGGACTCCCGTGTCTTCTGTTTCGCGGCCCCGGCCTGCTGCGCCTTGGCCTCCTCGATTGTCTTCGTGTTCTCAAACTGACGCTGTGCGATGACCTCGCCGATGGGCTCTAGCATGGCTGGGTGAAGGGCCAGGATCGACTGGAAGGAAGCTCTCGACAGGCACAGGCAGAAACAGTCCTCGCGCGCCTGCACGGTCGCGCTGCGGGGCTCGCCCGTGAGCAGGGACATTTCCCCGAACAGGCTTCCAGGGCCGAGCTCCGCAAGCGTCACCCCGTCGCGGGTCACAAGGACCTTGCCCGAACTGAGCAAATGGAGGGAATCCCCAGCCTCACCCTGTTTGTAGAGAAGCGTGCCCGACCCGAAATGGTGCAGGACCATCGCCGAGGCGAGAGCCTCGAGCACGGCCGGACTCTGGTTGGCGAAGATGGGGCAACGCCCAAGCAAGGCGAGTTTCTTCGCCTGGGGCATATCAGGCTCCTGCTCCTTGGGCTGATGGAGATACACATCGCGGACCGGATAGGGAAGGTTGATCTTGTTGCGCTGAAGCGTGTACCAGAGCTGGACACGCACTTCGTTGGCCAACTGGTTGCGCCTGGACCAGTCGTCGAGCCAGAGTCGGATCCCATAGGTGACGCCCGATTCGGGGAAAGCCGTGAGAAAGACCTCCGGAGCCTTGACTGTGGGGAGTGAGGGTATCCTCGACAGGCAATCCCGGATCACCCCGAAGACCTGGTTGGGTGGGTGTTCGAGTGCAATGTCGATGTATATCCAGTAACCCGATACAGGTCCTGGACTGCTCAGGTTGTCGATGCGCTCCTTTGACATCGTGTTGTTGGGGAAGATGCAAAGCTGGTTGTCCTTGGTGAGCAGCTTGGTGGTGCGCCAGTTGATCTCGACCACCCTGCCGCAGGCCTCGCCAATATTGATCCAGTCTCCCACCTTGTAGGGTTTCTCCAGGTTGATGGTCAGGCCCGAAAAGAAGTTGGCGAGGGTGTCCTGAAGCGCCAGGCCCAGGACGAAGGACAGCACGGCCGAAGTCGTCAGCAGCGGCATGATGTCAAAGCCGTACCAGCTGCGCAGGAAGGTGAAGCAGACGACGAAAAGCAGCAGCCCCTTGATGACGGTACGGACGATCCCGGGGACCAGGAAGCGCATCAGCAATGGCGACAGGAGCCAGGCATCCACAAGTTGCACCAGGCAAAGGGAGGCCGCCAGGTACAAGGCACCCCTGGCGGAATCCGCATAGGAGGCTCCCACAGGGATCGTATAAAGGCCGCAGGTGGCGAGGAGCAGCAGGGCGATCGGGAGGAGGGTGCCCGCGCGAAGCAGACGGGAGGAGGAGGCTGGCTGGGCTTGGGTGCTCATACGAATTTGAGTTTGCGCGCGGCGAAAAGGACCATCCTGAACAGAAGCCAGCCGTGGCTCCAGCGCTGGATGTTGGTAGTCCCGTAGCTGCGCTCCCGGTAGCGGATGGGAACGTCTGCGATCTTCAGGTTGAGCCGACCCGCCCCGAAAAGCAGATCGAAATCGCCGAAGGGATCGAAGTCTCCGAAATAGGCACGGTTGGCGGCGATCGCCCGGTAATGCTCGCGCGTGAGGACCTTGGTGCCGCACAGGGTGTCCTTGAGTGCTTGGCCCAGCATCCAGGTGAAAAGCAGGCCGAAGGTCTTGTTGGCGCAGAGATTGAGGAACTGCATCGCCTGCTGATCCATCGGGTAGACCAGGCGCACCCCGTTGGCGAATTCCGCGCGGCCGCTGGAGAGAACCTCGTAAAATTTGGGCAACTCCTCGGGAGGCATCGTGAGATCGGCGTCGAGGATCATGAGCACCTCTCCCTTGGCGATGTCGAAGGCTTCGCGCACGGCGTTGCCCTTGCCCTTGCCACTTTGCTGGAGGATCCGGATGTCGCGGTCGGGATAGGCCGCCTTCACGCGCTGGATCTCCGCCCAGGTGGCGTCCTTCGAATGCCCCTCGATGAAAATCAACTCCGTGCCCGCGCCCATCTGTGGCGTGCGCTGCACGGCCGCCTCGATGTTTCCAGCCTCGTTGCGCGCAGGGATGATGACCGACACGCTCAATTCCCGGCGAGGCCTCAAACCACTGGGGCGCGCGATCATGATATCCGTGATACACAAAACGGGCACCAGGGGGGCCAGCCACCGGCTCAGAAAAGTCCCGATACCGAATAACCTTAGTGGCACGGGAAGTCGCTGCTCGTGATGGACGAGTTCCCAGCCGGCAAGCTGCAACAGGTTTCGCACGTCGCCCGAGGCCAGCCAGCTGCTCTCGGGAGCAGGCTTGCTGATCCCCAGTGCCCTTCCCAAAGCCAGCAAGGGACGCCAAAGATTGGAATGCACATTCACGATGAGGCGAGTGCCCTCGTGGCTGTGGGCGCGTGCCCGCTCGAAGACCGCCTGCACATCAGCGACGAAATTCAGCGTATCTGAAATCAGGATCACATCGAAGACCCTGCCAAGCTCGAGTTCCTCCCCCGCCTGCACCTGAAAGGTCGCTGCGGGAAGTCGCTTGCGGGCGCGGGCGATCTGGGTCTCGGAAATATCCACACCCGTGAGTTCCCCGGGATTCAGGAGAGCGAGCAGATCAGCACCGCCGCAGCCGATCTCCAACACACGCAGACCCGCCGGAATCAAACGCTGAAAATGGACGGCCAGCATGGCCCTGTAGCTGAGCGCCGCCGGAGTGGGCTCGGCAACCGTGTCGAAATGCGAGCGCATTTTTTCCAGGTGCTGGGTCGCCAGGAGGTTGATGCGTGGCCTCATTGGCTCAGAGACTCGACATCCGAATGCCTCCTTTCAACCAAGAAAGCAGGAAGGCCACCGCAGGGGGGGGAAATGCCTGAAACCATTCCCCTCTCTCACGAAATCGTTGCCAAGTCCGCCCCGCTTGCTCCCTCTAGTTGGTTTATGCAGAAAGCATTCGTCACCGGAGCGGCAGGCTTCATCGGCTCAAATCTCGTGGACCGTCTGCTTGGGGAGGGCGTCCCCGTGGTCGGCTGGGACAACCTCTCGACGGGCCAGGAACGCTTCCTGCAAACAGCACAGGCGAACAAGACCTTCACCCTGCGGCGCGGAGACAACCTCGACCTGCCTGCTCTGACCAGGGCGATGGAGGGCTGCGACTTTGTCTTCCACCTGGCGGCCAATGCCGATGTGAAGGACGGCTGGCTGCACCCGCGCAAGGACCTTGAGCAAAACACCCTCGCCACCTTCAATGTGCTCGAGGCGATGCGTCACAACGGGGTGCGCCGCATCGCATTTTCCTCGACCGGCTCGGTGTATGGAGAAGCCCTGGTCACACCCGAGCGCCCCACACCTGAGACCGACGCCTTCCCCATCCAGACCTCCCTCTACGCCGCCTCGAAAATCGCCGGGGAGGGGCTCATCTCGTCCTACGCCGAAGGAGGCCAGCTCGACGAAGCCTATCTCTTTCGTTTTGTCTCCATCCTGGGCGAACGCTACACACACGGCCACGTCTTCGATTTTTACAGGCAACTGCTGGAACACCCCGACTGGCTGAAAGTTCTGGGCGATGGGAAACAGCGCAAGAGTTACCTCCATGTGCAGGACTGCCTCGGGGCCATTCTCCATGCGGCCCGTCTTCACACCGCAGCAGGCGCGAAGCACCACACCCAGGTGTACAATCTGGGCACGCCGGAGTTCGTCCAGGTCACCGACAGCATCTCCCATATTTGCGAAGGTCTGGGCCTGAAGCCGGAATTGCGCTTCACGGGGGGCGACCGAGGCTGGATTGGGGACAACCCCTTCATCTTTTTGGATACCGCCAAGATCCAGGCCACAGGCTGGAAACCCAAACTGAGCATCCGCGAAGGCCTCCTGCGCACCCTGCGCTGGCTTGAGGAAAATCGCTGGGTCTACGAAAAACGCAGCTAAAGCCTGAAGAGTCCACCCTCTCCCGAAGCACCCCCATGAAAATCCTTCTCACTGGCAGCAGCACGGGCATTGGACGCGCCCTCGCGCAGCGCCTGCTTTCCGAGGGCCATGGCGTCTGGGGGTTTGCGCGGAGCGCGCAGGAGGAACTCGCCGCACACTATCCCAATACCTTTCGTTACTCGCGCTGCGACCTCTCCTCCTGGCCTCAAGTCAGGAAGTCCTTTGATGAGGTAACTGAATCCTGGATACAAGCGGACGCCCTGGTCTGCTGCGCGGGTGTGCAGGGAGAAATCAGCCGCGCACTCGCCTGCGACCCCGAGGCCTGGAGCGCCACAGTCCGGGCCAATCTCGACGGCACCCTCTACGCCCTGCGGGCTTCCTCGAGCCTGCTCGCCAAAGCCCCCCGCCGCGCGAAGATCGTCTGCTTCTCAGGCGGCGGAGCCACCAAAGCACGCCCCCGCTTCTCCGCCTACGGAGCGGCCAAGACGGCCATCGTGCGTCTGGTGGAGACCATCGCCGAGGAGGAAAAAGACTCCCCTCTCGACATCAACGCCATCGCACCAGGAGCCATCCATACGCGCCTCACAGACGAAGTGCTGGCCTTGGGACAAGAGCGCGCGGGCCAGGCTGAATACCAGGCGGCGCTCAGGCAAAAGACCACCGGAGAAGCCCCTCTCGCAAAGGCCTTGGACTGCGTCTGCTGGCTGCTCTCCCCTGCGAGCGATGGCATCAGCGGCAGGCTCATCAGCGCTCCCTGGGATGCCCTCGAAACGCTCCAGACTCAGCGCGAGGTGATCGCCAGGAGCGAACTCTACACCCTTCGCCGCGTCACCCCGGCACAGGGCTGAGACGGCCTGGCTGGGTGCAATCTCAGCGAAGCAGATTGTATTTGAATATGGCCCAGATCGCTCGGAAGCCATCCCTCCAACCTATCTTCTTCCCCTCGGCATAGGTGCGCCCGTAGTAGGAAATGCTGACCTCGAAGATGCGGCATCCCTCCAGGGCGGCCACCTTCGCGGTGATCTCGGGTTCGAAGCCAAAGCGGTTTTCCTCGATCGTGATCTTATCGAGAAATTTCTTCCTGAAAACTTTGTAGCAAGTCTCCATGTCCGTCAGATTCAGGTCGGTCAACATGTTGGAGATTAAAGTGAGGAACTTGTTGCCCACCATGTGCCAGAAATAGACCACGCGGTGCGCCTGACCGCCCACAAACCTCGACCCGAAGACGACATCCGCACGCCCATCGAGGATCGGCTTGAGCAGCAGAGGGTATTCCTGGGGATCGTACTCCAAATCCGCATCCTGAATGATGACAATCTCTCCGGTAGCCTCCTTGAATCCCGTCCTCAATGCAGCCCCTTTCCCCTGGTTCACCTCGTGACAGACGAGACGTATTCCAAGCTTCTCCGCATTGGCGCGCAGAAAATCCCTGGTGCCGTCCGTAGAGCAATCATCGACGACAATGATTTCTTTGTCCTCCACCGCCGAGGCGCGCACTGCATCCAACAGGGAAGCAATCGTGTGGAGCTCGTTATAGCAGGGGATAACGATGGAAATAAGCATGATCAACAGGCACCGTGCGGAGCATCCGGAATGGACTCAACTCCAATTTGCCTCTGCCGAAAAATCACTCATTTCGTGCCCTCCCACTTGGTCTGCTTGAGCTTGAGATCGGGATGGGAAACGAAGAGATGCCAGAGCACAGCCTGAAAGGCTTCGGAGTGCGGGGTGATGTTGTCGGGGTTGACCACGGGCACGATGACGCAGGCATCCGCGACGCTTGCCGTGTAGCCGCCATCCTTGCCCACAAGGCCAATCACACGAGCGCCCACCTGTTTCGCATACTGCAGCGCAAAGACCAGATTGGGTGACACATTTTTTTCCAGATTGCCCCCGCCCACCGAGAGGATCAGCAAGGCATCCTTGGCGTTGAGGCGACTGCCCTTGAGCCATTCGGCAAACCCGCTTGCCCATCCTTCGTCGTTGGTGCGCGCGGTGAG
>JFJP01011186.1_pt1 | contig 12241 bp, 9 predicted proteins | sample 431651 | NCBI WGS metagenome assembly JFJP01 (sample SAMN02602958, study PRJNA72255) | Microbial mat metagenome, whole genome shotgun sequencing project. | biome: fresh water; feature: sink hole; material: water; isolation source: purple microbial (photo- and chemosynthetic) mats found in... | reverse complement strand
CGTCAGGATCCTGACGGTAGAAGCCGACCAGGCTGGCCGCCATGCCGTCGGTCGGATAGTAGCGCGAGCAGCGCTCGTCCAGCGTGACGCCCTCCCAACGGCGCAGGCGCTGCCGCTCCTCGGCGGTCAGGACGACACCCGAGCCCAGGACGATGTGCGGTGCGTTCGAACGCGCGATCGCCTGCCGGATCTCGGCTTCGGACCTGTCCAGCACGGCGGCCAGGTCGGCCACCAGCCGCGGATCGTCCTCCATGAACTGGCGCGAGATACCGACCTGGCTGGTCATCACCGACACCGCCAGCGGCCGGCCGTTGCGGTCATACAGATTGCCGCGTTCCGGATCGATGGTCACTTCACGCGACCACTGGCTGTTGGCGCGCGCCAGCCACGCGTCATGCTCCACCACCTGGACCTGCACCACGCGCAGCGCCAGAAGCACGCCGCAGCCCAGCACCACCGCACGCACGATGCCCAGCCGGCGGTCGCCGGCGCCCCCGGGGCCCTGCGCGCTCACGGACGCACCTTCGCGTCACGTCGGCGCGGCTCCAGCGAGATCAGCGCGCCTTCGGCGGCCTCGACCGGCGCGACGGCCGCCATCGCGGCGTCGGCGCCGCCCAGCCCGCCCAGGAAGCGGCGGATGCGGCCCGGCTGGCGTCCGGCCTCGGCCCGTACCGCGATCAGCGTCAGGCCGGGATCGGTGGCCGTCTCCAGCCCGAGTTCGTTCCGGGCGCGATCCTTCAGGACCGGCAACGCGGTGGCCGTGTTCCATTCGGACATCAGTTGCGCGCGCTCGGCCTCGGCGCACAGGCGCAGCGCCTCGAGCGACGCGATGTCGCGGCGCAGCGACGTCACTTCATTGGAGAGATGGACGGCGGCGGCGAGCACCACGCTCATCAGCACGAGTCCCAGGGCGGCCAGGCCCTTACGTCCCCGCATGACACGGCGACGATGGGCCATGGCCGCCCCCTGGCGGGCGGCCAGGGAACCGACGGGAGCCAGCGGATAACCCGAGAATCTGCGCATGCTGTCTCCTTGTCCGACGGCCGATGCCGGCCGTCGTCATTCAGATGATTTCCGCGGCGCGCAGACGTGCGCTGCGCGACCGTGCGTTGTCGTATTGTTCCTCCGCCGAGGCGATGACCGCCTTGCGGGTCAGTGGGCGCAGCCAGGCCTTGTGACGGCACACGCAGACCGGCGTTTCCGGCGGGCACACGCAGTCCCGCCGTTCACGATCGATGAACCGTTTGACGAGGCGATCCTCGAGCGAGTGGTACGAGATGACGACCAGTCGCCCGCCGGGACGCAGCACGCGTTCGAGCGACGCCAGCACCTCGGCCAGCGCACCGAGCTCGTCGTTGACCGCGATGCGCAGCGCCTGGAAGACCCGGCTGAGCACGGGCTCGGCCTTCACGCCGCGGGGCAGCGAAGCCTGCACGGCTTCGCGCACCTGCGTGGTGGTCAGCAGCGGCGCCTCGAGGCGGCGACGGACCAGTTCGCGTGCGATGTGCCGGCTGCCGCGCTCTTCGCCCCAGCGCCACACCAGGTCGGCGATCGCGACTTCGTCCAGGCGCGCGAGCAGTTCGGCCGCCGTCTCGCCGCGCGTCTGGTCGAACCGCAGATCGAGCGGGCCGTCGGCGCGGTAGCTGAAGCCCTTGGCCGGATCGTCGAGCTGCCACGAACTGACGCCCAGGTCCAGCAGCAGGCCGTCGGCGCCGTCCCAGCCGGCGGCCCTCAACGCGCCGTCGAGGTCGCGGAACGACCCGTGGTGGCAGATCAGTCGGGGATGGCGGCCGGCCATTTCGCGGCAGGCCTTCTGGGCGACGGCGTCCAGGTCGATCCCCAGAACGTCGGCGCCGGTCTCGAGCAGACCGGCCGCATGACCGCCGAAGCCGAAAGTGCCGTCGATGACGCGCCGGCCCGGTCCTGCGTTCAGCAGACCCAGGGTCTCCTCGCGCAGTACCGGGACGTGCGGCGCCGGGGTCATGGCATGAGTTCGGAGCGCGCTCCGGTCGGCTGACGCCAGGCGGACATGGCCGCCGGCGTGGCACCCAACTCGCGATCCCAGTCCTCCATGACCACGATCGCCTTCAGGTAGTCGCTCCAGCCGTGCAGATAAAGCTGATGGTGGAACGCGCGCAGGCGCCGGTTCCAGGCGATGAGCGCGCCGGTGGCGCGGTAGTCGAGGTGCGTCAGCCGGCTGCCGTCCAGGACGATGCGGCAGCCGCGGCGGTCCAGGCGCAGCGTGACCCGGCTGATCAGCCGCTCCACGCCGACCCGGTCCAGGATCCCCGAGAGAGTGACCCAGACAACCTTGTCGTTCTGTCTGATCTCGATCTCCGTATGGGTGCCTGCGGCCTCCTGCCTGCTCAGCATCCGGGTCATCTCTCTCGGTGTCACGGGTTCCTTCCCCCTGCGCGGCCCATCCGTGGGCCAGGTGCGCGCTTGGCGCCGGTCGATCGTGGTGGTTCGGCTCTGGTCCGCGTTTGGTTTCGCCGGGCGGGCGCCGATCCGTCAGCGCCCCTGTCGCCCGGCTGTATCCGGCCGGCCTCCCTGCCGCCGGTTCATCCACCGCCGCCCGAAGGTCAGCGGAAGAACTCGTCGTCGAACGCCGCGTCGCCGTCGTCGACCTGATCGCGAGCTGCCAGTGCCTCCGGCGACCACAGCTCCATGTACGACCCGACGCCGAGCACGGTGATCTTCTTGTCGATGCCGAACTCGGCCAGCCGCTCCGGGGCGATCGCCACGCGTCCCTGCGCGTCGACCGAAACCTGGGTGCTGTTGGCCGACATCCGCCGCAGGTAGTCGCGCAGCTTCTGGCTGGGCGCCTCGCTCCGCAGACGGTTGAAATTCGCCACCCACACCTCGTACGGCTGCAGGCTCAGCGTCCCGTCGGCGCCCCGCGACACCATGTACTTCTCTTCGGCCTGGTCGGTCCCGGCCTGGCGCAGGCGGAACGGCAGGGCAAACCGGCCCTTCGCATCCACCGCCCGGGTGTACGACCCGTGGAAGGTGAAGGCGAAGCCCTCGTCTGCGGTTGCCGTCGACCTGAATTCCACCGGGAGACGTCCTCTGCTGGGGCTTACCGACCGCGATCGTGTCCGTCGTGCCATTTTGTTGGTTGATGGCGGGTTACGGGACCTCCTGTCCCACTGTCGCCGTTCCGTCGGCCCCCGCCATCAACCTCCGAAATCACCGCGAATCACTTTTTTTCCCCACTGGTCACCGCAGCACAATAATCCGCCCCCACCGGGCATGTCAATATCCGAAATTCGGGCAGTCCCGAGTTTATTGTGGATAACTTCGCAAGCGACGGTGCGCCCGGCGGATACGGGCGAAAGAAGGGGGATTCGGCGGCGGAAAGGGCAGGAAAGGGCCGGATCAGGCCGGCAAGGGGCGCCGGTGGCGGCCCAGGACCAGGCCCCGCAGGGACATGCCGGTCGTGCGGCGGAAGCGCCACAGCATGACCGCCGACCCGCAGGCATAGGCGATGGAACTGGCCCAGGCGGCGCCGACGGCGCCGTGACGCGGGATCAGCACGAGGGCGACGGCGACGTTGACCACGACCGTGAGCACGCTGGCCTGCGTGTTCCAGTGCGGTTTGCCGCGGCCGATGAAATCGCCCGCCAGCACGACGCCCGGCGCGAAGGCGACGATGCCCGGCAACAGCGCGCGCAGGGCGTTGACCGACGCCTCGTACTGGCCGCCGCCGGCCAGCGCCAGCAACGGCGCGGCCAGCAGGTACAGGGGCAGCGCCGCGACCAGCGTCAACCCCACACCCATCCGCACGGCGCGGGCCGCGGTGCGGTCGCGGCGGGGATCGGAGGCGTCGGCGGCCGAGCTGTGCACCAGCAGGGGCGTCAACGCGCCCGGCAGCAGCCACAGCATCTCGCCCACGTACACGGCCAGCGAATAGATGCCCACTTCGGCCGCGCCGCGGAAGTGCTCGACCAGCCCCTGATCCAGGCGCAGCAGCAGGAAATAGGCGACGGCCGAGAGCTGGCCCAGCGCGCCGTGCCGGAGGTTGAAGGCCGCCAGCTTCCACAGGGGACGGGTGTCCAGATCGTCCGGCAGTTCGCAGGGGGCCAGAGGAACGCCCGGCATGCCGTTGATCGGCTGCGCCGGCCGGCGCAGATCGCGGCACGCCACGACGATGATCGCCACCAGCCCCCCCAGTTGCGCGGCCGCGAACGCGCCGACCGCCGTCGAGGGCGTCAGCCTGCCGGTCAGCAACAGCGCCGCCACGACCAGCAAATGGCCCAGGGCGCGCCAGCCGTTGACCGCCGAACCGACGACCAGCCGGCCGCGGGCCAGAAGGTTGTAGGTGAAGATCTCGAAGCCGAGCATACCGAACGCGCCGACGGCCACCAGCCAGGCCAGGGCGGGCGTCCAGCCCAGATGCAACGATAGCCACGAAGCGGCGGCATCATCGGTGATGGCCCACCACGCGGCCGCGCCCAGCACCACCGACATCAGGCCCATCCACAGGGCCTGTGCCCGCATCAGGCGTCGGGGCGTGACACGGCCCTGGCGCAGCGCCGGCACCGCGGCCAGCCCCATGCCGCCTCCCAGCAGCGACGCCGACAGCAGGGTGACCGCGACGGTCAGGCTGTAGTGACCCTGCCCCGCCGGCCCGAGCTGCTGCGCGACCAGCACGACGACCGCCGCGTTGGCCGCGACCTGGCCGACGCGGCTGAAGAGAATGCGGCTGCCGGCTGCCACCAGTCTCACGCGTCGCCGCCTTTGAGCGGCGTGCCGGTGCGGCCGTCGTGCCAGCGGCGTTCGGACCCGCCCTTCGCCGGACCGGAACCAGCGCGGCCGGCCATCGTGCGCGCCAGGCGCAGCGCCGGCCCTTCGTCGACGTAGTAGCCGCGCTCCTGCAGTTCGGCGCCGAAGTACTTCTTGAATCCCTCGAGGGACGCGTGGCCCCCGCTGGCCCCCACGTCCAGCCAACGCGCGCCGCGCCGGCAGGCCTCGACGATGTCGCCCCAGAAACAGAGCGTGGCCGGGAAATGCGTGCGCGCGCACGTCGGATCGCTGACGCCGTTCCAGGCGAACACGCGGTCGCCCAGATGCAGGTTCAGATGCCCGCCGACGACGCGACCTTCGACCCGCACGCAGGTGAAGAACACGCGTCCGCGCGGATCGTCCAGCAGCGCCGCGAGGAAAGCCAGCGGAGTGGGCCTGACTCCCCAATGCGCGGCGGCGGCGGCGTACAGCGGATAGTAGGCGTTCAGATCCGCGACCTCGCGCGAAGCCGTGACCACGGCGCCGCGGCGCAGTCCGCGGTTGCGCTCGTTGCGCTTGGTCATCGTCAGCCGGTCCTTCTCGACGGCGCCGGGGCCGCCGGCCAGATCGATGACCGCCGTCGGCGAGGCGTGCCGCGTCCAGCCGCCGAGTCCGGCCAGGAGCGGGCCGAACCGTTGTTCGCGGTCCGGACCCAGCGCCAGCGTCGCGGCGCCCAGTGGCCCCGGGCGCAACGACCGGTAGGTGCGCAGCAGATCGCGCGCCAGCGATTCCTGTTCGAGCGGAGGGAGATCGGCCGCCACCAGCGGGCCGGCTGAAGTGCCTTCGACGCTGCAGTCCACGCGACGGCGCGCCAGCGGACCGCGGCCGGCACTCTGCTGGACTGCTGCCAGGCCCGCCACCAGGCGGCCGTCCCGTCGCGCCGTCAACCAGAGGGCCGCGGCGCCGGGCAGGGCGCGGGCAGCGCACTCGGTCCAGTGCGCCGCGTGGGGATAATCGGACGAGCCGTCGGCCGCCACCAGTTCGTCCCAACCGGACGGAGCGGTCGCGGCGCGGTCGAGACGGATCCCGGGTTCACCGTCCGCCGACGCCGTTGCTGTGATCAACGGGACCGCCGCCGCAGGCTCTCGCGCACGACCGTCACCACGTCGTCGATCTCCTGGTCGGTCATCGACGGGAAGAGCGGCAGGCTGACCGCTTCGTCGAAATAGCGCTCGGTCTCGCCCAGATGCGGAGCGAATTCGCGGCCCGCCTCGCGGAACACCGGATGGTAGTGCAGCGGAATGAAGTGCACGGAACTGCCGATGCGGTTCGCGGTCAGGTCGGCGATCAACCCGTCGCGCCCGCCGTCGATGATCCCGCGATCCACGCGCACGGCGTACAGATGCCAGGCATGGGTGCACCAGTCGGCGGCCGTCGGCAGGGTCAAACCGGGAATGCCGGCCAGCGCTTCGCTGAAGCGTGCGGCGATGTCGGTTCGGCGCACCATGAACTCGTCGGCGCGGGCCAGCTGCACCAGGCCCAGCGCGGCGGCAGGATCGCCCAGATGCATCTTGTAGCCGAACTCGACGATCTCGTAGTACCAGCGTCCCTTGTCCGTGTAGCGCTGCCAGGCGTTGCCGTCCATGCCGTGGAAGCTGATGACCTGCGAGCGGCGGGCCACTTCGGGGTCGTTGGTCGTGATCAGCCCGCCGTCGCCGCTGGTGATGCACTTGGTGGCGTAGAACGAGAACACCGTGGCGTCGCTGAGCCCGCCCAGGCGCCTGCCCCGCACTTCGGCGCCGAAGGCGTGGGCCGCATCCTCGAACACGCGGATGCCGCGCGGCTTCGCCAGGGCGATGATCTCCTCGATGCGGCAGGGATGTCCCGCCAGATGCACCGGGATGACCGCCTTCGTGCGCGGGGTGATGGCCGCCGCGAAAGCCTCGGGCGCCAGGCCCAGGTTGGCCGGGTCGATGTCCGCCAGAACCGGCCGCGCCCCGCAATGGATGACCGCGCCCAGCGTGGCGATGAAGGTCAGCGAAGGCAGCACCACTTCGTCGCCCGGCCCCACGCCCAGAGCCTTCAGACCCACCAGCAGGCCCGCCGAGGCGCTGGCCACCGGCACGGCGTGCGGCACGTCCAGATAGCGACCACAGGCCTCGCCGAACTCGCGCACCTTCGGCCCATACGTCAGCCAGCCCGAGCGCAGCACCTCGGTCACCGCCGACAGTTCCGCCTCGCCCAGGTCCGGCCGGAAGAACGGCAGGAAGCTGTCGCGTTGGATGAATTCGGTTCCCTGCGTGTCTCCCATGCCATCCTCGTATCGTTACGGCCGACGTGGCCGGCCCGGTGCGCCGGTCAGCGCACCACCGACAGCGTCAGCGCGGTGTCCTGCCCCCGCCAACTGATGCGCACGACGTACATGCCCGTGCGCACGAGATTGCCCATGCGGTTCGCACCGCTCCAGAACGCCGTCTCCGGCGTCACGCCCTGGTCGCGGTAGACCAGTTCACCTTGCAGATCGTAGATCTCGACCAGCGCCGGAGCCGCGTCGCTGACGCCGGCGGGCAGGCCGCCGATCTTCAACCACGTCTGGCTACCCGTGTCCGCCACCCATGGATTCGGATAGCAGTAGGCACCGGCCAGTTCCACCGGAGCGCCGTCGACACCGCCGCCGCTGCCGACCGTCAGGAGAACCGTGCCCTGGTCCGAACTCAGCAGCAGCCGCCGGCCGGTCGCGTCGGCCACGATCTTGCGGTAGGTCAGGCCCGGAAGTTTCGCGATCACGTTGGCCGAGTACAGCGTCTGGTAGGTCGTCGAGCCGTAGTAGTTGGCCAGATCGATCCAGGCGGTGATCGTCACATCGTCGCCCGATCCCTGCAACCGGTTGAGCCCCGTGCGCGTGGCCACCCAGACGTCCCCGTTGGCGTCGACGGCCAGATCCGCCACGTTGCCGTTGACCAGTCCGTCGGACGACGCGGTGAACTTCTCGGTGACCGCGGTCAACCGCGTGGCGACGCGCGCGACCGGATCGTAGGTGAACTGCACGACGCCGTTGCCGCCGCTCCACAGCGTGCCGTCGCGGCCCAGCGCCAACCCCACGGCCTTGCCCTGGGACAGCGAGGTGCCGGAGATGGCGCTGATCGGCTCGTCCCAGCGGTCGTCGGACTGGTCGAGCCAGGTCAGTTCGTCGTCGGGACCGGCCGCGTCGCCGTTGATGTCCCAGCGCACCAGGCCGATGTCCTCGACCGCGAACCAGATCACGTCGCGCCGTTCGACGACCGCATCCCAGACCGTGGGTCCGGCGCCGAGGCCGCCGACGATCGGCAGCACCATCCAGTTCGCCGGATTGCGCCATTGCGCCGGATCGACCAGCACGTCGACCTTTTCGGCGTCCTGCCAGTCGTGCATCACGATCAGGGGTCCGTCCGGATGCGTCACCATGTTGACGATCCCCTGCCCGGACAAGCCGCTGCTGGCGACGTTCACGTGATCGATCGTCATGTCCTCCGCATCGCCCGCCGCGGCCACCCGAAGGATCCCGACGGTGTACTGGGCAGCCCACACCGTGCCGTCGGGCCCGGTCGCGGCGCACAGGAAGTTGCCGGCGGCGCTGAAGATGCCGTTCGAGTCGGGCGCCGTGTCGGCGGTCTTCCACAGATGCGACCAGGTACCCCCGTCGGCGACGGACATGTCTCCGACCGAAACGGCGCGGCCGCCCCAATCGCCGATCCACAGCCGTCCGTCGGTTCCGAAGGTGACCGCTTCGGCGCTGCGGATCAGGCTGGTCCTGAAGTCGCGCAGCGTGAACAGGTCGCCCGCCTCGCGCCGTCCGATGTAGGCCTGCTCGATCGCGCGCGAGCCGAAGATCTCCTGTGAGCGGCCGCCGATCCACACCTCGGTGCCGGCATGCACGGAGCGGCACTTCAGGTTCGGCAGCGCGACCGTGCGCCAGAGGCCGCCGCTGGACGCCTGCAGGACGCCGTTGGACAGGGCGTCGAGGCCGAGGGCCCAGATCTCGTCCTGCCGGCAACTGACGCGCGTCACCCAGGCGCCCAGGGCGCGGACGAACAGCCAGGAGGAATTGACGTCGTTCCAGCGGTACAGCCCGCCGTTGGTGGCGGCCAGCAGGTTCCCGTCGCTGTCGATGGCGAAGTCGTTGACGATCAGGCTCCCGAGGCCGGTGTTCTGGTCGGTGAACAGGTTGCCGGCGAAACGCGAGACGCCGATGGGCGTGCCGATGAAGAGTTGGCCCTGCCAAACCTGCATGGTGTTGACCGTGTTGGAGATCAGATCGTCCTGCTCGGCCGTGTAGAGATTGCCCGACAGACCGTCGACGATCTGGCCGATTCCGGCGCCCTCCATGGCGTAGTAGACGCGCTCGCTGCCGCCGATGACCGCTCCGGCCACCGCGGTCAGGTCCATGCCGCCGAGATTGCTGGTGAACTGCCGGAACTGCGGCGTCCCGGTCGGGTCGGCGATGCGCGTCAGTCCGGCGCCTTCGGTGGCGATCCACAGGTGTTCGCCCGTCCACACCATGTCGACGACGTTGTTGCCCGAGAGGTCGGCGCCGGCCGTCCAGATGGAGCCGCCCGACGGGTCGTCGACCGGCACGACGGCCACGCCGCCGCCGTCCATGCCGGCGAACAGGAAGCCGTCGACCTCGAGCATCGTGTTGATGTCGCGCTGCAGCTGGATCGGCTGCAGGTCGACGGTCTGCGCGCCGGCCGCGACGGCTCCGACCGCCAGGGAAGCCGCCAGGAGCCGGCTGACGACGGCACGGACGAACGCCGGCCGCGGCTTTGCATGGTGCTTGATTGCCTTCATCGTCACGTTCCTTCTTCCTGCGGTCCCGGCGTCCGGGAGGCCAGTCACTCGGCGGACTTCGAACCGGCGGCCGACAGCAGCCCGAAGCCGCCCGGATCCCGCCACAACTGTCTGAACTTCGCGATCGCGCCCGGCCCGCGACCGGCCGGCGCCGACGCCCACGACCCGGTCAGTCCCGGCGCGCGCGGCACACTGTTCCAGAAAGCCAGCACGTCTTCGGGGCCGCGCGGCGTCTCGCGGCGCCCGCCCGTCTGCGGTCGCGGCCCGTCCAGCGGCGTCTCGCGGCGCCCGCCCGTCTGCGGTCGCGGCCCGTCCAGGTCCACGGTGCCGGCCAGCAGCGGACCGGCCAGGCGCCACTGCCACGGCAACGGCAGAACACGACCGGCGGCGTCGACGGCCAGCGTCAGCACCGGATCGTGTCCCCACAGATCGCTCAGGGTCACCGGCGCGATCGCCGCCGAACCCCGCGGCAGCCGGAAGACCCGCAGCCACAGCCACGCGGGCGCCGCCAGCAGCATCAACGCCAGTCCCGCGGCCGCGCCGCCCATCCGGCGCCAGAGGTGGGCCAGCGGGACCATCCCGCCGGAAACGTGCACGGCGGACAATTCGTCCCCGAAAGTCTCGACATGATCGCCCGCAACGGCCAGCCAGGCCGCGGCCTGCGGCCAGCGCAGGCGGATCCTCTGGCGCCGCAGGGTGGCCAGCACCGCCCAGTCGGCCGCCGAGCGAGGACCGGCTTCCTCCCAGAATACCACCTGGGAGATGCGATAGCGCCTGACGATCTCGGGGATCTCTTCCGGGCGGCCCAGCCACGGCACTTCGCCCCCGCCCAGGGCGGGCAGCCCCGAGCCCGCCGGCGGCTCGGCCACGTAACCGGCCACGTCAATGCGGCGTCGCGACGGATCGCGCAGCGTCGCCAGCCAGGCGTTGATCCGGGCAGGCGGACCGGACAGCAGCGTGCGCTCGAGCGTCAGGCGACCGCGCTCCAGGCGCCGGCGCGCGCGGCGCACCAGGCGGTCGCCGGCGAAGGTCAGCAGCCCGAGCAGCGGGATGAAGATCAGCAGCACGGCGCGGCTGACCACGTCCAGATGGCCGAGGTAGGTCGCCGCCAGCAGCAGCACCGCCACCACGCCGACCTGTTGCAGATGCTCGCCCAGACTGCGCGCGCGGTCGCGCCCGTCGACGCGGTAGCGCCCCGTCAGCAGGAACGTGATCGAAGCCAGCAGACCCGCGAAGCCCAGCAGCGGCAGGTATTCGCTGAACGGGAACAGAGGCTCGGAGAACCAGTCGCCGGCAGCCTGCCGCAGGCCGTAGGCGCCGGCGAACGCCGCCGCCAGGCCGGCCATGTCCAGCAGCCACAGCAACTGGGCCAGCAGCGGGTCGCGCCACTTCTTCAGCAGCCAGACGAACATCCCCCACTTCTCGTAGAACGAGATGAGGCTTCCCAGATGCAGCCACCACGAGCGGCCGAAGCGTCCGCGGGCGCTGGCGCGCCGGTGGCGGTGCATGAACCGCGCGTCCGGCGTGTACTGCACCTCGAAGCCGGCCTGCCACATCCGGTAGCACCAGTCGACGTCCTCGAAGTACAGGAAGAACCGTTCGTCCATGGGGCCGCTGCGGTCCAGCGCCGAACGCCGCGCCAGCACGCAGCCGCCCAGCACCCAGTCGACCGGCCGGCTGCTCTGGTGGTCGAAGTCGCGCATCAGGTGACGCTGCACCGTGCGGCTGTCCGGGAAGAGCCGGCCCAGGATGGTACGGCGCAGCAGCAGGGTGCGCAGCGTGTAGAAGCGTCGGCAGGACTCCTGCAGGCTGCCGTCCTCGTTCAGCAGCTGCGGGCCGACGAGCCCGGCGCGCGGATGCGCGTCCGCGAAGGCCAGCAACCGGTCCAGCGCTCCCGGCTGCACGACGATGTCCGGGTTCAGGATCAGGTAGTAGTCGGCCGCCACGGCCGCCATGCCGCGGTTGCAGCCGCGCGCATAGCCCGTGTTCTCCGCGTTGAAGATCCACTGGCAGTCCGGGAACTTCAGGTGGACCGCGGCCAGGCCTTCATCGCGGGAAGCGTTGTCCACCACGACGATCCGGTGCGAAACGGACGGCGCGTAGGCCGTCAGCGATTCCAGGCAGCGGGCGAGGTCGTCGCTCGTGTTGTAGTGGACGATGACGACCGCCAGCCGGATCCTGCCGCCGCCGGTGGTCGTGCGCGCCTCGGTCATCAGGACATCCTGCGCATGCGCAACGCCCAGACCATCCACATCGCTTCGATGATGATGCGTCGCGACATCTTCGAAGTTCCGACCTGCCGGTCGACGAACATGATCGGGATCTCGCGGATGCTCAGCCCCCGCTTCCAGCAGTGGTAGGTCATCTCGATCTGGAACGAGTAGCCGTCGCTGCGGACCCGGTCCAGCGGCAGCTTTTCGAGCGTCGTGCGCCGAAAGCACTTGAAGCCGCCGGTGCAGTCCTTGATCGGCAGGCCGGTGACGAATCCCGCGTAGCGGTTGGCGCCCACGCTCAGGATCAGGCGGCGCAGCGGCCAATTGACCACCGTGATGCCGTACAGATAGCGGCTGCCGAGCACCAGATCGTGCTCGCGGATGTGGACCAGCATCTCGTCCAGCGCGGAAGGGTCATGGCTGAAGTCGGCGTCCATCTCGAAGACGACGTCGAACTTCGTGTTGGCCAGGATCCA
>JFJP01041130.1_pt1 | contig 12243 bp, 3 predicted proteins | sample 431651 | NCBI WGS metagenome assembly JFJP01 (sample SAMN02602958, study PRJNA72255) | Microbial mat metagenome, whole genome shotgun sequencing project. | biome: fresh water; feature: sink hole; material: water; isolation source: purple microbial (photo- and chemosynthetic) mats found in... | reverse complement strand
TTGAATTAGAGGTATCCGATGGGGTAATCAATATTGTTGGTACGACCGTAGTGGATGGTGCAAAAATTTCAGCAGTTATGGTTGAAAAAGTTGTAGCGGCAGACAATACTCCTCCTATAACTCTCCTAAGCAGTTGGTCAGCTGGAGTAGAAAAAACTAGATTAAATGGAAAAAACCGAATGCTGGTAGTTGTGACTGGGACTGAAAATGGTTCAGAAATTTCAACTACTTCTATTACCTATGGCGGTCAGCCAATGACCAAAGTTATTGAGTCGGTGGCCGGTACTTCATATAGAGAATATTCTTCTATATTTATACTTAAAGAGGCTGGTATAACTGCAGCAACAAATGACAGCATAAAGGTAACCTGGAGTGCATCACTTGGTGAAGGGTTCAGTATTTCCAGTGCTATGTACGAAAATGTAGATCAGTCAATTGATCCTGCAGATACTAGTTCAGCAACTACAACCTCCTCCTTGGTTGCACCTGAAATGATTGTCGGGAATGGTGATCTGTATATACTAGGTAGTGCTTTGGCAAATAGTTATACAAGCATTGATAATGGCTTTACAGAAGAGCTGATACAACTTAAAAACAGCATTGTTGATGGTACTCAATTAAAATGGGGGAATACGGTTATTCACAGTAAAACAGGAACGGGTGTTGCTGAAACAGCTACCCTAACCATAGGTGCTGGTCGCGGCGCACTCAGCGGTATTGTGTTAAAGAGAGCAAAGAATCTAATAAAAACTCCTGTAGTTCTGCTTGACAGCTGGACTTCCGGAACAACAAAAGTCAAAGCAGCGGGAACAAAACGATTGTTAGTTGCAATGGTGACAGGTGAAATTAGCGTAATGGATAACCTCACCGATATTGGTTTAACTTATGGCGGACAGGCTATGAACAAAGTGGTTTCCACATCTGAAGGAACAACAGGTTTTGGTAATTTTTCATATATTTTCACGCTGAATGAAGCAGGAATCGCTGCTGCCGATGAAACTGGAACTCTGGTGCCAAGCTGGACTACTACTGCACCTGCAGATTTCGATATTTTCAGTGCTTTTTACGACAAAGTAGATCAGACTACTCCTGTAAGTGACACTTCCTTTGTGCATCTTAATGGAGCTTTGGTTACTGCACCTGCTGTGACTGCAGCTTTCGGTGATGTGGTACTTATGAGTGTTGCATTTTCAGGTCAACCCAGAACTCCAACCTATACAACCGGATTTATAGAAGTTCTTAAAAATCCGGAAGGAAAATCATGGGGAAGTGGGATTATAGCTTATAAAGACGGTGATGGTGAAGAAGTAATACCAAGTATTACAAATTCCAGTGGCGAACGTGCAGCTCTTACGGCCATTGTTTTGATGCAAGGGGAAGAAGAAGGGTTGCCGCCAGTATACTATAATTTAACAGTCAACCCTCCAATTGGCGGTACTATTAAGATCGATCCTATTCGTGTTAAGTATGCAGAAGGAACTGAGGTTAAGGTTAAGGCAATTCCAGATTTCGGTTACTATTTTGTGAACTGGACAGATTCTCTAAATACGGTTGTGGAGGATACCTCAATCATAATGAATTCGAACAAAACGATTACCGCTAATTTCGCTGAAAAAACCACATACACAATTACAACGGAAGTAAGCGACGGAAACATTATATTAAGCCCTGCAGGTGGAACCTATTATGAAGGGGTAGAGGTTACTGTACTTGTTAAGGCTAATGTTGGTTTCGAATTTAAAGGATGGGGTGGAGACCTTTCTGGTACCGATAACCCACAAATAATTGTTATGAATAGTAACAAGACAATTAGCGCAAACATTGAGAAAATTCCTGCCTATGTTCTTACTTTAGGCGGTGACCATGGCTCAGTAAAAGCCTTGCCTATGAGCGCAACCTATGAACCAGGTTCTGCCGTAGTATTGGTTGCAACTCCAGTTGAAGGGTACAAATTCCGGGGTTGGGAAGGAGATCATGTTAGTACAAACAATCCCACTAGTTTAATAATGAACTCAGATAAGACGATTAATGCAATTTTCACATTAATTGAGTCCTATACACTTACAACTACTGCCATTAATGGATCTGTTACTCTTGATCCTCCGGGAGGCACTTATGAGGAGGGTACAGAAATAACATTAACTGCAACCCCTGAGGGTAACAGAATTTTCTCCGAGTGGAGTGGTGACTTGACCGGCTCTGAAAACCCGGCAACAATTATAATGGATGCTAATAAAACCATAGAGGCAATTTTTGATTGGAATGTTGCTGTTGAAAAACTCAACCTTCCCGAACAATCTATTTTGGCCCAAAATTATCCTAATCCATTTTCTGAAAAAACCGTTATCCCTTATCAATTGACGAATTCAGCACATGTTAGATTAACAGCCTACAATTATATTGGCGAAAAGGTGAGGACATTTGTAAATGATTTCCAAACTGCAGGATATTATAATGTAGAATGGGACGCAAATGACAATAATGGCCTTCGATTAGCCAATGGGGTATATTTCTACCGACTGGAAATCGATAATAAATCCGTATTTGTCAAGAAAACAGTTTTGACAAAATAGACAAGTCTTTATAGATTTTAAACAAACATGCAGGGTTTCCTGCATGTTTGTTTCTTTTACAGATTTCAGATTTTTATCACCTTTTGTAAATGCTTATTTGTAAGTGTTTGTATTTTATTAATAGTATGTCTTTGTTTTTTTCTTCCATGGAGACTACTCGTCCCAAGTCTAATCGCTTTTCTTTTTTACTTATAAAAGATGAGTGAACTTCCAATATTAATTTGTGTTTCCATCTTTTTATAATTGATTGTTGCACCTTCCACTTGTGAATTTTTCCATTAGGTTTTTGTTGCTGCTCGAACTTGCTTGTCCAAGTTTTTTATTGCCAGCCTCATTTTTATGAAATCGAAGTTATAACTTTATTAAATACTATAATTCTTTCTTTTTTATTCATTGGATGAAGTTGGGGTTTTTCTGTAGGGCTGTCTTGTTGTTTTGTTTATATAGGGCGTTGACTTTAACCTATCTTGGTGGTGCTTTGAAAAGTTGTGAAACTTTTTTTTGAGAGAACATCAATTATCGCAATGACGATCATAGATGTTCCGGTTTATAATGTTTCTCCTGGAATGTATCACTATAATAAACAGAAAGTTGAAAAGCAATAAAATAGCCTTGAGCTTTTGAACAGAAAGTTAACCATTTTGGACAAAAAACAACTCACTGAATTGAATGTAAAAGTTACTTTTATACATAATAAAAACTTAAAAATCAGATCCAATGAAGTCGTTTAAGTTTTCGTTGCTAATTCTCTTATTTTCATTCACGAGATTGACAGGTCAAGCGGCAAACAATGTGTCTTTATATGTCGGTGCTGAATCAGAACAAATCCGGTTTGCCGTCGGTGAGTTGCAGAATGCACTGAATCGTAAAGGGCTGGAATCGCTTGTTTTGCCTGTTTCAAAAATCAAACAGGCAAAGGCCAATGAATATAATATCGTATTGCTCAATACAAGTCATAAAGCCGATTCACTATTGTTAAACAGACTTGAAATCAATAACATTGATGAAGTAAGAAGTGAGGGTTTTATCATTTTTAAAGAAAACAGAAAGAGCAAAACTATCTGGGTTTTGGGAAAAGACGAAGCCGGGGCAATGTACGGCGGACTCGAAGTGGCCGAAATCATTCAGGTAAGTGGAATTGATGCCGTTGAAAGCCAATTGCAAAACCCGTACATGAAGGTAAGAGGCACCAAATTCAACATCCCCCTCGACCTTAGAACCCCTACCTATACTGAACCCAGCGATGCGGCTCAGAAAAACATGGCCGAAATGTGGAGTTTTGAATTCTGGAAGGAGTACATCGACAATCTTGCACGTTACCGTTACAACCTTATTTCGCTATGGAACATGCATCCGTTTCCCTCGATGGTAAAAGTACCAGAATATCCGAATGTTGCATTGACTGATGTTCGGAGGAGTACAGTGGATTGGAAAGAAAATTATTCACTCAATGGCTGGGGCTTCGATGCACCCGAAATTGTGAATAATTATGAGGTGATAAAAGAAATGAGCATTGAGGATAAAATTACATTCTGGCGCAAAGTAATGGCTTATGGCAAACAACGTAATGTGAAGTTTTACATGGTGACCTGGAATATATTTGTTTATGGTACCGAAGGTAAATACGGCATTACAGATAAGCTCGAAAATCCGGTTACCACCGACTATTTTCGGAAAAGTGTAAAGCAAATGGTACTTACCTATCCTGATCTGGCCGGAATTGGACTTACAACCGGTGAAAATATGTACGACTATACAGCGACTCAAAAAGAAGAGTGGGCTTATGCAACTTATGGACAAGGCGTGCTGGATGCTCTGGAAGAACAGCCCGGGCGAAAAATTGACTTTATACACCGCCAGCATCAAAGCAAAGCAAACGAAATCACCAAAATATTTAAGGGCATTACCGAAAATAAGAATATCAACTTCGTATTTAGTTTTAAATATGCGCAGGCACATGTTTACAGCTCCGTAAATCAGGTTTTTCATCAGGAGTTTGTAAAAGATATTCAGACAGAAAACCTGAAAACCCTATGGACCCTGCGTAACGATGATAACTTCTATTTCAGATGGGGAGCGCCTCATTTCGTGAGAGATTTCATTAAGAATATTCCATACGAAATATCTGAAGGTTTTTATTATGGTTCCGACCAATACGTTTGGGGCCGGGAATTCTTAACTAAAAACATCGCCGGGACGCCCGAAATTGAGATTGCCAAACATTGGTATCAATGGATGTGCTGGGGGAGGCTTGGATATAATCCCGATATGGCTGACAGTCGTTTTGTAGATATAATTCAATCGCGTTTTCCATCAGTAAATGCCCTTGAAATGTTTAATGCCTGGCAAAGTGCATCTTTGATTTACCCGCTTGTTACTGGCTTTCACTGGGGAGCGCTCGATTTTCAATGGTATATTGAGTCAGGGCAATCCCAACCATCTGTTTCCAAAACCCCCTCGGGCTATCACGATCTTAACAGCTTCATTGATCTGAAACCTCATAAAGGCACCGGAAACCTCTCCATTCCTGACTATGTAAAGGCATTTCTTTCGAATTCCAGCCTTCCCGGAATAACACCACTGCAAGTTGCTGATAGTATTATGAAAAATGCGCAAGCTGCTTTAAACTGGGCTGAGAAACAAAACTCTTACACTACACAAGAACTTCAATTGACTATTGATGATATCAAAACCATGGCATGGTTAGGTGAGTATTATGCCCATAAAATAAAGGCTGCTACTTTCATGGCCATTTTCAGGGAAACATTTAAAAAAGAATGGCATGAAAAAGCTTTGGTGGAACTGAATAGATCTGCAAGTTATTGGAGGTTTTATACCGCCCTTGGATTTTCAAATTATTATAATCCTTTATGGACGAATCGTGTAGGGTATGTCGATTGGAAGGAAAACTTCAAATTGGCACTTTATGAAATTACTTCCAATGGAGGTATAATTGATTTGGAGTCGATGAAACCTACATCGGGCGGTACAATACTTGAGGCCGAAGATTGTATTGCAAATCCTGAACTGATTAAAACAAATCTTAAGGGTTTTACCGGAGGAGGTTATGTTGGAAGTGGCGAAGGTCATTCCAGGCAGCCGTTAATCTGGAATTACAATGCCCCGGTTGAGGGAGAATATGTGTTGGAATTCAGATACACGTTGAGCCGTGAAGAAGTGTTTACGACATCCCTGGAGATAAATGGAGAAAAACAAAGTGAATTTGAATTCTGGAACAGCGGAAATATCGGTAACTGGGTCTGGGACAGGATTACAGTCCACTTAAAAGAAGGTGACAATACCATTGGTATTTCACCGGAAGGATTTGTACTCCTTGATCATGTTAACATCATTAAAGTGCTACAGCCTTGATTTTCAATTATTATTTTCTTAGAGCTATGCGTTTTTTTCAACAGGATTATTTGAATCAAAATTGTTTGAAGTGAAAAAACAATTACTAAAACTTCTGATTTCAATACTGGTATTTAGTGCCACAAATCTATTTGCCACAGAATCAAGTCCTCAGTTTAGAAAAGACACGGATACGCTTCTTGTTTATTCAGATGTTCCGGGTCATAATTCTTCAAATAAATATACAATCAGGGTGCGTTCGGCAGCTACGAACAACCAGTGGGTGGATGTTTTCGCACACTATACATACAACCGGGCCCAGGAACTTGGAGGAGTATCGGTGCCACAGAATGATGGCAAAATTTTGCAAACTACTGTATATCATTATGCGAAACATACAAGTGAATGGAGTCACACGTATGGCAATATTGAAATGAGCAATAATACTGCCGTTGAAGTGGAAATAGCTGCCAAAAACGGATTTGAAATTGGAGGTAAGGATTTCGTCAAAGCAACCGTTCACCCGGCACAGAAAGCCAGCTTAGCTAAACTTGTTGATGGAAAAATATATTTTACAATTTTTAATCCTTGTCAAATAGTTATTGATATTAACGGACAAATGGACGATTATAACGCAGCCATTAACCCTATTGGCCATCCCGTCCATGCTATTAGTCTTTTTGCCAATCCGGTAATCAAAAAGCCATCTTTAAATGGAGCAGGGGTTCATTATGTAGAACCGGGAACCGATTCTGCTGCATTAAGACAAATCAACCCGGCCTCTTACGATACCTTGTATTTTAAACCCGGAGTTCATTATGCAGGGAGGGATTTTAAAGTATATCCCGGTAAAGTTACGTATATCCCCGGCGATGCTATTTTTTATGGTAATATAAATAACATAGGTGTTCCACAAGGAATTTATACCAAAAACGGAGAGAATATCACGATTTATGGCTATGGAACTATTTCCTGTGCAAAAATTACCCACCCAAATTATGTTCCTGATGCAACAGGTTCTTTTAAAGGTTTCGAAATCGAAAATGGACTGAATTGGCGTGTACACGGAATAAGCATTGTTGATCCGGCTAATCATTCAGTCTATACTATTGGAGGAACGAACGGTTTGTTCAGCTGGACGAAAGTAATATCATGGCGAGCCAATGGAGATGGCATTGGTGGTTATGAGCCTGCTGAGGATTGTTTTATCAGAACCCAGGATGATTGTTCGTATGCAAAAGGAACTAAAAAAAGATGTACCTTTTGGAAAGATGCCAATGCCGCACTATTCCACATGGCAACTATTTCAGAGAATATGGCAGAACCTCTCATTATTGAGGATTGCGATGTGATCTATGCACGTTTACGCAGTCCGGGTGCAACAAATGGCGGTGGATTTCAACAACGCGGCGGTGGAACGCCGGGCCAGCGAAATGTAAATGTTATTTTCAGAGATATTCGTATTCATGATAAATTGGTGAATATGCCGATATTTCATCTTGTTTCATATTTGGGAACAAGCTCATCACCAACACAAGTGGGTTCAAGTTACTCAGGAATCCTTTTTCAAAATATTTCTATTGCAGGTATGGCAATTGGAAGTAAACAAAGAATATTGGGCTGTTCTGCTGCACCATGGTATGGAGGACTCATTTTTGATAATATAACGATAGGGGGAACAAGGGTAACCTCTGAAAATTATAATACCTATTTTGAAACCAACGAATTCGTGAAATATCTTCTGTTTGGTATGCCCAAAGATGTAGCATTAACGCTTTTCGCTGACTCTATTAAAGGTTCAGTTTCCAGGGATCCTGAACAAAACACTTATTCCGAAACAAGTACAGTTCTTTTAACAGCAATAGCTAAGCCAGGATATGTTTTTTCTCATTGGAGTGGCGATGCAACGGGATCAACCAATCCAATTTCAGTTGTTGTAGATAAGGATATGTCCGTTACAGCAAGTTTCTCCGAACCTAATTTTAATTTGCCTATTGTGATTGAAGCGCCTGGCTCCGGATCTTTTACAATACCTTATGGAATTGATAGTGTTACCATTAATGTATGGGGTGGTGGCGGAGCGGGCGGTTCAGCTTCAAATGGCTCAGCAGCCCTCCAATCGCGTGGCGGGGGCGGTGCTGGTGGCAGCTATGCAGGTGCGAAGAAAAAAGTAACTTCCGGACAAGTTTTAAGCTTTACACTTGGAGCAGGTGGTAAACCTGCCCTGTCAGAATTTGAAAACTTATCTGTTGATAGGATTCAGAATGGCGGGTCCTCTAAGGTTTCATTAGACAATCAAGTGATTGCATTGGCGCTTGGCGGTTCCGGGGGACAGAATATTGCTGGTTCTTTTGCAGGTGGAGCGGGAGGTATTGCAGCTTTAACGGGTAATATCGGTGATGTTGTTTTTTATGGAGGAAAAGGAGGGTCCGGGAATTCTAATGGTACAGGTGGTGGCGGTGGAAGTGCCGGAGCAATGGGAAATGGCGGAAATGCCGGTGCTCCTTCTGCAGGTGCTGCAGGTGCCGATGGCGGTGCTGGTGGCGGCATCGGAATCAATGCCACTAACGTTGGAAATCCGGGCCAGGCACCGGGAGCTGGTGGTTCCGGCGCTGCTGTGCGTGCATCTGCAAATACTAGTATGAAAGGTGGAGACGGTAGCAATGGTAAGATAATTTTTATTTTTAAATGGCTTGCTGCACCCCTATCCTACGAGATAAAAGCAGCAGCAAATCCGGCAGAAGGCGGAACGGTCAGTGGTAGCGGTACATATCAATCCGGACAATCAGTATCTCTTTCTGCAAAAGCTTTACCTGGTTACACATTTGTCAATTGGACAGAAAATGTTACGACTCAATCCACAGACAGTTCTTACTCATTCATGGTAAATGCTCCCAGATTAATCACGGCAAATTTTTCCATGATCCCAACGCATGCAAGTTATAGGATTAAAACAGTTGAACCTGTCAAAATTTATCCAAATCCGGTTTCTGGTATATTACACATTGACTTTGGAAATATACCTTCAAAAAGAGAGATATTGATTTATAATTCTTCTAACCAGTTAGTTTATCGCTCGCGGGTTATTAACGAAAAACAAAGAATCGATCTGAAGATTCTAAGTTTGAAAGGACTGGTAATAGTACAGGTAATCGAAGACGACCAGACCTCTGTTCATAAGGTTTTTGTTTTATAATTGTTTGACTATTATTTAAATAAGGTGGATAAATACTTAATAACAGGGGAAAATTAACCTTCAGAAATATTTTTTATGGCAAGCTTTTGAAAATCAACGTGAAAAATCATGCTTAAAGACCCGCAAAGAAAATAGTGCCTTCTAAACGGGCTGAATAGTAACATAAAAAGCTAATTCGAATAGATAAAGTAATTTTTGTTTAACAAAACTAAACCGCTAAAAAAATGAATAAAATTCGTTTTATAAATAGTTTCAGAAAATTCTTTTTTTCATTTATAATGCCTTTTATTTTTTATTCTGTTTCTCATGCCGAAACCGTAGGTGTTTATTATAATTTGGATGTGGAGCAAATTAAATTTGCGGCAGTTGATGTAAAAGCAGCTTTGGAGCATAAAGGTTATGCTGTAGAATTGTTCCCACTATCATCTCTCAACAACTCTTATACAAACAAAAAAGTTGTTATTGGCCTGGCAACAGATATAGCAATTACCGGGATTTTCACAAATCAGGGAGGGTCAGTTCCCTCCGGACTCGGTGAACAAGCTTATGCATTGCGCACCACGAAGCAGGGTCAGACTTCCTACTGGGTTTTAGGTGGCGACATCAATGGTGCCATGTATGGGGGTTTGCAAATTGCTGAGAATATTTCCAGAGATGGCTTTTCCGTTTCCTACAATAATCAGGAGTCTCCTTTTATGTTAAACAGGGGGATGAAACTTAATATGCCTCTTGACAGGCGAATCCCAACTTATGTGGGGGGATGGAGTTCAAATTCTGCAAAGCAGGCTATTCCTCATGTTTGGGATATAACTTTCTGGAAAAAATTAATTGATCAGCAGGCCAGGAATCGTTATAATCTGCTATCAGTTTGGGTTCATCATCCATTTCCGGCACTCATGAACAAAGGGTAGCCTTTTGGCGCGAAGTGATGCAATACGCTCACAGCCGTGGTATGAAATTCTATTTTTTTAACTGGAATGTTTATGTCGATTATGCCAAGGATCAATATCCTGAAATTACACAGAGTCTGGATAATCCCACTACAATCGATTACATGAACAAATGTATAAAGGCGCTTATCGACACCTATCCGGACCTTGATGGCTTTGGTATCACTGCAGGAGATGGCATGAGCAAAAGCTCCGAAGACAACACAAGTTGGACCTATAATGCTATTGGTAAAGCTGTTAATGATTATCTAACTGAAAATCCTTCGCGAAAATTCAATCTGATTCACCGTAGTGTATATTCAAACCCCCAGTTGTTTGATTCCATTTATGCAAGCCTTAAAACTCTTTCAAATTTAACCTTGAATTTTTCATTCAAGTATGCTCAGGCACACATGTATTCAACTACAACTCCCAGATGGGGCGCAGCCATAGAATCTGCTTCAGAATTGGGAATCAAAACCTGGATAACGATTCGAAATGACGACTATTTTTATATTAACTGGGGCGATCCGCAATTTGTACGCGACTATATGGCCGGTATTCCAAACAAACAGGATGTGGTTTCCATGTATATTGGTTCGGACGGATACAACCCAAGTCGTACATACTTCTGCAAAAACGAGGCGATGAACGGACAGCTTGAGGTTGAAAGGCGATGGTATATGGAGATGCTTTGGGGTCGGATTTCTTATAACCCGCAAACAAGCGATGATGCCTTTAAAAATGTTTTGGCAACCAGATTCCCTACTGTTTCTTCAGATAATCTCTTCCAGGCATGGACACTCGCTTCAAGGCCACTTCCAAAAGTTACTGAACTTATTATGGGTAACTGGAGTCTTGATTTTCACTGGTACCCTGAAGCCTGCTGGAGCGACCCGGGCAGATGCACCGGCTTCAGAACCATTGATGGTTTTGCAAATGAAACCACCGTTGCAAAAGGCTCAAGTCTTTGTGATATAGCAAATTCAGCAGCAGGAACCTGCGATGGAAAAAAGTCATCCTATGAAGTTGCCGACGAAATGCAGGCAGATGCCGAAAAGGCATTGTCGTTAATCAATGCCGTTAAAAGCAATGGAAATGTCGATCTGGATATGGCAATAAACAACATCAGGCAAATGTCATATCTCAGCATATACTACGCGCATAAAGTCCGTGGAGCAACCTTCAAAAAAGCTGGACAGATTGAGAAAGCCAGGAAATCAATGGCTCTGGCATACTGCTGGTGGATAAACTATAGCAGGGCAATGGAAGAAACCTATTATACCGACTCTTTCAGGAATCTGTCAATCAACCCCGACTGGAAATTTGGCGATGAAGCTGCTTTAAAGGAATATACTGACCTGGGAGGTCAGGGTGTTCCCTCATCTGAAATAATTAGTAATTAGCTGAAAATTATAAAAGAATAAGAAATGAGTATAAACAAGGTTAAGCGTATTTGCACATCAATTATTTTAGCTTTTTCCATTCAGATTTCAGTATTTGCAGAAGAGGCAGGCGTTTTTTATGATGCCACTGCTGAGCAAATTAAATTCGCAGCTGCCGACATTCAAAAAGCACTGGAGGATAAAGGGTATACTGTAGAATTGTTCCCTTTATCATCTCTGAACAACTCTTATGCAAACAAAAAGGTAGTTATTGCCCTGGCAACAGATACAGCTATAACCCGGATTTTCTTGAATCAGGGAGGAACTGCTCCTTCAGGTCTCGGTGAACAAGCGTATGCATTGCACACCACTACCCAGGGTCAGACTTCCTACTGGGTTTTGGGTGGAGACATCAATGGCGCGATGTATGGCGGTTTACAAATTGCAGAAAATATTTCCTTTTATGGATACACGGGAACCTACAACAACCAGGAGTCTCCAACTATTATAAAGCGGGGAATAAAACTAAATCTCCCTTTTGACGAAAAAAGCCCCACCTATTTTTCATCCTCGAATGGAACCTCTTATAAAAAGGCGATTCCTAACGTTTGGGATATGACGTTCTGGACAAGCTGGTTGGATGAAATGGCGAGGAATAGATTTAACGTTCTTTCCATTTGGAATAACCACCCTTTTACCTCACTTATTAAAATGCCTGATTATCCAAATGTTGCAATACAGAATGTGAAAGGGTATGATGGATTTTCCAAGACCATGTCGATTGATGAGAAGATCGTATTCTGGAAACA
>JFJP01046066.1_pt1 | contig 12244 bp, 21 predicted proteins | sample 431651 | NCBI WGS metagenome assembly JFJP01 (sample SAMN02602958, study PRJNA72255) | Microbial mat metagenome, whole genome shotgun sequencing project. | biome: fresh water; feature: sink hole; material: water; isolation source: purple microbial (photo- and chemosynthetic) mats found in... | reverse complement strand
GTTCTTGCTTTGTTTTCAACTATTTCAAAAACTTTAAAACGAAATGATTTTCTTGGATGGTCGTGAACATCTCTATTAAATTCACAAGCAATTACATCACCTTTTTTAAGGCACTCAAAATCTTCTTTAGTTTTTAATTCTTTAGTTTGTATCATTTTAATTTATTTAAGTTGTTAATAATAAACGCAATATAACACCGTGTATAAGCAATGGCACACAGGCGTTTATGCTAATTTGAAAGTTTGTACAAGTGCCACTGCTCATACACGAACAGTTATTTTCAAGCTTAATAGCAAATTGCGGTAAAGTGCGGTTGTGTTGCTTTGCGAGCCTTACCACTTCGCCAAGTTGCAAAACGTTATTTTTCAATACATCTCTTCCTGCCGTCTATTTATATTTTTAAAAAGGATCTTCGTCTTTTTCATAAAATGAATTGTTTGGGATGAATTGTTTTAAAATGGGATGTGTTGTCCATCAGGTTCGTAATCGTTATCAAAATTATAATTTGGTTCTATATTTTTATTAGGGTTTATAAACTCAATTTCATCCTGCTTTATACCATTTTCAGCTTCTACAATCCAATTTGAGTTATCATCTAATATTCCGCTACACATTTCAGGTTTCTCTGATTGATGGTCATATTCAATATATCTTCCATTCAGTCTATTCCATTTACACCAGATATATTTTCTATTCTCACCTAAATGTTGAAACTTAACCTTTAATACCTTTACCTTAACCATATCAAGGTCATAGTCTCTATGAACCAATAATCCATGTGGGGACATATCATAAAACTCACCACCGCCTTTAATTGAATAGAAATCAGGCTCATAAACTTTTCGCTCTTCTCCTGATGGCTTAACAGGGTGAGCAACTAATATTATAAGGATGTCATTAATCCTAGCAAATTCATCAATTCTATTCAAATACTCATTTGTATAATCGTTAACGTTTTTATTTGCTGCTGATTTTAATTTAACTTTATTATAAGGATCAACAACTAATACCTTTATGCCAAATTTACTAATTAATCTTTTAGTTTTTGAAAGAACTTCGTCAAGTTCGAACCTGTCAAGATCAATAAATTTAAAGTTATTATCAATAAATTCCTTTGCTGATTTATGCCATAATGAATTTATTTGTTCTGGTTTAGAAATCCATTGACCGCAAATTTTAGCCTCTAATTTTGAAGCGTGAATAACGTTTGGTTTATTTTCTGGACTTGCGTATGCTATTTTCCATCCATATTGCAAATTATACCCAATACACATTTGATCTACAAAGTCAGACTTGCCACTTGAAGGTATTCCGGTAACAACAATATATTGACCGGTGTAAGTTGAAAAAATTCCGTCAAAATGTTTTTTCCCAATAGTGAACCCCTTACCCATTCCTTTTAAAAGGAAATTGTCATATTCAGAATCCCAATCAGATACAGAACTAACACCGTCTATTGGCACTTCTTTTGCCTCTTTTATCGTTAATGCAAGACTTTCAGCTCCGTATTTTAGTAAATACTCATTTGCATCCTTACAGTCTTTAAAATCGACTAAAAAACACCTTTCAGCTCCTAGCCTACGAATAAATTCCTTAGTTACATTCCTTCCTGCTTCGTCATTATCAAGTGCTAAGTATATTTTATCTTTGTTATCAAAGTATTCGATACAATTATCAAGGTATTCAAGGTTAACTGCTTTTAAAGTTGATCCGTTAGGCGTAGAAACTACTTTGTTAATACCAGCCTCAGCAAATGACAAGCAATCAATTTCACCCTCTACTATTACCGCTTCTTTTGATATTGAAATCGAATCAAGATTGTAAAAAATAAGTTTTGCACCTTTGAATAGTTTAAAATTCTTTTCACCATCCCTATACTTGATATTAACAATCTCGTTATTTTCAAAAAAGTTAAAGTGAATTGTATTTCTTTCGATCCAACTTCCCTTAATTGGCATCGACTCTTTGCCTTCTCCCACTTTTAACATTCTTAAAGTAAATTGAGATATTCCCCTTGACTGAAACCATTTTACTAGGTTATCAGACAATGTCGTATAATTCCATTTTGTAGGTCTATTAAATTCCTTAACTTCTGCCTTTTTTTTGTAAGTATGAAGCTGAAATGACTCTCCACAATGGTGACATATTCCAAGACCTGAATCCCAATGCAATGAAGCACATTTGTCGGTTTTCTTTTTACGTAATTCTGAGCATAATGGACAAATACTCATTTTAGCTCTTTCATCTAAAGAATATTGATTAAACTTGTATATTTTAAATCCATTAATCTCCATATTCAACGTAATTTAAAAATTTTACTCTTTCAGAACCCAATGAAATTAAATTTTCATTGTATGCTTTTTCGTAATGAGTTTGTTCGACTCCATCAAGTGTATATTTTACTTTTTTTGATATGTTTTTATTAAAAATTATTGCTGATTTCAATCCTAAAAACTTATCAATATACAAAACACCTGTCTTATCTTTAGAAGATAATTTTAACGGACTTAAAAAGTTGGCTGTCCAAAATTCGTCTGACTTAGCTTTTTGTATTGCAATCTTAATATTTTCAATTGGATATTTTAAAAGTAATTTATCGAATGATTCTAAGCTTTTTTCATTAATGTATTTATGATCAAAAAAACGTAGTGAAAATTCGTTTAGAATTTTTGCATTAACGCTATATTCTGGTTTACTTTTCTTTTCTTTTATATCCTTTTCTTTTCTTTGTGGTTTTACGGATACTGTACTTGTACTTATTGGCGTATTAAGTACCCCTAAACTATGTAAAAGTAGATGTAAACCCTCAAAAGTTATACATTCATTATTTCTCTTCTTATAAGCATCTTGTATGCTATCAATAAAATCCTGACACCAAATTATCTTATAGTCTATCCATAGTTTTAAGTCAAACTTCCCAAGTTCTGCAAGATCATTAATTATCAATATTAAGATATCTTTAGAAACCTTACACTTTGCGGAAAGAAACATTTGAGTCTTAATACTGCTTAAATTTAAGTAATGAAAATCAGTTTTTGCCAATTCTCGAAGTATCTTTATAAATGTAGCAAATCCATCATTCCCATAAACCTCTTCGATATAAAACATCTTTTTCCCTTCGTCACACATAAATGGGAAATAATCTACTGTATTTCTTTCTGGTCTTGCCATATTAAAGCTCTTTAATTTTAAGTAAAATACCACAAATTGTATTCAGATCAATGTTTTCTTTTAAACACTGAAATGCAATAAGTCCGGTAATTTTATGAAGTTCATGCAGCTGCTCGTGATGTTTTCCACAGACAGTTATCATTAATTCATCGTCGTATTCCCATATCAATAAATCAGAAAAATAGCATAGATGATGCACTTCTAATTTATGTAGGTTTGTTCCGCAAATAGTACAACAAAATCCATCACGTTCAAGTATCTGATGTCTCTTTATTATCCACAATGGATGATTAAGTTGCTCGTAGTAAGATAATGCCATATTTTACAATGTGTTAAAATTTTAAGCCGAAGAAATTATTTGGTTTCAAGTTTGATATAATCAATTCCAGAAACCTGCTCAACAGCCAATTTCCCTTCGTTTATCAACTTATCAATAGTAACCCTATTTATTAAATACTTCTTTGAGTATTCGCTCTTATTCATCAAATCCTTTCGTATAGTTATTCTTTTCATACAAAATGTAAAATATTCAGTTAAAAATTAGCAGAACTTACTCCGGCTTAACAATGCCAAATATAACTATTTTTATAGACTTAAAAAAGCCTTAACGTATTAGTTTCGACAATATTTACTTTTGAACGTCTAATTTTGTTCTTGTTAGCCCAAAATTTCTTGGTTATCCAAGCGAATCGAAGTAGTTTAATATGCCTTTGATTGAAATTAAATCCAGCCTTTACCCATGATTTAATTATTCGGTTTTCAAACCGTTTTTGTGAATCATAGAAAATAGCTTTCATTTCCAAGGGTTGTTAATTTTTCTGAGCCTTAATTCATCGTTAAAAAGCTTAATATACTTCTTCGATATTTCATCAAGCGTGTATTTATCGAGCCTAAACGATTCTCTCTTTTTATTTTCCAAAAACTCAATAGTTCCTATTCCGTGTTGTTCCTCTAAGAACACTTTCATAACCTCCGGATTGCCTCCAAAGTAAATGTTTTGCTGAACTGATTGAGGGCAAACGTTGAACGGTTCAAAAGCTACTGAATAATTTGTGCTGTTCCCATCAAATACCTTAATGCAATGGCCTACTGCAATATTTCTATCCGTTATCTTGTAAGTTAAAGATGGATCGGTAGAACATTGCACTTCTAAGTTTTCGTCGGCATAAATAAGCAATATGTAATGAGAAAAGTTTCTCCAAGCCGACGAAGAGTAGAATCTTTCTCGTGGAGTGCGTTTTTTTGACTCATTACGTGCTTTTTCAAGTCCTTCCTTATCTTGCGTCGCTTGTTGCTTTACCTTGTCTAAAACGGCTTTAATTGCGTGTTCTTTACAATACTGTTTTTTAATCGTCGAATTTGGAAAATTAACAACCGGTTCATTACATCCTTCAACCTTGCAAAGTTTTTGTTTAGCCGACATTGGTAATAGTATTTTTATCGATAATAATTCCTTTTTCAAATAGGCTTTGATCTCCAAGCCAGAAATGATTTTCGTATAAGTATTCAAAAAGTTGTAGTTGATTGTTTGCAACGTTAATATTACCATACCCATTTTGCATCCAAAAAGATTTTCCGTCAAAAATAAATCTCATTGACATATCACTTTCAGCAACAATAAATTCACCATCAATATATTGCTTTTCAAACCCATAAACTTCAAAATCTGTTTGATACATTAATGCCATTTTAGCCAACTCAACAATTGGAATCTTACCACATTCAAGGCATGGTTTTATAAAATCGGATAATGGTCTGCAAATCAATTTAAAGCTTTGTCCTCTTTCGATTTGTTTTAAGTGCATCCCAAAATGATACGTCATAAGCCTTGTTACTTCTCCGTCAATCTCGGCATAACAATCGTGACAAATGTACTTTGCTATTGTATTAGCGTCTAATTTTTCCATGATTAGTTTTTTATTTGTAAAAAGAGTGGTTATCAATTCCTGTGTATGTTTTTATAATTTTTCGAATATCTTCGCCGGCTCTGATTGCCATTACCTCCCGATCTTTAAAATCCATTTTATCAAATTCCTGAACTTCCCATATTTTGTCCATCAAAACAGACATAAAGATCATAGTAGCTGACCTTAAAGATTCTGGTGGATAGTTGGGTTTAGATCCAACAAAAGCATTGAACTCAATTATCGTACCTTCAAGTTCATATAAAATCGGTTGTAGTTTTTGTCCTATCATTTTACAAAGCTATTTGAATGATTCAATAAATGACTTATATTCTTTTATAAACACTTTATCTGTTTCAAGTAGTGCTTCAACCGTTCTATTCGAATGTAAAACAGTAGCATGATCCTTATTCCCGAACCTAAATCCTATTTCGGAAAGGCTTCCCATGTTTTTGTTTTTTGCAATGTAGTGAAGTATTTGCCTACCCCAGACTATTTCTTTTTTTCTTGATTTTAATTGAAGTACCCCAGGTGAAATTCTGATAAATTCACATACCTTACTTTCAAGCGAATCAAAAGTCAATTCGTCGTCACTAATTCGGTTAAGTACCTTTAAACTTACACCTTTTAGTGGAATTGAGTTTAATACTTGTCCAAAAATAAACTCGTTTGATATTCGCTCATTTAATGGGTTTTTAAACTCAAACTCTACAATTATTTTCATGGTTAAATTTTGTTTAGTTCGTTTAATGCTTCGGCGTAAAATTCAACTGGTTCATCTTCCCAACTAAGCTTTCTACCTATAAGCTTCTCGATAGATCCTGATGGTAGCCGAATGCTATTATCAATTCCAAGAAAATAATCATCAATTCGCAATGGTATTGATGAGTAAATATATTCAGCTTCGCTTTCATCAACTGCTAACCATGCCATAATTTTAGTTTTTAGTGTTTATTTTTATAAATCTTCTGGTGGAAATATTTCCTTTGCATCAAGATCAATGCGCTCGCATAAAGGCACAAGATCAAAAACTAAATATCCACCTTTGATATGTTCGGTTATACCATTATCCTCGAAAGTATTTACATGAAAAATACTTAAAGATTCTTCAAGTTCTCTAAAGTTAGGCATTACCCACAACTCAGTATTATCGTTACTCCAATGCTTTTCAATTTCAACAAACGCGTATTATCGTTACTCCAATGCTTTTCAATTTCAACAAACGCCCTGTAAATTTTAAGTGCTTCCATAAAATAAGTTTTAGTGTTTTGTTCCCATCCAAAGCTTTGAACCTTGGAAGATCGCCGTGTCGAATGGGGGATTAAATTTATTCTGCTTCTTCGTCAGCATCATAAACAATGCACTTTAATTCTGATTCGTCAAGCTTAGGAAGTGAATCGATCCTAACATGCTCCAACTCAAAATAAGGGAACACATCGGCAATTTGACTTAATGCAATCGAGGTTATTTGATACGGCACTAAAATGTATGCCAACCCTTCTTCGAGTCGCTCAATGGCTTGTTTGATATTATCCGCAGCAACCAAAAAATAGTTATTTACTTTCTTTTCCTTGCCGGCTGACTCGTCGATGGTTACAATTGAAATTTTGGCTTTAAACCACCACTCGCCATCTTCATGCGGGAAAATTTCAACAATGTTTGACGTTACTACTTTGCCAATATTAATGTCTCCCCGAATGTACTGAGTCAGTTCTTTAATGGCTCTTGCTTCGGCTTCGGTACACGTTACAGCATCAACAAGATAAGTTTCTGATACTTTTCTTTCACGACCGTCATCGTCGATTTTGAGAAATTTTGTTTTTACTTCGAACCAGTTTTGCATGATTTAATTTTTAATTGTGATAACTACTTTATTTGCCTTTGGGAAATTACCGTTAAATCTTTCAATGAAAACATTTTCGAAAGAATTGATGTAATTTTCTTGAAAATCAAACATCTTTTTGTTTTCGTTGAAAGATATTTCAAATCGATCATCAAATTCCGAAAGATCCGGAGTGTTGCCAATTTGAGATAGAACAAATCCTTTAATGTTTTTGACAGCTAAAGGGAATGGAGGATTGATCTTTATTTCGTCAAGATCATTTACCGTGTAGCAATTTGGACAATAATGTTTGCCTGGGACTGTGCAAAGCCAATCGTTTTCTTTGGCTGTTTCTACTGCATTATCTTCTTCGTTTGCCCATATCTCGTCGTGTACTTTTTCACAACGATCACACTTTATAGCAAAAAATACATCTGTGATAATCATTTTTGAAAGTGTTAAGGTTTATTTTAGACTGTTTTATTTTTCTTGTAGTCTTTTGACGGATCAGGTACAAAGTCCGTATCTTCTCCGGTACTGAAATTTTCAGCATAAAACAACTGCATGTTTTCGTAATAATTAACTGCATCTCTTGTTTTCATTCTAGTTGTGGTAAGCCTGAATGGTTCTTTATAAGTTTCAAAAGTCTTGTAATTGACAATAGCCTCTTTTGCTTGCCATTCTTCAAAAATACGCTGTTTGTAATCTGATGGTAAACATTGAACCATGCACCAATTGTGAATATCATTCTTTGATGGATTTTTAAATATTCCTGCTTCTATTAAAGCCTGTTCAAAGAATTTGTATGGTATCGCCCACATTGCATTGTTTTGCTCTCTGGAACGAATGTTTTCAATTCTTTCAATATGATTGAAGTATCTACCATCGGCCAATGATTTGATAAGCAATTTTAATTTACCTATGTCGTCATAAGTTATTTTATCTCCTTGCTTATCAAACCACGTATCAATGCTTTTTATCTGGATAATTTGATCACTCATGCTTTGCTTTATTTAACATATTAAAAAGGAAGATCGTTTTCACCATCTCCAATCTGTCCATGAGTAGCCATTTCGCTAGGCGGTAATCCTGATGGGTTTTGTTTTACCGGTGCGTCTATGACATTTACTTTCCATGCGTTGATATTGTGGAAGTACTTACCATTAAATTCACGGCTTTCAATGTTGAAAAACACTTCAAGTGTTGATCCCTCAATTGCTCCGGCAATCAATGAAGTTTTATCGCCAAAAAGCGTAAAGCAAATCGTTTTTGGGAATTGATCTTTAGTCTCAATTACAAAGTCCTGTTTAGACCATTCTTTCCCGCCTTTACTTGTTCCTGATTCTGGATTCAGGATGCGGGTTAATACACCTTCAATTTTTAATTCGCTCATTATTCTGAAAATTTTATTGGTTCTGTAAATAAATGTTCGATTTTACGAAACTTAACGTAGTCAAGGAATTGAGTTAAAAGTATTTCAATGTATTTTTGCATCCCTTCATAAGCCATACAAGGAATTGGATCGTGTCGTTTGATTGGCAAACTTGAGACATCATACCCATGTTTTTCTTTATTGTATCCAACAAATTCAAAAACATCAAATAAAAATTGTGGAATCTCAAAAATGTCCATGTATAGTTTTGACTGAATAGAATCGGTATAGTCAGAAATACTTTTAATGTATGAATACTTTGTTTTAATGTCTCTGATTATTCTACCTAAAAGAACATCTGTTTGCCCTGAAATTTCTATTTCAACGCCATTTATGACGTAGGTTTTATATGCCCTAATTTCGTGGAAACAGCCATTTATTTCAGCCTTATATGCTAAAGCAGTATCAATATGTGATTGATTAAAAATAACCTTAAATCCATCGATATTTATAAATGATGAACTAAAAACACCTTTATCAGTTACTTTACAATCATACTTTTCTGAAATATTACCACGCTCAATAATTTTATGAAACGCTGTTCCTATTCTGGTGTATTCATTTCCGGTAAAAGAGCCTGACAGCGTTTCCATTAGGCTTTCTTCTGTTTCGTAATCACTTACTTCTTCAATATATCTACGAAACTTTTCAAGGGTAGTAACCCTAAGATGCAGCTTCATCGTATGTAAATTTTTTAGAACCGGCATCAAACTTAATTTTTACCTCGGTCAATTTAGTTTTAAAAATGTTTCTAAATGCAATTTGTTGAGCCTTGGGAAGTTTCGCAATTTCTTCCGATACTGTTTGTGCTTCATCTGGCGTATTCATTGCATTTACCAGATCGGTAACTCTCTCCGTATCGGCAATTGCGTCAATTTGCGCTTGACTCATTGATTGGATAGAGTCTTTCACTTGTTGAATAATTTCAGCCATAAAAGTAGCGTATTTTGGATTTGATTCTTCTGGGATTTCAAGCTCTGGCAAACGTGCAACGTTTTTACCGATTATTTTATCAGTAGGATTAAAGTTGATTGTGCGCTTGTTATTGTTCATGTAAACATATCCAACCTGATCGGCAATTCTCAATAAAAGGTCTTTTGATCCTCCGGTAACGTCTGGCGAATATCTGGTAATGTCTCCATCTTTTTCTTCTTTAGCATGAGCCAGAATAACAATATCGATATTTTCTCCACGCCTACGATTAATGAATAGTTTAAATTCATCACCAATTGCGCCATAAGCCTTCAATTTATTTGTTTTAAGCTTATAGTCCTGTTCTCCAACGTAAGTCATAAGAAAGTCGTCAAGAACAGACTTTGCAGTATCAATGCCAATCGTAGAAAAGTTCTTAATCTCTTTTTCGTCTGCCAGTACATCTTCCCAATTTGATGCGATTATGGTAGCTTCTGCACGGTTACAAGCACGGTCTGAACCTCTATCGCAGTCCAATAAAATAGGATTATTTGATGTATTAAAAACGCTTGTTTTACCTGCTCCTGGCTGACCATAAAGCAAAATTACCACTGGACGAACTGGAAACGATTCACTTTTTTTGATAATCATAGTTTTGAATTTTAATGTTGTTTTTATTTTGATCGTAATTTTCGCATTCTTTACAAACTCCGTAATCGTTTAAATATCCATTTGAATAGCATTTAATACAAACTCGCTTTGGCATTGATTTCATGTTTTAAATATAAAAATGTTCTTTTACTTTTTCGTAAATGTCAAATTGATTCGCTGTATAAAAACGACCACCAGCAATAGGCTTACGCTCTCCTAAAACCGTAAATCTAACCTCAGAACCTTCCTTGTTAACCAACTGAATTTTTAGTTTAGTAACAGATCGTTGTAGAATTTCTTCCGGCTCTGGATAATCGAATGGATGTGTCCTATGATCGTCAGCTTCAGTAAATATTTCAAGTTCTACATAAACTTTGATAATATCATCTTCTGTAATCTCTGGAATTTGTATTTCTGTCTTTCGATTAAAGTTTTGAACTCCGTAATTTTCGATGGATTCAATTATCCTTTGATGTAATTCAATTGCTTGGTCGTGTGTTAGCTCAATAGAGCTGATGGCAAAATCTTTTTCAGTCATGATGTTTAGCTTTCTTGTTTTACTTCTTTTAAGATAACACCTCGGAATATTGGAATTCGGTCGAATACTTTGCCTTTCTCCCAAGCCTTGTGCTTTTCAGCACTCAATACGGCATTCGGTCTCTGCTGTTGTCTTTCAACTGTTATGCAGTTTTCACAAACTACTGACGGTTGTTTTCGTTCACTTTTCTTTTTTGTCATTTTCTTTTCCTCCCGATTAGGTCGTTTTGAGTTCGTGATGCTGATGTAGAGTTGTTTGGTTTTACTTTTTTAATTCTTTTTGTGGCCGAAAATACCATGAAGATAGTTAAAATGATTATTGCTAAAATAATCAGATTTGGAGCGTTAAGCATGGTCTTTATCCTTTCCTGATTGGTATCCATTTAGTTCTTCATCTGTCATATAAAAACGGCTTAATGATTTTTCAAGTCGTTTGTTTTTTTCTTCAAGGCGTGAATTATATTGCCTTTCGTGTTCAATTTTCTCTTGAATTTTATTAGGATGATGTTTAGATCCTAATTCGTACCAAACGTAAGCAAATAAAGCCACGCATAGTATGTAAAATAAATATTCCCACATGGCTACCTCCCTCTCATTATCGATTGCTGAACTCTGACAAAGAAAGAAGCCTGTTTCTTGTGCTTCTTAGCCTTGTAAACCTTTTCTTTTGGTGCAAAAGGTGTTTTGGTTGATTGGTGTTCTTTCGTTGCCACACACGAGGTAAACGCAAAGAAAAACAATGCGAATATCGCAATGCCGAATACGATAAAAAAATAGTCTGGCTTTAGCTTTTTCATGATTATGAGTTTTTAGTTAAAAATTTAATGTTTTGTTCCTGATAATGGATTCGAACCATCGACCTGTAAGTTTTCTTGCTATCAATTTAGCCTCAATTATTACCGCTCTACCATTAAGCTAATCAGGAAACTAACCTTAACTCGTAAGGCATGGTGTGATTTACCGGTTTGTTCCAAAAGACACCAAAACTCGGACTGCTTTACCGGCTTAATGGAAATGTTACCTCCTAGTCTTTCCAAGTGAATTTTTACGATGTAGCGCATCACGCGAGGTCACGCGTGGCTGGATAACCGATCAAGGTACACCAGCCTAAATCAAAGTAGTTATTCGCTAAGATGTTGCTATAAAATAGACCTCGTCGCAGGGTGTACTAACCGATGTGAGAACTTTGATTTTTTATTTTAAAAATCAGGTACAACAGTCTGCGAGGCGAATTCCAATAGACAGTTTCGTTAGCATTTATCCTTGTTTGATATTTAAACCTGATTAGTACTATATTTTGTTCCCTACTTTTCGTCGCACTCTTTTGCTCTTTCGGGGTATTTATGCTGTTTGTCTCAGCCGGATCTTGGTTTCTTTTGCTTTCTGGTTATTGAGCAACCTTTTGATATTTTTGTGGGGGTTAAAGGATTCGAACCTCTGTGTATATATTTAGTTTGTTGTCAAGTCGTCACTTAACAGCATTTCGTAAATACGTTTTGCCACTAAACTAATCCTCCGAATTGTCCGGCAATCACTCCGGACAAAAAATCAATCAATAAATTAAGAACTATTATAAAACGTGTCTTTCGATTTTTACGCTTTTATTTTCAATCTGCTTTGAATTAATCTTAAATATCCGGCTTCCATTTTTGCTTGCCGAAAAGTCTTTCAAAAGAGATTGAACAGTGTAGGTTTTAGATCCATCTGATTCGGGTACTATTCCAATCACACGAGCGTTTAAGTGTTCGTTGAATTGAGTAATAGTTACTTTATCAAATGCTGCTAATTCCATGACTATTTATCCCAAATGTTTTT
>JFJP01032854.1_pt1 | contig 12244 bp, 14 predicted proteins | sample 431651 | NCBI WGS metagenome assembly JFJP01 (sample SAMN02602958, study PRJNA72255) | Microbial mat metagenome, whole genome shotgun sequencing project. | biome: fresh water; feature: sink hole; material: water; isolation source: purple microbial (photo- and chemosynthetic) mats found in... | reverse complement strand
GCAATTAGTGCAATTCGAGTCACTGCAAATCTAAATAAAGGGGCTTATATTCCTTATACGAATCGCCCGATTCATTGGCATACTGATGGATATTACAATGAACCAGAGAAACAAATTCGTGGAATGGTTTTACATTGTGTGCGTCCGTCGTTTCAAGGGGGAGAAAATACGTTTTTAGATCATGAAATTGCGTATATTTTATTGCGAGATAAAAATCCAGATTTCATTCGAGTTTTAATGCAAGCAGATGCAATGACAATTCCTCCCAATGATGATGAAAATACTCAAATCAGAGGAGCGCGAAGTGGGGCGGTGTTTTCTATTGATGAGAAAAAACATTTACATTTGCGTTATACGAAAAGAAAACGCTCTATTATTTGGAAAGAAAATACTGTAGAAGCCGTGAAATATTTAGAAAGCATTTTGGATGATTTGAAATCGCCGTATATTTTTAGAGCAACTTTGCAATCTGGATGGGGTTTAATTTGTAATAATGTGTTGCATGATCGAAGTGGATTTGAAGATCACGGTGAGAAACCTCGTTTGTTATATCGAGCGCGTTATTATCAACGCATTTCTGGGACTTAAAATATGCAAAAGAAATCAGTTGCTCAATTATTGTTAGATGAAACGTTTCGTTTTGATTTCTACAAAGCGGTACAGTTGCTCGAACAACTTGCTCCCGATGCAATACCTGTTGGTGAAAGCAACGAACCTAACAAAGAACCCGTTAAATTTCATGCAAAAGTTAAAACGGGTTTTGCTGCTTCAGCATTAGAAAGTTTGCACCCAAGTTCCTCTCCTTCAGAACGCCCAGAATTACATACCCATTTTATGAATTTAGCGGGAGCAAATGCGCCACTTCCTTTAGTGTATGCTGAACTCATTATTGAACGTGCATTGCGCGGTGATAAAGCAATTCAATATTTCTTTGATATTTTTAATCATCGTTTGATTTCATTGCTTTACCGTTCTTCGCGCATTAATCGTTTGGGTTATGATAATGCAGTTTCTCCCAGTCAAACTCACTTTGCACATTTGTTATTTGCTCTGTTTGGAATGGAAACAGATGGATTACAAAATAGAATGCAAGTACCTGATTCTGCTTTATTAATGTATGCGGGTTTATTTATTCATGAATCACGTTCTTTTGCAGCATTAGAACATTTATTAGCGGATTATTTTCAAATACCGGTAGAAATCGTTTCTTTTCAAGGAAAATGGCAACAATTACCAACCGATGAATGGACAAAATTAGGTTTAAATGGGCAATGTCAGAAATTGGGACAAACCGCCACAATTGGACAAAAAGTTTGGGATCAACAAAGCGAGTTTTTAATCAAATTAGGTGCTTTAGATTTAAAAACTTTTATGGATTTTCTACCGATTGGAAAAGCGTTACGACGTTTAAATGATTTAACACGCTTTTTTGTTGGAATTGAATTAGATTTTAAAGTTCAACTTATTTTAGATAAGAAATGTATTCCCGATTGTGTTGTTCAACAAAATCAACCAACTTATTTAGGTTGGAATAGTTGGTTAAAAAGCAAACCTGCTCAACAACATGGGCAAGTTACTTTGAATAATAGAAATGGTTTAATAGAGTAGAATTCTTAATTTTGAAATGAGCGCTAGAAATAAAATTAAAAAATTAGCATACATTAATAATCTAACATTAAAATAATTAAATCAAGGATTTGTAAGTATTGAACTTTTATTTTAGATATTTGTCGATTAAACTAATCGCAGTTTCTAGCAAATCCTAGCTCATGGAGGAAAGGATGACAAGTTTGAAATACCCCGACGGCGGGGCGAAAATTACGGTACAAAACAATCAGTTAGTTGTACCAGATAATCCCATTATTGGTTTTATTAAAGGCGATGGAATTGGTCCAGACGTGATGCACGCTTGTTTGCGGATGTGGGACGCGGCAATCGCTTACGCATACGGCGATAAACGCAAAGTTTATTGGACGGAATTATTTTTGGGTGAAGCCGCTGCTGAACGTTATGACGGCAATATTTATCCCGCTGAAACCCGTGAGGCTTTAAAAGACTTATTAGTTTCTATCAAAGGTCCTTTAACGACACCCGTTGGAAAAGGCTTTCGTTCTTTGAATGTTTCGTTACGCCAAGACCTTGATTTATATGCTTGTATTCGTCCCGTACAATATTTCAACGGGTTGCCTTCTCCTCTAAAAAATCCAGAATTAGTCGATGTGGTTATTTTTAGAGAAAACACTGAAGACGTTTATGCGGGAATTGAATTCGCATCGGGTTCGCCAGAAATGCGTAAATTAGAGAAATTCCTCAAAGAAGAATTAGGCGCGAAGTTCTTTGATGATTCGGGTTTGGGCATTAAACCGATTTCTCCGTTTGCTTCTAAGCGATTGATGCGCAAAGCAATGCAGTTCGCCATCGATAACAAACGGGAAAGCGTGACCATTGTCCACAAAGGCAATATCATGAAATTCACCGAAGGCGCGTTTCGAGCTTGGTGTTATGAAGTGGCGCGTGAGGAATTTGGCGATGTCACAATCACCGAAGAAGAACTCTACCGTGATTTCGGCGGCAAACAACCCGCGGGCAAAATCCTCATCAAAGATCGGATCGCCGACAATATGTTCCAACTCATGTTGTTGCAACCCAATGAATTTGATGTACTTGTGAGCACGAATTTAAATGGCGATTATTTGTCGGATTCGATTGCGGCGGAAGTCGGCGGAATCGGGATCGCGCCAGGTGCAAATATGAGCGATTTCATCGGTGTATTCGAAGCGACTCACGGAACTGCTCCCAAACTCGCCAACTTAGATATGGCAAACCCCGGATCGTTGTTATTCAGCGGCGCGATGATGTTCCAATATTTGGGTTGGTCGGAAGTTGCTGATATTATTACGCATTCTTACACCGAAGTGATCAACAAGAAAATCGTGACGTGCGATTTCTTTGCGCAAATGGATGGCGCGACCGAAGTCGGAACAAGCGGTTTTGCAGACGCGGTGATCGCTGAAATCAATCGCGGGGTCAATGTCGAGGCGGTTCGAACCCAACAACAGGCAAAAGAAGCCGCCGAACGTAAAGCGCGTGAAGAAGAACGGGTGAGTCGTCCGACCGCAAAAATGCTCGAAACGGGTCGCACACCCATGACCGCTGGCGACATCATGAAACGTAATTTGATTGGCGTGCCTCACGATGCAACCGTCGCGATGGCGATGCAAACCATGCGCACAAATGGTGTAAGTAGTGTTTTATTGCATCCCGCCACTTCTAATCACGCATGGTCGATCATGACCCAAAAAGACATCGTCACCAAAGTTATTCACGCCAATTTGTCGCCTTCTGCCACGATGGTGCGTGACATTGCAAGTCCGCTTAAATATCTGATTTCACCCGAAACTTCTTTACACGAATGCGTTACGTTATTGACTTTACACAATATTCGCCGCATCGTGATCGGAAGCAAAGACGGAACGCCAATTGGCTTAGTTAGCGATACCGACATTTTCCGCACTGTTCAAGAATTTGGCTTACCCACCGAATAAGCCACAAACAAAAACGCCCAATCTTGAAATATCGAGGTTGGGTTTTTTTATTTGATTTTATGATAACAATCGGTTTCTGCGGCTTGAAGAACATCTTGAGGAAGTTGATGAGGTACACACATCGATGTTCCAATATAACAATGACAAACCTCAATATTTTCTTCTGGATCAACGCATTGAAATTCTAAAGAAGAACGAATAAACTCAATTAATGCTTGCACGTTTTCTGACGGACGATCTAAGGTTAATAAAGCAAATTCACCTTGTTTCAAACAAGAAACCGCCTCTAATCGATACACTAATTTCTCTAAAAAGTGAATTGCTTCCACTGTAAATGCTTCAAATAAATTCGGTTTGATTTCTGTATCAAAAGTGATTTTAATGTAGAGCAAAATTGGAGGAAAAGGTGCTTCGGGTGTTTTACTAGCGATTTCAACTTGATCTAATAAATAACGCTGTTTGTAAAGATTTGTAAAACGATCTTGACTGCGCGGCGAATCCATTGGTACAAATGCTTCTTTTTCTTGTCGCTCGACTAAAAACTTCCTAATACAATGATTTACAAGGGAAAGTAAATTTTCAGTTTTAATGTCCACATAAATAAAATTCCCACCTAATTCACTGGATTCCGCATTTTTCGAGATTTGATCAAATTGTGAAGCAAAGAAAATAATCGGAATATCCTCAAAGTTGTTTTGTTGTTGAATCATTCCTACTAATTCAGCACCTGTCATCGCAGATAATTGCGTGTGAACCATAATTAAATGGGGAGAAAACTTATCTAAAACATTCATAAATTGCATTGATTTATTAAATGTTTTGGTTTGAAAATCTCCTACCCGAAGTTTCTCTGCAAGTTTCTCACCTAAAGTTGTTTTATCATCAAAAATTAAAACCCGATAAGGCGCACTTGGAATTGTCCGAGTAATTTTATCCAAGCGCATTAATAATCCAGAAATATCAACAGGTTTGGTAAAATAAGCGACACCATTTGCTCTCACCGCTGCTAATCTTGCTTTAATATCTAAACGTGCCGACATAAATACAACGGGCAAAGGCGTTTGACGACGTTTTTGAATATTTAAAATAATGCGCGGTCCTGCCAAATCATCATCGGTCAACATAATGTCCATTAATAGAGCATCGGGCGGACGTTGTTTTGAAGCAAATGGCAAATTATCAACGGTATTAAAAATCACCACTTCATATCCATGATGACGCAAATGCACGGCTAAATAATCCGCAAGTTCTTTATCATCATCGCACAAATAAATTAATTTACCTTTAGGGCGTTTAGCGGGTGGTGTATTAGAGAGAATTAGCGGTGATTCAGAAACGTTAAGTTTTGATTCTATTGGAATTTCCGCCAACTGACGAATTGAAATTAACGCATCATGAATTATTTTAAATTCTGCATCGGTTGCTGAATGTGGATAATGATGTAATTCTTGAAGAAAAACCTCTAATTCTTTGGCTGCGCGCCCTAATTCTGGGAAACCAAAACTTCCCGCCGCGCCCGCGATTCTATGCACTTTAGCGTGCAAATCTTCTAAAGTTGGAATTGCCCAACCGCTTTGAAGACATTGCCAAACTTCCTCAATTGCTTGCAATGCCGCAGGTAACTTTGAAGCATAATCCGCTCGTAATATTTTGAGCGTTTCTTCTAATGCGTTTTCTTCTGACATAATCTTTTAATTTTAACTAAGAGTTTAAAAAAAAAATGATCTAAACTATCAATAGCTTTAGAAATATCGGTTTGGGGTATAAATTTATACTCACTAAAAATACCGCTATCAACAAAGAACGTTGAAAAATGATTCTGCTAACATAATGATTTAATTTTAATTTTTTTTAAGCAGTATCATAAAAATGTCATCGCAATTAAAATAATTCCAAACCCACTTACATATAAATAATCTTTAATATTGAAACCTGCTAAATTAGCTTCTGGGAAATGTCCTTGAAATCCTCGACAACGCATGGCTTGCTCGATTCGTTGGGCTTTTGAAAGGCTTTTAATGAATAACATTCCTAACGCATTTCCAATGCTTTGATAAGTGTGCAAATTCGCTTGCAATTTAAAACCACGAACTTGCATCGCACGTTGAATTTTCTCAAAGGTTTGTTTTAATATTTCCAAATAACGAATTGTAAAAAATAATAAATGAATTAATTTACTAGGTAATTTTAAAGATTGTAAGGCTTTGACAAATTGAAAAACATCTAAATTTCCTAACAAGATTGTTATCCCACTTAAAATAACATTTGCTTTCCAAAACATTTCCCAATGTGGTTGGTTTATAAAAAGAAACCACAACATCAATGGCACTAAAAATAAATTGAGCTGAAATAAACGAGAAATTAAAAGATTGAGCGAAATGGGTGAAATGAGCAAAAAGAGGAAAATTAAAATAAAAGCAGTGGGCTTTTGAAATAAAATAACCCACCACGCAAAAATAAAAGCCATTAAAATCCGAAGCGGTGGGGACATTTAAACCCCATAATGTTCTCGATAATCTTTAACCACTTGCAAGGTTTCAAATGCCCCTTGTGTTTTCAAATATTCCATCATTTCAGATAAATTTGAAATACTAATAATTTTGATGTTTTCTTGTTGTTCTAATTCTTGAATCGCCGATAAGTTTCTCAAACCACGTTCTTGACGATCTAAAGCAACTACCACACCGACAGGTTCTGCGCCGTGTTTTCTAATTAAGGCTATACTTTCTCTAATCGCAGTTCCAGCCGTAATTACGTCGTCGATTAAAAGAACTTTTCCCTTTAAAGGCGCGCCAACTAAAACACCGCCTTCACCATGATCTTTGATTTCTTTACGATTAAAGCAAAATGGAATATCTCGTTGATATTGTTGAAATAATGCCATTGAAGTGGTCGCTGCTAAAGAAATCCCTTTATAAGCAGGTCCAAAGAGCAAATCATATTCTAAACCACTCGCTTGAATAGCCTGTGCATAAAAGGTTGCTAAGGCAGCTAATGATTTGCCACTATTAAATAAACCTGCGTTAAAAAAATAAGGACTTTGGCGACCTGATTTTAAAGTAAAATGACCAAATTTTAAAACGTTTTGTTCAATCGCAAATTTCAAAAATTCTTGAGAATAAGAAGACATAAGATTATCTCGTCATCGAAAGATAAAGATTAGCTAGTTTCTCTGCATCATGTAATGCAGTATGTTTTTCAGTTTCAGAAAACGCTATTTTATAACGTTTGCACAACTCATCAAAGGTATTATCTTTCCCCGGATGTTTAGTGCGTGCTAAGGTTAAAGTATCAAAGATTTCACAAAAATTTTCAATGCCAGCGCGAGGTGGTTTTAATAAGGATAATTCATGATTAAAAAACACCATTTCAAATGCAGCATTATGGATAATTAGTTTTGCATCTTTAATAAACGCTAGAAACTCATCGACCACGTCTTCAAAACGCGGTTTATCTTGAAGCATTTCATTGGTAATGCCATGAATTTCAATTGCGCTTGGTTCGATTGCAATATCAGGATGTAAATAAGTATGAAAAACCCGCCCTGTTAATTGAAAATCAATGATTTCAACACACCCGATTTCAATAATGCGATGTCCTTCGGAAGGAACTAAGCCAGTTGTTTCAGTATCTAAAGCAATTTGGCGAGACTCTTTTTCAATATTCATTTGATAATCCGTGCTCATTTTTTTGTAAAGTTTGTTCTAAGCCTTTTCTAGCCAATTCATCCGCTTTTTCGTTTTCTGGATGACCATTGTGTCCTTTCACCCAATGCCAACTGATTTGATGACGTTGGGTTGCTTGATTTAAACGTTCCCACAAGTCTTGGTTTTTGACGGGCTGTTTATTTGAAGTTTTCCAACCACGTTGTACCCAATTTTCTAACCATTCTGTAATGCCTTGCTTTACATAAACTGAATCGGTTGTTAAACGCACGTTGCAAGGTCTTTTTAAGGTTTCTAATGCAACAATTGCAGCCATTAATTCCATTCGGTTGTTCGTGGTTTGTAATTCGCCGCCGCAGAGAAACTTTTGATGAACGCCGTATTTCAACACGATTCCCCAACCGCCGGGTCCTGGGTTGCCTCGACACGCACCATCTGTATATATTTCAACGGGTTGGGTCATTGTCGTGACGTAAAACAGTGGGTTCGGGAACATTTGCCCAACGAGGTTTGCGTTCTCGACGCAATAAAGGCGTGGGAATTATTAAGCGGCGCTTTTGAATCGCTAAACCGTAAATGCTTGAAATAAAAGATAATCTTTCCATCCACTGTAATTTTTGAAACCATGTTGAATTATCAATGGGCGGTCGACAAAACCCGTGATAATTGCCGACAATTTCAAATCCCAAATCGAGCAACCACAATTGAAGTTGGCGTTGCGAATAAAAACGCGGCGTGGACTGCATTGTACGCCAAGCCCCCGCCATTCGCCACACACCACTTGCGCTGTAGGGATTAAAACCCAGCACAATCAAATGTCCATCAGCAATTAAAATGCGTTCAATTTCTTTTAAAATATTCAACGGCTCAGAAACCGTTTCTAAAACGTGCGGTAAAATCACACAATCCACGCTTTCCGAAGCAAAAGGTAATTCATCAAATGTTGCACAAATATCAGTTTGTTTTATAATATTTGAAGTAATTAAAGCGTGCCGAGAAATCCGACTGTTCTCCCAAAATTGCCCCGCTCCAACTTCTCCAATATGCAATAAATAACTCCCAAACCATTTTGCAAGTATTTGATTTATCCATTTTTTTTCTAATTTAAGAATCGTATTTCCTGTCTGCGTTGAAATCAACCATTCTTGTAATGTCATACCACTCATAGCAAACCTTTTATTTTATTCATTTTATTATCGATTCTCTCGTTCCCACGATCGACTGTGGAAACGAAAGTTTGTCACCTATAATTAAGCATTTTTCCACTTAATGTGGAAACGAAAGTTTGTCACCTATAATTAAGCATTTTTCCACTTAATATTGCAACCAATGCTTGGAAGTTGTTCTTCGATTATTGCGTTATTTAAAAGCAACGCATCTAAGGCTTTCTTCAAATCTGATCCCGTGACAGGTTGATTATTTTTGGGTGTTGAACCATCAAAACGTCCTCGATACACACATTTCAAATCGCCGTCAAATAAATAGAAATCAGGTGTGCAAGCGGCTTGATATAATTTTGCAACCTCTTGAGTTTCATCATATAAATAAACAAAAGGATTACCTAATTCTATCGCCAATTGTTTCATTTTTTCGGGCGAATCTTCAGGGTAATTTTCTACATCATTTGAACTAATTGCAATAGTTAAAATACCCTTTTTTTGGTATTCATCGATCAAGGTAACTAAAGTCGGTAAAATATGTTTGACGTATGGACAATGATTGCAAATAAACATTACAATTGTACCAACGGGTGATTTCAGTTGTTCAAGCGATTTGATTTCTCCACTCACCACATCTAACAAATGAAAATTGGGAGCAAGTGTTCCTAAAGGTAACATGGTTGAAGGGGTTGCTGCCATGATTTTATCTCCTTAATAAGTTATTGAATTTAAAGTGATTTTAGCCAATCTTTTGCTTTTTCAATGTCATCAAAAGTTTGCACATGAAATGAACCTTGTTTAAGAGTTTGCGTGACATAACGATTGACGGCGACTTGTCCAAACGCATCTTTTGAAATGACAAATGCCTCATATTTTATACCCGCTTCTAAATGCAACGGATTAATTTCGTCAGTTACCCATTGAAGATCATTTCGAGAAACTACCCCCATTGTTCGAGCATCGACTAATGAATGTAATTTAGGATATTTTGGACAATATTCTTTTAAAAGTTCCACTTTTTTTAAAATATTGATACGAAACTCTTTGCTCGGAATAAAACCATCCCACACACCCACAAAACAAGGTACACTTTCATCGATAAACATTTGAACGTTATCGGTTTTATGCAATATTTTTTGTGACATAACTTTCTCCATTTTGTTTTTTCTTAATTAGTTGATCATTAAACAGATTTTAGCCATTGTTTAGCGTCTTTTATATTATCAAACATTTGCACACAAAATGCACCTTGTTTGAGGGTTTGCGTGACATAACGATTGACAGCGACTTGTCCAAACGCATCTTTTGAAAGCACAAATGCCTCAAATTGCACGCCAGCTTCCAAATACAAAGGATTAATTTCGTCAGTCACCCATTGTATATCATTACGAGAAACGACGTTTAAAGTTCGGGTGTCGGCTAATAAATGCAATTTAGGATATTTAGGGCGATATTCTTTTAAAAGTTCCACTAATTTGAAGATAGAATCCCTAAATTCTATGCTCGGAATAAAACCATTCCAAACATTCACCAAACAAGGTACACTTTCATCGATGAACATTTGAACATTTGTGGTTTCATACAACAGTTCTTTCGACATAACTTTCTCCTTTTTTTTAGATCAGATCATGGTTTCTATTATTATAGTCAATTACAACGGCGGCGAGGCATTAAAACAATGCGTAGAAAAAGCATTGCATTCAAATCTTCCCGTTGAAATCAAAGTCGTTGATAATGCATCGACCGATCCAAGTATTTTATTTTTAGAATCGACCTTTGACAACGAATCCCGTTTGCAAATTATAAAAAATCAACAAAATCAAGGATTTGCAAAAGCAGTCAATTTAGGTTTAGCGCAAACAAACGGCGATTTTGTGCTTATTCTAAACCCTGATTGTTTTATAGAAAATGACACCCTGCAACATTGTGTGGATTTTATGCGCGAAAATCAATCCGCCGGAATGTGTGGGGTTTTGGTGTGCGATCCCGACGGTACGCCGCAACAAAGCAGTCGTCGCGCCGAACCCGTTCCTTTAAAAGCCTTCGTGCAAGCCTTTGGTTTAAAACGCTTTTTTCCACAATTTGCCGTCGATTTATCACAAACACCGCTGCCTTCACAACCTATTGAAATAGAAGGGATTTCTGGTGCATTTATGTTTCTTCGACGCGAAGCCTTGATTGAAATAGGCGGATTAGATGAGGGGTATTTTTTGCATTGTGAGGATTTGGATTGGTTTAAACGCTTTCGCTTAAGTGATTGGAAATTATGGTTTTTACCGCACGTTCGCGTGAGCCATTTGAAAGGGGCGTGCAGTTCTTCGCAACCCTTAAAAGTCGAACTATATAAACATCGCGGGATGGTTCGTTATTACAAAAAGTTCTTTTCTCAAACTTATCCTAACCCTTTGTTATATTTAGTTATTTTTGCAGTGTGGATGCGATTTAGTTTCATCGCTTTAAAAAGAATTTTGTTCCCACATTAAAATACCTATTTTAAAGAAAAATTAGAATGAGTTTAGAAGTTACGAATTGACAAATGCACAGTTGTTAAAATAAAAATAAGTTTTTGAAAAATATCAGTATTTTATTAATGCTGAACCCCATGTGAAACCGCCACCCATTGCTTCCAAAAGCAACATATCCCCACGTTTAATGCGTCCATCTCGAACCGCCGTGTCGAGAGCTAACGGCACAGAAGCCGCAGAGGTATTTCCATGTTTATCAACGGTAACTATCACTTTTTCTTCAGGAAATTTTAATTTTTTCGCAACCGCACTTAAAATGCGTTTATTTGCTTGATGAGGAATTAACCAATCTACATCATCTGTTTTTAATCCATTGATTTTTAAGGCTTCTTCTGCTGCGTGCGCCATGTTATTTACTGCAAATTTGAATACTTCCGTGCCTTGCATCGACGCAAATGCGTTACCCGCTTGGATTTTCCCACCTTTCACATACCCAGGGACGTGTAATTGGTCGTGATGACGACCGTCCGCGTATAAATGGGTCGATAAAATCCCAACCTCTTGATCTGCCGATAAAATTACCGCGCCCGCGCCGTCGCCAAACAAAACACAAGTATTTCGATCCGTCCAATCAATAATTCTCGAAAAAATATCCGCGCCAATGACGAGTGCATTTTTAGCCGCGCCCGTGCGAATGAATTTGTCAGCAATGCTTAAACCGTAAATAAATCCAGTACATACCGCTTGAACGTCAAATGCGGGACAGCCAAAAATCCCTAAACGTTGTTGTAAAAGCGTTGCTGTCGCGGGGAAAAATTTATCGGGAGTCGTTGTACCAATGATAATTAAATCAATAGTTTGCGGATCAATGCCAGCGGATTCAATTGCACGTCGTGCTGCCATTTCAGCCATGTCACAAGTTAATTGACCGTCGGCGGCGATGTGGCGTTGTTTGATGGTCAAAATTCGTGACGATTTTTTCTGGCAAATAACTGCCTGTTCCAGCAATCCGTGCGTAAGTATTTGTCATGCAAGCGATTCCGTGCGTGCGCCTAAAATAGCAGTTAATTGATCACTAATGCGAGTAGGGATATTTTTTTCAACTTCGACAATGGCTTCCTCGATAGCGTGACGAAACGCCAGCACATCCGCGCCACCGTGACTTTTAATCACAATGCCTTGCAATCCCAGCAAACTCGCTCCGTTGTAACGACGCGGGTCGATGCGTTTGCGCAGACTTTTCATAACTGGCATCGCAATCAACGCCGCTGCTTTGGTGAGCCAATTTTTAGAAAATTCCTCTTTCAAAAACTGGGTAATCATTTTCGCCACGCCTTCGCTGGTTTTCAACGCGACATTGCCGACAAAACCATCACAAACCACCACATCGGCTTTGCCTTTGTAAATAT
>JFJP01039940.1_pt1 | contig 12245 bp, 7 predicted proteins | sample 431651 | NCBI WGS metagenome assembly JFJP01 (sample SAMN02602958, study PRJNA72255) | Microbial mat metagenome, whole genome shotgun sequencing project. | biome: fresh water; feature: sink hole; material: water; isolation source: purple microbial (photo- and chemosynthetic) mats found in... | reverse complement strand
CCATCCCTTTCGAGGACAAGAATATTTTTCGTGTTTTTCGTGCATTTCGTGGAAAAAATCTTTTCGTATTGATAATGCAAACTGAATCTAGTCTTTTACTTAGAGGCGCAGAAGTACTTTTCCGCATCAAGGGCGATCGAGAACCTGGGGCTCAGTGATGCTCATGGGTGAACGTCAACGCGAAGGCCGAGGCCCATCCGTCCAAGATTGCGAAGTAGCGGGGAAAGCCTTATATTCGCCCCAGCCTAGCCAGGGAAGACAGCCATGCCATCTTCACCTTGCGCAAGCCGCTTTCGTGTCCAACGATTGGGGATTACCTTACCTTTCGTAGCACAAAACAAAGATTCGACAAGATGCAAGTTTACAAATTTGGCGGCGCCTCCGTCAAGAACGCCGAGGCGGTCCGAAACCTCGCGCGAATCGTGGGCCAGGCGCCGGGCCACCTGCTGGTGGTGGTCTCGGCCATGGACAAGACGACCGTGGCCCTCGAACGCCTCGCGCACTCGTACTTCCACCAGGAGGGCGTCCACTGGGAGGCCCTCGAAAAGGTCGAGCGCTTCCACCTCGACCTGGCCCGGGCCTTGTTCGCTGAGCCCTCGCATCCCGTCTTCGGGCAGTTGGGCCAGCACTTCGACTACCTGCGCAACTGGCTCTCCCGCGAGCCTTCGCTCGACTACGACTTCGAGTACGACCAAGTGGTCTCCGTGGGCGAGCTCCTCTCGACCCGCATCGTGAGCGCCTACCTCAACGCCGCGGGCGTCGAGTGCAAATGGCTGGACGCCAGGCGGATGCTCAAGACCGACGACTCCTACCGCGAGGGCCGGGTGGACTGGAAGCTCTCCGAGAAGCTCGTGCGGCGGACGGTTGACTTCGGCAAGCAGCGCGTTTACCTGACCCAGGGCTTCCTCGGCGGCACGCCCGCCAACCTGACCACGACCCTGGGCAAGGAAGGCTCGGACTTCACGGCCGCCATTTGTGGCTATTTCCTTGATGCCGAATCGGTTACGGTCTGGAAAGACGTGGATGGCATCTACAACGCCGACCCGAAGATCTTCGCCCGGGCCACCAAGCTCGACCACATCACCTACCGCGAGGCCATCGAGCTGGCCTTCTACGGGGCGCGGGTCATCCACCCCCGCACCATCCAGCCCTTGCAGAACAAGCGCATCCCCCTGCTGGTCCGCTCATTCCAGGACCTCGCGGCGCCCGGCACCCGCGTCCATGCCGCCACCGAGCAGCTCGACCGCGAGTACTCGGCCGTGCCCATCTTCATCTTCAAGCCGGGGCAGACCCTGATCTCGATTTCGCCCACCGACTTTTCCTTCATCGCCGAGGACAACCTGAGCCGCATCTTCGCCGCCTTCGCCCGCCACCGCGTCAAGACCAACCTCATGCAGCAGTCGGCCATCAGCTTCACGGTCTGCGTCAACCACGACGAGCAGAAAATCCCTGATTTGCTGGACGATCTATCGGCCGACTTCCAAATTCGCTACAACCATCCCGTCGAGCTGATCACCATCCGGCACTACGACAAGAACTCCATCCGCGAGATAACGATGGGCCGCGAGCTGCTCATGGAACAGCGCAACCGCAGCACCGTCAACTACGTGGTGCGCTGAATCGGGAAACTGCTCCGCCCAAGGCCTCATGCCAAGATTGCTGTCAAACGTGATCGATTGACTTGAAACGTCTTGTTTTTCGCATTGAACCCCTACGGGGTTCTGTTTCGCGGCGGTTCTCTGCTCCCCGGATTTCATCCGGGGCTATTCATGTTCAATCCCTACGGGATTGGAGGAACAGCCCGATTTTGTCGAAAACTGATGTTTCGATGTTTCATGCCCAGTCGCGTCCAAAGGTGATGGATTGCCTTGAAGCCTAGCCCAACCCCGAAGGGGTGCAATGATTGTAGAGACCGGACCCAGGCCCAAGAAGAGAACCCCGAAGGGGTGAAATTATCCTTATCGGGAGGATGGTCCAGACAATTCCATCCCTTCGGGATTCGCCCGGAATCTTCAAAATTTCGCAGGATGCTGACGATTGGTATTTATCACCTTTGAAAGCGACTTGGTGTCACGATCGAACGCGTCTTGGCATAAGATGTCAGGGCTACGCCCCTTTCGAAGATGGGTGGGCTGCGATGCTACGAAGATGGCAGGGCTATGCCCCTTTCGCGCGCGGGCTTCGCCTAGAAAGCCCTGAAGGGGCGCAATATCATAGCGATGGGTGAAGCCCATCGAGAACAAGCCACCCAACAGGCCAGCCCTGAAGGGGCGAAATAATTCGGCGATGGACATTGCCAGAACATCCAGAATTTGCCAAAAATGGCTGCTTGGCACATCGCGCCACCGAAAGCGACTGGGCCTTAGTAGCTTTCGACGGGGCAGTTCTCCCAGCTCTTCTCGAAGGGGTAGCCGTAGAAGTCGGGCAGGTCTTGGAACAGCATGTTGAGGTAGTCGATGGCGTCGGGCGCGAGCTGCTCGGCGTATCCCCCGACCTTTCCCTTCCGGGTCTTGAAGCTGTCGGGGTCGCTCAGGTCGGTGGCGCGCAGGCGGTTGCCGGCGAGCTGCCCTCCGGTCTCCATGTCGCGCATCTTGCCAAAGGAAGAAGAGCCAATGGCCTGTTCGACCCACTCGATCGGGTGGGCGATGCCCAGGAAGTTGAGCAGGGCCGAGATGGTTTCCGGGCCCTTTTCGTGCAGGTCTTCGTAGCGGACCAGGTGGAAGGCGCCGACCTGGTGGCGGGCCTTTTCCCAGACCTGGTAGTAGCGCAGCAGGCTGCTGGCGCTGCCGACCGAGTGCAGCAGGAACTCCGCGAGGCTTCCCTCGAAGATGTGCTGCGCCTTGCTGATGTCCTTGCGCCGTCGCGTGACCTCGTAGTAGTACGAGACCAGCACGTCGCGCGGGTCTCGGCTCAGGAACACCACTTTGTCCTTGGCCAGGCTCGACTTGTCGGTCTCGACCTGGTCCGGGCTTTTGAGGTGGGGGCCGTCGTCGTGCGAAAAAAGGAGGGTTCCGCCGTCCGGCAGGGGCATCTCGGCCTTGTCGAAAAGCGCCTGCCAGTCGGCGTCCTCGGCCTTGGCGATTACCTGGGCCAATATCATGCGGAGCCAAGTGCGTCCACACTTGGGATAGGAAAGGACATGGGCTAGGGGGGGGGAGCTGCTCATCGGTCTGTGCTTCTGTTGTTGTTTTCTTGCTGTTCCATCTGTGCCCTCAGGGCCTGCCGCAGGACCACACGCCCGAGCAGCGAATCGACCTGCGCCTTGGCCTTCTTCAGGCAGTCTTCCTGGGCCCAAAGCTCCAGCCGCTCGGCCTCGATGGCCACGGCAAGCCCCTCGAGCGCCTGGGCCGAGTCGCGGGTGCTGGCCAGCTCGGCCAGCAAGGCCCGGCGGAAAAGTTCGGCCTGGCAGGCTTCTGCCTTGGCCAGCAGGAGGGTCTGGCGGAAGGCGGCGTCCTGGCAGGAGGCGGGCGACTGCTCGAGGCTGGCCAGGGCTTCCGGGTTTCGTCCCTGGCTCATCAGGGCCCGGTAGTTGGCCAGGCGGAGCTGGCACTCGAGCTCCTCGTGCTGGGGGGAAAGGCTGGCCAGCTTGCGGGCCATGACCAGCAGCTCCTCGAATCGGGCGCTCCACTCCTGGGCCCCGACGGTCTCCGAAGTCTCGAAGAGGGACTGCGAGCCGGTCTCGAAGAAGTGCAGCAGGTGCCTTTCGGGCAGGTTCAGCACCTGGGCCAGGCCAAACTCGATGCCGACCCGCGGCGCCAGGAAGCGGACCTCTTCGACAAAATAGGAAGGTGCGTTGGGCAGGCTGATGATGGTCAGGCAGTTGGAGCGGGCCTGCCCGAGCAGTTCCTCGCGCCGGTCGCCGCTTTCGAGCCGCGACTGCTCGTAGAGGAAGCGGGCGTTTTCGAGCAGGCGCACCGGGTCGTTGGAATTGCCGAAGCGTTCCAGCGGGAGCTCCTCCTCCAGCTCTTGGGCGGTGGCCATGAGCGAGGGCAGCTCGTCGAGCACGGGCCGGCTCGCCAGGATGTGCGCCAGCAGCAGGCTGGCCGTGTCGCGGTAGTTGACCCGCCAGCCTTGGCTCTCGTAGAGGCTTGCCATTTGCACGAAGTGCTTGAGGGCCAGCACCTGTTCCGATTCGTTGCCAGCCGCCTTCGCGTCGTCGAGGCTGATGTCGATGCCCAGCGAGAGGCGGTCGCGGATGCTCATCTGCGCCATTTCCAGCTCTTGCAGCATGGCCAGGGCCCTTTGCGGCGTGGGCAGTACCTCGAAGCGGCTGCCGTCGTCGGCCAGGGCCAGCACCTGGTCGCCCGACTGGTTCATGAAGAGGCTCGGCGACTCGACTTCCACCTCGATTTCAGCCAGCAGCTCGCCCCGGAGGTTCCAGAACTTGACGAGCTGGTCGGAGGAGCTGGTGATCACCATCTGGTCGTCGGGGCTGAAGATCGCCGAGACGATGCGCCGCTCGTGGCCCGGAAGGTTGGCCACCAGCTCAAATTTGAAGTTCCAGATTTTAAGGCTGTTGTCCGATGATACCGAGAGGAAAAGCTCGCGTTGGTGGGCCATGACGATTTCCTGCACGGGCTTGCTGTGCTGGCGCAGGTCCTTTTCGAGGTCTCCCCGGAACTCCCAGATCTGGATGCTGGGCCCCAGGCCGAAGGCCAGCAGGAACTCGCCGTCGGGCATGATGCGCAGGTGGGTGGCGGCGGGGATTTCGGCAATGGCCTCCAGCTCCTCGTCTTCCATGAAGGCCACCCGCTCGTTCTCCAGAATGGCGATCCACTTGCGGGCCTTCCCGAACTGCACGTCCCAGACGTTTTCCTCGATCAGCATCTGCGCCCTGCCTTGCCCGATTTCGGCCAGGCCGAAACTGCCGAAGGCCAGCAGCTTGCCTCGGCGGCCGTCGTAGGCCAGGCGGGGCGGCTCGCCGGGCAAGATGGGCACGGCCTGCTGCCAGAGCTCCTGGCCTTTCGCGTCCAGGCAATAGACCACGCCCTCGGGGTCTTGCGCGAAGAAATGCTTGCCGTCGGGCGTGGCTTCGAGCGAGAGCAGGTTTTCCCGCGGGTTGCTGAAGCGGATCTGTCCGTTGAGGTCCAGGACGATGAGGCCCTGGTCGTCAATCTGGTAGAAGTGCTTGCTGTCGCTGGTCAGGTTGAGGTTGCTCCAGCGCCGGTCGGTGTGGGTGGAGCGGACCTGTCCCTGGTTGTCGTAGAAGACCAGCGCTCCCTGGTCGATGCGGTAGAAGCTTTCGAGCTGGGGCGCGGGCAGTGCTCCGGTCTGGGAGAGGGCGTCCAGGGGGTCGCGCAACTGCTTGGCCGGGTCCCAGAGGAAAATGTCCCGGCCCTGGGCGGTGAGGTATTTCCCGAAGCCGAAGATGGGCTCCAAGGCCCCGCCCAGGGGCACGCGCAACAGCACGGCTCCGCTGGTGTCGCGGAACTCGGTGAAGCCCTCGTGGCTGCTGGCCAGCACGCCCTCGGGCGAAAGGGTGCGGGCCAATGCGCCTGTGGGAAGTTCGAGGGTCTTGCCAATGAGCGTTTTGGCATCAATGACCAGGACCTTTTGTTCGGCCTCGAAGACGAAGAGCAGGCTGCCGTCGGGGGTGGTTTGGCTGGAGCGGGCCTGTCCGCTGGCGGCCACGCGGGCCAGGTTCTTGCCCAGGCTGTCGAGCACCAGGACACCTTGACTGCCCACGGCGGCCAGCCTGCCCCCCGCGAGGCGGTGCAGCGCGATGGGGTCTCCGGGCGTGTTGCCCAGCCTGCGGATGGGCGTCTCCCAGGGGGCCCAGGTCAGCAGGCCCTTGTCGCCCAGCAGCAGCAGGCCGGCGCCTTGGGGCAGGAGCAGGCAGCTTTTCAGGTCTTCGCGGTGGTTGAGCCGGTGCAGCTCCTGGCCCCGGAGGTTCCAGACGCGGATGCTGTTGTCCTGGTCCAAGGCCCAGAGCAGCCCGGAGCCCGGGTCGAAGTCCCAGTCTTGCAGCTTGGTCTGGGCGCTGAACTCCATGACGGTCTCGCCGGCCCTGTCGTGGAGGCTGATTTTCTGCCGGGTGGTCAGGACGAAGTGCCCTTGGTTGCCGACGAAGGCCATGTCGTCGAAGAGGTCGGCGCTGATGATGCGGCGCAGGGCGTTGGCCTGGCCGTCGGTCAGGGTTACGTGCCTGTCGAAGGTGTTGAGCAGCAGCAGCCTTTGCCCGTCGCCAGAGCAGGCCAGCCTGTCGGCCCAGGCCGATGAGGTCAGCAGCAGGTTGCCCTGCCCGTTCCAGACCCAGAGCCGGTTGTCGGCCAGGGTGAAGAGGCGCTGGCCTTGCTCGGCGTAGGCCCAGTCCATCACGTCCGACTCGTGCTCCATCTTGCGCTGATAGACAGGCCGCTTGTAGGAGGCCACGAGGATTTCGACCAAGGCCCTGGAGATGATGGGCGTCGGCGTCTCCAGCAGCCCGTAGGCGTGCTCGATGGCCCTGATGGCCAGGGTGTTGTCCTTGTCGAGCAGGTAGCGGGCCTCGTTGGCCAGGAGGTTGGCGTTGGAGATGCGCGCCTTTTGCCGGGCGTCCTCCATGAGCTGCCGGGCCTTGTTGCGCTCGCGCAGGGCCATTCCGCCCAGGATGAGGGCCGCGACCATCGCCACGGCCATGAAGATCGAGAAGGTCCGGCGGCGGCGGGCCACTTTTTCCTGGAGGGCCAGGCGGCTTTGGGCTTCGGCGGCCTTTTCGCGCTCCAGCTCCAGCATCCGGCTCTTTTGGCGCTCGTCCTCTTCGTGGATGCGCTTGCGCTCGGCCTCCGAGCTATGGACGAAGTCCTGGTGCAGTTCGAGCGGCTCCGGCTTCTTGCGGCCTTGCAGGGCCACGGCCAGCCACTCCTGGGCCAGCACCAGCTCCGAGCCGCGGAGCAGGAAAGAGTTGTCCTTGCTGGAGTTGAGCCACTCGTTGGCCCGCTCGGCCCACTGCGAGTGCTGGCGGACGTGCTCGCGGTCGGTGTCCAGGGCGCGGACCAGCTCGTTGAACGACTGCTGGAAGGGGTTGGCCAGGAAGTCGATCCACTGCACGGCGGCCAGCGCCGGGTGGATCTCGGCCAGCGACGTGGGGCGCCAGAGCAGGGTGATCAGGCGCTTGTTGTACTTGAGGGCGTACTCCACCTCGTCGGCGCAATAGGGCGAGCGCACCGACTCGGGCGAGATGAGGAAGACGAAGTTGTCGGCCGTGCGGATGCCGTTGTAGATCTCTTTCTGGAAATCGGCGCCCGAGGCGATGCTTTCCTGGTCGAACCAGGTGTATTTGCCGTGGTCTTGCAGGGCCATGTTCAGGCGCCGGGCGAAGTCGCCGTCGGTGCGCGAGTAGGAGATGAAAACCTCGGTGCCGAGCTGGCCCACCAGCAGTTGGCTCTGCTCGATCAGGCGCCGGTGCTCGGGCGTCGGCGGGTGCGACATTCCCTTGCCCAGCTCGAGCCAGGTGTGGGCCTTGTCGAGGGTGTATCCGCGGAGCAGCAGGCTGTTGTTGTGCTTCTGCCTTTCCCAGCGCAGGGCCTGGTGCAGCAGCATCTTGTGGGTCTGGTGGTATTCGCGGTCGGTGGCCAGCAGGGCCAGCAGCTCGTCGATGTCGAGCTCCTTCTGGCTGTTGAACTTCTGCTCGAAGTGGAAGTGCTGGAGCCGCTTGAGCTCAGGGCCGCTCTGCTCGGGCACCTGCGGCCCGGTGAGCAGGGGCACCACGCGCTTGTTGAGCCGCAGGGCGTGCCGCAGCTCCATCTGGCAGAAGTCGGAGCTGTGGAAGCTCGGGCTGTTGATGACCAGCAGGTTGTCGGCCTCCTCGATCCCGGCCAGGATGGCCTTCTGGAAGTCCTCGCCCTTGGCGATGTCCACGTCGTGCTGCCATGTGGTGATGCCGTGCCGGTGCAAAGCCCTGACCAGCTTGCGCTTGGCCTTGGCGTCGCTTTCGTGGTAGGCCACGAACACGTCCGAGAAGCGGTTCTCGGCGTTCTTGCGCGAGGCGCAGATGTACTCGCACTGGGCGGGCGTCGGGGGGCAGGGCGGCAGGGCGATGTAGCGCTTGCGCAGCCACTCGAGGGCGAGCTTCTGCTCCTGGCCCACCAGCAGCAGGCGGGTGGCCTTCTGGTTGCGCTCCCATTCGGCCGCGGCCACGAGCAGCCGCGTGTGCGTCTCGACGTAGTCGCGGTCGGCGCGCAAGGCCTGGGCCAGGTTGGCCAGCTCCCTTTGCCGGGCGGCCTTGGCCTCGGGCCAGGCGAACCAGTCGGGGCGGGGCAGGCTGGCCTTGTCGAAGATGGCCTCGTGCGGGTTCTGTGCCGCGCCGCGGAGCTCGTCCTCCAGCCAGTTCATGAACTCCAGGAGGTTCTCGTTCCAGTTGTCCTCCTTTTCGGCTGGGCTGAAGTTCTTTTCGAGCCAGGCGCGGCTGGGCGGCTCCAGGCGGGCCTCGAAGGGCGCCGGGCGCAGGGCGAAGGTGCGCTTGCGCTTGGTGTAGGCCCAGGCCAGCTCCTGGGTGTGCCTGCGGGCGGCGGCCCACGCGGGGCTGGGCAGCACGATGACGTTGTGCGCCGTGGTGATGGCCTCCAGCGACATGAGCGCCCCGGTTCCGTCGGGGTCGTCCTTGTCGTCGAGCCAGACCGAGAAGCCCTCGTCGAGCAGGCCGATGGCCAGTTGCCAGGCCGCGTCGTGGGCGTCGGCCCCGGCGAAGCTCAGGTAAGCGTCCTTGGCCTGGGTGGGCAGTGCCAGCTTGGCCTTGTAGCGGCTGACCTTGCTGGCCCAGATGTACTCGTGGTGCAGGGCGTTGGGCAGGCAGGGCGGCAGCTCCTTCTCGAAGCGGAAGTCGAGCCACTCCTCGGCCGCGGGCGCGACGGCCTTGTTGACCAGGCGGCTGTCGGGCCGTCCGGCGCGGTCCCAGGCCAGGGCGTCCACCAGCAGGTCGCGGTGGGTGCGGACGTAGGCCTGCTGGTGCTCGAGCAGATCCACGAGCTGGGCGAAGGCCCCGTCGATGGAGTCCAGGTCGGGCCACTGCTCGAGCGGCTCGCCGGGGCTGTGCTTCTGCCGGGCATAGACCCAGTTGAGCTTGCCGATGGTGGGGTGCATGGCGTCCCATTCCTCCTTCTTGCCCGGCTCGACGTGCAGCATGGGGATGATGCGCTTGTTCAGGCTCACGGCCAGCTCGATCTCCTTGCGGCAGTAGGGCGAGAGCACCGCGTGGGGCGCGATCAGGAAGATGAAGTTGCTGGCCTTGCTGATGCCCTCGTCGATCTGCTCCTGGAAGTCGATGCCCAGCGGGATGTCGTTCTGGTCGAACCAGACGTCGAAGCCCTTGCCTACCAGGTGGTCGTGGAGGCGCTTGGCGAAGGCCTTGCTCTCCTTTCTTCCGTATGAGATGAAAACGTCGCTTTTCTTGAGCGTCAGCTTTTGCTCCTCCGCCATGTCGGTCCGGGTTTTGGTTGCCAGGGCCAATTTACGAAAAAGCCTACACAAGGGATCGGCCCAGGGCCATGCCGCCAGAACAGGCCAGGCTCAAGGGCCGAAAATGGCGTGGAAATCCTCCTGGTAGAAGTAGCGCGAGACGTCCGAGAAGGCGTACTGCTCGTAGATCAGCGATCCGCCGTTGGGGAAGAAGCGGCGGTCTTGCCAGTCCAGGATTTCCTGTGCCGGGCTTTCGAATCCGTGGTTGTAGGCCGTGGCGTAGAAGCGGATCTTCTGGCTCTTGTCGGCGAAGGCCAGGCCGGCGTGCGTCCTGTCGAGCAGCAGGCAGAGGCTCAGGGCGTAGAAGACCTGCCAGTCAATCTGCTGGAGGCGGCGCACCCGCTCGGCCCGGACCAGCTCGGGGCGGCGCTGCGCGTAGGCCATTTTTCCGCCCAGGCTGGCGGCCAGCGCCGTGTCGGCCATGACCCGGGCCTCCAGCCGCTCGGCGAAGGACGGCTTCATCTGGAAGACGCCCACCGAGAAGTCGCCGTAGTCGGAGCCCAGGCTGTTGTAAACCAGCTCCAGGCCCGCCGTCTCGAAGTAGTTGCGCAGCTCCGAGTAGCGGAGCAGCTCGGGGAACACCATCGAGGCCACCACGGCCGTGTCGGCCTGGTAGAGGCCGCAGAGCCGCTCGAAGCTCGGGCGGAACTCGTCCATCTTCGCGAGGGCCAGCTCGTAGTCGTCGCCGAAGATGGCCCGGTAGTCGTGCCCGGCCACGGCGGCCAGGCTGGCCAGCCCGGCCAGGATGAGGATGCCCGGGCGCATCATGTCTGGATGGGCGAGGGCAGGGGCCGCCGGCCGGCGTAGCCCGCGTGGACATCGTGGTAGTAGAGGATGCGCGGCTCGTCGCTGCGCCAGCAGAGCAGGACCTCGCGGCCCTCCATGAGGCAGGGGAAGTCCACCAGCCCGACGCGGTGGTTCCAGTCTTTGTAGAAGCACCCGAGGCTCTCCAGCTCGTGGAGGTGGTCGTTCAGGCGGTGCATGCACTCGCCCATGCCCGGAGGGTTTTGCCCGCTGCTGTCCTGCTCGGCGATGAGCGCCTCCAGGCGCTGGCCTTCGGCCAGGATGTCCTGGACGATGCCGCGGACGTAGGGCAGGGTCCTTTCCGCCTCTTCAGGGCTGAAGTGCTTGTCGAAGTGCATGGCGGTCCGTGTTGGTTTTAGTTGCCGTACTGGTTGATGAGGTCTTGCGAGGTCAGGAAGCCGAAGAGCACGGCCACGCAGCCCTGCGCCCCGGGGTTGTTGCCTTGCTTGGCCGTGATGGCGATGGTCAGTTGCGTGGTGTTGCGGGTGTTGAAGTCCCAGTACTTGATGGGCGCGTCGTCCGTGTTCTGGTAGAGGACTTTCCCCTGGCTGTCCTTGATGGTCAGCTCGAGGCCCGCCAGGCTTTCCTGGCTGCCCACCAGGATGCGGTAGTTCTGCCCGGCGTAGAAGTTCTTCTTGAGCTCGGCCGTCTGCCCGGCGCGCAGGCTGACGGCGTTCAGGCCTCCGTCGTGGACGTAGGGGCTAATCTGGGGACGGCAGGTGTTGCGCGCGTAGTCCACGCATTGGGCTTGGGCCGCCGTGCCGAAGGCCCCGAGGGCCAGGGCGATGATCAACAGTTTCTTGAGCATGTTTTCGCGAGTTTGGTGGTTTGTTTTGCCCTTCGCGCCAGCACCTTCCGGCTTGGTTGGGGGAGGCTTTCGGCGGAAGCCTGGGGCCGCCGCCTGAAGTCCTCCCTCCAAGAAAAGGGGCCAAGGCCTTAGGGCCGCTTGGGGTTTAATGGACGATGGCCGCCCGGCTCTTGGCGATCTGGGTCTTCAGGGCCTCGATCTGCGCGGGGCTGACCTCGAACTGGTGCTCCGAGCCGATGGTGGCGATGCCGTCCTGGCCTTCCTCGAGGGTCGTCTCGGTGCTGCCCATGTCGATCTGGGAGTACAGCTCCTCCAGCGGGGAAACGTAGGAGACGAGCAGCTCGGACTTCTCGAAGCGCTGGCTGCCGATGAACTCGGCCATGACCTGGCTGCTGAGCTTCTGGTCCGGGATCTTGGTCTTGAAGACGCCGTCCGGGCCGTCCATGCGGCTCAGGATGTGCAGGCCTTCGATCCAGGCTCCCGTGAGGATGGCCACGAACTCGCTTTGCCGCCCGTTGTCCTGGAGGAAGAGGTTGATCTCGGAGAGCACCTGGGCCACGTCGTCCGAGATGTCCTCGCCGCGGGCGAACTTGTCTTCCAGCCGCTCCACGAGCTCCTTGTTGATGGCCGCGTCGAGCTCCATGCGGCTGGCCAGCGAGCTGATGGCCTCGAAGTACTCGGCGCTGACCTGGGCGGCGTCAAAGACCGAGGCGTAGGTCAGGTCGGCTCCATAGACGCCCAGGTTCAGGGCCATGTCCATCGAAGTCTCGTAGCGCGCCGCCTTGCTGGTGGGGTTGAGCACCGCCGGGTCGAAGCGGAGCTTCTCGTCGCGGATCATGGAGACCACTTCGTTGGGCGTAGGGGGCGAGTAGATTTCCAGGATCTCCTGCACGGCCTGCGCCTGCGCGCTGTCCACGCCTCCGGTCTGGTCGGTGCCCTCGTTGGAGCCGTTGGAGCACGAGCTGGCCAGCCCGGCCAGCAGCGTCCCGCCCAGCAGCATGATTTGGATCGTTCTTTTCATGGGGTGATGATGTTTGGTTTGTCGAGTCGCGCGCCCCGCTTGACCGCGGTGGCGCTGCCGAAAAATAACACTTTTGCCGAAAGCCTCAACCCAACTTGGAAAAAAATGCTCCAAAAAAAGCCAATTTTGAACAAAAATAGGAGAAAATCAAAAATGTCAAAATTTTAAGTGTCTGAA
>JFJP01039939.1_pt1 | contig 12246 bp, 14 predicted proteins | sample 431651 | NCBI WGS metagenome assembly JFJP01 (sample SAMN02602958, study PRJNA72255) | Microbial mat metagenome, whole genome shotgun sequencing project. | biome: fresh water; feature: sink hole; material: water; isolation source: purple microbial (photo- and chemosynthetic) mats found in... | reverse complement strand
TGCCGTTAAAACCAAACCTATATTTATCATTATTATAATTTCCAGATTTTGTGGTCATATCGGCTGGTTATTATTGTATCATACAAATCGTTTTCTTTTGTCGGCGATTTTGATAAAAGAATAAACTATTAATAGTCCGATGAGTAAGAACCAAAAAGAATGTTGGCTAAATTGGGTGACAGCAAAAGCAAGACCTATCATTAAAAAGTTAAAAAGAAGTGCTACTAGAACGGTTTTTTGATGACTCCATCCGCTTTGAACCAATCGCTGATAGGCATGTTTGCGGTGTGCCTGACTTAGTTTTTCTTTATTGCGAAAACGGCGGAACAAGGTAATGGTAGCATCCATCCAAAAAATAGCAAATAGTAAAAGAAAAACAATAAGCGAAATACCTTTTTCATTTTGATAATATATGGCAAACACAGCAACATTAAATCCTAAAAGCGTACTGCCAACATCGCCCATAAAAATGCGGGCTTTTTGCCAGTTCCAAACTAAAAATCCGGCAACTGAAGCTGCTAAAATGACAGCAAGAACATCCATGAATAGCAATGCAATAGTACCGAAAACAACAATTGCTTGTGTAGCCGCATAGCCATCAATACCATCAATAAAATTATATAAATTAACTGACCAGAGTATGCCAATTAATGAGAGTGGAATAAGCAGCCAATACAATTCTATTTTGAAAAGTCCTACATCCAAAACTTTTAACCCTCCTAAAAAATATAAAGCAAGTGATGCCGATAAAATTTGAATGATCATCCGAACTTTGGGACTCATGTGCAACATATCATCAAGTATTCCAATAATAACCAATGGAAGAGATGATAATAGCGCCAAAAATAAATTTTCGTCTATTTGGCCCATTGCCTTAAACCAAATTAAAAATCCAAACCAAACAATTACAAAAGCTAAACCACCGCCTCTGGGAGTTGGCACTGTGTGAGAACTTCTGTCGTTGGGAATATCAATAATGGCTTTTTTAATAGCATAAAATCTCACTAGCCACGTAAGAAGCAAAGAAAGAACAAATGCTATTAATAGGGGGAACAGCATTTTTCGTTATTTTGATACCATTTCTCTTTCCTTTATAATAAAGGTAAGTTTAGTATAAGTTTTATCGGAAGCCGGTACTAATGGTAAACGCAAAACATTTTCTATCATTTGTTTGATATTGAGAATTGCTTTTATTCCCGCAGGATTGCCATCTATAAAGAGATTGTTCATTATTTCGAGTAAATGATAATGTAATTTTCTGGCTGCTGCTATATTTCCATCCAGGGCAAAACGAATCATTTCTGAATATTCAGAAGGATATGCATTTGCAATTACTGAAATAGCACCTTCACCTCCAGCAGCAATTATAGGCAAAGCCAAAGCATCATCCCCAGAAATCAACATAAAGTCATCTGGTTTATTGCGAATGATTTCCATAATTTGCCCCATATTACCCGAAGCTTCTTTCATACCAAGAACATTGTTCACTTCGGCCAAACGCAAAGTTGTTTCAGCAGTCATGTTCATACCAGTACGACCAGGGACATTGTATAATATCACGGGGACTTTACTAGCAGCCGCAATGGCTTTATAATGCTCAAAAATACCTTGTTGGGTAGGTTTATTATAATAAGGTGCTACCGACAATATAGCTGAAGCGCCATGCAAATCAATATGTTTAAGCTTATTGATAATTTCCTGAGTATGGTTACCCCCTACCCCAACAACCATAGGCACACGGCCGTTTATGCGCTGAGATGCAAATCGAATTAACGATTCCTTTTCATCATTATCTAGGGTAACTGATTCGCCTGTAGTACCCAGTACCACAATGTATTCAACCTTATTATTTATCTGAAAATCAATCAGATTAGATAAGGCATCGTAATCGATGCTAAAGTCTTTTTTAAATGGGGTAATAATGGCTACCCCCGTACCTGAAAGTGCTCGTGAAGGCATGTGTAATTAATTTATTGGGTGTAAAAATACAAAAATACTGTTGAATTTTCTCATTTTTTTGTCAATATGTTCATGATAGTATCTTTGTATAATGTTTAATTTGGTTAATTAGATCTTCAAGATTTTTGCTTTTTCCAGTGTCTATCATCAAATCATAACACTGGTGCTTATCGGTATATCTTCCGATTTTAAACCCTGCTTTCGATATACAACAAGTATAATGAACTGGTAAAAAGTAATCAGTGCTTAAATCAATAAGCACATCAAAAGGTTTATTGATAAAATCTTTAGCTGATATACTTTTAGGCAGATAAAAATAATCTAAATCCCTTCGTGTATTTAACAAAACAGTACTGCTAAGCAGATAAAACTCGGGAATTTTATTGCCCGGAATAAATGCCATGGCTTGAACTTTGGTTCCTTGCTTTGAAAGTTGCAAAATAAACTGCTTTATGAATCCGAAATCAAGCCCCTGGAGCGTTGAGAACACAATACCAATTTCTTTGGCATTTTCAAGATTGCAAAGAACCTTACTGCGCTTAATATGCTGCAATTCGCGTCTTAACTTAAAAAGACCAATTTTTTTTCTAATTCCTCTTGGTAACATGCCTTATATATAAATCAATTATGCAAAAGTAGCGATTTTTATTAAAATTCCCAACATCACATAACTCATAACTTATAATTCATAACTCATCTACTCTCAAACAAAGTCCGGTTAATTAAAGATCTGCCCAACGTTACTTCATCGGCAAATTCCAACTCATCACCAATAGATAATCCGCGTGCCGGTGTGGTAATCTTAATTGTAAAAGGCGATAGTTTTCTGTAAAGGTAAAATGAAGTTGTATCACCTTCCATAGTAGTACTGAGGGCTATTATTACTTCCTTAACAAATCCTGTTGATACTTTATGAACCAGTGTATCTAAGCGTAAATCTGAAGGACCAATCCCATCCATAGGAGAAATAATCCCCCCTAAAACATGATAAACACCCTTATACTGCATGGTATTTTCGATAGCCATCACATCTCTGATATTTTCTACCACGCAAACCTGAGACTTATCTCTGTTGCTATCTGCACAAATATTACAAATATTTTTATCTGAAATATTATGGCATTCAGCACAAAAAACTATTTCATTGCGCATTTTTATAATTGACTGCCCTAATTTATTTACGGTATTAATGTCTTGTTTTAGAAGATATAAAACAATTCTGAGGGCACTTTTTTTTCCAATTCCCGGTAATCGCGATATCTCCTGTACCGCTTCATCTAATAATTTTGACGAAATGCCCTGATGAGCCATCCTTTTTTTGAGCAAATGTAGAAAAAAAAATGGTACTTTTACGGCATCATAAACTGAAATAAATGAATAAATATTTGATACTTACTATAGTGGCAACATATTTGGGGCTTCTATTGATTATATCATATTTTACTGCCAGAAAAGCTGATAATGCAGCATTTTTTATAGGAAATCGCAAATCTCCTTGGTATTTAGTGGCATTTGGTATGATTGGAGCATCATTAAGTGGTGTAACATTTATTTCAATACCTGGTTGGGTAGGCGAAAGCAATTTTTCCTATTTACAAATGGTATTGGGCTATCTTGTAGGCTATGCTGTTATTGCCAATATCTTAATGCCTATTTATTATAAATTACAACTCACTTCTATATATGCTTATCTTGAAACCCGATTTGGATATTGGTCACACAAAACAGGATCTGTTTTTTTTCTTTTATCTCGTTTGTTAGGATCAGCTATAAGACTCTATCTTTCAGTTACTGTATTACAATTTGTATTATTTGATGCTTTAGAAATTCCTTTTTATATTTCGATAATAATTGTAATAGCTTTAATTTATGTTTATACTGTAAAAGGCGGCATAAAAACGGTGGTTTACACAGATACCATACAAACTGTATTTATGCTGGCATCATTAGTTTTATGCATTTTTTATATAGGAAAAGAATTACATCTTTCCATACCTCAAATGTATTCAGAAGTAATACATAGTAATTATTCTCAAATCTTTTACTTTGATGATTGGAATGACAAAAGACATTTTTTGAAACAATTTTTAAGTGGTGCTTTTATAGCCATAGTAATGACTGGTTTAGATCAGGATATGATGCAGAAAAATTTAAGCTGCAAAAATATCAAAGAAGCAAAAAAAAATATGTATTGGTTTAGTCTATCTTTAATTCCTGCAAATATTTTATTCTTGTCACTTGGCGCATTATTATATATTTTTGCAGCGCAAACTGGACTAGCCCTACCTGAAAAATCGGATCAATTATTTCCATTAGTTGCTACTCAGCCATTTATGCCCGCATTTTTTATTCTAATATTTATTTTAGGCCTTCTTTCAGCAACCTATTCAAGTGCTGATTCTGCATTAACTTCACTTACAACATCATTTACACTCGATATCTTAGGAGGTAAAAAATATGATGAGAAAAAGCTCCGAAATATTCGCAATTGGGTGCATGTATCTTTTGCTTTTTTGATGGCCCTGGTAATTCTAGTCTTTAATTATTTTGTTGACAAAAGCGTTGTTTCTGCTGTGTTTACAGCTGCTGGATATACTTATGGCCCTTTATTAGGTTTGTTTGCTTTTGGAATTTTTACCAAATGGAAGGTAATGGACAAATGGGTGGTTTTAGTTGCCATATTAGCTCCCATTCTTAGTTTTATTCTTAGTTACTATTCCAAAACATTGTTTAATGGCTTTGAATTTGGATTCGAATTGCTGATTGTTAATGGCTTGTTTACGTTTTTAGGATTGATGCTTATTAAAAAGAAATAATATTTCTGTTTAATTATTTATAAAATATTTTAAACAAAATTCATTCTTGAGTGTTTTAATAAAAAAATGATATGAAGAATATATTTATTATTACCTCAATTTTAATGCTTATGTACGCCAATGCTAATGCACAGCAAACAATAAATTTCTACGATTTCAAAGTAGAGACTTTGGAAGGAGGATCTTTTGATTTTTCAGATTTAAAAGGTAAAAAAGTTTTGATTGTTAATACGGCATCAAAATGCGGATTAACACCCCAATATGAAGAATTAGAGCGCCTTTATAAAGAGTTTGGAAACGATAAATTTGTAATTTTAGGTTTTCCTGCCAATAATTTCTTTTCACAAGAGCCCGGCTCCAATGATCAAATAGCTGAATTTTGCAAGAGAAATTACGGAGTAAGTTTTCCCATGATGGCGAAAATATCTGTAAAAGGAAAAGATATGCATCCTTTGTATAAATGGCTTACTAGTAAAGAGCTGAATAAACATTCCGATTCTTCGGTAAGTTGGAATTTTCAAAAATATCTGATCAATGAAGATGGCAGTATTCATGCAGTTATTTCTCCTAAAGATAAACCTTACAGCAAGGAAATTTTAGATTGGTTAAAAAATAGTCATTAGACCCCTTTACCTGATCCATACAATGCAATGTGAAGCCGTGGACAATATCTATAGCCATACTCAGTTGCTATTGAGGCAACCACGGATTCATTTTGCTGTAGCTCTTTTTTATTCTTACCTAACGGCATCAATAAAATATCATCGTTTTTCCAACCTACTAGTTTAGACAAAATATCCTTTTCTATTTCAAGTATATCTTCTTTAATGGAAATAACAAATTTTAATTGAAAACTTTTGTTATTGTCCCTTACACAATGATCAATGATTGCTTGCAATGTAGGAATATTAATCCTACGTTGTTCATGGTACTCATAAATATCATTTTCCTTAGTATTTTTTAGCATTTTAAGCTTATCAATATGAGGAACTGAATTACTCAATTTTGGAGAAATACTTACCAAATTAACTAAATCTATAATACTTTCATTATAAATAGTGCCATTGGTTTCTATGGTAATATGGTAATCTTTTTTATCTTTTAATTTTTCTAACAAGCTACGAAGTTGACGTTTAACGATGAGTGGTTCTCCACCAGTAATAACAATATGATTTAAATTTTGCGTATTATTTGCAACAGTAGCTACGATATCATCCACATCCATTACAAACGATGTATTCGTATCAAACGAAGCATAAAAAGTATCGCATGCACTAATATTTCCATCAGGTAAAGACCAAATACATCTTAGATTGCAACCAGCAAGTCGAATAAATAATGAAGGCATTCCATTTAATTTTCCTTCCCCCTGCAAAGTACCTGGGAACAAATAACCGGTACGGGGCATTTCTTTTAATTTATTGCCCTGAGCATCATAAACAATGGGAAATATTCCGTCTTCAGCCAAAGTAATCCGGTAATTCATATAGCAGTATTACAATAGATTATTTTTAAATTGCTTATGATTTTTCAAATCTTCCCACCAATTTTTATCTTTCCAATCGTCTTTAATTCTATCAGTGAAAAGAATGCTGTTGATATTGAAATCACACAATTTCAAATCATCTCTAAAAGCTTCGGCATATCCGGTTTTTGTTTCGTGAACCCGCACCGATTGTAGTACAATATTTCCTTCGCTATTTGCCTTTTCAATATTTTGAATAATGATATCACATACGTATAAAAAAATCAGGGCATAACCTTCGGCAGAGGGCGAAAGAGGTATTTCAGCAACTCTTTTGTTGAATTGATAAACCGATTCTTTAAATGCTTTATCATCGTCAGCCCATAAAGAGAAAGAATGGTCAAAGCTATCAATAAAATCTTTAATCTTATCTAGTAAAATAAAATCAATAATCATGTGTCCCTTATCAAGCTTATCGCCTGATATAAAAACTTCTACTTCATATGAATGCCCGTGGATATTTTCACGACACATATATGATGAGCAATTGCGCACAATATGCGCACCTTCAAATTTATATTTTTTTCTTATAATCATTATCTATGTTTTTTATTCTGCATTTCTAAACGCTTCGTCTCTCAATAGGCAGCTATCGCATTTCCCGCAAGGGGATACACCACCTCTATAGCACGACCAAGTTAAATCAAAATTAACACCCAATTCTCTGCCCAATTTAATTTCTTCAGCTTTGGTAATATTAATAAAAGGGGTATGAATTTTAATCAGTTTATTTTTTTCCACCGCCATTACAGTCCCTTTATTTATTGCATTTTCCATAGCCTTAATAAAATCCTCTCTGCAATCAACATAACCTGAATAATCTAATTGGCTCACACCAATAAAAATATCCTGCGATTCAATTGATTCGGCATAAGAAGCGGCAATAGATAGAAAAACCATATTTCGAGCAGGAACATAAGTATTCGGGATATCAGTGCGGTTTATATCGCCATCCTCAATTACAAGGCTTGTATCGGTTAAAGCTGAACCACCCCAAACATGCATGGGCAGAGGAATAATAATATGTTTTTCTACAGGTAAAATAGCTGCTGAAGTCTTAGCCATTTCAAGCTCTTTATTGTGTTTCTGACCATAATTAAAACTTAATGCATGTACTTCAAATCCTTTTGATTTTGCAAGGTACATTGCTATGGTAGAATCCAATCCTCCGGATAACAAAACTACGGCTCGTTTCATACATTATTTTTTTTAAAGACAGGACGTTTCGACTGTCTGAAGTGCAAAGATATTGGTTTATCTTTAATAACCAACTATTTATGACGAGATTCTAATATTTTTACCACATCATCAATTTTAAACTTTTTCTCGGTAAGCAAGACCAAAAGATGAAACATTAAGTCGGCCGCCTCATTTAAAAAAAGTTCATCATTATTATCTTTTGATTCAATAACCAGCTCAACCGCCTCTTCACCAACTTTTTGAGCAATTTTATTAATTCCCTTATTGAATAATTTTGTAGTATAAGAATTTTCAGGCATGTCTTTTTTGCGCTGATCAATAAGTTTTTGGAGATAATTTAAAAATTCAATACCTCCACTATTCAATTCATTAAAACAAGTATCGGAGCCAGTATGACAAGTTGGTCCAACAGGCTTGCATTTAATTAATAAAGTATCATTATCACAATCGATTAAAACATCCTTTACCAATAAGAAATGACCACTCTCCTCTCCTTTAGTCCAAAGACGGTTTTTAGTTCTACTAAAGAAAGTTACTTTTTTTTCCCTTACCGTTTTATCATAAGCTTCCTGATTCATAAAACCTAGCATGAGCACTTTCGAAGTGTCAGCATCTTGAATAATGGCAGGAACCAAACCATTTAATTTTTGAAAATCTATATTCATAATTTTAATATTTAGCGAACAACAACATTATTATTTCTCAAATAATCTTTCAGTTTAGGAATAGGTATTTCCTTAAAATGAAAAATACTGGCAGCCAAAGCTGCATCAGCATTTCCCGAATTAAAAACATCAACAAAATGCTCCATTTTTCCAGCACCACCAGATGCTATTACCGGAATACTTAAAGAATTAGATAAAACATTCAATGCATCACAAGCAAAACCATTTTTCACGCCATCGTGGTTCATTGAAGTAAATAATATTTCCCCCGCACCTCTTTCTTGAACTTCCTTTGCCCATGAAAACAATTTTTTATCCGTTTTAATTCTACCTCCATTAACATATACCACCCACTCTCCCTCTTCAAAACGAGCATCAACAGCAACAACCACAAATTGGTTACCAAAGGCACCCGCTATTTGCGATACCAAATCGGGATTTCTAACCGCAGCAGAATTAATAGAAATTTTATCAGCTCCAGCAGAAAGCAATTTATCTGCATCAGATATTTCGTTAATACCTCCGCCAATAGTAAAAGGAATGTTTATATTTTGAGCAATGCGCTTTACCAAATCATGGAAAAGTTTCCTTTTTTCGTGCGATGCGGTAATATCAAGATACACTAATTCATCTGCACCTTCTTTGCTATATTGCGCACCGAGCTCCACCGGATCGCCCACCTCCCTGATATTTACAAAATTTACTCCCTTTACGGTCATACCGTCGCGGACATCTAAACAAGGGATGATTCGTTTTGCTAACATATATTTTAAATATAAAAATTGCTCATCGTTTTTTATTAAACGTTATGCGTTTTATAATTTAAACGCTATGCGTTTTATAAATTAACGCCATACGTTTAATTTTGGGAGACGCCATATTTGGCGTCTCTACGGTTTAATTAATTCGGATATATTTATTTTACCTTCGTAAATTGCTTTGCCGATGATTACGGCTGGGACATTGGCTTCTTTTAAATCGTAAACATCTTGCATACAACTAACACCACCGCTGGCAACCAAAAATAAATCGGGAAAAACTTCCAATATCTTTTTGTATAAATCAACTGCAGGCCCCTGCAACATACCATCTCGGGAAATATCAGTACAAATAACCATTTTTAAACCTTCTTGTGTGTAGTCATCAAGAAATGGAATTAACTTCAATTCAGTTCCCTCTTGCCAGCCGTTCACTGCAATATTTTCATTCATTACATCAGCACCCAGAAATATTTTATCAGCTCCGTACTTTTGCACCCATGAAAGAAAAATGTCTCTATTTTTAACGGCAATACTGCCCCCAGTAATCATTGAAGCACCGCAATTAAAAGCAATATCTAGGTCTTTATCACTTTTTAATCCGCCACCAAAATCAACTACCAATTTGGTATTATTGGTAATTTTTTCAAGCACCCTCCAGTTAATAATTTCTTTAGCCTTAGCGCCATCGAGATCTACCAAATGAAGCCTATTTAGTCCGTTAGCCTCAAATTGTTTAGCTACTTCTAAGGGATCTTCATTATAAATTTTTTTCTGAGCATAATCGCCTTTGGTTAACCGTACGCATTTGCCCTCAATAATATCAATAGCGGGAATGATTTCCATAATTACAATTCCATAAAGTTTTTAAGTATCGTACTTCCCACATCACCACTTTTCTCGGGGTGGAACTGGGTAGCGAAGAAATTATTTTTATTTAGAGCGGAACTAAAAGGATTGATATAATCCGTTTCAGCAATAGTGTTATTTCCTATACATGCGTAATAACTATGAACAAAATATACATAACTATCTAAAGAAATATTTTTAAACAAAGGGGAATTCATTTTAGTCAAACTATTCCAACCCATATGAGGAACCTTTGCTTGATTGGAAAACCGAATTACTTCTTCGTCAAAAATGCCCAGACAATTAACATTGCCCTCTTCAGAACGCTTGCACATTAATTGCAAACCCAAGCATATTCCCAAAACGGGTTGCGATAAATTTTTTATTAGTGAATCTATACCCGCATTAATAATATAATTCATAGTAGTGGAAGCCTCACCTACTCCAGGGAAAATAACCTTATCGGCCTTTTTAATGAGATCAAAATTATCTGTAACAATACAATCGGCACCCAAACGTTGTAATGCAAATTCAACTGACATTATATTTCCCGCATTGTATTTAATTATAGCAACCATAGCATTTATCTAAAAACAATAACACGATTATTAAACACCAGCAAACGATGCTGCAAATGAGCGTCAATAGCTCTTGACAGAACAATTTTTTCTAGATCCTGACCTTTTTTCACTAAATCATCTATGCTATCTTCATGAGAAATGCGGGTTACATCCTGATCAATAATGGGACCTTCATCCAAATCGCTAGTAACATAATGACTGGTAGCACCAATAATCTTAACCCCTCTTTTATACGCAGAATGATAAGGTTTGGCACCCGGAAAAGCAGGTAAAAACGAATGATGTATATTAATTATCTGATTGGGGTATGACTGAATAAAATCAGAGCTTAAAATTTGCATATACCTAGCCAAGACAATGAAATTTACTTTATATTCTTGAAGCAATGCCATTTCTTGTGCTTCCGCTTCATTTTTGGTATTGCTATTGATGGGAATGCAATGAAAAGGAATATTAAAACCTTCAGCAACCGGACGAAGAAGCTCATGATTAGCAATGACAAGCGGTATTTCAACATTCCACTCATTAGAGCGGTAGCGGGCCAAAATATCAAATAAGCAATGGGGCATTTTAGATACAAAGATAGCCATGCGGGGTATCTGATCTGAAAAATATAAATTCCAATGCATATTGTAATGAGAAGCAATTAGCGTATTGAAGTAATCACCAATTTTAGCTTTTGGAATATGGAAATTTTCCAAATCCCATTCAACACGCATATAAAATTCTTTTTCTTCATGATCAACATGTTGATCGAGATCAAGAATATTGGCTTCATTGCTAAACAAAAACTCTGAAATCTTGGCAACAATACCAGGTTGATCAGCGCAATGAATAAGCAAAACGGCTGTATTTTTTAGTTTTCCCATAATTTTATAATTTACAAAACACCCTTAGTTGAAGGAAGTAACATATTGTCGGCATCACGTTTCAATGCCATTTTAAGTGCTTTAGCAAGACCTTTAAAAATTGCTTCCGCTTTATGATGTTCATTCTCTCCCTCTGCTTTAATATTTAAATTGCATTTTGAAGCGTCGGAAAAAGATTTAAAAAAGTGAAAAAACATTTCAGTAGGCACATCACCCACCCGTTCTCTATGAAAAGGGGCATCCCAAACCAGCCAAGGACGGCCTCCAAAATCGATGGCTACTTGAGCCAAACAATCGTCCATTGGAAGTAAGAATCCATATCGTTGCACTCCCAATTTATTTCCAAGCGCTTTAAAAATTGCTTCCCCTAAAGCTATACCTGTATCTTCGATGGTATGATGTTCATCAACCTGTAGATCACCTGATACTTTTATTTTTAAATCAATTCCAGAATGCTTCCCGATTTGATCGAGCATGTGATCAAAAAAATGCAAACCAGTAGATATGTCGGTATTTCCTTTGCCATCTAAATTTAAAAAAATATCGATATCTGTTTCTTTTGTTTTTCTTGATACAGAAGCTGTGCGGGAAGGTAATGCAACATATTGGTATATTTCATTCCAATCTAAAGTGATCAAACAACAAACATCTTCTAAATTTTCTTTTTTAATATCAGAAAGCATTTCTTTTCCAGCAATAAGAATTGCCTTTGCACCCATATTCTTTGCAAGTAAAACATCGGTAATGCGATCGCCTATTACAAAAGAATTGGCCAAATCATAATTTCCTATCATATAATCGGTAAGCATTGCAGTACCAGGTTTTCGGGTTGGAAGCTTTTGTTCCGGAGTAGATTTATCGATGAGTATATCGTTAAAAACAATACCTTCATTTTTCAAATACGCAAGCATTTTATTTTGTACCGCATCAAAGTTTTCTTGTGGATAAATAGGTGTACCAAGGGCATCTTGATTGGTAACCATAACCAATTCGTATTCATTTAGTGCCACAATATTATTAAGGC
>JFJP01039938.1_pt1 | contig 12247 bp, 12 predicted proteins | sample 431651 | NCBI WGS metagenome assembly JFJP01 (sample SAMN02602958, study PRJNA72255) | Microbial mat metagenome, whole genome shotgun sequencing project. | biome: fresh water; feature: sink hole; material: water; isolation source: purple microbial (photo- and chemosynthetic) mats found in... | reverse complement strand
TCCTATGAAATAAGTAACCATGAATTCGTTATTGAGTGCTAGTACACTTTTTTCTAACATTTCTACTTTCACCACGGAAACCGACGGCACATTTGGAAAAGCATGACGCAAAAGCGACGTTTTTTTCATTTCGCCATCAATAGTTCCAAAAGCTTTGGAAACAACCATTACGCTGTCTAAATCAAAGTCAGAATCGTTTATTAAATAGATGTACCAAACTTTTTCCATAAAGTCATCGCTCCATTCTTGAACGGCAGCCAGGAAAACGTTTTCAACTTCGGGGATTTTTATGTCTGATTTCATGTGATTGTTGATTTAAGATTAACGTCCCGATAACTATCGGGATTGATTTAAGAATTTAAAAATCTGCAATCAAAAATCGTTAATCATCATTCTTAAATCTAAATACTCGATTTAAACTGCTCCAAGAACCGCACATCATTTTCGAAGAACATTCTGATGTCGCCAATTTGGTGCAATAACATTGCAATACGTTCGATTCCCATTCCGAAGGCGAAACCTGAGAATTCATCGGGATTGATACCACAATTTTTAAGAACATTTGGATCTACCATTCCGCAACCTCCAATTTCTAACCAACCTGTTCCTTTGGTAATTCTATAATCGGTTTCGGTTTTTAAACCCCAATAAATATCAATTTCGGCACTGGGTTCTGTAAAAGGAAAATAACTTGGGCGCAAACGGATTTTGGACTTGCCAAACATTTCTTTGGTAAAATATAAAAGCGTTTGCTTTAAATCGGCAAACGATACATCTTTATCAATATACAAACCTTCTACTTGGTGAAAAATACAATGCGAACGAGAAGAAACCGCTTCATTACGGAAAACTCTTCCTGGCGAAATGGTGCGAATTGGTGGTTTGTTGTTTTCCATATAACGCACTTGCACTGATGACGTGTGCGTGCGCAACAAAACATCAGGATTGGTTTGAATGAAAAACGTGTCTTGCATGTCTCTTGCAGGATGATATTCTGGCAAGTTTAAAGCTGTAAAATTATGCCAATCGTCTTCAATTTCTGGTCCTTCAGAAACGTTAAATCCGATGGTTGAAAAAATATCAATAATTTGATTTTTTACTATGGATATAGGATGACGAGAACCAATTTGAATGGGCTTACCTGGGCGAGATAAATCGCCATAAAAACCTTTAACTTCTTCTTTGCTTTCTAGCTCTTCTTGAATGGTTTTTACTTTTTCTTCAGCAACAGCTTTAAGGGTGTTAATTACTTGTCCGAAGTCTTTCTTTTGGTCGTTTGGAATGTTTTTAAACTCATTAAAAAGTTCTTTCAACAATCCTTTACTTCCTAAATATTTGATACGAAATTGCTCTAAAGCTTCTTTGTTTTTTTCATTGAATGCTTTAGCGTCTTCAATATGTTGTTTAATCTTGTCTATCATCGTTCGTTCTTTGAAGGTGCAAATTTAAGGAAAAGTTAGAAGTTGGAAGTTGGAAGTTGGAAGTTTTTTGTATGAAATCTTAAATCAAAAATCGTTATTCGAAAATCTTCAATCAATAAGTTCTTTCTCAACGAAGTAATTCACAATAGCGTCTTTCATTAAAATGGTTTGTTCGCCAGCTTTTAATGGTGGCAATTCTTCTTTTACTTTGTAATGTGGCCATCCGTCTTTATCTACAAAATCAAATTCGTAGTAACCATAAGGTTCCAATAATCTACAAATGGCAATGTGCATTAGGTTTACTTTTTCGTCTTTGGCAAAAACACGTTTGAATTTTCCAAGTTCTTGAACACCAATTAGGTATATAATTGCATCTAAGTCAAGTTGTTCTCCTTCGGCAAATTGATTAGAAAGGATATCAACGACTTTTTCCCAGCGTTCTTTTAGTTGTATATCTCGAGACATGTGATTTTTGATTGAATAGTAACGATTTTTGATTTCAGATTTTGAAAAATTCACCGTTACATTTTTTGCAAATATAGTTTAACATTACCTATTTTTTGGAATTTGGAATTTGTCTTTTAGAAATTCGGTTATATTTGTGCTTCAAATATAAATTTATGGGATTTATCGATATTGTTTTTACTATGTTATTAGGTTTTGCGGCTTTTAAAGGTTTGCGAAATGGCTTGTTTGTGGAAATGGCATCGTTAATTTCGTTTTTTGTTGGAATTTATATAGCTGTTAAATTCTCTTACGTTGTTGGAAGTTTTATTGGCAATAGCAAAACCGCAAAAGTTACCGCATTTATAATTACTTTACTTATCGTAGTAATTGCCATTCACTTATTAGCAAAAGTATTTTCTAAAATGGCTGATTTTGTATTTTTAGGTTGGCTGAATAAATTGGGTGGTGCCTTTTTTGCCGTCTTGAAAACCACATTATTGCTAGGCATTGTGTTGAGTTTGTTTCAAAAAGTGAATATTAACAATGCTTTAGTAAGCAAAGAAACTCAAGAAAATTCTATCTTTTTCAATCCTATATTAAAAACTTCTGAATTTATGTTGCCGGTTTTAACGGATTGGTTTAAGAGTTTGAAGAAGAAAGTTTAGTAGTCAGTTTTCAATTTTGTCTATACGGATAAAGCAAGAAGGCTAAACCAACCAAAATAGCGCAAAGTAAAAATAAAAAAATACTTTTACTTCCTGAAGTGAATTTCCATTTATTTAGATAGAAATATATAATGGAAAATACTATTGAAATCCCAATTAAAATTGGAACTGTTAAAACAAATATTAAACTGACTCCACCACCTTCAACAGGAAAGAATAGCATCATGATTGGAGTTAAAAAACCTAAAAATAAAATTAAAAAAAATCCTTTATTATTATTCTCCATTTGATAATAATATATTTTAATTCTTAGGTTCAAATCAAAAATGAGATTCCTACGGAATGACAAACAGTGTAAATAAGCTATAAAAACTGAAAACTGCGACTGCATACTAAACTAAAGCTCTTTAATAGCTTCATCACTTATCCAACCTGTAGTTTCGTCTGTAAGTTGCACTTTTTTCCAATTGGCGATGCTTTCTAGAATATAGACTTTTGTTCCTTCGTGTAGTAAAATAGTTTCTGGGCTTGTTGCTTTTGGTTCGCCTTTTACTGATGCGGTTTCGGCAAAAACTATGGCTGGTTTTTCAGTTGCTAATCGGTTTTTTTCGAAAATTCCTGATGCAATTGAAATGATAATTACAAATAAAACCACAAACATTCCTGTAAAGTATATTCGTTTCTTGAAAGCTGTTGGAGAGAAATAATATCCTATGAAAAAAGCTAAAAACACGAATCCAAAAACAACCGCAATCCAAGCCCAAGTGTTGAATGTATAACTCGAAGTGAAATCGGCAATTAATTTATCGAAACCTACTTTTGGAATGATTTTGATATCGTCAACAGCCATTTTTCGAGCAAAATCTAGGTTGGTTTGAATTTCAGGATCGCTCGGATTTAGTTGTAAAGCCTTTTCATAATTATAAATGGCTGGTGCAACTTTGTGCAGTTTATAATAACAATTTCCGAGGTTAAAATACAACTCAGCCGATTGCTGACCTTTTGCTAAAATACTTTCATAACTTGCAATTGCTGCTTCATATTTTTCATTGTTGTACTGAACATTTCCATCTACAAAAGGATTAGAAACATCGGTTGCAAAAACAGATGCAGCAATAAATAGAAATAAATAAAATAATTTTTTCATGATATTACTATTTAATTTGTTTTTCTAAACTCGAAATTATTTCAACCGCTTTGTCATAATCTTGATGAATTATAGTGCTTGTTGATGGTGCATATCGAGCCAATTCACAACTTTCGGTCAAGGTTATAAATTCTTTTACGGTTTCTGAATTGGCATTTCGCGAAAGCAAAATTTCCGTAATTTTATCTTTGCTCATTTCTGATGTTTCAATATTTAATTTGGCTTTCAAGAAATTGTGCATTGCTTTTTCTAATGCAATATAAAAAGGCTCTTTATTATTGATTTGTTTTTTGGCCTCTGATAAATATTTTTTTGCCAAGGCATTGGCTCTTTTAGTTTTATTCCCAATAATATCAGCATCTTGAGTGTCTTTTCGCTTTTTAACAATAACTAGAACTGGAATTAGTAAAAAGGGCAAAAACAACAATCCATAAAACAATTTTGAACCCAAAAAATCGTCTGATTTTATATTTTCTAAATTGGTTTTTTGCTTGATAAAAACAAATGATTTTGAAGGAGTCGTTATTGAATTAGAAGCAGCAGTTGAATCCTTTGTGGAGTTTACAACTCCTGGTCCATCTAAAACATTCAAAATGATATTGGGTGAAGTAATTGTTTTATAACTTCCTGATGAAAGGTCAAAATAAGAAAACTCTATACCTTTTATTGGAAAATTCCCTTTAGATTGCGGAATAATGGTATAGCTATCGGAAATACTTCCCGTCATTCCAGATAATGGTGTAGAAACATTTTCAGAATGTGCTGGGTCATACATTTCAAGTTCTGAAGGCACCACTGGCTTGGGCAAATTAAATAACTTTAAGTTTCCAACTCCTGTTACTTTAATATCTAAATCAAGTGACTCTCCATTTTTTAAAGTTGTTTTTGAGGGAAGAACACTAAAATTAAATTTTCCAACAGCTCCTGTAAAACTTGCAGGTTTTCCTGCTTCTGGAAGAGGCTTTACGTTTATAACTTTACTTCCTGCAGAAACTCTTTTACTATCGTCTACAAGTTGAACTTGACCAAAAAAATTAGGTCTGCCTCTTGGAACTTGGCAATCAATATCTAAAGACAATGGCTCTATAACAAGTTTTCCTGCTTTTTGTGGATAAAGCACTGTCTTTCTTAAAACTACAAAGCGGTAACGTTCGCCTTTAAACATTCCTTCTTCTGCCACTAGTTGTTTTATATCTATATTTTGACTCCAAAAATCTTTATATTTTGGTTTGTTTAATTCTTGCCAGTTTGTAATACCAATATTGTAACTAAAATATAGTTTATAAACAACCGTTATGGGTTCATTTACATAAGGATTGACCTTAGAAATATCGGCAACTAAATATAAATTATTATCTGCTCTAATTGTGGCTGGGTCGTTGGAATCGTTGGGCTGGTTTACGGCATTAGTTACTGTGATTTTTATTGGTAACGTTTTGTATATCTGACTATTAATTTCAATTAAGGCTTGTTTAATAACTAGGTTTCCTTTTTTTAAAGGCAATAAGACATAAGTGTACGTTTTTTGAAATGAACTTCTTCCATTAATCCAAGACTCACTAATAGATTGGCTTGGTCCACCAACTACTCTAAAACCACAAGCTTCAAAATTTGGTGGAACAAAATTATCACCATCTTCATTCATTGAAAATTCAATTCGAACCCTTTCATTTAAGCCCAAAGTATTTTTGCTCACATTTGCTTCAAATTTTACTTGAGCTACTAGTGAATTAGCTAAAAATAAAACAATTAAAATTACTATTCTTCTCATCTTCTACAGGGTAATAATAAAAAACTACCAGTCTTTCTCAGGTTTTTTAGGATTTGCTAATGCTTTTTGAGCATTTACTTTTTCTTGCACTTTTTTCTCTTCGTTGTTCACTGCATCAAGCAAATTATCTATTCGCTGTTTTGACGCACCAGACGGCTTAGGTTGTTGAGGTTGATTTTCTTTATCCTTTTCTTTATTGTCGTTTCCGTCTTTTTTATCTTTGTTCTTGTCTTTATTTTTATCGTTTTCTTTGTCTTGCTCTTTTTTATCTTTCTCTTGATCTTTTTTATTCTCTTTAGGTCTTTCTGGTGGCGGATTGTCTTTTAGCATTTTTTTTGCCAAAGCATAATTATATCGTGTTTCTTCATCATTCGGATTATTTCTTAAAGCGTTTTTATAGGCTTCAACAGCACCTTGATATTCTTTTTCTTTCATCAAAACATTTCCCAGATTATGAAAAGCTTTGTGTTTATCGGGTTTTGTCTTAGCTTCTTGAATGGCTTTGGCAAACTGATATTTTGCTTCAGAATGTTGATTTTGCTTATAAATTGATGTGCCTAAATTGTAGGATGAAACTGCTTTTTTCTTGAATTTAGATTGCGAAATTCTATAATTTGCTTCCGCATCGGCATATTTTTTTTCTGCAAATTCTTCGTTCCCTTTTGATACAAATTTATCTTTCTCCTGTGCTTTTATTGCAAAAGAGAAGAGGATTAAACAATATGTAATTAATTTTTTCATAGTTTTTTTGACACGAATTACACAAATTTACACGAATTGTATTGTGTTAATTACACGAATTTTGAAAGCTTTGCTTTCCTTTTTTATTTTTCTTCATTAAACAAATTCATTTTTCTTACCCATTTGGTTCTTCTTTCCAACAAAAATGTGTCTAAAAACAATAAGAAAAATCCGAAACCTAAAAACCATTGAAATTGCGATTTTAAATCGGCCATTTGCGTGGCACCAAATTCCGTTTTTTCAGTATTGTCAATCGTTTTTTTAACATAATCAACAACTGTTTTGGTTGAATTTCCATCAACATAGCCGCCTTTTGAACTGTTGGCTATTTTAGAAAGTATTTCGGCATTTCTTTTGGTAATAACCACTTGATTGTCTTTATCGCGTTGAAAACTTTCTACAACGCCATTTCTTTTTAATGGAATAGGACCTCCTTTTTCTGTTCCAACGCCAATAGTTATAATTTTGATTCCATTCTTCTTAGCGTCTTCTGCGGCTGATGTTGCATTATCTGTATGGTCTTCGCCGTCAGATATTAGTACCAACAACTTATTGGTTTTGTCTTTTTTGTCAAAAAACTTACTATTAGCTAAATCAATAGCTTGGTCAATAGAAGTTCCTTGAGAAGAAATCATTCCGGGATTCATGCTTTGAAGAAACATTTTTGCCACTGCATAATCTGAAGTCATTGGCAATACCGGAAAAGCACTACCCGAATAGGCAATAATTCCAATTCTATCACTCCCTAATTGGTTGATTAATTGAGAAACTAATTGTTTACTTTTTTCTAATCTATTAGGCACTACATCTTCTGCAAGCATACTTTTAGAAACGTCAACCGCAAAAACAATATCGATTCCTTGACGTTTTACTTTTTCAACTTTTGTTCCCATTTTAGGATTCACCAAACCAATAATGATAAAAGATAGTCCCAATAAGAGTAAAATCATTTTTAGAATTGGCTTAAAAATAGATTTCTCTGGACTTAATTTCTGAATCAACTCTAGATCACCAAATTCTTTCTGCTTTTTTCTTTTCCAAAATTGAACATAAAGAAAAAGCATCACCAATATTGGGATGATGAATAATAAATATAAATAACCTTTTTCTTCTAATTCGTACATTTGATTGTCGATTTCTGATTAACGATTTTTGATTTTTAGAATTAAATAAAACTTTTAAAAATTGTGTTTTTTAAAGCGATTTCTATCAATAATAATATTCCTGCTATAATAACGAATAATCTGTATTTTTCATCATAATCATAATATTTTAATTCTTCAATTTCTGTTGTTTCTAGTTTATTGATTTCGTTATAAATCTCTTCTAGTTTTGAATTGCTAACCGCTCTAAAATATTTTCCTCCTGTATTTTTGGCAATAGTTTTCATCAATTCTTGATCAATTTCAACAGGCACCATTCTGTACAAAAAATCTTTTCCGTTTGGTGCATAAGCATAAGGAAAAAGTGCATTTCCGTTGGTTCCAATTCCTATAGTATAGACTTTTATTCCATATTCTTTAGCAATTTCAGATGCTGTTTCGGGTTCTATAAACCCCGAGTTATTTACACCATCTGTCATTAAAATAATAATTTTACTTTTGGCTTTACTATCTTTCAATCGGTTTACGGCAGTGGTCAATCCCATCCCGATAGCTGTTCCGTCTTGAAGAACATTATCAAAAGTCATTTTTTTAATAGCGTCTTCTACAATAGCTTTATCACTTGTAACTGGTGTTTTGGTGTAAGATTCGCCTGCATATACTACAATTCCAATTCGGTCATTTGGTCTGTTAGCCACAAAATTTGAAGCTACTACTTTCAAAGCCTCCATCCTATTGGGTTTTAAATCTTTTGCCAACATACTACTAGAGAGGTCAATTGCCATTACAATATCAATTCCTTTAGTTGTTTTGGTTTGATTACTTATGTCTACCGTTCTAGGTCGAGCCAAAGCAATAATTAAAAAAGATAATGACAAAATTCGTAATCCAGACAGATAGGGTTTTAACTTTGATAAAATGGTTTTTGATTCTTTAAATCCTTTAACAGAACTTATTTTTAAGGTAGCTGTTTGTTCCTTGTTTTTCCACCAAAGCCAAGCTATTGCTAAAGGAATTAGCAAAAACAACCAAAAAAATTCAGGATTTAAGAAACTAATTTTTTCCATTATTATTGTGCTTGTTTTAATTCGGCAGAATTAATGATTCTCTTACCTATTTTTTCTCCATAAACATCACCTTCACGATGCGCAACTATAATTTGCTGCAAACCACCATCTTGTTTAAACAACAAAATTTCATAATACATTTTCTCACTCTCCTCCTCTTCTTTATCAAAAACAGTCATGGTTCCATAAGCTTTTACACCTGTTACACCTTTGTCTGTATTGAATTCTTCTTGTTTAAAAAGCATGTTTTGAGCCCCTAGTTTTTCCCAGTTTTTGGTAATTCCTTCTAAAACAGTTTCAAAATTAACTTCTGTGGGTTGCTTGAATTTATTGGTTGAAATACCTATAAATATTTTTTGATTTAAAGTTCCAAATTCAAACATTTGCATTTCTTTTAGAACAGCATAAGCATTTTTTGGGAGCACTTTTGCAGCATCAATTCTTTTTAAAACCTTAGGTGTTTCTAAAATAACTCCTGGATTCCCATATTCACTCAATACCCATTCGCCTTCGACTAATTCTTTAGTTTCATTGCCAAGAATTATATCTTTTACAAAATCGAATCCTTTAATTGAACTAGTAATAAATAAAGTAAGTGCAATCACTCCCACTCCAACTATTACAGCTGTTTTTATTTGTTTTATTTTACGTTCTGCTGCTTTTTTTGCCAATGCTTTTTGCTTTTGCTCTTCATTCCAAACTTCTAATTCATCTTTGTCTTCTACAACTTCAGGAATGGCTTTATGAATAGTCACAATAGTGCTTGTAATGCGTTTTTTGTCTTCTTCTATTTCAAATTCTAACGGTTTTACTTTGGCAAATTTTACTAAATCGGCTTGCATTAACACCTTTTCTAGATTTTCTAAAGTATCTTTTGATAATTTTAATTTTTTGTTTTTGGAAACGTTTCTCAAACTCACAATTAACTCAGAAGTGGTGCTTTCCATAGCTGGAATATGAATTTCTTCCTCGATATACGTTCTAGCAATATCGGTTAATTCCGAATAATAATTTTTTATTTCTCCGCGTTGAATAAGTTCTTTTTTTTCCAATTGTTGCAACAACGATGTTGCTTTTTCAATGGGTGTTTTATAAACAATTTCTTCTATTTTTTCGGGTTTTTTGTAGTACTTTTTGAATAACCAAAAAGCTAAAAATCCTAAACCAATTAAAAGTAAAATTCCTAAAAGATAGTTCCACCAATCGCTTGAGGATTCAACTGGAATGATGTCTTTTATTTCAAACATTTTTTGTTTTAAGGTATCTACTTTTACATTGGCAACCTCAATTTTTAAACTATCAGAAAAAGTAGGTTTTCCGTTGATTACTATCGAAATTCTTGGAATAGTGTATTTTCCAGAATCAAATTGTGTCAACCCATATTTTTTTATTAATTCGTATTGATCATTCGATTTAATGGTATCTATTTTATAAGATTCTATAACTTCTAAAGCGCCAAAATTTTTAGCTTTCGGAAAAACCACTTTATCTGTTTTTTTGACAGACGCTTTTAATGTCAACTTGAATTCGGCTCCAATTTTTTTCTTGGTAGAATCAATAGAAGTCGTGACTTTTTGGGCAAAAAGTGTTGATGTAAATAATAATATGAATAGTAATTTAAGTTTCATTTTATTGTTGATTGAAGATTAACGATTTTTGATTTCAGAAGTGTTGTATTCAACAGTGACGAATTTATTCTTCTGGAATTGTATCATTATTCTTCTTTTTCAATTTTTATAATCCATTTGTTTGCAAAAACTCCTAAATATTTATAATTTATAACTAATGATGACTTGAAATCTTAAATCAAAAATCGTTAATCTTCAATCTCAAATCTTTACCTTGATTTAAAATAACCCAATAATTTTTTTACATAACTTTCGTCAACACGCGTATTGACTGTTCCTGAACCGCATTTTGAAAAAATATCTTTAAAATAACCAACTTTCTGTTGATAGTTTTTTTCGTAATTCCATCTAACATTTTTAGAACTTGTATCAACTACCATAATTTCGCCCGATTCGGCATCTTCCATTTCTACCATTCCAATGTTTGGCATTTTTTCTTCACGGATATCATATACTCGAATTCCAGTAATGTCGTGTTTTTTTCCTGCTATTTTTAATGTTTTTTCATAATCATCCTCCACCATAAAATCAGATATCAAAAAGACAATGGCTTTCTTTTTTTGAGTTGAAGATAGAAATTTTAATGCCTGTGATAAATCGGTTTTGCTACTTTTTGGTTGAAATTCGATTAACTCACGAATAATTCTTAAAACATGCGATTTTCCTTTTTTTGGTGGAATATACAATTCGATGGCATCAGAAAACAATATCAAACCAATTTTATCATTATTTTGCGTTGCCGAAAATGCCATAGTTGCAGCAATTTCGGTTACGATTTCGCTTTTCAATTGATTTTTAGTTCCAAAACTTTCTGAACCCGAAATATCAACCATTAACATCATGGTTAACTCGCGTTCTTCTTCAAAAACCTTAACATGAGCTTCGTTGTAACGCGCCGTTACATTCCAATCGATGGCACGCACATCGTCACCAAATTGATACGGTCGCACTTCAGAAAAAGTCATACCGCGTCCTTTAAACGACGTATGATATTCTCCCGAAAAGATATGATCGCTCAACCTTCGGGTTTTAATTTCTATTTTACGAACTTTTTTTAGTAAATCCTTGGTTTCCATTTTTTCTTTGTTTCAGGTTTCAAGTTTTCTTTGTTTCAGGTTACTTTAACTTGAAACTTTAAACTTGAAACAAAAAATTAAGGTACTTCAATTTCGTTTACTATTTTATTGATGATATCAACTGAAGTTACGTTTTCGGCTTCGGCTTCATAAGTAATTCCGATTCTGTGTCGCAATACATCATGCACCACAGCACGTACATCTTCTGGAATTACATAACCACGACGTTTGATAAAAGCATAACACTTGGCTGCGGTAGCCAAATTAATACTGCCACGAGGTGATGAACCGAAACTGATTAATGGCTTTAGAGATTCTAGTTTATATTTTTCTGGGAAACGCGTTGCAAAAATGATGTCAAGTATGTATTTCTCAATTTTCTCGTCCATGTAAACTTCACGAACGGCTTCTTGAGCGCGTAAAATTTGTTCTACCGAGACAACAGCGTTTACTTTTTCGTAAGAACCTTTCAGATTTTGACGAATAACCATTCGTTCTTCATCCATTTTAGGGTAATCGATAACTGTTTTTAGCATAAAACGATCAACTTGCGCTTCTGGTAACGGATAGGTTCCTTCTTGCTCAATAGGATTTTGAGTAGCAAGAACTAAAAATGGCTTGTCTAATTTGAAAGTGGTGTCACCAATAGTCACTTGTTTTTCTTGCATAGCTTCAAGCAAAGCCGATTGAACCTTTGCAGGCGCACGATTAATCTCATCTGCAAGTACGAAATTGGCGAAAATTGGTCCTTTTTTAATTGAAAACTCGTTGGCTTTAATGTTGTATATCATAGTTCCCACAACATCAGCTGGAAGTAAATCTGGTGTAAACTGAATACGGCTAAAACTTCCTTGAACGGCTTGAGACAAGGTGTTAATTGCCAACGTTTTTGCCAATCCTGGAACTCCTTCAAGAAGAATATGTCCTTGACCTAAAAGTCCAATCAACAATCGCTCTACCATGTGTTTTTGACCTACAATGACTTTGTTCATTTCCATAGTCAATAAGTCAATAAAAGCACTTTCTCTTTCTATCTTTTCATTGATGGCTCTAATATCTAAAGCGGCAACATTTTCTTCCATAAATTCTATTTTTTTCGAGGCACAATTAAGTTTAAAATTTTAACATTTCAAAATTGAATATTTTAACACGAATAGAATGTTAACAATGCGTTAAAACTT
>JFJP01007877.1_pt1 | contig 12247 bp, 13 predicted proteins | sample 431651 | NCBI WGS metagenome assembly JFJP01 (sample SAMN02602958, study PRJNA72255) | Microbial mat metagenome, whole genome shotgun sequencing project. | biome: fresh water; feature: sink hole; material: water; isolation source: purple microbial (photo- and chemosynthetic) mats found in... | reverse complement strand
GGGTGCGCGATCTGGCCAGAAAAAAGTCGCCAACGCGTCGCGCTCAACCCAGCGCCCTTGGCAAGCAAGGTAAATCAGCATACACACCGGCAAGCTGGCTGGCAGCGGCACGCTCGCACCATCCAACTTTTGCCAGGCCGGGACACCCAAGAGCAGCAGCATGTTGTAGCCCCAAGTTTGGCGGTAAAACGGTCTTCCGCCTGGGTTGATCCGTTATTTCACCAACTGATTCAACTGGATGATCGGCATCAGCACCGCCAGCACAATCAGCATCACCACCACCCCCATAGCCACGATCAGCAGCGGCTCAAGCAGGGTGGCGAGTTGCATGGCGCGGCGTTGGACCTCGGTGCTGAGCTGCTTGGCCGCGCGCTGCAACATCACTGGCAACTGGCCGGTCTGCTCCCCCAGGCGCGCAAACATGGCCAGCAAGGGCGGAAAGCGTTTTTTTTGCGCCAGCGCTGATGCCAGTGGCGCGCCTTCACGCACCAGCACCAGGGCTTCCTGGGCATCGCGGCGCATGGCCCGGTTGGACAGGGTTTCGGCGGCGGCCTGCAGGGCTTTCAGAATAGGCACGCCCGCTGCCGCCAGCATGGCCAGGGTGCTGCCAAAACGTGCGGCGTTGTAGCTGCGTGACAGCCGTCCCAAAATCGGCAGGTTCAGCCAGGCCGCGTCAAACTTTTCATGAAATTCGGCATTGGCCAAGGCCAGTCTTGCGCCTATAGCTCCGATAACAATAGCAACCAGCATCAGCCAGCCGTAGCTGCGCACAAAGCTGCTCATGCCAATCATGATGACCGTGAGCAAGGGCAGCGCGCGCTTGCTGCCAGCAAACACATGCGCCACCTGCGGCACCACATAGGTCACCAAAAACAACACGATGACCACCGCCACCAGCGACACAATGGCGGGGTACAACGCGGCACCAATCAGCTTGGCCTTGAGGGCTTGCTGTTCTTCCAGGTCGTCGGCCAGGCGCTCCAGCACCAGGCCCAGATTGCCACTTTGTTCACCAGCGCCAATCACCGCCACATAGATGCTGGAGAACTCGCGCGGCTGCTGTGACAAGGCCTTGGCAAAAGAGCTTCCACCGTTGACCTCGGCACGCAGCGTGGCCACCAGTTCACGCTCAGGCGCTTTCTCGGCTTCATCGGACAGGCTGGTGAGTGCGCGCTCCAGCGGCAGGCCCGATGACACCAGCCCCGCCAGTTGACGCGTCCAGATGGAGAGCGCGGTGCCGCTGAAGCCTGTGCGCTGACGGCCTCGACCTTGACCGGCACCAGGGCCTGCGCGCGCAACTGGCTGCGTGCGGCTTTGGCAGAGTCGGCGTCGATCACCCCCTTGCGGGTGTCGCCAGCGGCGCTGAGGGCTTCAAAGGAATAAACCGGCATGGGCTAGTCGCGCGTGACGCGCAGCAGCTCTTCGCGTGAGGTGAGCCCCAGGCGCACCAGGCGTTCGCCGTCCTCGCGCATCAGCACCATGCCACTGGCCAGCGCTGCGCTGCGAATATCGGCCTCGGAAGTACGGTTGTGAATCTGCGCGCGAATCGCGTCGTTGGTCACCAGCAGTTCAAAGACACCACTTCGGCCGCTATAGCCAGTTTGGCCGCACTGCGCACAACCTACCGGATGGGTTTCTTGCTTGCAGTGCACACACAGCTTGCGCACCAGACGCTGGGCCAGAACCCCCAGCAGACTGGAACTCAGCAAGAACGGCTCCACACCCATGTCGGTCAGGCGCGTCACGGCGCTTGCCGCATCGTTGGTGTGCAAGGTGGCCAACACCAGGTGGCCGGTGAGAGAGGCCTGGATGGCAATCTGCGCTGTCTCGAAATCGCGAATTTCACCGATCATGATGATGTCGGGGTCCTGCCGCAAGATGGCGCGCAAAGCCTTGGCGAAGTCAAGCTCGATCTTCGGGTTGACCTGGGTTTGCCCCACGCCCGCCAGCTCGTATTCGATCGGATCTTCCACCGTCATGATGTTGTTGCGGGTGGCATCGAGCCGGCTCAGGGCCGCGTACAACGTGGTGGTTTTGCCCGAACCCGTGGGGCCGGTCACCAGCACAATGCCGTGCGGCTGGGCCACCAGTTGCTCGAACTGCCTCAGCACCTCACCCTGCATGCCCAGCGCCTCCAGGCTCAAGCGGCCTTCGGATTTGTCCAGCAAGCGCAGCACGGCGCGTTCACCATGTGCGCTGGGCAGGGTGCTGACACGCACGTCCACCGCGCGGGTACCAATTCGCAGGGAAATGCGGCCGTCTTGCGGCAAGCGGCGCTCGGCAATGTCCAGCTCGGCCATGATTTTCAGGCGCGAGATCAGCGCGGCGTGCAGCGCCCGGTTGGGCTGCACCACCTCGCGCAGCGTGCCATCGACCCGAAAACGCACACTGCTGTGGCGCTCGTAGGGTTCGATATGAATGTCACTGGCGCCATCACGTGCAGCTTGCGTCAAAAGCGCGTTGAGCATACGGATGATGGGTGCGTCGTCCGCGGTTTCCAGCAGGTCTTCAATGGCCGGCAGATCTTGCATCATGCGGCTCAGGTCAGCATCACTCTCAACTTCATTCACTACGCGCCGGCAGCCTGCGTCTGCAGTTGGGCACCCGGGTATTTGCGCAACACCTCGCTCAGGGCCGCCGGCGCAGACTGCGGATGCAAACACAGGGTCAAGTGACCGGCATCGTCTTCCAGCAGCAGCTGGTGGGTGCGCGCAAAGGCGTAAGGCAAGGGGTAACGCATGGTGTCTTGCTAGAGCGGTGCAAATCTGGGCTGGATCAGGGCTTGACCAAGGGCACGGGCGCGGATTGGGCCGGTGGCGGCGCAGGCAGCAGGGGCGAATCGTTGATCGGCACCAAGCTGCTGGGCACCGGCTGGTTGTCGCGCAGGCCGGAGCGCATCAGGTCGTACCGGTCCAGCGACAAGCGGTCTGACTCCTTGGCGTCGCGCACCACCACGGGCCGCAAGAACACCATCAGGTTGGTTTTCTTGCGGGTCCGGGCCTCGCTTTTGAAGAGGTTGCCAAACAGCGGCACATCGGCCAGGCCGGGCACTTTCTCGGCATTGCCCGAGTACTCGTCTTGCAGCAAGCCGCCCAGCACCACGATGTTGCCGTCATCCACCAGCACGTTGGATTCGATCGTGCGTTTGTTGGTCGTTGGGCCATTGGCCGCGTTCACCGTGGAGGCCAGCACGCTGGACACCTCCTGGTAAATGGCCAGCTTGACGGTGCCGTTTTCACTGATTTGCGGCTTGACCTTGAGGGTCAGGCCCACGTCCTTGCGCTCAATGGTCTGAAACGGGTTGACCGTGCCCGCCGTGCTTCCGGTGCTGGTGAACTGGCCGGTGACGAAGGGCACGTTCTGGCCAATGACAATCTTGGCCTCCTCGTTGTCCAGCGTCAGCAGGTTGGGTGTGGACAGCACATTGCCCGAGCCGGAGTCTTCCAGAAAACGCGCCAGAAAGCCCAATACATACACACCGTTGGTTTGCTGCGCAGCGCCAATGTTGAGCCCGCGCGCCGGTGTGGCCGCGCCGGTCGCCGCACCCGTGGCCAGGTTGATGATGTTCTTGCCACCGGTGCCAAAGTTGCTGCCCAACAGGCCAATCACGCCATCGCCGGCGTTGCCCAAGGCGCCTTGCCACTGAATGCCGAACTCGGCCGCCTTGTCCATGCTGACCTCGGCAATCAGGCTTTCGACAAACACCTGGGCGCGGCGCGCATCAAGTTTGTCAATGACGGCCCGCAGCTGTCTGAATTGCGGCTCGGGCGCGGTGATGATGAGCGCGTTGGTGGCAGCATCGGCCTGGATCTGCCCACCTGTGGTGGTGGCCGGCCCGGCGGCGGGCGTGCCCGCAGCAGGTGCTGCTGCCACTGCCGGCGTGCCACTGAGTGCGGCGCGCAAGGTGCTGGCCAGCTTGGTGGCGTCGGCATTTTTCAGGTACACCACATGAATGTTGCCACCGGCCCCATTGCTGGTGGCGGCATCGGGTTGGTCCAACTTGGCAATCAGCGAGCGCACCAGCACCAGTTGGGCAGCATTGGCGGCACGCACGATCAGAGCATTGGAGCGGGGCTCGGCCAGCAAGGTGGTTTTGAACGAGGTGTCCGCCTGACCTGCCGGCGCGGCAGTTGCACCGCTGCCCAACAAACGCAACACCAGCGGCGCCAGGTCTGCGGCAATGGCATGTTTGAGCGAGATCACCTCTACGTCTGTGGCGTTGGCCACATCCATGGCGGCAATGATGCGCCCCAGGCGACGCAAGTTGTCGGCGTAGTCGGTGATCACCAGCGAGTTGTTACCCGGGTTGGCGTTGATGGTGTTGTTGGGGCTGATCAAGGGGCGCAGCACCGGCACCAGGTTGTTGGCCACCTCGTGGTTGAGCTTGAAGATTTGCGTGGCAATCTGGTTACCGGCCGGCACACCCTGGCCGTCAGTGCCGTCCACCGTCACGGCACTGGTCTGCAACTTGGCTTCGGCTTCGGGCACCACCTTGTACAGCCCACCGGACTCCACCAGTGTGAAACCCTGCAAGCGCAATGCCGCCACAAACTGGGCCATCGCCACCGCACGGCTCACCGGTTTGTCGGTCACCAAGGTCACTGTGCCCTTGACGCGCGGGTCCACCACCACGTTCCTCCCGGTGATACTGGCAAAGGTCCGCGCCACCGCGTCAATCTCGGCCGCTTGAAAATTCAGCGTCACGGCGTCTCCGGCTTTCACCGCCGCATTTGTCTGCGCCAGAGCATTTACGGAAAAAAGACCTGTAGCCCAGGTCAGTAAAGCGCAAGTCACTATGGAAGAGAGAGCATTTTTGGGCACAAAACCGATCGGAAGTGTCATGAGCGTTCAACCTACTTTGATGAGGGACCTGGCGCCATCGCGCCGCCCGATGATGTTCAATAAATTCGACAGCGCTGCCAATGATTCAGGGGCGCTGCTGGCCTCGCCGACAAAACGCAGCTTGTTGCCCACCCACTGACCTTGCCCCGAGAGCTGCAAGGCACCGCCCAGCGTGGACAACTGCAGCATCGGCGCGGCACCGCCACTGAGCGTGAAACGATAACTGCCCATGGGACGCAAGGTGGACAGGCGTGACGACAGGTTTATCGCATCGAGCTGAGCCGAACCTGCCACTTGCAGGCGGCCGCCGGTCCAACTCAGCACCAGCGATTGCGTACTGATAGCCAATTGCCCCTGCGCCGCGATGGTGTTCCAGGGCGTGCCCAAGCCCGTGAGCAGCTGGGCTGGCCACTGCGAGTTGCTGTCCGACACCGCCACGCGCGCCCCACCCCACTGCGGCGATACCCGCCAGGTCCAGGCCGGGTTCACACAACAATCGGCGCTGAGCTGTAGCGCCAGGCCCGCCGGCCCGCCACTGAATACCGGGCGCACTTGCCATTGCAGTCGCCCCGGCAAGGTGGCTGAGTCCTGACTGGCGGCGCCTCCGGTGAGCGTCACACGGGCCGAGCCTGACCACAGGGTGCCGCGGGCTTCTTGCAGCACCAACTGGCCGCTGCTGGCCTGCTGCAACCAAGCCGCCAGCCAACGCGCTGGGGCAAACAACAAGCCACAAACCAAGGCGCCGAGCACCGCTCCCAACACCGCCCAGGCCCACGGGGCCTGGCTTGGCATGTGTGCCGGGCCGCGGTAGGGCGCACGCGCCGCACCAGCCGCCATGGGCTGACGACGGGACAAGGGCAAACGGATGGGAAACAGCTGTGCCATGGCAAATTCAGCGGTCTATTGCGCCGGCAAGGTCAGCACCACGGTGCCATCCCAAGCACCGTCACCGGTCTTGGTGCGTTTCAGGTGCGCTTCGGTCGGGACCAGATGGGCGTTTTGCCGGCTGGCTGACAGCCACTGCGCCAAGGCCTGGGCCGACACCCCTTGAAAAGTGACCGTCAGGCGGTCCATTTGGGTCGTCAGCGTTGCCGCAGAGCCCAATGGCTTAAGCGAATCCTCGATCATCCGTTGCGCTTCCGTGGCATTCAAGGTCGGCAACGCCTGTAGCACCTTGGCGCGCGCCTGCAAACCCAGCATGTGTTGCATCTGCGTGTCCAGTGCAGCGCGCTGCGCCGGTGCCGAGCGCCACACCGCCCAAGCCGGTGCCAGACCCAGCCACCATAACAGGGCCACCCCGACCACCAGCGCGGCCAGCGTCAGGCTGCGCCGCTCGCGCAATGTGGCGGCTTGCCAACGGGTTTGCAACCAGTGGGGCGCGTTCATGGTGCCACTCCTGGGCGAATCAGCCACACATCGCCCTGCACACTGGCCGACAAACCCAGTGCCTTCAAACCAGCCACCAGTTGTGCTTGTTGTGCAGCGGGCAAGACCTAGAGCCGAAAAAGATGCCAAGATACTCTCCAGATCCGTTCCCGCAGCGCTGCCACTGGCGCGCTGCAAGGCAGCCACCTCACGGGCCATTTGCAAAGGCGCGTCCACCACCACCGGCACCTTGGGAAAGGTGTCTGTCAGCACCGCGGCCACGGCTTGGCGCTGTGTCTTGAGCAGGCTTTGCTCTCGCAAGGCCCAGGCGTTGAGCCCCACCACCTGACCCATGAGCAGCAACACCAGCGCCCAGCGAGCCGGCCGCCACGATGGCGCCCGGGCAAAACTCTGCCAAGCCTGGGCCAGGCGGGTCCAGCGCGGGTCACGCTGCAACTGCGTGAATTCAAACTGCGCCAAATCCCACGGCGCGTTGGCGGCGCGCAACAAGCGCTGGCCACGTTGCTCCAGAATCACCGGGCGCCCAAACAGTTGTTCGGCCAGCGCTGCCACGGCGGGCTCCGCCACGATGGAGGACTCGGCAGGAAAAAGCCCCACTGAGGCGGCTGACAAGGCGCAAGCCAGTACACCGGCGCGCGCCTCATCGGCAGCCACAGACGGGCTGCCACCGACAGCACCGACCAGACCCAGCACATGCGCCCGATCGGCATCCCCACTCACCTCGATGGTTTGCGCCAGCGCTTGCGGTGAACTCTCGGGCACGATGCGGCTGACGTGGTAGCCGGCTTGGCTCAATACATCCAGGGCCGATTGCAGCCAGACCCGGTCACAGGCCGCCACCCAAGCCGGCGCACCCACCTGAGTTTGCGGTTGCAGCGCCAGGTGCACTTGCGCCGGGTCATCCAGCAACTGGTCTTCCAGAATGCCGTCCAAAATAGCTCGCAGGCGCTTGGAGCGCTCGCCCATCAACGTCCGGGGCAAACTGCCTTGCGGCAAGGTCACCCGGTGCCAGGACAGTGCCTGCACGGGCACCACGGCCACCACCTCGGTCTGGCGATCCGGGTCGGGCAACAGGGCCAGCGGCACACACGCATGGCTAGCCACCGTGCTGCCGTCCGGGCTCAACACGGCATCCAGCATGGCCGCCTTGTCGGCGACATGTTGGGGCAGGGTAATGATCAGCAAGGGCATAAAAATTTCTAGATCATTGTAGGGTTGGCATCGCGGTGTCCAGCACCTCGCGCTGGCGGCTCAGGGTTTTCACATCCAGCCCCTCGCGCTGCAGCACCGACACCTCCTGCACGGTATTGGCCCCCAGCCGCAGTTGACCCGTGACGCTGAAAAAACGCGAGGCCACGCTGTGCAGGTTGCCATCAAAGCGCACCTTGGGGTTGTCGACGAGTTGTTCGGCGTCCATCAGCGTCTCCATGTGGCGTTTGTCGCGGGCTTGCACCAAGGCCTGCGCCTGTGCCATGTCCAGCCCGGTGACACTGGCCAGCAGCACCTCGGGTTCGGCGGTATTGAGGTTCACCGGGGTGCGCACGGGCAACACGGCCACAAAGGGCGCCAGTGCGTGCAGGGTGGCCGGTGACAGCCCCAGCCACGGCAAATCAGCCACCGACTCGGGCTGCAGCGGCCGACCGGCCGTGCTCGGGTTGGCGGGCTTGTCCTTGTCCCCGACGGGGTAGGCCCGCAGCAGCGCTTGGGTCAGGGTTTGCAACTCCGACTCGGGCAGATTCAGGTGCTTGAACAGCCGCGCCCAAATTGCCAAAGTGGGCTCATGAATTTGGTTGTTTTCCAGTAGATTGTTCAGGTTCAGGCGGGCTTGCAGGTCCTGGATATGGCCCGACAAAAAGGCTTCCTGGTCAGCATCGGTCTCGTCTGCCACCAGCGCCTGGCCCCGCTCCGCGGCCAAAAAGGTCGACAGACGCGCAGGCGCCAGCGGCACAGCCCAGGGCTCGGCCAAGTGATCGGCACCGCCATTGCGGGCATCTTCGCGCAAAATCAATCGCGCCCAGTCCAGCGCACCGGTCAGCACCCAGACCGACTGCACCCGGGTGCGTTGGGCGGTTTCCACCTCGACGCCGCGCCATTGCTGCCACAGCATGGCTGAAGCCAGTGTGGCCACCAGCACCACCGTCAGCATGGCCGTCAAAATGGCAGCGCCGCGCTGACCCCCATGCCACCGGTGGGAGTAACAGTGCACAGCCCTGATCACTTGCCCCCCCCCAGCACCGGGCGCACCCAGTCGCGGGTCAGGACACCGCTGATGGCCTGACCCGCGGCCAGCGTCAGCACCAGCCGCACCCCATCTGGCGTCCCCACCGACAAAGGTGCACCGGTAATACCTGCGATACCGGGCGGATTGGCCGCAGGCGCAGCCGCATCAGCACTGCTCAGGGGGTTGGTCCAGGCATTGGCCCGAAAGTAAAAAATTTGCCACTGGTCAATGGCCACGGTACGCACCTCGCGCAAGCGGTCTTCGTCGCTGGGGGTTTGCGCCCACAAGGCGGCTTTTTGCCAGGCCAGGTCCAGCGCTGCCCGGTCCATCAAGGCGGGCGACTGCCAACGCAACCATTGTCCCTGGCCGCTGCCGGTGCTGCGCCGCGCCCAGGCCACCACGCGCAGCCCCTCGTCCGGTGCTGCTGCGCTGCGCCGCAGGATGCGCAGGGTGCGGCCATCCCAGTCCAACCCGGGCAGGTCAGGCTGGTTGGTCATGGCGTCCAAATCGGCACCCCATTGCGTCAGCGTGGCTTGCAGGGTCAAGAGCTCATCGGAGCGCTGCTGCAGACTTTGTTGCGAGCGGCTGATGCCGTCCAAACCGCGCCAACTCAAGACCGCCATCAAGGCCATCAGGCTGATGGCCACCAGCAGTTCAATCAGGGTGAAGCCCTTGGCCGGGTGGATTCGCATCAGTAACGCCCCACCACGGTGGTGAGCCGCCAGATCGGCACGTCACCATCCAACACTTTGGCATCGACACGCCTGAAGTTGGGGTTGGGCGTGGGCCGCACCACCAGCGACACACTCAGGTTGCGCCCGGCCTGCTCACAGGCCGCGGTGCTGTCGCCCACACCTGGCATTTGGCGGGCCAGACGCACTGTGACCAAGGCATTTTCGGCACATAACTGGGCCAACACCATGTCAGATTGGCGCTGGGCATAACGCGTCAACGACGCCGTGGCTTGCACACCCGCCATCAGCGCAATCGCCACAATCGCCAGCGCCACCAGCACCTCCACCAGCGTGAAGCCGCGCGACCGCTGCGCACCTCGCCTAAAGGACAGACAGGTGACCCGCATCAAGGGGCTACCGCCTGAACAGCAAAGGGTCGAACCCCGTCGGTGGCCAACAACAAACGTTGCTGCGATTCGCTGAGCGCATACAGTGTCACCGCCTGGGGTTCAATGATGGCGTCAGGGCCCAACAACAGCACCCCGTTGGCGCCCTGCGTGATTTGGGCCCGGGTGTCCGGATCCAGCCACTGGCGCGGTGGTTCTTGCGCTGTGCTTGCCAGGTCCGGCTCAAAACGAAAACCTTGCGCCGTGATGCGCCAGTGCACCGGCACGCCGCTGACTTGGGCCTGGGCACGTGCCGCTTCCAGCAGTGCGCCCAGGCGCAATGCTTCGCGCTCCAGCCGCGTGGAGGTGTCGTCACGCAGCGCAAAACCCACACCTGCTGACGCAAAGGCCACAATGGCCAGCACCACCAACAGCTCCAGCAAGGTGAAACCGACCGACCGGCGCCCAGCGGCAAGCCGATGGGAATGAAGGTGCATCACACCCGTTGCGGACACGGCATCAGGGCTGCCAGCTGCCAACGTCGGCGTTCTTGCCTTCGCCACCCGACTGGCCGTCCGCGCCATACGACATCACATCGACCTCGCCCTTGATGCCGGGGTTGAGGTAAACATAGGCCTGACCCCAGGGGTCTTTGGGCAACTGATCGAGGTAGGTTTTCCAGTTGCTGGGCACCGGAGACGTCGTGGGTTTGGTCAGCAAGGCTTGCAGACCTTGCTCAGCGGTGGGGTAACGTTGGTTGTCCAGCCGGTAAAGCTTCAGAGCTTGCATCAGGTTGGTCACATCAGTCTTGGCCGCCGTCACACGGGCGTCATCAGCCCGGTCCAGCACATTGGGAACAATCAGGGCCGCCAGCACACCGATGATCAGCAGCACCACCATCAGCTCGATCAGGGTGAAGCCGCGCTGCAGGCGGTAGTGCAAAGCACGGGGGAAAGCACGGGATGTCGATCGCATGGTTTTAGCCTGAACGTCAGTGAAGTCTTGGAAGTGTTGCGATGATAATCGCGCCCATGTCGCCCTTACACCCTTCATCTGGCCCAAACATCTGGTTGATACGCCTGCTTACATTTTTGTTGGCCGCACTCGCGGCTGGCAGCGGCTTGTTTTGGGTGCTGCACTGGCCGGCCATCCCGGGCGCCCCTGTGCGGCCGATGGCCGCAGCACCCGATGTACGCATTGACAGTGACAAGATCGCGCTGTTGCTGGGAGCCAGCGCCAACCCCGCCGCCGGCGATTCCCCGGCAGCACCTGTCTCCACCCAGTACAAGCTCTTGGGCGTCATTGCCCAAGGTGACGCCCGCAGCCAGGCAAGCCGTGGCAGTGCTCTGATTGCCACTGAAGGCGCACCCGCCAAACCTTACCGGGTGGGTGACGAGGTGGCTGATGGGCTGGTGCTGCAAGCGGTCAAGGCCCGCAGCGTTTCGCTGGGTCAAGCCGGGCAAACCCAGTCTGCCGTCACGCTGGAATTGCCGCTGTTGCCGGGCCTGTCTTCAACGCCTTAGTTCACCATGCCATCCAAAAACAACTACCAGTTTCAAGTCCAGGTACAACCTCGCTACCTGGCCGAGCAGTCGGTTCCGGCTCAAGATTTGTACTTCTTTGCCTACACCATCAGCATCCGCAACACGGGCAAGGTCGCAGCGCAGCTGATTTCGCGCACCTGGAACGTCAACGACGCCAACGGCCACCACGAAAAGGTCAAAGGCCTGGGCGTGGTGGGTCACCAACCGCTGCTGCAACCCGGTGAGTCGTTTGAATACACCAGCGGCACACGTCTGCGCACCCCCACCGGCACCATGCACGGGAGCTTTTTTTGTGTGGCAGAAGACGGCGAGAAGTTTGAAGTGGATGTCCCGATGTTTGTGCTCGACGCCCTGAGTGCCAGCGGCGGCGCCCGCACATTGCACTAGCTCCTGCCCCGTTTGAATACCCCCACCAACCAAGTGCAAGTGCAAACGCAGAGCGGGTGGGTGCTGCCTGCGACCGATTTGCCTGAGTTGCTCGAAGCCATCAACCCCGACGCCAGCCTGGTGCAGCGTCACCTTTGGTTGATTCACCTGCTAAATTGGTTGCGCGGCAAAAGCGACTCGGTTGCGGCCACCCACGCCCGCCTGGCCTTGATGCTGGACGCCTTGCAACAACGGCCCCAGACACGCGCCCAATGGCAGCGCTGGTGGCAGTCACTGCTTGACACCGTGGACGCCACGAATTGGGCGAACGTGTTCGTCTCAAAGTCCTGCCCGGTACGCCCGAGACCAGCGACGCGTCGACGCTTTTTGGTCTGGTGCTGCATGACGAGTTTGATGCCCAGTGGATCGCTGCACTTGACGATGTCATGCTGGCGCGTCTGGCCGACTTGCTCCAAGGCACCCTCCTCGGCACCATCGAACCCGCGCTGCCTACTGACCGCATGTCGCCGTGGCAGTCGACCCTCATGGAAGCCATCACCTTTTGCACCAGCCAGATTCGTGCGACCGGTTTTTCCCCCGAATTGCGGCTGCGCATGAGTGCCACAGCCCGTGAGGCGGGCCCGTTTCATGCGCTGGCTGCCAACCTGGAGACCCTGCACGAGGCGTGGCGAATCAGCCCGGCCGAGCACACCAAAGAGCGCCAAGTGGCACTGCAGCATTACCTGGCCCAGCTGGATGCCTGCCACTTTGCAGCGGCCTCGGTCTACAGCCACCTGGATGCACACGGTATTTCGGTCAACCTGGTGT
>JFJP01003583.1_pt1 | contig 12247 bp, 12 predicted proteins | sample 431651 | NCBI WGS metagenome assembly JFJP01 (sample SAMN02602958, study PRJNA72255) | Microbial mat metagenome, whole genome shotgun sequencing project. | biome: fresh water; feature: sink hole; material: water; isolation source: purple microbial (photo- and chemosynthetic) mats found in... | reverse complement strand
GTACCGGGGAAGCGGGTGAGGAACTGTTCGAGCCATTCGACCGATTCGGCGTCGAGGTGGTTGGTCGGTTCGTCCAGCAGCAGCATGTCGGGCTTCGACAGCAACAGCTTGCACAGGGCGACACGGCGCTTCTCGCCGCCGGAGAGCTTCTCGATACCGGCGTCCCACGGCGGCAGGCGCAGCGCGTCGGCGGCAAGTTCCATCAGTGTCTCGATGTTGTCGCCAGCGGCGGCGATGATATTTTCGTATTTCGCCTGTTCCTCGGCCAGCTTGTCGAAATCGGCGTCGGGTTCGGCGTAGGCGGCATAGATTGCATCGAGTTTCTGTCGGGCCTCCATCAGTTCGCCCAGGCCCGATTCAACTTCATCCCTGACCGTCTTGGTCGGGTCGAGCTGAGGTTCCTGCGGCAGGTAGCCGATGCGGATGCCGGCCAGATGCTGCACCTCGCCGTTGTATTCCTTGTCTTCGTTGGCCATGATGCGCAGCACGGTGGACTTGCCCGAGCCGTTGAGGCCGAGCAGGCCGATCTTGGCGCCGGGGAAGAAGGATAGCGAGATGTCCTTGATGATCTGGCGTTTCGGCGGAACGATTTTGCTCACTTTGAGCATTTGCATTACATATTGGGCCATGATTCAAAATCCTGTGAAGAGAAAAATCCGGTGCGAAGAACCCGGGCCGGACATGATCGGGCGGCATCGCTATGTCTCGCCGGGGCGGTTTGCCGCACACTTTAGCGGATACTGACGGTAGAAGTTGCACAGTTGTTCGAACACCGCTGGATACTCGCCGAGCAGCAGGTCGGGAATCTCGAAGAATACTTCACTGACGACGGCAAAGAACTCGGCGGGGCTTTCGGCGGCATAGGGGTCGATGGCGGTGTTTTCTCCAGCATCGATGCGCCTTCGGAAGTCCAGGAAAGCGGGTTCGAAGGCGGCTATCCACGCCCGTCGTGTCATGTTTTCGTGCAATGCGGGAATACCATCGACGGCACCGTTGCCCATATCGAGCTTATGGGCGAATTCGTGAATGACAATATTGACGTCGCCCGCTTCGGCTGGATTGTCGAACCAGGAAATGAGTACCGGCCCGCCTTCCCATGCTTCGCCGAGTACGCCGTCGTCGAACTCATGCACCACGCCGTCCTCGTCCATGAGTTTGCGCGGGATGATGAAGTCGCCGGGATACAGAACCACGCCTACCCAGCCGTCGTACCAGTCGAGGCCCAGATTCAGAACCGGCAGGCAGGCTTGCAGGGCAACCGAGAGCTGCTGGTCAGCATTCAATTCAAGTCCGCGCGCGCCGCTCCATTCCTTTTCGGCGATGAATTGGCGCGCGAGCTGGCGCAGGCGGAGCCGCTCGTCGTCGTTCAGTCGATCCATAAACGGCAGGGTGTATTCGGTCGCCTGCCATTGGGCATCGCTGATGTCGATCTTGCTGGCAGCGCGTTGGCGGCGCCATTCCCGAAATTTTTTGTAGCCTGGAATCATCAGTGGGTGCGAGCGAAGAATGAGATATGCGGCGGGAGCATAATTGTCCCCCCTCTTACCTTCCCGGAATTCCTTGACTTGGTCAATCCGCCATCCATGAACAAACCTCAGACTTTACGCTTGGGTATTCCCAAAGGCAGCCTGCAAGACACAACCCAGAAGCTTTTTGTGCGCGCCGGCTTTGATTTGCGCATCTCCGGTCGCTCTTATTATCCTGGCATCGATGATCCCGAGATCGAGTGCATCCTGATTCGCCCCCAGGAAATGGCGCGTTATGTCGGTCAGGGTATTCTGGATTGCGCCATCACCGGTCTGGACTGGATTCTGGAAACCGGCGCCGATGTTGTTGAATTGGCGGATTTGCGCGCTCCCTGGCCCAATTACGGGGTAGTGCGCTGGGTGATGGCAGCCAAGGAGGATTCACCGTTCAATTCCGTGGCGGACTTGCAGGGCAAGCGCATCGCGACCGAGACGGTCGGCATGACTAAGAAATTCCTGGAAAAGCATGGAGTAGCCGCCGAGGTGGAGTTCTCCTGGGGTGCCACGGAAGTGAAGCCGCCGATCCTGGCCGATGCCATCGTGGACGTATCCGAGACCGGTTCTTCCTTGCGCGCCAATAATCTCAAGGTGCTGCATGTCGTGCTTGAAAGTACGCCACGTTTCATCGCCAATCACGATTCTCTGGCCGATGCCTGGAAGCAGGGCAAAATCGACCGCCTGCTCATGTTGTTGAAGGGCGCCATTGCCGCGGCGACCCGCGTGCTGCTATCAATGAACGTGCCACGAGATAGCCTTGACGGCGTGCTGCACATATTGCCGGCCCTGGCCACGCCGACGCTTTCAACATTGACCGATACCAAATGGGTGGAACTCAGCACGGTGGTGGAGGAGAAGTTGGTGCGCGATCTCATTCCCCGGCTTTATCAGGCGGGCGCGCGCGGCATCATAGAACTGCCCATCAACAAGATCGTCGAATAGTTCGAACGGAAACGGGGGCCGCGGCCCCCGTTTTGCCCGATGTAAAAAAGAAAGAGTCAGTCGATCTTGGCTTTTTTACGCAGATCCATGATGTGATTGTCGACGATCTGCTGCTGTAGGCGCTGCGCCAGTTGCGGCTTGACCTCTTCCAGCGTCGGCGCCTTCAGTTCGCGGGTGTCGTCAAGCAGGATCACATGCCAGCCGAAGTCGCTCTTGATCGGGGTGGTGGTGTATTTGCCCTTTTCGAGCTTGACCATGGCATCGCCGAAAGGCTTGACATAGGAGGCCGGCGTGGACCAACCGAGGTCGCCACCGCGATCCTTGGAGCCCGGATCCTTCGATTCCTTGGCCATATCCTCGAACCGGTCGCCCTTGTCTAGTTTGGCGATGATGGCCTTGGCTTCGTCTTCCTTCTCGACCAATACATGGCGGGCCTTGTATTCCTTGTCGCCGAGCGCCAGACGGATGTTTTCGTACTCTTTCTTGATGATTTCCTCGCTCACCGGGTGAGTGCGGATAAATTCATTGAGATAGGCACTGACCAGCACGCCCTGATGAGCCAGTTCGACCTGACCCTGAATTTCGGGTTTCTTGTCGAGACCCTTCTTTTGGGCTTCCTGCGCCAGCACTTCGCGGCGAACCAGTTCTTCGCGCACGGCCATGCGCAGGTTTTCGGAATCGGCCTGACCCTGAGCCAGTTGGGCCGCCATCAAGGCGTCGGCGCGCACCTTGGAAATGGTCTTGCCGTTGACGGAGGCGTAGGACTTTGATGTGTCCTTGGCAGCGATGGCGCCGCCGGCAGCGAGAGTAAAGGCGAGAAGGGAGATTTGCAGCAGGCGTTTCATCACGGGAGTTCCTTGGTTGTCTGGGCGGTCAGGGGGCAGGCTATTGAAAAAATCAGGCAGTTTCATCGGGTGTTCTGGCGGTGATGCTGAGCGCATGGATTGCGCCCGCCATCAAGTCGCCGACGGCATCATACACCATGCGATGGCGTTCCATGGTCCGCTTGCCGGCAAAACATGCCGCAACGATATTCAGGCGGAAATGACCGCCGCCGCCCTTTGCCCCGGCATGACCGGCATGCAGATGGCTTTCGTCGATGATTTCGAGCTGGCTGTGGTCGAGCGCGGCCAACTGGGCACGCAAGGCTGCTGCCGTGCCAGCCGCACTCACTGTTGCTTTTCCTCGACGTAGCGGGCGAGCATCAGGCCCTGGATTACGATGAAAACGATCATCAGGCCCATGCCACCGAAGAGCTTGAAATTGACCCAGTCGGCTTCGCTGAAGTTGTAGGCGACGTAGAGGTTGGCGATGCCCATGATGACAAAGAAGCCGACCCATGAAAGATTGAGTTTCATCCACATTGGCTCGGGCAACGTGACTTGCTCCTCCAGCATTTTGCGGATCAGGTTCTTGCGCAGCACGGTCGCGGAAAACAGCAGCACCGTGGCGAACAGCCAGTAAAGCACGCTCGGCTTCCACTTGATGATGGTCGGGTTGTGCAGCAAGAGGGTAGCGCCGCCAAAAACGGTGATCAGCCCGAGGCTGACCCAGAGCATGGTGTCGACCTTGCGGTGTTTGAACCAGACCCAGCCAATCTGGACAAAGGTGGCGGCGATGGCTACGCCGGTGGCGACATAAATGCCGCCGAACTTGTAGGCGACAAAGAAGAGGATGACGGGAAACAGGTCGAAGAGGAATTTCATGGAGCGATATTCTACGTTTTCTCGAACATGAGCGAGGCTGAATTGATGCAATAGCGCAGGCCGGTGGGCGGCGGGCCGTCGGGAAAGACGTGACCGAGGTGGGCGCCGCACTGCGAGCAGATAACTTCGGTGCGTTGCATGCCGTGCGACAAGTCCCCTGCTTCAGCGATGGCAACACCCGCGACCGGTGCGCTAAAACTGGGCCAGCCGCAGCCCGAGTCAAATTTTGCGGCGGACGAGAACAGCGTGGCGCCGCAGCAGATACAGGCATAGGCGCCGCTGTCGTGGCAATCCCAATATCTTCCCGTAAAGGCGCGCTCCGTGCCCTTCTGACGGGTGACGCGGTACTGCTCTTCGTCGAGCTGTTGCCGCCATTCAGTATCACTTCGGATGATCATCGGCATGACGCCTCCTCTCGGGTGGATAGAATACCTCAGCCAGATGGGCATGGAACAGGGGAGTTCAAGCGTGCGGGTGATGGTGTTGGGAGCCGGTTTGATCGGTGTCACATCTGCCTGGTATCTGGCCGAGGCCGGCCACGAGGTGAGCGTAATCGATCGCCAGCCGGCGGCGGCGCGGGAAACCAGCTTTGCCAACGGTGGGCAGATTTCGACCAGCCATGCGGAGCCCTGGGCCAATCCCGCCGCGCCGCTGAAGATACTCAAGTGGGCTTGGGGGTTCCGTTTTCTGGGGCAATGCACTGCGGCGCGCAGCCGTGCCAACATCGTCAACATCCTGGCGCTGGCCCTGGAAAGTCGCGCGCGGCTCAAGCAGTTGCGGCGCGAACTGGACCTCCATTACGACGAACTGGAGCGCGGCATCCTGCATTTCTATACCGATTGTCACGTATTCGAGGCGGCCATTCCACAGGCGGCACTGATGCGCGAATTCGGCTGCGAGCGGGAGGTGAAGAACGCCGCCGAATGCCTGGTGATCGAACCGGCGTTGCGTGATTCCACTCTTCCCATCGTCGGCGGTACCTACACCGCTGGTGACGAGTCGGGCGATGCTCATGAATTCACGCAACGGCTGGCTGCGCGCGCCGCCGAGCGCGGTGTGGTCTTCCGTTATGGCGCTGCTGTTACGGGATTGGAGGCGGGGTGGCAGGCGGGCGGCAGTAGGATCGATGGCGTGCGTCTGGCCGATGGCCTCAGGCTGACTGCCGATGCTTACGTCGTTGCGCTTGGCAGTTATACGCCCCTGTGGTTGCGGCCACTGGGCGCGATGCTGCCGGTCTATCCGGCCAAGGGCTATTCGATCACCATGCCGCTTGGCAAAGACGCCATCGCCCCGAGCGTGAGCCTTACCGACGACGGCGCCAAGCTGGTGTTCTCGCGGCTGGGGCAACGCCTGCGCGTGGCCGGCACGGCTGAGTTCACCGGCTACGATACGTCCATCAACAGCGTGCGCTGCGAGGCCATCACTCGTCGCGTACTTGCGCTGTTTCCCGCGGCGGGCGGGCAGGGCGGTAGTGGCGCCATCGAGTATTGGGCGGGGCTGCGGCCGGCCACGCCAGGCAACGTGCCGATTGTCGGCCGCACGCACATCGGCAATCTTTTCGTCAATACCGGCCACGGTACGCTGGGGTGGACCATGGCTTGCGGCAGCGGGGCGCTGTTGGCTGACCTGCTGAGCGGTCGGGCGCCCGCCATTGACCCGAAACCCTATCGTCCGCCGGGGGGTTAGCGCCTCAGTGCAGGTGGCGCGGCGCGTCCTCGGCCATCTCTTCGGGTAACTCGGCGTGTACGGGTTCACCCTCGGGATTGGGGAATAGCGGGGCGCCGCAGTCATCGCAGTATTCCAGCGGGAAACGCTGGTCAAGTGCCAGCACATCGCGGATGCCGGTTTCGCGCAACACGGCTTCGATTTGTGCTGCCGTGTCGGCGGCCTCGTCTTCGCTATCGAGCATTGGCCAGACCACGCCATGAATCACGTCGTTGCTATCCGGGCGGGTGAAGCCGATGCGGAATTCTTCCAGATGTCGGTCGTAATACGGGGCGATGACGCCGCGCAGTTCGTGCGCCGCGATGTTAAGCGTGGTTTGCAGGAAAGCGACGGCGGCACGCACGGAATAGGGCCGCGAGGCGCGGTCGGCCTCAAGCGCCGCACCGTGGTAGGCCTGCGGTAGCAGCAGTTCCACCGCGCAGGCCGGCAATAATGGCCGCAGCGATTCGCCGCCCTGCGTGCGCCATTGCTTGAGCGCCTCGATCCGATTGCCGTCCTCTTCCTGCCAGCGGAACAGCGGTGCGCCCTTCGGCGCGGCCACGGCCGCCAGGATGTATCGTGTGTCGGAGAGAAATGGCACGGTTTCGGCCATCTGCTGCGCGTCGATTTTGTAGTCGCGGCCATGCTGCGCGGCCTTGCTGAGCTTTTCCGCCAGTTGTGCGGTTTCGCAATAGCTCTGCGGCAGTTGGTCGGGGCTGAAAAGAAAGTCGGCCATGCCGAGTTTGGTGTCAGCCGCCAGGACATGGGCCTGAAGCTGGACACGAATGTTGGCCATGTGCTCGGCGGAGATGGACCCCGACGGAATGGTGTAACGCGACCATGCCAGCACGGGCACGGCGAACAGCAGTATGTCGGCCGTTTCGGTGCGGCGCACTTCGCTGCAAGACTCGACCAGGTCGGCCAGTTCGTCATAGGCCCGGCCGCCAGCGCCGTAAAGGTGATCCAGCGCGCTGTTAAGGGCCGTCTCATCGTTTTCCGCCAGCAGGCGATCGACCAGTCCGCCGAGACGTGTTTCCCAGAAACGGTCTTCGATGCGGCTGCCAGACTGCGCAAGCGCGCCGGCCAGACGAATCAGTTGTTCGGTATCGGGGGTCTGCTTGGTGCGGCGGGAGAAGCGGGAACGTTTCATGGCGGGGTGCGTCGAGGCGGGGCGGTATTCTACCGCAGGGCGTTGGCGGCCGAAGCTGATAGACCGCCGCGCCTATTCAGCAACATTGCGACGAACCGATGTTCTCAAAATTGATGCCCAAAGAGGGCAAGTTTTTCGATCTTTTCAACGCCCATGCCGAACTCGTGGTCAAGGGCGGGCGCGAACTGGCCGCCCTGGTCGAGGATCTGGTCGATAACAAGGGGGGCGTCGCCGCCCACACCAAGGCCATCGACGAGATCGAGAGCCAGGCCGACAAAATCACCCACAACACACTGGCGCTGCTGCACACCACCTTCAATACGCCGCTTGATCGCGACGAGATTCACAATCTCATCATCCGCATGGATGACATCCTCGACCTGATCCAGGATGTCGCCCAGTCGATCAACCTGTACGACGTGCGCCGCCTGACCCAGGAAGCCTGTCATCTCGCCGATATCTGCGTCTCGTGCTGCGAGCGGGTGAAGACGGCGGTGATGCTGCTGGATAATATGGACAACGGTCCTGCCATCCTCAAGACCTGCGAGGAAATCGACCAACTGGAGTCCGATGCCGACCGGGCCTTTCGCGCCGGTGTGGCCAAGCTGTTCCGCGAGGAGCAGGATGCCCGTCAGTTGATCAAGTTCAAGGAACTCTACGAACTGCTCGAAATGGTCACGGACAGATGCGAGGACGTGGCCAACATCATCGAAGGCATCGTCCTCGAGAATTCGTAAGCGGCCATGGCCGGTCTCGAAATCAGTCTTGGGGTGATCGTTCTGCTGGTGCTGCTGGCACTGGCCTTCGATTTCATGAACGGCTTCCATGACGCCGCCAACTCCATCGCCACGGTGGTGTCGACGGGCGTGCTCAAGCCGCACCAGGCGGTGGCGTGGGCGGCCTTCTTCAACGTCCTGGCGATATTCATTTTTCAGCTCAAGGTAGCCGCCACCATTGGCAAGGGCACCATTGATCCCACCATCGTCGACCACTATGTCGTGTTCGGCGCGCTGATCGGCGCCATCGCCTGGAACTTCATCACCTGGTACTACGGCATTCCGTCGAGTTCCTCGCATGCGCTGATTGGCGGGTTGGTTGGCGCGGCGCTGGCCAAGGCCGGCCCCGCTTCGCTTATCTGGGGCGGTGTCGGCAAGGTCGTGCTGTTCATCTTCGTCGCGCCGGTTCTGGGCTTCATTCTCGGCAGTCTGCTGATGGTCGTCGTCGCCTGGCTATTCAACCGCGCCACGCCGCGCAAGGTCGATAAACTGTTTCGTCGCATGCAGTTGGTCTCGGCCTCGCTGTACAGCCTGGGCCACGGCGGCAACGACGCGCAAAAAACCATCGGCATCATCTGGATGCTGCTGATCGCCGCCGGCATCACGGGGCAAGGCGAATCGGTGCCGGTCTGGGTCATCATTTCCTGCTATCTCGCGATGGGCCTGGGCACACTGTTCGGCGGTTGGCGCATCGTCAAGACCATGGGCCAGAAAATCACCAAACTCAAGCCCGTCGGCGGCTTCTGCGCCGAAACCGGCGGGGCGATTACCCTGTTCATGTCGACGGCCCTGGGTATTCCGGTGTCGACCACGCACACCATCACCGGCGCCATTGTCGGTGTCGGCTCCACCCATGGGACGCGCAACGTGCGCTGGGGCGTGGCCGGTGGCATCGTCTGGGCCTGGGTTCTCACCATTCCCGCCACTGCCCTGATTTCCGCCATCGCCTGGTGGATCGGCACGAAACTGTTCTGAGCCAGGCTGGAAATTTCCGTCGTTTTCGCGACGCTTGTCGGCGATCAACCCGTTTTCTGCGCCGACTGCAATCGAAATTAGAAGGCGAAACCGCCTCAATCTGTCGCTTATCTCCGCTCCAACTTTGGCGCACGATGCCGTTGATGGAATTATCAGGAGGACGTCCCCATGCTTATCGAATCAGTCGAACTCGTCGCGCTGCCCAATGCACCAATCTGGCAGGAAAAGGTTTATCGTGCCCACCTTGATAGCGGCGAAGACGTCGTTCTCTTTCAGCATCATTGGGATGTCAAGCTGCCGCCGGAGTCGCTGATCGGCATGACGCTTGAAGAAGCGTGGCGCAAGCGCACGGAAAGAATGCTGGCGGCGGCCACGGGGCATCACTGAAGGTTGTTCCGTTGTCGATGGCGAAATCCTCGTCCGCAGTTTCACCTCATCCGCTTTTCTGCCCCTGCGGCAGCGGCGTCGGCTATGCGGCGTGTTGCGGTATTTTTCATGCGGGCGCCTGGCCGGCTGATGCCGAGCGCTTGATGCGCTCGCGCTACAGCGCTTACGCGCTGGGCTTTGAATCCTATATTTTCGATACCTGGCATGCGTCGGCACGGCCGCCGTTGCTTGAAATCGATGCACCACCCCGCCCGCAGTGGCTTGGCCTCGATGTCTTGCGCCATCAGCAGCGTGGGCCGGACGCGGCAGTCGTTGAATTCGTTGCCCGCTACAAACTGGGCGGCCGCGCCCAGCGGTTGCACGAAGTGAGTAGCTTTGTCCGCGAGTACGGCCGCTGGTACTACCTCGGCGCAAGTTAACTTGCGTTAGCGCGCTGGCGTGGTGTGCGCTTCAAGTCGGGCTTCGAGCGCCTCCCAGCGTTCCAGCAGGGCCAGCAGTTCGTCGTCGATCTCGCCGAGGCGACCGGAAATTTGTTGCGCTTCCTGCGTCGGGCTCTGATAAAGCGCAGGGTCTTCCAGCTTTGCCGTCAGCGTCTTCTGTTCGGCTTCTAGCGTGGCAATGAGGCCGGGCAGAGCGGCAAGTTCCCGTTCTTCTTTCCACGACAACTTTTCGCGCGGAGGATTTTCCTTCGGATTCTCCGCGGGGGTCGCTCCTTGCCGTCCCGCTAGCGCCGACTTTTTCTTTGGTGCCGCGCTTCCGGCCGTGTTGCGCGTGGCTTGGAAACTGGCCCAGTCGCTGTAGCCACCAGCGTATTCGCGCCAGGTGCCATCGCCCTCGGCGGCGAGCGTCTGGGTGACGATATTGTCGATGAACACGCGGTCGTGGCTGACCAGGAACACCGTGCCGGCATAGTCCTGGATCAGCGCCTCCAGCAGTTCGAGGGTTTCGATGTCGAGGTCGTTGGTCGGTTCGTCGAGCACCAGCACGTTGGCTGGCCGCGCGAAGAGGCGCGCCAGCAGCAGGCGGTTGCGTTCGCCGCCCGAGAGTGATTTGACCGGCGAGCGCGCCCGCTCCGGCGCGAAGAGGAAATCCTCCAGATAGCCGATGACGTGTTTCTTCGTGCCGGCGATTTCGACGTAATCGGAACCGGGTGAAATCACTTCGGCCAGCGTCGCCTCGGGATCGAGTTGGGCGCGGAACTGGTCGAAATAGGCCACTTCCAGCTTGGTGCCGAGCCTTACCGTACCGGCATCGGGTTCGATCTGGCCGAGAATCAGACGCAACAGCGTGGTCTTGCCGGCGCCGTTGGGGCCGATGACACCGATCTTGTCGCCGCGCAGGATGCGGCAGGAAAAATCCCGCACAACCGTCTTGTCGCCGAAATGCTTGCCGACGTTTTTCAACTCGGCCACCAGTTGCCCGCTTTTGCCGCCGGCGTCGAGTTCGAGTTTCACGGTGCCCAGCCGTTCGCGGCGGGCCTCGACGCCCTGGCGTATCCAGACTTCCTCTTCCTTCAGCAACTTGTCGAAGCGGGCGTTGGCGAAGGCCTCGTCGGCCAGTTGCGCTTCCTTGCGCTGCTGGTAGGTGGAAAAATTGCCCGGAAAACTTGCCAGGCGGCCGCGGTCGAGTTCGACGATGCGCGTCGCCAGCCGGTCGAGAAAGCGGCGGTCGTGGGTGATGAACAGCAGCGTGATGCCGGCGTCGAGCAGAAAGGTTTCCAGCCACTCGATGGCGGCGGTATCGAGGTGGTTGGTCGGTTCGTCGAGCAGCAGCACGTCGGGGGCGACGGCCAGCGCCTGAGCCAGCGCCAGCCGCTTTTTCTGGCCGCCGGACAGCGTGCCGACATGCGCTTCGGGATCGAGGGCAAAGCGCGCAATGACCTGCTCGGCGCGGGCCTCGCAGGACCAGGCGCCTACGGCTTCCAGTTCGTGTTGCAGGTGCTGCATCTGGCCGAGCAGGGCGTCGTGGTCGGCATCCGCCTCGCCGAGACGGTGGGCGACCTGATGGTAGGCGGCCAGCAGGCGCGAGGTTTCGCCCATGCCGGCCACCAGCGCCTCGAATACCGTCAGTTGCAGATCGAACACAGGCTCCTGCAGTACATAGCCCAGTCGCAACCCCGGTTGCGTCCATACTTCGCCATCGTCGAGGCGGCTGCATCCGGCCAGCGCCGCGAGCAGCGAAGACTTGCCGGTGCCGTTGCGGCCGATCAGCGCGACGCGTTCGCCCGGATCGAGCTGAAACTCGGCGTGGTCGAGCAGGGGAACATGGCCGAAGGCGATGCAGCCGTTGGCAAGCTTGAGATAAGGCATGGGTACATCCGTTCTGTAAATGTGCAGCCTGCGGGGCGAATCCGGATTTCGTCGTCGTCCCGCTCTATCTCCAGATCAATGTCCGTGCGCTCATTGGCCAGGTCTAGGCAACCGCCAGTGCCTGGCGCACGTCCTCGATCAGGTCGGCGAGGTCTTCGAGACCAACCGACAGGCGCACCAGTCCTTCGCCGATCAGGTGTTCTGCCCGTTGTTCCAGTGTGTAGAAAGAGTGCGTCATGCTGGCCGGATGCTGGGCGAGGCTTTCGGCATCGCCGAGGCTGACGGCGCGGGTGAAGAGTTGCAGGGCATTCATGAAACGGCGACCCGCCGCGATGCCGTCCTTGAGTTCGAAGGCAATCATGCCGCCCGGCTGGGACATCTGCCTTTGCGCCAATTTATATTGCGGAAAGCCCGGCAAGCCGGGGTAATGGACGATGGCGACTTTGGGCTGCGTGGCAAGGAATTCCGCCACGCCCCGCGCGGAGGCGCAATGGCGATCCATCCGCAGCGCCAGGGTCTTGAGTCCACGCAGCACCAGAAAGGCATCTTGCGATGACAGCACCGCGCCGGTCATGTCCTTGATGCCGTGGAAACGCACCTGGTCGAGTATTTCCCTGGGGCCGACGATGGCGCCGGCCAGCAGGTCGCCGTGACCGCCAAGATATTTGGTCGCCGAATGCAGCACGAAATCGGCGCCGAGTTCGAGGGGGCGTTGCAGGTAAGGCGTGCAATAGGTGTTATCGACCACGGTTTGCGCGCCGTGGCGGCGGGCGAT
>JFJP01039936.1_pt1 | contig 12248 bp, 12 predicted proteins | sample 431651 | NCBI WGS metagenome assembly JFJP01 (sample SAMN02602958, study PRJNA72255) | Microbial mat metagenome, whole genome shotgun sequencing project. | biome: fresh water; feature: sink hole; material: water; isolation source: purple microbial (photo- and chemosynthetic) mats found in... | reverse complement strand
GACATGGGCACCAAGTCCGCGCACTTTCTCGGTAATAAGAAGCCCTACATTCTGCTCGGGATAAGCAACACCCGTCGGGTGGTACTGGGTGGAGTGCAGGCACTTGTTACCAACCCCGGCCCGGTAGGCCATGACCACACCGTCCATGGTCGCGCCATAGTGATTGGTGGTGGCAAATCCCTTGATATGCAGACGGCCGAAACCGCCGGTGGCAATAACCACTGTCTTGGCCCTGACGATGGAAAATTCGCGGGTCTCCATATTCATCAGGATAGCACCGGCACACTTGCCCTCTTCATCAAGGAGCAGTTCAACCGCCGGGCTGAATTCAAGGGTGGTGATCATATCAGCGCGATTGCGCACTTCATCACGCACCACCCGCATGATCTCGGCCCCGGTCATATCGCCTGCGGACTGCATCCGCTTGCGGCTGGAACCGCCGAAGTGGCGGGAGTCCATGCGTCCATCCGGCATCTTGTTGAACATCATGCCCAGGCTTTCAAGCCAGGCAATGGACAGCGGCGCATCATTGGCCAGGGCCGCCACCAGATCTCGCTGGTTGGTGAAGTGGCCACCACCGATGGTATCGAGGTAGTGGTAATAGGGGGAATCGCATTCCTGGGTCGCACCCTGGATGCCGCCCTCGGCCATGACCGTGTTCGAGTCGCCGTGCCGCAACTTGGTGGCAATGATGACCTTGCAGCCGCCCTGCGCCGCCATGATCGCGGCCGAGGTGCCCGCGCCGCCGCCGCCGAGAACCAGCACGTCGGTGTCGAAATCAACCTTGCCGAGATTCACTTTGTCTGGACGGATCACCGAGCGGGATTCCAGGAGGCTTGCCACTCCTTCCTGGAAGGTGTCGCCCTTGTTCGGCCCGACCTTGACCGTCCGCTTGGCGTCGGCCTGGTAATCGGGGTGATACTTGCTCAGGACCTGCTCGCGCTCAGCCATGGTCAGGGCCGGATAATTCTCGCCGCGGCGGGCCATGGCGAGCCGTGCCGGACGGGTCGCCTCTACTCTCTTGATCAATTCCTTCATTTCCGGGGTATATGCCATTGTCGTTCTCCTTGATCCCAAACGATTATGATTTTTGATTAGAGATATTGTTTCTCATTGGGCTGCCAGGTACCGGGAGAGGCCAGGTCCGGCTCACGCTCCCGCTCGACATAGCATTTTTCAAGTTCTTCCTTGCTCATAGCAGACAAATCCTGCAGCATGGCATCGTATTTCCCGGATTCGATCTCAGCAACCCGGGCCTTCAGGTGGGCGGCCTGGGCTTGAATATAACGGCCGTAAACCCGACGGGCCAGCTGGGCAATGTGGTACTGGGGGATTTCGCCCATGCAGCGACTGGCACAGAGACCGCATTGGATGCAGTCAAAGGACAGTTCGGCCGCCTTTTTGATATTGCCCTGTTTCAAGGCCGAGATATAACCAAGGACATCGACATCCATCGGACATGCCTTGGTACAAAGATTACAGGCCACACAGCGGAAAAGCTCGGGGTAGAGGGCATGAATGGCCTCAGCCGCACCGCCAATTTCCTCGATCTTGTATTCGGCCCGGTTGGCCGGGAAGAAGGGGATCTGGGCCAGATACATATCGGCCTCGACCACCGTCTGGCAGGCGAGTCCAAAATGCAGCTTATAGTCGCCAGCCATGCGATAAACAGTCGGGCAGGCTCCGCAGATGCCGCCGCGACAACCGGCACCGCGCAGAAATTTGAAGCCGGCGAATTCCATGGCCTTCATAATGGTCAAGGTCTCCGGCACCTCATAGCGTTTGCCCATGATGTAGACCGGGATGGTCTTTGCGCCCTCAGGCAGGATAGCCCGATCGCCGGTCGCTACCCGTGGGGTCTTTTGAGGAGCTTTCTTTTCGACGTCACACATGTTTATTCTCCAGTTACACGCTCTATACGTTTATAACTGCCCGGTAGTTGCTTTCAGGCAGCGACCAGACAGTTCTTATTCTTCAGCAGATCGACTGATGCACCGTTATTCAAATCAAATCGGCACGATTCCGGAGCAACACCGAGAGCAATGGCCAACAGCTGGGTAAAATAATAGGTTGGCACCGCCGAATCTATCAAGCCGTTGGCCAGCAGCTTGCCCTGTTGCTTGCCGAGATTGAACTCGCAGAGAGGGCAGCTGGTGGCCAGAGCCTCTATGCCGGTTTCTGCGGCTGATTTCAAGATGGTTGCGGCGGTGCTCTGCGCCCCATCCTGACCGTTGAGAATCTGGTAGGAACCGCAGCATTTGTCGGCAGCGGCAAAGGGCATCACCGTGGCGCCGAGGCTTTCAAGCAGCCTGGTCATCAATTGAAAACTGCCGAATGGTTCAATTCCGACATCGGCGGGGCGTTGCAAGGTACAGCCGTAGTACGGCGAAACCCGCAGGCCCTCAAGAGGGACCTTGACCATCTCGCTGATCCGTTCCCAGCCGATTTCCTGTTCGAGGAAGGTGAGCAGGTGGACAACCTCGACTTCGCCGAGATAATCGATCTCCTCGTCCATGAAACGGTTAATGGTATCCCGTTTCACTGTATCGGTCTGCATGATCCGGTTAGCCCGTGCCAGCGTGTTGTAGCACATCGAGCAGAGGGTCACGAGTTTCTCTGCCCCCTGTTCCTTGGCTCGAACCAGATTCCGCACCGGGCCAACCTGGTGAATGAGGTCATCGGCGGTCAGTGAAAAAACAGCGCCGCAGCAGTTCCAGCGGTCGATCTCCTCGACCTCGACACCAAGGGCCGCGAGAGAGGCCACCGCCGCCATTTCCAGATTGGCGGCCTTGGTCTTCAGGGTACATCCGGGATAGTAACTGATCTTCATTGTTCTCCTTAACTCGTCAATTTTCTAAAGCCGGCAACCAGAGCAATCTGGGGCAGTTCCTCGATCCGCTCGGCCGGCAGCGCGGAAGGTTCAATGTAGTTTTTACTTTTACGCAGGACCTGCTGCCTGAGGGCCTCCATCACCTTGGCGATATCAATGCCCCTCGGGCACTTCACCGTACAGGCGTGGCAGGAGGCACACTTCCAGAAGGTGTTGCTCGCGCTCAACATATCCACAAGTCCAAATTGCGCCAGATGCATGATCTTGCGGGGCGAATGATCCATCTCCGCGGCCATCGGGCACATTCCGGTGCAGGTAGCGCATTGCATGCAAAGCTTCACATTCTCGCCACTGAGCTCTTTTAATTTCTCAAAAAATTTCAGTGCAATAGCCTGATCGGTAATCGTCAATGTCATGGTTATTCTCACAGATGATGTATATAATGGCTCATCCGGCCTAACTCTCAGAGAGCCATTTGAGACCGCTCAACATATATGGTGATGAAGGATAACAAGATTGCGCGACCAATCAGCTTACTGGTCAAACACACGTTTCTCCTCTGCACCGAAGGAAAAAAAGCGTCAGTCATACCGCCGCATACCGCGGTATGCTCCTGACGCTTATTCATTTTCTTTAACAAATAGTCCCTGAGATTACAAGGAGGAATTTTTCATCTGTTTCCAGGATAGGTCAACCATCCAGGATAGGTGAATTGCCAGCGGATCGCTGCCGATCTGAACAAGAATATTATTGAAATAGCAAATAGTTGGCAGTATCTATCGAAATCAAACAAATGGTTGGTCACGACGAAGAATGTGCATCCCAAAATGACGGGCGTGGCATACAATTCCCGACTAAAAAGCATCGGCATCCTGGCCGTAAGGATATCACGGAGCATGCCGCCGGAGATACCGGTTATCATGCCCATCAATACTGCAACTGGCCAGGAGAAACCCAGTAACAATGTTTTTTCGGTTGCTAATACCGAGAACAATGCCACCCCAAAACCGTCTGCATATTCCAACAATCTGAAAGTTCTACTGATTTTAGGAACAAGGAAAAATGCGGCGATGGAGGCCGCAGTCGCCACCCAGAGATAGGAGAGATCGGCGATCCAGTAGATCGGGTTGACATCAAGGAGGATATCCCGCAGAGTGCCACCGCCTATTGCAGTGACATTACCGAGGATGACAATAGTGAGGATATCCATATCCTTCCTGCCACCGGCCACCACTCCGGTGACAGCAAAGACGGCGATAGCCAGCATGCCGAGAGTGTAAGTCACGAGCGTTCACAACAGTGTTTCATGATCGGTGCAACCTACTTTTGAGAATTGGTTGAAGGGGGAAGCGGGGGGCAGTCCGCTGAGGCAGAGCACGTATCGTCCTGCTCGGAATGCGGCAGATAACGTTGACCTGCCGAAGATGTCTGCAGGGAAGTTCCGCCGGGTGAGGAAGGTTCCGCCGGGCAGTTCTGATCCAGATATACCCTGATGGGCTGCTCTCCCGTTAAGATACTGATGCCGCTGCTACCCTTCGCCACCAGGACTGGTATTTCCTCAATACCTAGTGATTTCAAAAAACTGCGGTTGGCAGCAGCAGAATAGGATGGGGCCACTTGAAGATCGGGAAAATCGAGACTGCGTATCTCATCTATTGGCTGAAAACGCACGGTACAGGTTTTCCTGTTTTTCAGAATTTCAATGATGTTTTCGCAATGGGGACATGTAGAGGAAAAAAAGAGATGCAATTGCGGTCCCCCCGATTGACCTGCCGACCACATTCCATAGGTACCGCGGTCAAGGGAAATGCCCTCTGCACTCTCGGCTGATTTGAGCTGCAGGCTGGAGAAGGCGAGGAGAACCACCGCAAAAACAGCAACCGACGAGGCTATCTGCTTGAAACCAAGAGTGATATTTAAGATCAAAATAAGGCTGAAGACAATCAGACAGTACGAACAGAAGGCTTCAGTAATGAAAATCTGAAAAGCAACCAGAACCCCCTCGGAAGCCATACCGGCAAGTGCCAAAACCTTGACCGTCTTGAGTGGCACACCAGGATTTTTTCTCTCCAGCAGCAGGCCCCAGAAAATCGCCTGGAAAAACAGAAAGCCCATGACGTTGAAGGCAAGGGGCGGGACACTTGTCAGGCTGTCGACAATCCTGCAACCCTCATTCAGACATATCCCACTGCCTCGCAGAAATATCAACAGCGCCTGAAAGGCTGTAAGCAGGCTGGCCAGCAGGGCAATAAAAAGACTTGCTTTCATTTCATCATTACACGAATTTTCATTTTCAGAGACAGCGCCATACCTTCCTTGGCGGCGGCAGACACCTGAATTACACAATCGGAAGTGCTATTTTAATGCATAATGGGGATCTGGCCACAGGAAAAAAGGCCAGCAGATGAAATGCCCCTGCAACCAACCCGTCAACGTTGTGGCTGTTCTTCTTTGCATCACCCTGCTTCTTGCTCATTTCCTCGGGGACAGCCCGGTGACAAAAGAGACCGGCCCAGCTTTCATGCAGAACAGACAGACGGCCATGCTTCTCTTCAGTTTCATAGCCCTTCTGGCGATTGGTTTGTCTTTTGGAAGGATTACCACAGTTTCTCTGGGGAGAGAAGCACTTGAAAATATCCAAGCGATTGAGTGAGCCAGTTCTTCGAGGAAAGGCGTCTTTCATACCTCTCTGTCCACCCTGTTGCCCCCACCATTTTTACAACGATAGAGGGCCTTATCGGCCCGATGGAGCAGCGCATCGAGGGTGTCGCCACGACGATATTCCGTAACACCGCCAGAAAGGGTGACCTGCCTGATGGCATCACCGGGATCAGCAGTCGGCTCGGCAGGGGGGATATTTTCCAGGAATCCACGGATGCGTTCGGCCATCTTGACCGCCTCGTCGCAGTCACCCATTGCCAGGATAACAAACTCATCCCCGCCCCATCTCGCAAGGGTGTCCGTAGGTCGAATCCCATTGCTGATAAGACCGGCAGCGGCAATGAGCACCTTGTCGCCAACCTGGTGACCGAACGTATCGTTCACCTGCTTGAATCCATCGAGATCCATGAGAATCAGGCTGAATCTCCGCTCCAACCGCGAATGCACGTAAACAGCCCTGGTGAACTCACGTTCCAACTGGCGTCTATTGGCGACGCCGGTCAGGTCGTCGGTGACGATGAGTCGTTCCAACTGCCGCTGATGACGATTGATGGTCAGCAATGTCAGACCGATGATGATGGACGAGGCAACCAGACCAATCAGAACCGTCCGCAGAAAATTCATGCGCGCCCCTGCCAGAGCCCTGGTCTCATTTTGTTCCACATAGAGCAGCCAATCCAAGGCCGGGATATAACGCACGTTGAGCAGGATTTGCTCATCGTTGTGCTGATAGGTAAAATTTGCCGGGCTCTCGTGAGTTTTCAGGATGTCGCCGGCAATATCCGCCAATCCGTCAATCTGCCGTATATTTTTGCTCTCGACAAAGGAAAGATCCTGATGTACCTGGATAAGGCCCTCCTTATCAGTCAAATAGACGGACCGTTCATATTTTTCCCGATACTTTCTGATCAGTTGAGCCGCATTGTCAACCTTCAAACCGACACCGGTTACACCAAGCAGACGCCCATCTTCAGCAACAACTCTGTTATTGATAAAAATCGTCAGGGTATTATTGGAGGCCTCATCCGTATCGACATCAAGTGCATAGTCCTTGCCGGACTCAACAAAGCTGTAATACCAGACGTCATGCGTATCAGATGGCGAGATTTTTTTATGGATGCCTTTGTAGTGGTAATAGGTACTGGACTGGGCAGAAACAAAAAAGGCGGTGAAAAATCCGTATCTGGCCCGAATCTGCTCAAGATAACCGACTACCTTGTCGGTGTCCTTTTCTCCTTCCAAGGCCCAGGCCTTGAGGAAGGTGTCGTTTGCCATGCTTGATGAAACAAGGATTGGCCGCTGCAGCTCAGAGGTCAAATCTGAGTAGATATTATCCATGGTCAGAGGTAGATCCTTATTCAGAATCTCTTTGTGGATCGAGGCCCGGGTGATCATGTAATTGATCAGGCTACCACCGATAAAGGAAAAAGCCAGGATACAGGTCAGGGCAAGCAGCAATCTGTTGCGCGAATGCATTCTTCTCATTATTTCTTCCAGTAAAGATCAACACGGGCAACCAGTGCGTTCAGAGCCGGCCAATTTACAGGAACACAGCACCTCCATACACGTGTAACATTCCGTATTTACTAATTTTATAGAATAACTATGATATCAATGCACTGGGCTGCGTTTGACGAACTCAGCCGGGATGAACTGTACGAGATCCTGCAGGTCCGGCAGGAGATCTTCAGCGTCGAGCAGAATTGCCCCTATCTGGATGCAGACGGTCTCGACCAGGGCGCTCTGCATCTTATTGCTCGACGTGGCAATTTGCCCTCTGGACAGCTCATCGCCTATCTGCGATTGCTCCCCCCGGGAAGCAGATTCCCCGAAGCATCAATCGGCCGTCTCCTCACCGTCAAGTCGGCACGCGGTTCGGGAATCGGCAGAGCAATCATGCTCGAGGCTCTGGCCCGAATCAGGACTCTCTATCCTCACACCCTCATACGAATATCGGCCCAGCAATACCTCAAGTCCTTTTATCGGAAACTGGGTTTTGCCGCTGCTTCCGAGGTCTATGAAGAGGATGGCATTCCCCATCTGGAGATGGTAATGGCGCTGGACTGATGCTCACAAATCTGCAAACATCTCGTCACAGCATGCGGCCTGGAGGGTGAGTACGGGGCAGCCTGCTGTTCGAATAACCCGTTCTGTGACACTCCCTACCGAGTCTGGAGAAGGCTCCTTCTGACCATAGGTAGGAATAACGATAAGGTCGGCCCGCGTTTCGAAGGCAGCAGTCACAATTTTTTCAGCCGGATCTCCCATTTCCACCAGGGTATTTATGAGAAATGTCCTGTCACCCTCTTCCACAACAGCTGATTCGAACAATTCCCGCAGGGCTCTGTCTTCTCTTCTTTTCAGAATTTCCCATGTCATACCTGGTATTGAGAGCAAATCGTCGACGATTTCCTGGTTGATCACATGCAGCAGCACAATGTTGGCACTCAGTGGTTCGGCAAGAGACACAGCCCAGCGTATGGCCTCAGCGGAACATGCTGAGTAGTCGGTCGGTACCAGAATCAATGAAATTTTCTTTGTCATACTTCCACCTCCCTCTCCAGCAATGCGCAGGCTTCGGCAAGTGAGCGGCGAGCAACATCCGCCGTTCCATCTCCAGTTTCAGTATAGCATACTTTCAGGCACGACCAAAAGGAGGAGGTTGAATTCTCCGGCCAGGATGGCGAAGAATCTCTGTATCTGAATTTGCCAACCTGTCGAAGGGTGGGAAATTCACGCCGATATTTGGCAAATCAAGGGAGAAAAGGGCAAGAAAAAGATCATATTCCAGTGGAAAAATTATCACCACTGGAAAACATGTATACTTTTTTCTCGCAGTTGGCAGGCCAGACAGCCGAGGTCCAGAAGAAGACCCCGACTGCCCAGGGAGAAGATATTATATTTTCTGCAGGAACGGCCTGATCGTTTCAAGTTTTTTCGGGCCGATTCCCTTTACCTCAACCAATTCATCAATCGTTTTGAAGGAACCTACATCTTTACGGTAGGCAACTATAGCCTCCGCTGTTTTGGGACCGATTCCAGGAATCTCGGTCAACATCTCGGCATCAGCCTTGTTTATATCAATCTGCTGAACCGCCGCACTCTTTGCTTCGGTCTCTACCACTGCGGCTTCAGCAGCCTTGGGACCCGCGGTCTTGGCATTGACCATAGCAGGGGAAAAGCCGAAACCGAGCATCAGAACGCCAATAATTGCAAACAATACACCTCGTGTGTTCATTCCATCCTCCTCAAAGTTTTTTTCAGTATAGGTTTCCACTCAGCCCTGGCCAGGAAGAGTTTCTGAAGAAGAAGGGTAAGGCATGGACTAACCTATTCTGCCAGATACTCCTGGTTTAAAGTCAGTTTGCCCGAACCCGCTCTTTTCAAAATTTCATTAACGTATGAAGAGGATCTTACAATTACGGCACAAGGAACTCTGTACTGTAAAAATTTTTGACAACAAAAAACCCGGTGGGAAAGACCATCCCACCGGGTGAAAAGTAAAGGTGATGGCGAAGGCGAAACCTTATCGCCCGCTCATCGTTAAAAAATAGACTTCATGGCCCGCATATGAGCACGAAGTTCCTCGCCAACGGCCTCAATGGTCGTATAGCGGATGGCTTCGTTGACCTGGATAAGATCCAGATTATCGACGCCGTTGTCTTTCTGCTCCAATCCCCTGCCTATGACATCGGCATCGATACTCTTCATAAAATCCTGCAGCAGCGGCACGGCGGCATGGGCAAAGAGGTAGTTGCCGTATTCCGCAGTGTCCGAGATCACCACGTTCATCTCGTAGAGTTTCTTCCTGGCTACGGTATTGGCGATGAGTGGCACCTCATGCAGCGACTCGTAATAGGCGGATTCTTCCTTGATGCCTGCCGACACCATGATGTCAAAAGCAAGTTCGACGCCAGCCTTGACCATGGCAATCATCAGAATACCGTTGTCAAAATATTCCTGCTCCGAGATCTCGGCAGTTGTCGAAACAGATTTTTCGAAGGCTGTCTCGCGCGACTCTTTTCGCCACTTCAGCAGGTTGGCGTCATCATTGGCCCAATCCACCATCATCGTCCGGGAAAACTCACCTGACATGATATCGTCCATGTGCTTCTCGAACAGCGGTCGCAGGATGTCCTTGAGTTCCTCCGCCAGGGTGAATGCCTGGAGCTTGGCCGGATTTGTCAGGCGGTCCATCATATTGGTGATGCCGCCATGTTTCAGGGCCTCGGTGACCACCTCCCAGCCGTACTGGACCAACTTGGAGGCATATCCGGATTCTACGCCTTTCTCGATCATTTTGTCGTAGCAGAGCAGTGAGCCGGCCTGCAGCATGCCACAGAGAATGGTCTGCTCGCCCATCAGATCGGATTTGACCTCGGCGATAAAGGAGGACTGCAGCACTCCGGCCTTATCTCCACCGGTACCGCAGCAGTAGGCTTTGGCCAGTTCCCAGCCTTCGCCGTTCGGGTCATTTTCGCCGTGCACGGCAATCAGGGTCGGCACACCGAATCCCCGTTTATATTCTTCACGAACCTCAGTTCCCGGCGATTTCGGGGCCACCATGATGACGGTCAGGTCTTTTCTAACCTGCATACCCTCCTCGACGATATTGAAACCGTGCGAATAGGATAAACACGCTCCTTTCTTCATCAAAGGCATGATCGCAGAGACCACTTTGGTGTGTTGCTTGTCGGGGGTCAGGTTGATCACCAGATCGGCTCCAGGGATGAGCTCGGAGTAGGTACCCACTTTGAAATCGTTCTCCGTGGCATTTTTCCAGGACTGGCGTTTTTCAGCGATGGCGCTGTCGCGCAGGGCATAGGCGATGTCGAGGCCGCTGTCGCGCAGATTGAGCCCCTGGTTAAGCCCCTGGGCACCACAGCCGACAATGACGATTTTCTTGCCTTTCAGGGCCTCGACACCGTTGAATTCCGATGCATCCATGAAACGGCACTGGGACAGTTCACCAATCTGCCGGCGCAACGACAGTGAATTGAAATAATTGGAACCCATTTTTATCTCCTTGTTATTGAGTTGTTTTCTTCTACAGCGTTCGACACGGTCACCTTGATATATTGAGAATCACTTATTGCGTCAAGTGATTTGTTCGTGATACTGTATTGCAATTATTGCAACATACATTCCCCGGCAAATATCTGAAACCGCAGCATTCATGAATATACAAGAACTGAAGATATTCAAACACCTGGCCCGCACTCTGCATTTCGGCAGAACCAGTCTGGCCTGCAACATCACCCCTTCTGGTCTGACACGCACGGTACAGCGCCTTGAAGCAGAAATCGGCAAACCGCTCTTTATCCGCGACAGGCGCTCAGTTCGCCTGACCCCCGCCGGACTGGTCTTCAGGGACTACGTCGAAGAAGCCCTGCAGCACTGGCAGGCACTGCAGAGCAGCCTGACAGATAACCAGGCCCTTGTCGGGGAGTTGTCGCTCTACTGCTCGGTCACCGCCATACTGGCCATTCTCCCGGCGATATTCTCGCGATTCCGCAGATCCCACCCCGGTGTCCTCATCCATCTGCAGACCGGTGATGCCGCCATGGCAATCGGAAAACTGCAGAGCGGCGAAGTTGATATCTCCATCGCCGCCTTGCCCGATCACCCCGGTGAACACCTGGAATTCATCGAAATCATCAAGACGCCGCTGATCTTTATCGCACCCCGGCAATTTCCTGAAACCGTCAGATATTGCCAGTCCGCCATCGATTGGCGCAAGACCCCGGTGATCCTCGCGGAACAGGGACTCAGTCGGCAACGGGCGGACCGCTGGTTTGCGGCAAAAGGGGTACAGCCTAACATCTACTCCCAGGTCGCCGGCAACGAAGCCATTATCGCCATGGTGAGCATGGGTTGCGGGGTCGGTATTGTTCCCCGTCTCGTTTTGGAAAAAAGCCCCCTCCAGGACCAGGTGAAGATCCTCGAGGTGTCACCCGGACTTGCACCTTTTTCCGTTGGCGCCTGCATCCTTGCCAGAAACATGCGCAACCCCGTGGTGCACGCCTTCTGGCAGGTCATCGCCCAAGAAACCAGCCCAGATGAAGCCGCAGCACCAATATTCACAGCAAAGGATAACTGATATGCCGACAATTATGGTGACCAATGACGATGGAATCAACAGCCCGGGCATCAAGGCCCTGCAGCAGGCCATGAATTCCCTTGGACAACTGGTAATCGTGGCGCCCGAAAGAGATAATTCGGCCGTCTCCCACTCCCTTACCATGAGCCGCCCTCTCAGGACCCGGGAAATCGAGTCAAATATATTCACCCTTGATGGCACCCCTACGGACTGTGTTGTCGTCGGCATCGGCAAACTCATCGGCAACAAGCCCGATCTGCTGGTCTCCGGTATCAATGCCGGACCAAACCTCGGTGACGATATCTCCTACTCGGGTACGGTCTCGGCCGCCATCGAGGGAACAATGTACGGCATCCCTTCGATGGCCATCTCGCTTGCCGGTGAGGCGCCGTTTGACTTCGCCCTGGCCGTGCGGGTCGCAACCTGCCTGGCGCGCAGGATCCTGGCTGATGGCCTGCCGGCCAACACCCTGCTCAACGTCAATATCCCCGAGGGGGATACGTTCCAGGGATTCGCCGTTACCCGACAGGGTCGGAGACTCTGGGAAAACAGCATCCAGGAAACCTTTGACCCCTGGGGCCGCAAACATTACTGGATCGGTGGCGGCACACCGCTCAGGGATTCATCTGAGGATACCGACGTCTCGGCCATTCATAA
>JFJP01007036.1_pt1 | contig 12248 bp, 10 predicted proteins | sample 431651 | NCBI WGS metagenome assembly JFJP01 (sample SAMN02602958, study PRJNA72255) | Microbial mat metagenome, whole genome shotgun sequencing project. | biome: fresh water; feature: sink hole; material: water; isolation source: purple microbial (photo- and chemosynthetic) mats found in... | reverse complement strand
ATTGCTGCCGCGACACTCCTGAGAAAAGTCAAATTTGGCATTATTGGCCTCTAGCCCAATAACAGCATGCACTGAAAGCTATGAAATAAGGAGCTTTTTGGGCGGTGCCGGTTCAGTAGCCTGTGAGGTGTTCGACCCGGAAAATTTGATCTTCCTCATTACGCCCGGTGCTGGCGAAATACTTCACCGTCATGAATCGGCCATGGGTGTCCTGCGTCAGCATCAGCGGTACCCCGTAGCGTCGATGCTCTGCCAGAATTTTGTCCAGCGTGTCGTCACCGTTCAAGATGTGATGGCCTTTGGTTTCCACCAGCATCAGGCCGGCACCTGCTGTGCGACCCTGCACCTGAATCGCAAAATCAGGAAAAAAGCGCTCGCCACCGGGCATCACAATGCCAATCGACCAAGGTTTGCGCGGCTCGTTGCGAAACCAGTAGTCCACCGTGCCAGAGGTGTCAGCGTCCAGCAGCTCGGCAAAACTCAGCTCCGTGCCATTCAGGTCCTGCGGCATCACGCCATAGATGTTCAGCCGTGACTTCTTCACACCGCCGGGCAGTTCCACAAACTCTGGTAAGGGCGCGGCATCAAACATCTCCTTGAATTTGGCAGCGCAGCCGCGAGCGGCCAGCCGGATCAGATGTGGATAAGCCGCCATGATGCGGTTCAGGGCAGATGCCAGCCCAGCATCGTCAAACGGCACGCCCCGGTGGCTGAACTCGGCTTTCAACCGGGCCAGCAGTGCGTCGTGCAGGTCACGCGGGTCCAGGTAGTCCGCATCAAACAGCACATTTTGGGCACGCCGTGCCAGTTCGGCATCTGACAGCCGGGCCTGCATGGCCTCGATGGCTTCGCTGCCTTCAAACAAATCCATGGTTTGCCGGCTGACTTTGACCGACTGGCGAAACCCAGCGTTGAACGCCCTGTCGTCAATCGCAATGCTGGCGGCAATGCAGGTGAGCAGGTCGGCCGTGGTCAGGGGCAGGCGCTCGCTTTGATGAACCCGCTCTACATCACTTTTGATTTGATAGCGTGAGTTGCCCGAAAGCAAAGGGCTAGCGGGTGATAAACCTGGAGCAACAGTGGGTGAGGGCGTTTGTGGTGCTGTCAGCACCAGATGGGTCAGAATACCGGTGGTCTGCCAAGGCGATGGCAGCACGGCCGTCATCAAAGGCTGCGTATCACTGGCACCAGGTACATTGGCGCTTGCCAACACGGGCAACCCATGGGGTAGCAAGGGCGGCGGCACATAGGGCACCGACAACAATTGCGACTGCCCGTTGTGCGTCACCTGAATCTCGTTGTGTCCGGCTACCTTGACCACCATGGTGAACGGGCACACCTGCGACAATTCGCTGCGAATTGCGTTGATCTTTTCGCCCGCGTGAACCAGCCCGCTCTGATTGCTGGAGTCAGCCAGAAACACATAGCCGTAGCGCAACCATTCGGGCAGCTTTTTGGCCAGCGTCGGACCCTGCAGGCGGCCATGCACGCGCAGAATGCGCCCGACCACCTGAATGCCAAAGTCGGTGTCTTTGGCGCCACGCATCGACACCAGTGTGAAAGCCCGCGGCGCGTCAAAACCCAGCGCCACCGCCACCTTGAAAATCAACACCTCGCGGCGCTCGTCAATCGCCACCGCCAGCAGATCGTCATTCGGGTCATCGGCGGTGTACCAGGCAATTTTTGACTCCGGCACGCCTAAAGCGGCCAGCCGGGTGCGGGCTTCGTCCACGGCGGTATTGCTGTTGCCCACCTGCACCAGCATCAGCGGCACCAAATCCATGCCCGCTGTCTGCAGGCCCTGCGCAATGCGGCAGTGCATGGCCCAGCCGTCGGCCAGCGCGGTGGCAGCAAAGTCCACCAGTTCTTTTTGGTCGTCGGCCGCCAGGTAGGCAATCGACTTGATGCCGTCCTTGATCAGCCCGGCATCGACCGCCTCGATGCGGCTGACCTTGACGCGGTGCAGGTGCCCGATGCCAGCGGCCTTGTTGAACTTTTCCACGTCCTGATCGTCTGGCGTCGCGGTGATCATCAGCGTGAAGTCGGGCCGCAGTGTGTTGCGGTAAAAGCGTACTGTCTCGGCGGCTTTGGTAAAACTGTGGTGCGCTTCATCCACCACTGCACCAATGCGAAAGCCGTCGGCGCGCAGCTCGGTGATCAAGCCATCGAGCGCCAGCACAAATTCTCCACCGTTGCGCACCCGCCGTGTGGCGGCGTTCGACGCCGCAACCGAGGCCCAGGTGGTGACAAACACATCACCACTTTTGCTGCCGCGGGTTTTGCGGTCGGTTTGCAGGTCGCGCACGCGCAGGCCGGAAAAAGTCGATTTGATGGCCCCTTTGGCCTGCTCCACCAGCCCGGCAAAAGGCGTGAACCAGAACCACACAATGCCGGCATTGCTGTCACGGTCGGGGGCTGCAAAAGCCTCGGCAATCATGCCGGCCATCAGCGTCTTGCCAGAGCCGGTCGGGGCCTCCAACAACAGGCAGCCGTTGAAAGCGGTAGCTGCAGCATGACTGGCATTGTCTTGTGCCTGGCGCAACTGGCTTTCGGCATAGCGAAAAATTTCCAGCGCGTTTTTGACCGCTTCGCGCTGGTAGCCTTTGGGTGCGGGGGCACTCATCAGCTACACCAAGTGAAAAGGATTTTCAATGCAAAGCCGCCCGTCAATCATCATGCCGTGCTGCATGTCTTCGCTCAACAATATCGGGCATTGCGCTCCAAGTGCGGAAGCCAAAATTAGACTGTCGTAATATGAATAGCCATAACGTCGCGTCAACTGCACAGCATGTTGGCTGGTTGATCCTGTCAGGTCACGAACTTCCAGTAACTCGGACAACTCTCGCAGGGTTTCTTCTACGCGTTCAAACATCAGGGGATATTTCCTGCGTGCCGTATTGCAATATTCGTTGAGAACTTGTGCGCTGATGACGGCATTGCCGGATTCAATCAATGCGCGGGCAATTCGATATTTTTCTGATTTATCAATTGAGTAGGCGTAGATGATGATATTGGTATCGAGAAACACCGTCTTAACGCTCATTGGCTTCTTCCCGATTAAATTTGAAACCTGTCAGATCAAGGTAGGGGGGGCCAAGTCGCCCTTTGGGTGACGATTTCACCATCTCGCGCAGCAGCGCTCGCGCCTCCTCGATGCTGATTGGCTGGGCTTGGCTGGCCTGTTGTTTGGCTTTCAGAAAATCGCCAAAGTCCAGCAGTTCCGACTGGTATTGCGGTATCAGTTGGTTCATTGTTTCGTCCATGCGCTGTTTCATTGGTAGGTTCATATTGCACCTCGGGTTGATCTCTTCGTCGTTTTGCTAAGTTTCATGCTGTCGTGAACACGAGGCAGTGGGCTTACGCCAGTGGCTCAATATAAATCACGAACCCAAAAAAGCCGGAAATTTCTGGCATCAGGCACCTCCGGGCGATAGTTTCACTGATCCGTTGGCGCGAGCGCCAAAACGGTTGACCAAAAACGCCGGAATCGCCTCAAACGCGACACGCGGGTCGGTCAGGCGCTGCGCCAGCAGGGCAGGTTGCCAGCAATAGACCACGGCTTGCCCGGCAGTTTCAAGGACAGCTTGCAGGGCTTCGAGGGCTAAGTCGCTGATTTTTGGCAGGTAGATGAGCGCGCCGTGTGGCCCTTGTGCGACTTGCATCGGGTGTTGGCTGACAACTTTGACGCCGTCATTTCCATACTGAACGCCGTCGTTCTCGTGCTGAATACCGTCATTCCCGCGCAGGCGGGAATCCAGACGATACGGCAGCATCGCCAGCCCATGAATCAATTGCAGTGCCGTCCAGATTTGCGCGTGCTCGATGCCGCGAAACACTGTGGCGGCCGGGATGCGACGACAGCGCAGATAGGCAAAGCCACCGCCGAGGCCCTCGACCGGCTGGCCTTTTTTGTTGTCGTAACCGGTGATGACGCGGCGCACCCGCTCGGCGCAGACATCGCGGCACAGGTTTTTATCGGGTGTGTCAGAAGTGGCTTCGGTGCTGGAGACCAGGATAAAGCGGCGAGCGCTAGCGTTTGTCGCACCGTCTTCCTTGTTCAGGTTCAGCACCGCTTGGGCCGTGGTGCCCGACCCGGCAAAAAAATCCAGACAGATGTCGCCGGGCTTAGTGGCGATCCGGAGTATGCGCTCTACGAGTCGAACTGGTTTTGGGGTTTCAAAGGCGGTTTGTGTGCCAAACACGTCTTGAATTTCTTTGCGGGCCTCGTCGGTGTGTCCAACTTCCTCATGCGGCCACCAAGTCCATGGAACAATGCCATCAATATCCTTTAGATATTGAATTTTGGACGGTATGGCATCCCCTTTTTTTCCAAAATATATCTTGTTTTCCTTCAGTAATTTTTGGTACTGAGGTTCTATTACTTTCCAGCATGAACCCTCTGGAGGTCGATGTCTTTTTCCTGAAGGTGTTTCAATTTCGTACATTTGATTGGGGCGGTACCCTTGTGCAGAAAGTGCTACTGCTCGCCAGGGGCCGTTTGGATCTCTGTTAGGATTTTTGTAAACACTGAGTTGCTTTTCGCCCAAAGGAAGTTTGTTTCTTTGTACTTTGAAAATATCGGGGTTGATTGCATAAACCAACAAATATTCATGAGCGTCCCCAATAGCGCCACGGTTTTCTCTTGAATACCGCTTTTGCCAAATGCACGTCGCAATTTTGCTGGCTTCGCCAAACACCTGCTCCATCAACAAGCCCAGATGAAACACTTCGTTGTCATCAATCGAGACAAACATCACGCCGTCTTCGGTCAGCAACTCTTTGGCCAGTTCCAGTCGCCGGAACATGAATTCGAGCCATTTGGAATGGCGATAGTTGTCGTCCTTGTCAACAAAGTGGTCGTTGTAAATGAAGTCGCGGTTGCCGGTGTTGTAGGGTGGATCAATATAGATGCACTTGATGCGTCCGGCGTATGTCATGCGCAGGTAGCGCAGGGCATCAAAGTTGTCGCCCTCGATGATCAGGTTGTGCTGCGGGCCAGCGCCACACGACAGCGTGGCATCCTGGTCAAGCGCCACAAAGTCGTTGTTGACCGACAGGTCGTGGTCAATCTCGTCGCGCTCCCAGACCAGCCCGAAATGGGGCCGCCGGTCACGTTCGCGCAGCAGGCGCATGAGCTGTTCGCGCGAATAGTCGTCGTAGTGGTCAGCCATGGGGGTCTGCGCTCGGGGTGGTGGGGTTTGGCCAGTTTATCCCAGTGCGCAAGGTGGCTTGAAGGTGGCGGAGATTAACCTAAAAAATGGCCTCCAGCCCTGTAGCAGAAAGCGCTAGCCACTACTAAATTTAGAGTGATCTGGTTGATGCCTGTGCCTTGACCAGAGTGGCCTCCAAGGTTTGAGCCGTGGCTACCAGCGCGTCAGTCAGGGCGTCGCGCAGCGGATGCGGCGCGGCCACGTCTGGCAACAGCAGGCTGACCCGAAACGCAATCGGCACGCTCAGTGCTCGCACCACCAGATCAGGCCCGGCCAGCGCCAGCGCGGTCAATGGGTTGACGATGGCCACGCCCAGGCCCTGGCGCACCATGGCGCACACCGCCACGGCGCTCGCAGTTTCCAGCCAGGTTTGACGTTTGACCTCGGCGCGGGCAAACATCTGGTCAATGGCGGCGCGGTAGGGGTCACCGTCGGCCAGGCTGACAAAACGCTCGCCTTCAAAGTCTTGCGCTTGCAGCACGGCCTTGCGGCACAGGGCGTGGTCGCGTGGCAACACCGCTACTTCGTTCACCTGTAGCAGCGGCCGCAGCGTGACACCCACCGGTGCTTCGCTGGTTTCGCTTAAACCGGCATCAAACCGCTGCTCGCTCATCGCCTGCTCCAGCCACGGGGATTCTTGTGGAAACACGCTGACCGTCGCCTGTGGCAAAACGTGGGCCAGTTGCACCAGCGCCGGCGGCACCAGCGCATGTGCCAGCGCCGGCAGGCAGGCCAGCCGCAAGCGCCCGCTGGTCTGCTGGCGCAACTCCAGCGCACGTTTGGCGATCTGGTCCAGGCCGATAAAAGAACGCTCGACTTCTTGCATCAAGGCCAGCGCGCGTTGTGTGGGGCGCAGTCGCCCGCGCACCCGGTCAAACAAGTCAAAGCCCAGCAGCTGCTCCAAGCGCGCCAGCTCCCGGCTCAGCGTGGGTTGGCTGGACGCGGTGGCGTCGGCTGCGCGGCCCAGGTTGCCGTGCAGCATGATGGCGCGAAACATGGCCAGCTGGCGGTGGGTGAGGGCAGGGGCGACGGCTGTTGGCAGGGTAGAAATCATCTGTCAACTATATCAACGGTGAATCGTTGACGAACAAAAAAGCTATTGATTGAATCGATTGACCTTGGCATGATTCCGTTATGAACCCATTTACTCCTCAGACCCTGGCCGCACTGGCCCAAACCCACGGCACCCCCTTGTGGGTGTATGACGCTGCCACCATTGAGCGCCAGATCAAGGCCCTGCGCCAGTTTGACGTGATTCGTTTTGCCCAGAAGGCCAATTCCAACACCCACATCCTGCGGCTGATGCGGTGCCTGGGGGTACTGGTGGACGCGGTGTCGCAAGGTGAAATAGAGCGTGCGCTGGCAGCAGGCTACTCGCCGGGCCTGCACAACGGCCACGCCGAGATCGTTTTTACCGCCGATTTGCTGGACCGGACCACACTGGCGCGTGTGGTCGAGTTGAACCTGCCGGTCAACTGCGGCTCGCATCAACCCCGGTTTTGGCCACGGCCACAGCAACAAGACCAACACCGGTGGTGAACACAGCAAACACGGCATCTGGCACACCGACCTGCCCGAAGCGCTGGCACGCGTGCGATCCAATGGCCTGAAGCTGATTGGCCTGCACATGCACATTGGCTCAGGCGTCGATTACCACCATCTGCAGGAGGTGTGCGGTGCCATGGTTGCGTTGGTAGAGGTGCTCAAGGCGCAGGGCATGGATTTGCAGGCAATATCAGCCGGCGGTGGCTTGTCGATTCCGTATCGCGCCGGTGACCCGTCGATCGACACCCAGCATTATTTTGAACTTTGGGACGCCGCCCGCCAGCAGATTGCCGCCTTGCTGGGTCATGCCGTCACCCTGGAAATTGAGCCAGGCCGCTATCTGGTGGCAGAAAGCGGCGTGCTGGTGACCGAGGTGCGTGCCACCAAACAGATGGGCAGCAACCCGTTTGTGATGGTTGATGCCGGATTTAGCGATTTGATGCGCCCCAGCATGTATGGCAGCTTTCATGGCATGGAGCTGATTCACCCCGACGGCTCGCCGGTTATCGGCGCGGTGCAGCCCAGCGTGGTTGGCGGCCCGTTGTGCGAGTCGGGCGATGTGTTCACGCAAGGCGAGGGCGGGGTAGTGCAGCAGCGCGACTTGCCACCGGCACAGGTGGGTGACTTGTTGGTGCTGATTGATACCGGTGCCTATGGTGCGTCGATGTCATCCAACTACAACACCCGGCCACTGATTGCCGAGGTGCTGGTCGAGGCTGGCGCGCCCCGGCTGATCCGCCGCAGGCAGACGGTGGCGGAGTTGCTGGCGCTGGAAGTGGTGGAAACACCCTGTTCATGACTGGTTGAACGACAGCAGAACGGCGGTCGGTCCCGAAACGGCTGCGCTACTTGATGCAGCGCGACGGGACGGTGCTGAACATCCCAAGTCATCCGGCTGATCTGGCCGAGGGATGCGGCCAGATCGTGGACAATTCTGCTGCCATGACGACACCCAGCCCCGACCCCCTTGATCTTCCCCCGCTGCCCGTTACGCCGCCCGGCCTCTACCGCCACTACAAAGGCGGCTGGTACACGGTCATTGACACCGTGCGTTGCAGCGAAACCCGGCAGCCCATGACGCTGTACCGGGCGCTGTATGGCGACTTCGGCCTGTGGGTGCGGCCAGCCGCGATGTTTGCCGAATCGGGCGATTTTCAGCACAAGGCGCAGCCGCGTTTTGTCCGCCACGACCCGGCCGTGGTGCCGCTGGCAGACCTGGCCACGGCACAGGCGCTGATTGCCCACCTGCGCGGACTGGCGCGAAGTCAGGGGCTGGAACTCGACCGAGCCTTGCGCCCGCCGCCGCCCGAGCCCACCACCTGCTGCGGGCGCGGTTGCAATGGCTGTGTCTGGCAAGGCTACTACGCAGCGCTGCAGCAATGGCGCGAAGAAGCCTGCGCGGTGTGCTGCCGTCAAAGCTGAGCGGCCAGCACCCACTGTTGCCTCACACAATCGGCCAGGGCTGGCGAAAGTGGGCAGCCAGAATCAGGGCCAGCAGTTGCGTTTTGTCGCTCATTTCTGCCAGTGCGACCATGCGGGTCTCCGGCCAGAATGCCGCTTGCACCAGCGCAGTCGCCCGCGCACCCGGACAAACAAGTCAAAGCCCTGCAGTTCTCCAACCGCGCCAACTCCCGGCTTAGCGTGGGTTGACTGGATGCCGTGGCGTCGGCTACGCGGCCCAGATTGCCGTGCAGCATGGGGGTACAGGTATCGGCCACCTACTGGAGCACATCGGAGTGGACTCAGAACCGACTCACAACTCACTGGCGCGGGGGCCACCGCTGTGGGATGGCTGTGATGCGCAGATCGGTCATTGCCGCGGGGTGATGCCGCGCACGGTACACGCTGGCCACCGCAAAGCACTTTACTGAACACAACGCTTGGTGATGAATTTGGCGCGCAGGACGTGCCAATTGAGGGTTTCACGCGGATTGAGGGCGATTCCAGGGGTCGATACTTGGCCTGATGGGTTTAAAGTTTCTATCCATCATTAAAGTGAACAAATTGGCCTCCCGCCCTTGTTTTGATTGCGCAGCGAGCTATTGAATATATAGCGGATTGGCCCCGGCAGTCAGGCGTCGTCTGGTTTGCCAAAGCTGCAACCTGGACGATATTGGCAAGCTCACCAAAAACCGCGCAACGTGGTACAAATCATGGGTGGCAGGGGCCGGTCTGATTGCATTGTTCGTATCTTCGGCTCAAACACAGATGGAGTAAACCAGCTATGTCCGCAGGTTCTGCAAACTACGCACTTTGGGCGACCTTCCTGGGAGCGTTTTGCGCGGCATCCCTGCTGATTGGTGCAATGCTGGGTGCGTTTTGGAAACCCGGGCGCGGTGTTACGGCGGTGTTAACCGCTTTTGGCTCCGGCGCACTGCTCGCTGCGCTCAGCGTCGAGCTTATCGCGCCAACCGTTTTGGGGTTGGGCGCGGCGTCGGCCTCGCGCGGTGCAAGCGCCTCCCTCACCATGATTTGGCTGATTGCCGGTTGTATCGCCGGAGGGCTGATCTTTGCAGTTTGCAACCACTTGCTCAACACGGAAGGCGGATATCTGCGCAAGGTGAGTACCACGATCACCTACCTCCGCCAGCGTCGCAAGCTCAAGTTGGCGCGCATGCTGTCTCGACTCCATGAAATCGTGTTTTTCCGCGCCATTCCGCCTGACCACATGCATCGACTCTTTGCCATGGTCCGCCCGGCTCACTTTGTCGTGGGCGAGTGTCTTTTCAGCGAAGGTGATCCTGGTGATCGTGTCATTTTCATAGACTGCGGAAGCGTTGAGTTGACCGCTCAGGGCCGCGCACCCAAGAGGCTTGGAGAAGGCGATATTCTTGGAGCGAGCTGCCTGCTTACTGGTGCGCAACTGTTCACGACAGCCATTGCGCTGACCCCGGTGGATGCCTTTGAACTTCTGAAGGAAGATCTCGACAAGTTGCGCCCCTTGGTCCCCGAACTGGATCAAATCACCGCGCGCTTTGCCAATATGCCGCGTGATGAGTTGAATCGGGTGGATATGGCCGATGTTCCCGAGAGTCAATCCTGGATAAAACAGGCAATGCGGGGATTGCACAGTCATGGCTCACCTGTTCACCATGAAATTCAGCAAAGTGCACAGGAACATGGCGGCGCGCCACTGGCGATCTGGTTAGGCAGCGTGCTGGATGGCATCCCGGAGAGCTTTGTGGTGGGCTCGGGCGTGACGGCTATGGTTCTCAGCAAGACGCAGGGGCAAACACCACCAGAACTCATGTCCTTGATTCCCTTCACCTTGATTGCCGGCCTTTTTCTCTCCAATTTGCCGGAGGCGTTTTCCAGCAGCATCGGCATGCGCGAGCAGGGATGGAAAGTGAGCCGGATTTTGCTGCTCTGGCTGTCTCTGGTTTTGACCAGCGCACTGAGTTCTTACCTGGGTTATGTCATCGGTGCCAATGTCAGTCACGGAACAATCATTTTCGTCGAGGGACTGGCTGCCGGTGCCATGCTGACCATGATTGCACAAACCATGATCCCCGAGGCGGTTCATTTGGGAGGAGGCAACATTGTTGGTCTGAGTACCCTGGCCGGGTTTGTCGCCTCGCTCGCGTTCAAGCTGTTGGAGACGTAGCAGCCGCATGGTTCAAAAGGCACTGGCTCTGTCTTTAGTAGCGGCAAGGCCGAAAGCAATTGTGTCAATCCATCGAAGGCCTCGACACTGGCTCGCTGAACCCAGTCGGCAAGCTTTTCCACGTCGCTGGGACCAAGGGCCAAGGTATCTTCAAGCGCCACCTTGGCATCGATAGAGGGGTTACAACCGCCAGAAGCTGCGGCTGGCGCAGGGCGGACCGTGCCGCTTGGATCCATGCCAGGCTAGCCCTGTGCCAAGACCCGATCTGCCTGGCTATGCAGTTTGTTCAAGGCACTCATATAGGCCTTGGCGGACGCCACCACAATGTCCGGGTCGGCCCCCACACCATTCACAATGCGACCGCTGTTTTGCAAGCGCACGGTGACCTCGCCCTGGCTTTCGGTTGATCCGCTGATCGCATTCACGGAATAGAGCACCATCTCGGCACCGCTTTTCACATTGACTTCGATGGCTTTGAGCGACGCATCCACCGGGCCATTGCCGTTGGCGGTGGCGCTCACTTCCTTGCCGCCAATGGTCATCACCACAGTTGCGACGGGCATTTCACCGGTTTCACTGTGCTGGGCAAGCGAGACGAACGCATATTGCTCTTTGCCCGAAGCAACCGATTCCTCGCTCACCAGGGCCAAGATGTCTTCGTCGAAAATTTCGCTCTTGCGGTCGGCCAGTTCCTTGAATTTTGCAAACGCCGTGATGGTGTCGGCCTCGCTGTCCATCTGAACGCCAAGTTCCTGCAAGCGTTGCTTGAACGCATTGCGCCCACTCAGTTTGCCCAACACAATTTTGTTGGCGGACCAGCCGACATCCTCGGCACGCATGATCTCGTAGGTATTGCGCGCCTTCAAAATGCCGTCCTGATGAATGCCAGAGGCGTGCGCAAAGGCATTGGCCCCGACCACGGCTTTGTTGGGCTGAACCACAAATCCGGTGGTTTGGCTCACCATTCGACTGGCCGCGAGAATGTGAGTGGCATCCACTGACAAGTCAAGGTCAAAATAATCTCGACGCGTGCGAACCGCCATCACCACCTCTTCAAGGCTGCAATTGCCGGCACGCTCACCGAGTCCGTTGATGGTGCACTCCACCTGACGAGCGCCGCCAATCTTGACACCGGCCAGCGAATTGGCCACCGCCATGCCGAGATCATTGTGGCAATGCACCGACCAGATGGCCTTGTCAGAATTGGGAACTCGGCTGCGAAGATTTTTGATGAATTGGCCGTACAGCTCAGGCACCGCATAACCCACGGTGTCCGGCACATTGATGGTGGTCGCGCCTTCGTTGATGACGGCCTCGATCACCCGGCACAAAAAATCGTCCTCGCTTCGGTAGGCATCCTCGGCACTGAACTCAATGTCTGACATCAGGTTGCGGGCAAAACGAACGGATTGTTTGGCCTGCTCCAGCACCTGCTCAGGCGTCATGCGCAGTTTTTTCTCCATGTGCAACGCCGACGTGGCAATAAAGGTGTGAATGCGTGCCCGCTGAGCACCTTTCAAGGCCTCTGCGGCCAGCGAGATATCGCGATCATTGGCACGCGACAAAGAGCATACGGTGGAGTCCTTGATCGCATTGGCAATGGCCTTGATCGCCTCAAAGTCCCCGTTGGAGCTGGCCGCAAAACCAGCTTCAATCACATCCACCTTCAGTCGTTCCAGTTGACGGGCGATTCGAAGTTTTTCGTCGCGCGTCATGGAGGCGCCCGGAGACTGCTCGCCATCGCGCAAAGTGGTGTCAAAAATCACTAACTTCTCGGCCATTTGGTTACTCCTGTTTTAAATTAAAAAAGCCCGCTGCAGTGGCAAACGGGCTTTTGGGTTGATGCAATCAAGCGCTAACAACGCCACCCGTTGGGCGGTAGTTTTAGG
>JFJP01020547.1_pt1 | contig 12249 bp, 7 predicted proteins | sample 431651 | NCBI WGS metagenome assembly JFJP01 (sample SAMN02602958, study PRJNA72255) | Microbial mat metagenome, whole genome shotgun sequencing project. | biome: fresh water; feature: sink hole; material: water; isolation source: purple microbial (photo- and chemosynthetic) mats found in... | reverse complement strand
GGTCGGCGCAGGCGCTTTCGAGGGCGCCGATGCACAGTTCGCGGTTCTTCGGGTCGCGCGGCAGGAAGACGTTGCCGGCGGCGTAGTCGCCGGCCATCGGCAGGTCGAGGCCGCTGACCGCGCGGAAGAAGGCGTCGGGGATCTGCAGCAGGATGCCGGCGCCATCGCCGTCGAGCGGATCGGCGCCGGTGGCGCCGCGATGGTTGAGGTTCTTGAGGATGAGCACGCCGCGCGCGACCGTCTCGTGCGACTTCTTCCCCTTGATGTTGGCGATGAAGCCGACGCCGCAGGCGTCATGCTCGTTGGCCGGATCATAAAGACCCTGGGCGGCGGGGAGTCCGTAGGCGTTCAGCTGGTCGGTCATGGTCGATCTCAGGTCAGTTCGTCAGCGCGGGCGCGCAGACTGTGTACGGGCAACAAGGATTTCCAGTCAGCAGGCCCGACCATCGGCCGGGCTGTATCGGGATCGCCGCCGCTCAGGGCGGAACGCTCCCACAGGCAGGCGAGGGGGTTCAGGCCGGTTGATAGCAGCAGGCCGACGCGGCCTTCATGGACGGGGATGTTCATCAGCGGTAGGCCGGGCCGGCCGATAGCCAGGATGCCAGGAAAACCGAAGGCCAGACACATGTCGTGGACTTCGCGCAGCCGCGGCAGCGCGCTCATCGGCAGTTCGCGCACGCTGGCGGTGATCGCGCCGGCACCGCTGCGCGCGGCCTTGGCCACGCTGGTGAGGTGGGCGCGGATGAACAGTTCGTTGGGCGACAGCGTGGTCGCGTCGTAGCGCACCATTTCCAGGATGTGGGCAGGCTTGCCGGCTTCGATGGCGAGCAGTCCGCCGAACACCGGCTGGGTCGGCACGCCCCGGCGCATCAGCAGGGAGGCCAGGGTCAGCGAGCACATCGTGCCCAGGCCGACGTGGCCGGCGGGCACCGCGCGGCCGAGGATGTCCTCGCCCGGCCCGGCGAGCAGGACGCGGCTGCCGACAGCCAATCCAGCGCGGAATACCGCCTCGATATCATCGACCAGTGACGGCAGCAGGGTCAACGGCAGGACATAGGCGTTGATCGAGACCAGACCTGCATCCGCTTCCGGATCGAAGGTCAACTGGCACATCGTCTCCTCCATGCGGTAGAGGATCGAGCCGAGTCGACGGCTGGCGGTCAGTTCACGGGCTATTTCGCTGCCGATCGCGGTCAGACGGTAGCCGCGCCGGCCTTCGCGGTCGACCAGGCCGGCCTCGCAGAGTTCTGCGCAATGCAGGCGCAGGGTGCGTTCGGATTGGTTGAGGCCCTGCGCGGTCAGCGCATCCATCAGTTCGCTTGAGGTCAGCAGTTCACGCCACGGTTGATCGCGCAGCGCCGCCAGGATCGGCTGAAAGCGTTCGGCATGCTCGTGGACCAACGCGCGCAGGTGTCCGGACGAGGCGGACTGTTGCGGCAAGATTTCCGTTGCTGAGGTGACCATGCGATGGGGTTATCGGCAGCGGATGCCGTTGATTCCAGCCTTGTAAAATCGCTCTCGGGTTAAGCAAGGCTTCAATTGGAATTTTATAATCTCTGTTTTGATATATGGCTATGTAGAATTATGCAAAAACCAGTCGCCTCTCCAAGTGAATGCATGCGCGGCGTGCATGCATCTCAGTAGCGGCAACGATGCCGATTACTAAGGGGTTGCGTTTTGCCGCTACGCGGGGTTCGTCTGCCTGGCAACCAACGCCACGGGCGTGCGTTCATCTGACATGCCCTATCGCATCCTGCCGTCCTTGGCCCTGCTATCAGCGATCGGGGCGGCAGAACTGCCCATCGTCCTGGTGACCATCGGCCCCGACGGCGCGGTGGTCGAACGCGCCGGTCAGATGCCAAAGGGTGACGAGATCGTCACCGGCTTGCCGGTCGGCATCGATCCCGCCCGCCTGACCCTGACCATCGAAGGGCTCGACACGCCGCCGGCGATCCACCTGGAGATGCCGTCGTCAGCGCCGCTACCGCCGGCTGATCCGGCCTGGCTCAAGCGCCTGGGCGAAGCGCAATTGGCCTTCGACGCGGCCCAGCCGGCCCTCGATCTGGCGGCCCTGCGCACACGTCTGGCGCGTTCGGTGTTGGCCCTGCTGCCTGATCCATCAGGCAAGGCCGCCGTCGAGGCGACTGGCGAGCGTCCGCAGACCGCCACCCAGCCGGTGCCGGGCGCCGCCATCCAGGCCGCCCTGGTCCGCTTCGTCAGTGCCAATCTGGCCAGCGCCGCCAACGAGCAGGCCGCCGCCTTGCGCGCCCGCAGCGAGGCACGCGGCCGTCTGATCGCCCTCGACGAGGAGCGTGAACGCCAGCGTCCGCTGCAGCGTTTTGCCGCCAGCCTGCCGCTGCCCGGGGCTGGCGGCCGCCAGGTGCGCCTGCGCTACAGCGTCGAACGCGCCGCCTGGGCGCCGATCTACCGCATCGAGGTGGCTGGCGGCACCGCCACGCTGGTGCACGAGGCGCTCATCGATGTGCCACGCGACCAGGGCTGGACCCAGGGTCGTCTGGCCCTGATCACGCGACAGCCCGGCGACGACCTGCTGCTGCGCGACCTGCAGGTGCCGGTGCTCGAACTGGGCGACGAGGTCGTCACCGAGCGCTCGCTCGGCAAGCGTCGCGCCATCGGCCGGGGCGGAGGCAGCAAGGGCAGCGAAAGCTCGGTCGACAGCGGCCTGCGCAGCGCCACCCGCCACTCGGCCCCGGATGGCTCGTGGCCGTGCGGCGTCTGGACCACGCATGCCACCGCGCTCAACACCCTGACCTTCCTCGGCGCCGGCTACGACCACAAGACCCCAAACCGCTACCGCGCGACGGTGGCGCGGGCGTTGCAGTGGTTGGCCGAGCGCGATGTCGCCAACGACCTGCCGGGCCAGGCGCTCACCGTCATGGCGCTGGCCGAGGCTTTCGCCATGACCAACGATCCGGTGCTCAAACCCCACGCCGAGCGCGCCCTCGCCGCCCTCGCCGATCGTGTGATCGGCCGACATGAACTCGACGTTGCGATCTATCGTCGCGGGGCGATGGCCGGGCCTGAACTGCTCGCCTGGACGATGATGGCGGCGAAGAGCGCGCATGCCGCCGGCCTGGGCCAGGATCAGTTCGAGCGCATCGTCGCGGTCATTGACGCGCTGCTGCCCGATCTCGACGGGCATGCCGATCGCGATGAGGCGCGCGTGACCCGTCTGCTCGTCGATGCCTTCAGCGGACGCATGCGCAGCGGCTACGATCATCAGCCGCCGGTCAGCGAGTGGCTGGAACGCGCTCCGCTCTGGCTGCAGGAAGGCAGACCGGAATTGGTGTATTTCGCCACTCTCGGCCTGTTCCAGTACGGCGGAGATGCGTGGAAGATGTGGAACACCACCATCCGCGACCGCCTCGTGCTGCTGACCGCGGTCGGCGAGCGCAGCGGCTGGCTGGCGGCCTCGCCCTATCCGCCGGGCGAGAACGCGGCCATGGCCCTGCTCACCCTGCCGCTCGAGGTCTATTACCGCTACGCCCAGGTCGGGAAGGGGGGCGAGGACAAGGGGCTGTTCGGCAACCGCGGTCCGACCATGTCGGTGCCGGAGCTGCCGCCGCTGCCCGGCCTGGCCGCGGCCTCGCAGCACTGGCCGCTGCGCATCGACGCCGGTCCGGCCCGCCTGGTCGATGGCCAGCGCGTCCGCGTCGTGCTCAGTCGCACCACCCTGCCCGGGCGCATCGGCTTGCGCGCCGCTCCGGCCGATGGTGCCGGGGCCTGGCGTATGCTCGACAGCCGCAACCCGCTGGCGGTGCCGCTGCTCGGCGGCGAGGCCGAGGTGGTGGTCGAGGGCGAACGCCTCGGCTCCTCGACGCTGCCGTTTACCGAGCCTGGCAAACCGTTGCTGCTAGCCCTCGGGCGCGATGACCGCGTGCAGGTCGCGCGCAACGAGGAGCGCAAGGACGACGAGGCCTGGGGCAAGCGCACCCGCACCTACACGGTCTCCTACCGCATCGATGCGCCGGCCGGGCTGTACGCCTCGATCCGCATCGATGAGGCGATGCCGGCGCCGCAGCACGGCAGCATCCAGCTGGTATCGCTCGATCCCGCCATCCCCGGCGACGAACTCGACCGGCGTCTGGTCGAGGACCCGGTATGGCATCTCGACGTCGATCTGCGCAAACCTCCGGCGCAGGCCGCGATCACCTGGCAGCTGCGCCATCCAGCCAACGTCAGGCCGCAGATCGTCACCCAGACCACGGATGCACCCGAGAATGAGGAGCCTGCGGTGGAACCCGAGAACGGAATCAAGCCATGAGAACGTCCCTCCTCGGTTTGTTCGTCGCCTGCCTGTGCGCTGGCGAAAGCGTGGTCGTTCTGCCGGCGCCCAACCGTCTCGAACTCTACCTCGATGGCGCGCGGCTGGCGCACAGCGTCCCCGTCCCGGCCGGGCGCAGCCGCGTGCCGTTGCCGCCGGGGATCGGCGACATCGTGACAGTCGATGGGGCCGACGCCTGGGTGGTCGAGAACCGCATCGATAGCAGCGAGCCGCCGGCGATGCCGTTGCTGCTCATCGAACTGGCGACGATCAAGGCCAAGCTCGACCGCGAGGAATCCATCCTCGCCGGCCAGGAGGAGGCGGCCGAGCGGGTCGCCGCCGAGGTCGGCCTGCGTCTCGGCCAGCGCGGCGTGGTGCCGGGCGACGAGACCACGGAGTGGCAGGCGGCGCTCGACGGCATGCTCAGCCTGCGTGGCGGCATCGCCACCAGCCGGCTGGCCCAGGCGGCGGCGTGGCGCGACCTGCGCGAACGAGCGGCTGCCGAGGCTGCCCCCGGCATCTCCTACGCGGCGGCGCTCGGGCTCGATGGCGGGCAGCCGGCCAACGATCTGGGTGATCCGGCAGCCAACGCCCGCCGCGCCTGGAGCATCGCGGTCGAGCGCAGCGCGCTGAGCCGCACCCTGGTGGTCGAACGCGCCGCCGCCGGAGCCGTCATCGTGGTCACCGGGCGCGATGACATGCGCTGGGAACCACGTGCCCGGCTGGTCGTGGTCAAAGGCTCGGCAACCCTGGTGCGCCAGGCGGCGGTGCAGGTGCCGGCAGGTCTCGTCCTGCCGACCGCTCCTGCCCGGCTGGTCGGGGGTGGCAGGGCGCAGCCGCTGGCTGGCGCGGCGCTGGTGCCGCGGGCGGTCACCGCCGGTGATGCCCCGGTCGCCGAACGGCGCAGTGTGACCACCACCACCCGGGCAGCCGGCTGGGCCGGTGAGGGTGCTACCGCCGCCGCCCGCGAGCAGAGTTGGGAACTGGCCGCGCTGACCCTCGCCGCGCCTGGGCAGAACGCCGTCGAGGTCATGGCCGAACTGCAGAAGGGGGGCGTCGCCCTGGCGGCCGATGAGTGGGTTCTGGCGCCCGACCTGGCGCCGGTGCTGGTGCGCCGCCTGAGTGTCCGGCTGGACGCCCAGCCGCTCGCCGCCGGCACGTTGGAACTGGTCGTCGACGGCACAGTCCTCGGTCGGCGCAATCTGCCTGCGACGCCGTCGGGCGCGCTGATCCACCTTGCCGCCGGCGAGGACCAGCGGGTGTTCCTGGCCGAGACCAAGCGCTGGGACGAGGACCCCAACCGCCCGGTCAACCGCAAGCGCGAGGGCGGCGACTACCGCCTGCGCAACCTCTCGGCCGACAAGGTCTCCTTCGCCTGCTACCTCGCCCGTCCGGTCAGCGCCGCCAAGGGCGTGACCATCACCACAGATCCGGCGACCACGGCGGGCTGGAAACCCGCCCAGCCCGGCATCCTGCGTTGGGAACTGACGCTCAAGCCCGGCGAGGAATTGACCGTGCACAACGGTTGGACGGTCGAAGCGGAGGGCCGCATCAGGCTGTAAGGTGAATCCATGGTGGTCCCTTCAGCCGGCGGGCATGCTGGCCGCAACGGAGACCCACCAATGGACGAAGTCGAAGCCATCAGCCCCGATGCCGCGCAGAAGCTGCTCGAACAGACCGCCCAATTGACCTCCGAGGAGGTCGTCCGAGTGCTACGATACCTCAAACGGGCCAACGAGGACCTCAGTGGCAAGGTCCGCCAGATGAAGAGCGAGGTTGGCCGGCTCTCACGGAAGTGAAGGTTGTTCAACTGGGTTAAGTCGTATCGGCTGTTAAGGGGTCGCCTGGTCAGGGTTTGACAAGCCCTTGGCAGTTGAAGAGTTCCGGCGATGTCTGACCAGTCAGTCAAATTGAGGCCGAGTCGGGAGACGCGGCACGAGGACCTGATTGAGGCGGCATTCGCGCTGTTTCTCGAGCGTGGTTTTGCTGCGACCCGCCTTGAGGACGTGGCCGTGCGTGCCGGGGTGGCCAAGGGCACGGTGGTCGTCCATTTCCCGACCAAGGAAGCCTTGTTCACCGCCGTGGTCACGCACTACGTCGAGCCGACGGTGGCGCGGGCTGAGGCCATCATCAGCGAGACCGGCACCGCCCGCGAACGCCTCATCGGCCTCGCCCGCTTCATCCATGAGGCGCTGTGCGATCCGCACGTCGGCGGCATCCCCAAGATGATCGTCGCCGAGACCGGCAACTTCCCCGACCTCGCGCGCGGCTTCAACGAGCGCGTGTGCGACCGCTCGCGCACGGCCCAGATCGAACTGATCCGCCAAGGCATCGCCGCCGGTGAATTCCGTGCCGTTGATCCGGACCTGGCGGCGCGCCTGCTGCTCGATCCGCTGATCATGCACGCGATCTGGAAGCACAGCCTCGGCCGCTACGAAGCCCAACCGGTGTGCTCGGCGGCCTATCTCGAAACCCATCTCGACATCTTCCTGCGCGGCATCGCCGCGGAGACCTGACCCATGCGCCCCATCCTCACGCTCCTGCCGATCCTTGTCCTCGCCGCCTGCGGCGGTCCGCCTGAAATGCCGCACATGCCTCCGCCCGAGGTCGGCGTAGCCACGCCGATCAGCCGCGATCTGCCGGTCGAACGGGTGCTCTCGGGTCGCATCGAGGCGATCGAGACGGTCAATGTGTCACCGCAGGTGAGCGGCATTGTGCTCAAGGTGCTGGCGGCCGACGGGGCCGAGCTCAAGGCCGGCGATCCGATCCTGGAGATCGATCCGGCCCCGTTCCGCGCGGCGCTCGCCCGGGCTGAAGCCGGAGTCGCACAGGCCGAGGCGAATCTGCGTCTGGCCACCGATGCGCGCGACCGCAATGCCAAGCTGGTCAAGGAGAACGTCGTCTCGCAGCAGGTCTACGACGACAGCGTCACCGCCTCGGCCTCGGCCGCAGCGGCGCTCGCCTCGGCCCGCGCCACCCTCACCACGGTGCAGCTCGATCTCGGCTACACCACCTTGCGCGCCCCGATCGCCGGCAAGCTCGGCACGGTGCGGACGACCGCCGGCAACGTCGTGCAGGGCGGCGGCGGGTTCCCGCCCAGCGTCGTCACCAGCCTGGTCTCGGTCGATCCGGTGCATGCCACCATCGATCTCGATGAGGTGACCTATCGCCGCATCGCCGAGCGTCTGGCCGCCAGCGTCGCCGGCGGCGCCCCGGTACGGGTGCGCGCCGGATTGGCTGGCGAAGACGGTCTGCCGCACGAGGGCCGCATCACCTTCGTCGACAACCAGGTCGATCCCGGCAGCGGTTCGATCCGCCTGCGCGCCACCATCGCAAATCCCAAGCGCCTGCTCACCCCGGGTTCGTTCGCGCGGATCGGGCTCGAGATCGAGCCGTCGCGGCCGGTGCTGCTGGTCCACGAGCAGGCGATCCTCGCCCAGCTCGCCACGCGATATGTCCTAGTGGTCGATGACCAGGGCGTGACCGGCTTCCGTCCGGTGGTTCCGGGCGTCGCCCACGGCAAGTTGCGCGAGGTGACCGGTCTGGCTCCGGGCGACCGTCTCGCCGCGACCAACCTGGCGAAGATCTTCTTCCCCGGCATGCCGGTGAGTCCCGTGGCGGTGGACATGGAAACGTTGCAGCCCGTGACGCCTGCCGCGCCTGCCGCCATGCCAGCGGCCGGAAAGTAAGCTGACATGCGCCTGCCGCAGTTCTTCATCGACCGGCCGATCTTCGCCACCGTGCTCTCGGTGGTCATTACCCTGATCGGTGCGCTGGCGCTCAGCCGCCTGCCGGTCAGCGAGTATCCCGAGGTCGTGCCGCCGAGCATCCAGATCACCGCCGCCTATCCCGGCGCCAGTCCGGAGACCGTGGCCTCGACCGTGGCCGGTCCGCTCGAACAGCAGATGACCGGCCTCAACGGCCTGCTCTACATGGGCAGCCAGTCGACTCCCGACGGGACGATGCAGCTGACCCTGACCTTCGCGCTCGGCACCGACCTCAACCCGGTGCTGACCGAGGTGCAGAACCGCATCCAGCGCGCCACCCCGCGCCTGCCCGAGGAGGTCCGCCGCCTCGGCGTGACCTCGGAGAAGAGCTCGCCGAACATGCTCATGGTCGTCGGCCTGTATTCCGACGACGGGAACATGAACACCCTCGACCTGGCCAACTTCGGCCGGCTGCGCATCCGTGATCAGCTCATGCGCGTCCCCGGGGTCAGCGATGCACCGGTGTTCGGCGCCGGTGAATACGCCATGCGCGTGTGGCTGGACCCCGACCGCATGGCGGCGCGTGGGCTCGCCCCGTCCAACGTGGTCAATGCGATCCGCGAGCAGAACGTCCAGGTCGCCGCCGGCAGCCTGGCGCAGCAGCCGGTGGCTGCCCCGACCAGCTTCGAGCTGACCATCACCACCCAGGGCCGCCTGAGCGAACCCAGCGAGTTCGCCGCCATCGTGCTCAAGCGCGATGCCGATGGCCGGCTCACCCGCCTCGGCGATGTCGCGCGGATCGAACTGGGCGGCACCACCTACGGCGTGCGCAGCCTGCTCAACAACCGCAAATCGGTTGCCGTCCCGATCTTCCAGGCCCCGGGCAGCAATGCCCTGGCGGTGTCCGACGGGGTGCGCGAAACCATGCGCGGCCTCGAGCGCTCGCTGCCGGTGGGCGTGAAATGGGACGTGATCTACGATCCGACCGACTTCGTCCGCATATCGATCCACGAGGTCATCATGACCCTGCTGATCGCCATCGCCCTGGTCGTGATGGTGGTGATCGTCTTCCTGCAGACCTGGCGCGCCTCGCTCATCCCGCTGATCGCCGTGCCGGTGTCGATCATCGGCACCTTCGCGGTGATGGTCCCGCTCGGCTTCACGATCAACGCCCTGACCCTGTTCGGCCTGGTGCTGGCGATCGGCATCGTGGTGGACGACGCCATCGTCGTGGTCGAGAACGTCGAGCGCAACATCGCCAATGGACTGACTCCGCGTGACGCCACCCGTCAGGCCATGCGCGAGGTGTCAGGACCGATCCTGGCCACCGCCCTGGTGCTCTCCTCGGTGTTCATCCCCACCGCCTTCATCAGCGGCCTGACCGGGAAGTTCTACCAGCAGTTCGCCCTGACCATCGCCATCTCGACGGTCATCTCGGCGTTCAATTCGCTGACCCTGTCGCCGGCCCTGGCCGCCGTGCTGCTCAAGCCGCATCAGCCCGGCCATGTCCCCGGCGGCCGCTGGTTCGGCTGGTTCTTCTCCGGCTTCAACCGTTCGTTCGCCCTCGCCGGCAGCGGCTATGTCGCCACCGCGCGCAGCGTCGTGCGCAAGGCCGGGCTGGCCATCGCGGTGTACCTCGTCCTGGTGCTCGCGGGCGGCTGGCTCTTCGCCAAGACGCCGACCTCGTTCATCCCCGACCAGGACAAGAGCTTCCTCATCGCTTTCGCCCAGTTGCCCGACGGGGCTTCGCTCGATCGTACCGACACCGTGATCCAGGAGATGGGTCGCATCGCCCTGGCCGATCCCGCGGTCGATCGCGTGGTCCAGTTCCCCGGCCTGTCGATCTCCGGCTTCGTCCCGCAGTCCAATTTCGGCCTGATGTTCATCGGCCTGAAGGACTACCACGAGCGCCCGGGCATGGCCGGGAATTCGCAGATGATCGCGATGCGTCTCAACGCCGGCTATGCCAAGATCCCCGATGCCCTGGCCATGTCGCTGTCGCCGCCGCCGATCAACGGCCTGGGCATGAGCGGTGGCTTCAAGCTCTACCTCGAGGACCGCGGCAATCTCGGCATCGCCGCGCTCTGGGAGGCGGCCCACGCGGTCATGCAGGAGGCCGGCAAGGACATGCAGCCAGGGGCCAAGGATCCCAGGCTGTTCCGCGTCATGAGCTATTCGACCCTCGGCGTGCCGCGGGTGGTCATCGATGTCGATAAGGAGAAGGTGCTCGCCCAGGGCCTGCATCTGTCGGACGTCTACGACGCCATGACCGGCTATTTCGGGCAGTATTACGCCAACGACTTCAACCGCTTCAACCGCACCTACCAGGTGACGGTCTCCGCCGATGCCAGCTCGCGCTCGACCCTTGATGACCTGGAACGGGTCAAGGTGCGCAGCGGGAGCGGCGCGATGGTGCCGATCTCCAGCTTCGTGCAGGTGCGTGAAAGTGCCGGTCCCGACCGCGTCCTCGGCTACAACACCTATCTCGCCCTCGACCTGCAGGGGGGCGCCTTCCCTGGCCGCAGCGGCGATGAAGCCAAGGCGGCGATGGAGGCGATCCTGGCCAAGACCCTGCCGCCAGGCATCGGCTACGAATGGACCGAGTTGACCTACCAGCAGGACCTGGCCGGCAATACCGCCATCTATGTCTTCCCGATGTGCGTGCTGCTGGTCTTCCTCGTCCTGGCGGCGTTCTACGAATCGCTGGTCCTGCCACTGGCGATCATCCTGATCGTCCCGTTGACCATTCTCGCGGCGCTCAGCGGCATCTGGCTGATGTTCTTCGCCGGATTCGGCTTCCCGGACAACAACATCATGACCCAGATCGGGCTGATCGTGCTGGTCGGACTGGCGTGCAAGAACGCCATCCTGGTGGTCGAGTTCGCCCGCGACGCAGAAATGCATCGTGGGCTGAAGCCGTTCGACGCCGTCATGGAGGCCTGCCGCCTGCGCCTGCGTCCAGTGCTGATGACCTCGATCGCCTTCATCCTCGGCGTGCTGCCGCTGGTGCTCGCCTCCGGCGCCGGGGCCGAACTGCGCCGCGCCACCGGCGTGGTGGTGTTCTTCGGCATGATCGGCGTGACCATCTTCGGGCTGAACTTCACCCCGGTGTTCTACAACACCCTGCGCCGCGTCTTCCGCGGCAAACTGCACACCGCCCACGACATCGAAGAGGTCGAGGAGGCGCAGCATGTCGCAGAACTGGCAGAAAAGGCTGCCAAGATCAGCGGCCGGCATCCGCAGTAGTGATGAGGGCGACGCGTCAGCGGTCAGCGGACGCGCAGCGAGGGACGAGGTCCAATCCTGGGGTTGCACCCTACGCAGGGACATGAACGTGCAGTCCATGCCCTTCAATCCCGCCCGCTACGACACCATGCCCTACCGCCGCTGTGGCCGCAGCGGCCTCAAGTTGCCCGCCATCAGCCTCGGCTTGTGGCAGGGCACCGGCAGCTACGTCGGCGACGAGGTCTCGCGCACCATCGTCCACCGCGCCTTCGACCTCGGCATCACCCACTTCGACCTGGCCAACAACTACGGCAACCCGGCAGGCGCCAGCGAGGAATTGTTCGGGCGCCTGGTCAAGGATCTGCCGCGCCACGAGGTGGTGGTGTCGACCAAGGCCGGCTACCGCATGTGGCCCGGCCCGTATGGCGAGTGGGGCGGCCGCAAGTATCTCATCGAGAGCTGCGAACAGTCGCTCAAGCGTCTTGGGCTCGACCATGTCGACATCTTCTACTCGCACCGCTTCGATCCCGATACGCCTCTGGAGGAGACGATGGGCGCGCTGGAGACGTTGGTTCGGCAGGGCAAGGCACTATATGCCGGCATCTCCAACTATGCCGATCCTCATTTCTCGCGCGCCGTGCATGTCATGCGCGAGCGGCAGTGGGCCCCGATCACCATCCACCAGCCGTACTACAACCTGCTCGGTCGCAACGCCGAGCGCGAGGTGCTGCCGACCGCCGGGCGCGAGGGCGTTGGCGTCATCGCCTTCTCGCCGCTGGCCCAGGGCCTGCTGACCGGCAAATACCTCAACGGCATCCCGGCCGACTCGCGCGCCGCCCTGGGCAAGGGCAACGGCGCGATGGGTGCGGACCGCGTGACCCCGGAACTGGTCGCCAAGCTGCAGAAGCTCGATGCCATTGCCAGGGCGCGCGGCCAGAACCTGGCCCAGTTGGCCCTCTCGTGGCTGCTCAAGGACGAGCGCGTCACCTCGGTGCTGATCGGCGCGAGCAAGCCCGAGCAGGTGGCGGACAA
>JFJP01003343.1_pt1 | contig 12250 bp, 16 predicted proteins | sample 431651 | NCBI WGS metagenome assembly JFJP01 (sample SAMN02602958, study PRJNA72255) | Microbial mat metagenome, whole genome shotgun sequencing project. | biome: fresh water; feature: sink hole; material: water; isolation source: purple microbial (photo- and chemosynthetic) mats found in... | reverse complement strand
AGGTCTCCGCCTGCCAAAACACCATGCGCAACCAGAAACTGGTCAAAGAAGACATGCTCTCCAGTGTTGGTTATGTGACTGCGGGCGTGGTCGCAATCATGCAAAAACAACATCAGGGATATGCCTATCTGCGGCCCTGATACTTCGGCCTGACCATAAAAAACCGCCCCCTTCGGACTTGCTGGCTAAAAGGGGGCGGTAAATGCATTGTGCTGCCTTTGAAATAGGGGTAATCGGCAACATTCTGCTGAGTTGATCGGCGATGTCGATGCCAAATTGAATGCTGCGGGGAAAGCTGAAATGGGTGTGAGTTGTTTCGCGATAAACGTAAGGTCGCCCGGCTTGCTCGGCAATGTCCTTGCCACGCTTAGGCAGGTAGCGCCCAAAGGGCGCCCTCCAAAGGCACCCTGTGAGCCCAGTGGACAGAGAGGTCAGATGCCCCTTGAAGTTGGTGTGCTTGGCGTAGAACTTGAAACGTATGGCCGATTACGCCCACGATGCTTTTAAAGTGGATGAAACTGGCGGGAAGAGATGAAAATCGTGAAAAAACAAAACATGCTTAATTATTAAGCATGTTTTTTAAGGTTTTCGATTATTTTCTGCGGTAATTTCAAGTCAGGCAGGCTGCTAGAGATTTAACCGCCCGAAAGAAATCTATTTGTTTCGAATTTTCAGCTGGGTGGCATTAAATCGATAGGTATCGTGGCAACCGGAGCAGTAGGTCATGACTTCGGCCAGATTTTCATGTGTTTTGCTGATGTCGCCTGTGGTTTCTGCATCACGCGCCAAGTTTTCAAACGCCTCCTTCATTGCGATCGCCAGTTGTGTGAACTCTTCTGGCAAATGCTCTTTCAGGCTGGTGGGCATGCGATCGAGCAACTGCCCCATTGGTCGGGCATACAGTCCGATGCTTTTGGTGTCCTGGCGAGCCAGTGAAATATGGATTCCGTGCATGCCATGCAGGAATTCGCGCATCTCGGCAAGAACCTGATTTTTTTCGGCGGGTGAAACGTTGATTGCGATCCGCTTGTCGGCATATCTGCCGCTCGTGTCTTGTGCTGATGCCGGGATGGAAATGGAGGCGGTGGAAACAAAAAGCAACGCCAGGGTGATCGATCTGAAATTCATTTGTAGCTCCTATGTCGTTTGTAGTGGTTTTTTGAAAAAATCTTTCGTAAAGAGGTAAGGCTACTACTTGCGGCGCGCCATGTGTACGCCGCGTACATGACCTGCCCGCGTGAGGAAGCGAGAAAGTTGGCTGATGTCTTTCACTTCCAAGGTGAATTCCATCCGTGCGTTGTCATGTTGAGAAAGCGTGTTGACACGAACAACATTGATTTTTTCCTGCGCCAGAATCTCGCCAACGTCTTTCAATAATCCGGGGCGATCTTGCGCGGAGAGCTCGATATCGACAGCAAAAACTTGGCTATCTTGACTGCCCCAGCCGGCTTGCAACAGTCGCGCCTTTCTGTCTTCGGGCAGATTCATGACGACCGGGCAATCGGCGCGGTGAATGGTGACTCCATGACCGAGCGTGGTGTAGCCGACGATGGCATCGGGCGGCGCGGGTTTGCAGCAACCCGCCATTTGCGTCAGCAGTCCGGGTTCTCCCTCGATCAGGATGCCGCCGGCATCGGTTTTCCGCTTCGATGCGCTGACCAGTGGTCTTTCTGGCGCGGGCACATATTCGTCTTGCAGGGCTCGGTCAAGCTGACCAGAGCCAACATCCCCGCGTCCAAGCGCGGCGCAGAGGTCGTTAAGGGTGGGGAATTTGAGACGTGCGGCGAGCTTGTCGAGATTGACGTTGGTGAGATTGAAGCGATGCAACTCGCGGTCCAGCATCTCCCGGCCTTGCTGGACGTGAGTATCGTGATCCTGCTGCTTGAACCATTGGCGCACTTTGGCGCGGGCGCGATGTGTTTTCAGAACGCCAAGGTGCGGATTCAGCCAGTCGCGACTCGGGCCGCCCTGTTTGACCGTCAGAATTTCTACCCGCTGACCGGTGGCCAGCGCTCTGTCGAGTGGCACCAAAGCGCCATCGACTTTCGCGCCGCGACAGCGATGTCCGAGTTCGGTATGCACCGCATAGGCGAAGTCGAGCGCTGTTGCGCCGCTGTCCAGCGCAACCACCTTGCCTTGCGGGGTGAGGACAAAAACCTCGTCCTGGAATAATTCGTTGCGAAAATGTTGAGCCAGTTCCTGGCTGTCGGTCAGTTCCTGTTTCCAGGCCAGCAACTGGCGAAGCCAAGCGATCTTGTCCTGGATGCCGCTCTGGCCAGCGGCGCCGGGGTTACCGCCTTCTTTGTAACGCCAGTGCGCGGCGACGCCCATTTCGGCTTCCTGGTGCATGTCGAAAGTGCGTATCTGCACTTCCAGCGCCTTGTTTTCCGGGCCGACCACGGCGGTGTGCAAGCTCTTGTAACCGTTTCCTTTGGGGCGCGAAATGTAGTCGTCGAATTGTCCGGGGATAGGCTGCCAGAGGCTGTGGATGACGCCGAGAACATGGAAGCAGTCTTTGATTTCCGGCACCAGCACGCGCACCGCGCGGACGTCGTAGACCTCATCGAAGGACAGCCGCTTTTTGCCCATCTTGGCCAGGATGCTGGCGATATGTTTGGGTCGACCGGTGACGGAAGCGCCTTTAATACCGGCTGCAACCAATGTTTCACCGAGCTGCTTCAAGATGTTTTCGATGTACCACTCGCGGTCGAGCCGACGTTCATCGAGCAGTCTGGCGATTTGGCGATAGGTATCCGGTTCAAGGTAACGGCAGGAAAGGTCTTCCAGTTCCCATTTGAGTTGCCAGACGCCAAGTCGGTTGGCCAGTGGCGCGTAAAGTTCGCGCACTTCACTGGCGGCTTTGCGGCGCTGCGCCTCGTCCTTGTCAGCCAACTCGCGCAGGGCTTGCGTGCGCTCGGCGAGTTTGATGAACACGACGCGGATGTCATCCGCCATCGCCAGCAACATTTGCCGCAAGACCTCGCTCTGGCCGCCTTCCGCATTCAGCGCGGTAAACAGGTGATCCATGCGAGAAAGTTTGGTCGCCCCTTCAACCAGTGCGGTGAGGTGGGCGCCAAATTGTTCGACCAACGTGTCGTGTTTGAGTGCTTCTTCCGGCAACCCGCAGAGCAGGGCGGCCGCGACCGTTTCAACGTCGAATCGCATCGCGGCGAGAATCGCCGCCGTGCCCAGCACATGTGACAGCAGCGATTCACCTGAATCCGCCAGCTTGTCGCCCGCCTCATTGGAGAGCGTTTCAAGCGCCAGTTTGAGCACCTGAAGTTGCTCCTCCGGATAGCGACCCTCCAGGCTGGACAGCCAGGATTCCGCATCGTTGGGCGCGAGGGTTAAAGCGTGGGCGACCATGTTTTAGCGACGGTCCTCGAAGTGCCGGGTTTGAAGGTTCAAGGTTTCAAGGGGAGGGCGTTTACTTGTCCCATCAACCTGGAGTCGTTGTTACCAGAATTTCCACCAATCCTTGTCTTTGATGAGTAAATCGCCAGTGATATACGGGCTGTTCGGGAAGTTGAGCTTGAGCACTTTATGGGCATCGTCGCGCAGATCGTTCATGCCCAGTTTTTCGTAACTCCTGACCATGACCACCAACGCCTCTTCAACTGCCGGCGCCTGCTGATAATGTTCCAGAACATACTTGCCGCGATTCGCCGCAGCTACAAATGCGCCGCGTTTATAGTAATAGCGGGCGACATGCACTTCGTTGGCGGCCATGCTGTTGACCAGATATTTCATCCGCGCCAACGCGTCGGGGGTGTACTTGCTGTCTGGAAAACGGTTGGCGAGTTGTTGGAAAGCATCAAATGCCTCGCGCGCCGATTTGGGGTCGCGGTCGCTCATGTCCTGATCGCCGAAGCGGGCCAAAAATGTCTCATCGACGACAAAATTGGCCAGGCCACGCAAGTAATAGGCGTAATCGACGTGAGGATGATTTGGATGCAGTTTGATGAAGCGTTCGCAAGCGGCGATGGCGGAGGCCGGTTCGTTATCCTTGTAATAGGCGTAGGCAACTTCGAGTTGCGCTTGTTGCGCGTAAGCGCCGTAGGGATAACGCGCTTCCAGATTTTCGAACAGCTTGATGGCATTTTCGAAATTGCCTTCGCCGAGCGCTTCTTTGGCGGTGTAATAGAGCTTCGACGCCGACCAGTTTTTGGTCTCGTCAATTTGATCCGGCATCAGGCCGCAACCGCTAATCAGGCTCAATGCCATCAGGAAAGCTAGAATTCGACGCATCTTTGTCCCCAAAAAGAGCGTCGGATTATAAGGGCTCAACAATGACTCAGTCGCAACAGCTGACACAACACTTCACCATTCCTCCCGAACACGCCGGCAAGCGCCTTGATCAAAGCCTGGCAGAATTGTTGCCGAGTTATTCGCGCAGCCGTTTGCAAAGCTGGATCGAATCCGGCCATATTTTGCTCGCCGGTGCGGCCGCTTCACGCAAACAGAAAGTCTGGGGAGGCGAAAGCGTGCAGGTGACACCAGAAGCCTTACCCGAAGAAAACGCTTATCAAGCGGAAGACATCGGATTGAATGTTGTCTACGAAGACGCTTCGATTCTGGTCATCGACAAACCCGCCGGCCTGGTCACGCATCCCGGCGCCGGCAACTGGCAGGGCACTTTGTTGAATGCTTTGCTGCATTACCTGCCGGCGGCGGCGACGATTCCGCGCGCCGGCATCGTGCATCGGCTCGACAAGGACACCTCTGGTTTGATGGTGGTGGCGAAGACACTGGAAGCACAGACGCAACTGGTGCGAGATCTGCAAGCTCGCACGGTGAAGCGGATTTACTGGGCGGTGGCGCTGGGCATCTTCCCGCGAGTCGAGGGCTCGATTGATGCGCCGATCGGCCGACATCCGACCCAGCGCGTCAAGATGGCGGTGCATGCGCAAGAAAATCCGACCTGCAAAGCCGCGCTGACTTACTGGAAAGTGCTCAAACAGTTTCCGCGCGCGGCCTGGGTGGAATGCCGCCTGGCGACTGGCCGCACGCATCAGATACGGGTCCACTTGACCCATCTCGGGCATCCGCTGCTGGGTGACCCGGTTTATCGGGGCAAGAATCAACCGCCAGGTTTGCCGCCATTCCAGCGCCAGGCATTGCATGCGGTGCGTTTGGGCCTGAAGCACCCGGAAAGCGGTGAAGAAATGGAATGGGAAGCGCCGCCGCCGCAAGATTTTGCTGATTTGCTGATTACGCTGGAGAACAGCAATGCATCCTGACTGGATCATTCCCGATTGGCCCGCACCGCCAAATGTACATGCTTGCATGACCACCCGTGCCGGCGGGGTCAGCCTGGCCCCGTTCGACAGTTTCAACCCGGCCAGCCATGTTGAAGACGATGCCGCCGCTGTCACGGAAAATCGCCGCATTTTGAGGCAATGGCTGCCAGCCGAACCGCTCTGGCTGAATCAAGTGCATGGCGTCGCGGTAGCCGAACAAGCCGCTGGATGCGGTTCAGTTGATGCGGTTCTTACCTCTCCACAGGCAGCGGCTTGCGATTTGATTTCACTGCCAACTGCGGATGCCAGTATCAGTTTTGCGCCGAATCAGGTCCGCGTCGTACTCACCGCCGATTGTTTGCCGGTGTTGTTCTGTGATGAAGCCGGCAGCGTGGTTGCGGCCGCGCATGCCGGCTGGCGCGGTTTGGCGGCGGGCGTGTTGGAAGAAACCGTGCGCGCCATGAAAGTTCAGCCAGAACGCATCATTGCCTGGATGGGCCCGGCGATCGGGCCATCGGCATTCGAAGTGGGGCCGGAGGTGCGCGAAATATTTGTCGCGCAACACCCTCTCGCCGGCATCGCATTTCGCCCCGCGTTGCCCGGCACTCTGGATTGCGCGCCGCACAAGTGGCTGGCCGATATTTATATGCTGGCGCGGATCAGTCTGGCCCGCGTTGGCGTGGAACGGGTCTATGGCGGCGGCTGGTGTACCTTTTCAGATAAGTCGCGCTTCTATTCCTATCGGCGCGATGGCAAGACTGGACGCATGGCCAGTCTGATCTGGCGTGATGAAGGATGAAGGATGAAATATCCGGGCTAGAATTCAGCCCCCTTTTTTAACGCCTGAACTCTCCATGAGCCTGCTTGCCGCCATTCTTCTCGCCAGTGCCGCCGGCGGCGTGTTATCCGTTCTGCTGGCGACAGTGGCTTTGCGCATGAAGGTGGAATGGGTGCCGGTGATGGTCAGTTATGCCATCGGTGCATTATTGGGGGCGGCGTTTCTGGAAATTCTGCCGCGCACGGTGTTGGCCGGCATCATGGGTTTCTTCATTCTGGAAAAGCTGGTGCTCTGGCGACATTGCCATACCGAGCACTGCGAAGCGCACGGGGCGGGGGCTTTTGAGCCGCAGACCAGGTCAGACCATGCTCACGACCATGGCCGTTCCGGCCTGATGATTACGGTGGGTGACACGGTACATAACTTTGTCGACGGCGTCATGATCGCCGCCGCGTTTCTGGTCGATTTCAAGCTTGGCGTCGTCACTCATCCTGCGCCATTCCGGCTATACCAACCGACAAGCTATCCTGTTGAATCTGTTGAGTAGTCTGGCCATGATGGTGGGCGCGCTGTTAGGCTATTTCATGCTTGAACCGGTGCAATGGCTGCTGCCTTACATGCTGGCGATCGCTGCGTCGGGGATGATCTACGTTGCGGTGGCGGATCTGATTCCCGGTCTGCACAAACGGGTCGAATTGATCCATACCGGCCAACAAGCGCTGCTGATCAGCCTTGGCATTTTGACGGTATGGGCGGCGGGCGCCATGGCGCATGAGTGGATGCATCATTAAAGGAACGCGGAGCGATGAACGTTATAGAAACCAACCTTCCCGAAGTATTGTTGTTGGAACCCAAGGTTTTTGGAGATGCGCGCGGATTTTTTCTGGAAAGCTGGAATCGGCAGACTTTCTCAGATCTGGGATTGGACCTCGACTTTGTTCAGGACAATCATTCGCGCTCTGCCCAAGGTGTATTGCGCGGCATTCATTACCAGCTGAATCAGCCGCAGGGCAAGTTGGTGCGCGTGGTGTCCGGGGCGGTGTTCGATGTGGCCGTTGATCTGCGCAAAACATCGCCGCGCTTCGGACAATGGACCGGACACATCCTTTCCGCTGAAAACAAACAGATGCTGTGGGTTCCCCCCGGCTTCGGCCATGGTTTCCTGGTGGTGTCGGAGACGGCGGATTTCCTCTACAAGACCACTGCGCTCTATGCGCCACAGTGGGACCGGGGGTTCCGCTGGAACGATCCGGAGGTTGGTATTCAATGGCCGCTTGCGGGCGAGCCGCAACTTTCCGCCAAAGACAAGATTGCACCCTTGTTGAAAGATGCCGAGGTGTATGCATGACCCCGCGCGCGAAGATTCTTCTTACCGGAAGTCGCGGCCAGGTTGGCTGGGAACTCGCGCGGAGTCTGTCGACCCTGGGCGAAATCGTTGCGCTCGATTCCGACCGGCTCGACCTCACTGACATCGACGCGATTCGTCGCACGGTGGCGGAGATCAAACCGCGCATCATCGTCAATCCGGCCGCGCATACCGCTGTCGACAAAGCTGAAAGCGAGCCGCAACTGGCGCATGCCATCAATGCTGCCGCGCCCGCCATTCTGGCGGAGGAGGCGGAAAAAATTGGCGCGCTGCTGGTGCATTATTCGACCGATTATGTGTTCGATGGCAGCGGCGACGCCGCTTGGCTGGAAGACGCCGCTAAAGGGCCGCTGAATGTCTATGGCGCCAGCAAACTGGCGGGTGAGCAGGCGATACAGGCCAACTGTCAGCGGCATCTGATCTTTCGCACTTCTTGGGTTTACGGCGCGCGAGGCGCAAATTTCCTCCTTACCATGCGTCGGTTGATGCGCGAGCGGCCGGAACTCAAGATCGTCGCCGACCAGATCGGGGCGCCAACCTGGTGCCGCAGCCTGGCCGATGCCACTGCGCAAATCCTGGCACAGGTAGGCGCGGCAAATCGCGGTGCCGATAAGCCGCAGCCGTGGGGCGTCTACCATATGACCAACGCCGGAGAGACCAGTTGGCACGGCTTTGCCGCTGCCATTCAGGCGTTCGATGCAGCTGAAAATATAGCCAGTTTGTTGCCCATTCCGAGCAGTGAATACCCGACGCCGGCGCGCCGGCCGCTCAACTCCCGCCTCGACAACGAAAAATTGGCGCGGGTGTTCGGCATCCGTTTGCCGGATTGGCGTGAAGCGTTGCGGTTGTGCATGGACAAATGAGCAAACGTGGTTCCGGCGCGCCGCGCCACCCGAGAAACCCGGTCGCCAAGGCGGTGCGCACGCCGGCTTTCAAGCAGCGCGTGGTGCCGGACAAGCGCCGGCTAAACACGTTGAAAGCGATCAAGCAGGGTGAAGCAGGCGTCGAGGCGGAGGAAAAAGCCGATGCGGCCGAACTCGACAAGGATTGATTCGCGCTTCTGGCTTCTGCCAACCCTGCTGGTGATGATCTGGTCCGGCTACCAACCGAAAGATTATTTCACCTGGTTTCTGGAAGTCGCGCCGGTGTTGATCGCCTTGCCGGTGTTGCTGCTCAGCGGCCGGCGATTTCCCCTGACGCCGTTGGCGTATGGCTTGCTGGCGCTGCATGGCGTGATCCTGATGGTCGGCGGGCATTACACCTATGCCGAGATGCCATTGTTCAATTGGCTGCGCGACAGCTTCGAACTGTCGCGTAATCACTATGACCGCGTTGGACACATCGCACAGGGATTCATCCCGGCCATCGTCGCGCGTGAAATTCTGCTGCGCAAAACACCGCTCACGCCAGGTAAATGGATATTTTTCCTGACAACCTGCATCTGCCTGGCGATTTCGGCATTTTATGAAATGATCGAATGGTGGGTGGCGCTCGGTTCCGGTGATGAAGCTGTCGCCTTTCTCGCCACTCAGGGCGATGTCTGGGATACCCAATGGGATATGTTCCTGGCCCTCTGCGGCGCGCTTGCCGCACAACTCTTGCTTGCCGGATGGCATGACCGGCAACTTGCCGAAATCAAACAGGGAACCCAATGAGCGACTCTTGCGACCACGATTGCCAGGCGAATGGTCAGCCTTTTCAACCCGGTGCGGTAGGTATACCTCGCGTCGGCCGTTTCAACCCGCATGCGTTCGAACAAGCGGTGACCGATTTGCTGCTGGCATGCGGTGTCGCGGCAGACTCGGTGCATACCGGCAAGACCGCCCGACGGGTTCGCGATCTATGGGAAAAACGTTTGCTGGGCGGCTATGAAATAGATCCCGCCGAAGCTTTGGGCGAGGGGTTTGCCGATCTGCGCGAAGATATGGTGGTGGTGCGCGGCATTGCCGTGCATGGTGTATGCCCACACCATCTGGTGCCTTTTCGCGGCGTCGCGCATGTCGCCTACGTGCCGGGTGGACGTCTGCATGGATTCGGTCGAATCGCGCGATTGGTTGACGCCATCGGACATCGCTTCACCTATCAGGAGTGGATGACGCGCGACATCGTCGAGGCGCTGGTGACGCATGGCAAAGCCAGGGGCGCGGCCTGCGTCATCGAAGCCGAGCAACTCTGTCTGTTGTTGGGCGAAGATCGACGTGGCGATGAACGCGTGGTGACGCAAGCTTTTTCCGGCTGCTTCCAGCAAGATGCACAATGGCGGAATGAGTTTTTGCGCGCAATATCCAGTCCAGCGCCGCGATAGCATTTGTACTTTGTCGAGACGATCAGCCTGAATCAGACTGGCCTGGAAGAGTCCTTGGCCCTGGTTTTGGCCTGAGTGAAGATGCAACCACATTACAGGCGGTCCCAATAAGCATGCACAATCCTGAAATCCGTCCTCGCACTTTAGCGCCGCCGCCACTGGTCTACGCAATCGCGCTGTATGCCGCCTGGTGGCTGGAGTCCCGCCATAGCTTGGCATTCAATCTGGAACCGCTGGGAAGTTACCTGGGCTGGATATTGATCGGCATCGGCCTGGCGGGGTTTGTTTGGGCGCTGGCCGCGATTTGGGGGCATCGAACCACCGTCAATCCATATAAAGCCGCGACGAATCTGGTCACTTTTGGCCCCTTCGCCCACTCGCGTAATCCAATATATGTATCCGACTGGTTCGTTTATCTCGGCGTCACGCTGCTGCTTGGCACCGCTTGGGCATTGCTGTTTGCGCCGCTGGTCTGGGCGGTGATGCGGTATGCCGTCATTGCCCACGAGGAAGCGCATTTGTTGGCGAAATTCGGCGATGAATACCAGACCTATTGCAGCCAGGTAAAACGCTGGTTCTGAATGAATCCATTTGGATGGTGGTGCTTTGTAGTTGGAGTAATTGATGCGTAAAAGATACAGCTTGCCCTTGATCAGCCTGCATTGGTTGACCGTGATTTTGATCATTACCGCCTATGTGCTGGCCACGATGCTGGAAGACATGACGTTATCACCACAGAAGTTGAAGCTCTATGCGTGGCATAAATGGGTGGGAATTTCTGTGCTGTTTTTGTTGCCGTTGCGCTTGCTGCTGCGCTTTGTCGATCGTTTCGATCATCGTTACGAGTTGAGCCCGTTCGAGATCAAAGCCTCCGCCAGCGTACATGGCATGCTTTACCTGTTACTCATCGCGGTGCCGCTGTTGGGCTGGTTGCACAGCTCCGCGGCAGGATTTTCCGTCGTCTGGTTCGGGCTGGTGTCGTTGCCTGATCTGGTAGGAAAAGACAAGGCGCTGGCGGAGATCTTCAAGGAACTTCACGCCGGTTCGGTGAATCTGCTGCTAGCTCTGGTTGTGTTGCATGCGGCGGCGGCGCTGTACCACCACTATTTTCAGCGCGATGGCGTTCTGGTGCGAATGATCCCTTGGTTGAGGAAAAAATCATGAAACGATACGGGCTGCTGGTCCTGGCATTTTTGGCGTTACCTGCGCTGGCACAGGAATGGAAAGTTGATTACGGCAAGAGCCAGATCGCTTTTGTCATCAAACAGATGAACGTGCCGGTAGAAGGCGGCTTTGGACGCTACAACGTCAAAGCGGTATTCGACCCGGCAAAACCTGAACTCGGTTTTTTTCGGGTCGAACTCGATATTGCCAGTATCAATACCGGTTCGGAGGAGGGCGATGGCGAAGCGAAGCGCCCGGCCTGGTTCGATACCGCGCGTTTTCCCAAAGCCACCTTCGTCTCCAAAGCCATTAAAAAGGATGCCGCTGGTCGCTTTACGGTGACCGGTGATTTCACCCTCAAGGGTCGCACCCGGCCTTTGCTTGCACCGGTCATCCTGACCCCGCAACGCGGCGGTGGCTGGCTGGTTTCGGGCCGCACGGCCTTGAAGCGTTCGCAGTTCGATATCGGTGGCGGCGAGTGGGCCGATCCGTCTGTCGTCGCGGATGATCTGGAAGCCCGTTTCAAAATTCTGCTCACCCCCTGAGGACACACCATGAACCGCCTTTTGGCTCTACTTTGTTGCGCATTTGTTCCCGCCGCCGGCGCGGTCGAGACTTTTACCCTCGATCCAGATCACACCTTTCCCAGTTTTGAAATCGGCCATCAAGGCATTTCGGTCATGCGCGGCAAGTTCAACCGCAGCCAGGGCAGAGTCATGCTTGATGCGGAAAAACAGACTGGCGCGATTGAAGTGCGCGTCGATGCCACCTCCGGCGATACCGGCCACGACGGGCTGAACAAAAAATTGCTGGGATCGAATTTCTTCCGTACCGCTCAATTTCCGCAGATTGTTTTTCAATCCAGCGTGGTTGAATTCAAAGACGGCAAACCGGTTGCATCAAACGGTAATCTGACTTTGCTTGGCGTCACCAAACCGGTCACCCTGGAAATTCGAAACTACGGCTGCACCCTGCAATTTCTGACCCGCCGTCCCATGTGCGGCGCGGATGTGCATACCGTGATCAAGCGTTCAGACTTCGGTATGAATTACGGCATTCCGATGATCGGTGATGAAGTGAAACTGGCCATCGAAGTCGAAGGCTTCAAAGACTATTAAGCTTTCACGGCATCGTCGCGGGTTTCTGTTACACCATCGGCGCCCAACCTGTTTGACTCCGTAGCGCTGACCGCTCAGCGTTTTCGGGGGCAGATGCGGGCAAGAAGCCCGTCGGACTTTGGAATCGTCGGCTACAGAGTACCGGGGTGTATAAGCGGGAAAGTCCCGGGGGGTATAAGCGGGAAAGTCCCGGGGTGTATAAGCGGGAAATTGACCGCGCCGGCCCCTTTTTTGCCAGCTTCTTGCGCCCGCAAGGGGTACGCCGGATTTGTACGCACT
>JFJP01040475.1_pt1 | contig 12252 bp, 7 predicted proteins | sample 431651 | NCBI WGS metagenome assembly JFJP01 (sample SAMN02602958, study PRJNA72255) | Microbial mat metagenome, whole genome shotgun sequencing project. | biome: fresh water; feature: sink hole; material: water; isolation source: purple microbial (photo- and chemosynthetic) mats found in... | reverse complement strand
GGGTAGGAGCAAGGCATAAACCAAACCTATTGCAGCGGGTGTTTGCGAGGTATGCCAAAGCTCAAACTGTAATGTAATGGGTAGCTTTTTGGCAACTTATAAAAAGAGCAAATAAACATCGTTTATTAAAAACCCTTTTCAACTTGTGCAAAAAAGCTACCCATCCCAAAGTGCCGGTGTGGTTCTTTGAATTAAAACCGGCTAATCCACCGTTATCGATTTCGAAACATTCTTCGGAACATCGGGGTGTACGCCGTGCTCTTCAATTTTCAACTTATTCAAATACTTACGTTTAGTTATCGACATTTTGAGGGCAATTTGTTGCAGTGCCAAGGTGGCAGCAAAAACAAACGCATACTTATCGCCGGTAGCCGGAATTTTAATATATTTATAATAATAATGTTCTAACGACGCCGGTTTGCCTTCAACTGCACGTTGCAATTCTTCGTTTTCTTCTGCAATAAGAATAATATCGGCACCCCTAATTTTGTGCGTATGTATTTGGGTAATAGTTATACGAATATCGCGCTCGTCGGGCGGACAAACAAATACTAACGGATAATTGGTAAAGAATTTTTCAACCGACAATTTTTCAACATACAATTTATACCATTCGGCATACCATTCGCGGTTTCCGGTTTCAAATTTGCCCGACAATACTTCGGCACCGCCATTGCCTAATTTAAAGTTTTTCAGATGCTCCAAAAACGATTTGGCTGCCGCTTTTTCAGCATCGTTTTTATTGGCAGTCAGTTCCAACATAAAATCAACAAATCCGTTGTGCATTTCTTCCAATTCACTAAACGAGAACAGCGTGTTTTTTCCCAGAATTGTGTTTGGCCCGTGTTTAAATTCAGCCGAGTCGTAGCCTTCGGTATGGTTTAGTACCACTTCTCTAATTTTAAGCGCGCCCTCTTTGGCTATGCCAATTAACGAAGTACCCAAAATATGCATTGATGGTTTTAGGAATAGGCGCAAAACTACATCGGTAATACTCATCTCTATGCTTTCGAGTGTAAACTTCATTACCGAACGTATTTTGGCAAGTTTTAGTTTAATCTCGTCGTCGGTAAGTTTAGTAGCCAATGCCAACAAATATAGCAATGCCACTTGGCTTATGAACGATTTGGTTGCTGCCACAGCAATTTCAGGTCCGCACATAATAGGCAAATAAAAGTCCGATTTTTCTTGCGGAATGGTCGAATTTTCGTTGTTTACAATCGAAAATATTTTCACTCCGTTTTCGTATCGTGCCCTAATATCGTTAAAAATATCCACCAAGTCTTTGGTTTCGCCCGATTGCGAAATGCCTATCACAATGTCGTTTGCAGCCAACGAATCGATAAAATTTGACCGAAATTGTCCGGGATTGGAAGGAATAATAGCCACTCCCGCCACCGAATTAAAAAAGTATCCGCCAATAAGCGCAGCATGATACGAAGTGCCCGAAGCAACCATGTAAATACGATTGGTTGACGATTTTGCCGCTTTAAAAATTTCGACTACGCGCTTTTTATACGTTACAATGGTTCGCTTTTTCTTCCAAATAATAAGCATATCGAGTACAAAAAGCCGCTTAAGTTGCGCCACATCAAAACTTAGCAGCTCATTAAGCAATTGCGAATCTTCCGACGAAAAGCCGGTTGATTCGGCAGCTTTAAGTATATGCGGTGCCTTTTTCTCGACCACTTTGTACATGGCAATAAAATCCGGATTGTTCAAAATGGTATCGTAGTGCGCTTTTATTGCGGTGCTGTCAAAAATGTCGTACAATTTCACAATGTCGTAAAGCAAGCCTCTGCACGCCTGATAATTTTTTTCGAAAATGTCGTACAACTCTCTTTCTTGCTCTTCTTCAATATAATATTTAAGCAGCGTGTCCAAATTCGAAGGCGACGAAGCAATTTCCTGCTCCATAAAATAGCTGTAACGCGGTTGCAGGGCAATGTCGGCAATATTTAAGCGCGAACGAGTAAGGCTGGGAACCCATTCTTTCTCTTCCTTAAGCGAAAATATTTTGTATTCGTTGTGCGTAAAATACAAGCCGTCGCCTTCGGAAAGCGGAATTAAAAACCGTGTTTTGCCTAAAACCGATGTTAAGTCGGAACTAACTACAATAAAATCGCCGTTTGCGTCGTGTCCTTTGCCTGCATACAGCGACGAACCCGATTTCATGGCAAACACTCCCGGAATGTCGGGAGCAGCAATGCACGATGCATAACTGCCTATTACTTTGCTTTGTGCAGTACGAATAGCACGAATAAATGCCTTCTTTTTCTCTTCAACGCTTGGGTTTTTTAGCTTATGAAATTCAATGGCATAAAAGTGTTCAACCATGTGTACCAGCATTTCGCCGTCGTTGTCAGATAGCACTTTATGTCCGTTTTCGCGTAAAAAAAGTTTGAGCGAATCGGTGTTCGAAATGTTGCCGTTATGCGCACCTGCAATGTGAATTTTGCAATTAACTTCGTGCGGCTGAGCATTTTCGTTGGTTACCGCACCGTAGGTTGCCCAACGTACTTGGCCAATAAATTTCTGGCCTATATGCTTACCTATTTCCAGTTCTTGGGTAACTTTGGTAGGCGAACCTACTTTTTTCATTAGTAATATTTCGCCATTTTCTTTAAAGAATGAAGCGCCGGTACTGTCGTAACCCCTATATTCGAGCTTTTTAAGCAGCGAAACCGCTTCGTTTCCAATTTGTTTATTATCTTTTTCGTAGATTATCGATACAACTCCGCACATAAATTTGTTGGTTTAGGTTTATATGAAATGGTTGGTCTGTTGTGCAACTAAATGCTGAAACAAATGTACTCAAATTTATTCGAAACAATGTTTTTTTTATTAAAAATTGGGCAAAAAAAAAGCACCCCTAAAGGTGCTTTTAAACAGATGTTTTTATGCTTTTATAAGGTCTTTTTTACTTCTACTTCTTCGAAAGCCTCTACAATGTCGCCCTCTTTTATGTCGTTGAAATTGTCGATATTTAAACCGCATTCGTAACCAAATTTAACTTCTTTTGCATCGTCTTTTAAACGTTTCAATGAAGCCAATTTTCCGGTAAACACCACAATACCGTCGCGTATTAAGCGGATATTTGATGTACGTTTGATAATACCTTCTTTAACCATACAGCCGGCAATATTACCAACTTTAGTAATTTTGAATACTTCGCGAATTTCGGCACTACCAATAATATCTTCTCTAATTTCCGGCGATAACATGCCTTCCATTGCAGCTTTAATTTCGTCGATAGTTTTGTAGATGATTGAACTTAATCGAATTTCAATGCCCTCTTTATCGGCAAGTTTGCGAGCATTACCCGACGGACGAACCTGGAACCCAATAATAATTGCATTCGAAGCCATTGCCAAGGTTACATCCGATTCTGAAATTTGACCTACTGCTTTATGAATTACATTTACTGCAATTTCTTGTGTCGAAAGTTTAATCAACGAGTCGGAAAGTGCTTCAATAGAACCATCCACGTCGCCTTTAACAATTAAGTTCAGTTCTTGGAAGTTTCCAATGGCAATACGTCTGCCAATTTCTTCCAAGGTCATATGCTTCTGCGTACGCAAACCAAGTTCGCGCTGCAATTGTGCACGTTTCGAGGCTATTTCGCGAGCTTCTTTTTCCGTTTCCAGACAGTTGAAGTTGTCGCCTGCTTGCGGAGCGCCGTTTAAACCCAGAACCAGCACCGGTTCTGAAGGGCCTGCTTTTTGTACACGTTTATTATGTTCGTTGTACATTGCTTTAACTTTACCGTGGTATTGTCCGGCAATAATAACATCGCCTACCGAAAGTGTTCCGTTCTGAACCAAAACGGTAGCTACATATCCGCGACCTTTATCCAGTGAAGATTCAATAATTGAACCTACTGCGCGTCGGTTCGGATTTGCTTTTAGGTCTAACACTTCAGCTTCCAATAATACTTTTTCGAGCAATGCTTCGATATTTAAACCGGCTTTTGCCGAAATATCTTGCGATTGGTATTTACCACCCCAGTCTTCAACCAACAAGTTCATACCTGCCAATTGTTCTTTAATCTTTTCGGGGTTCGCGTCTTTTTTATCTATTTTATTAATTGCAAACACAATAGGTACATTTGCGGCTTGAGCATGTGCTATGGCCTCTTTGGTCTGACGCATAACACTGTCGTCGGCAGCTACTACAATAATAGCTACGTCGGTTACGCTGGCACCGCGAGCACGCATGGCAGTAAATGCCTCGTGGCCCGGAGTATCAAGGAATGTAATTTGTTTGCCATTGCCAACATTTACACGGTATGCACCAATGTGCTGAGTAATACCGCCTGCCTCGCCGCTTATTACATTGGCTTTACGCACAAAGTCGAGCAACGATGTTTTACCGTGGTCAACGTGTCCCATAACCGTTACAATTGGGGCGCGAGTAAGTAAATCTTCCTCTGCATCTTCTTCTTCTTTTATCGCTTCCTGAACGTCGACACTAATAAATTCTACTTTGTAGCCAAATTCTTCTGCTACAATGGTCATGGTTTCGGCATCCAATCGCTGATTGATAGAAACCAATAAACCAAGGCTCATACAAGTTGAAATAACTGCCGTTGGGTTTACATCCATAAGTGAAGCCAATTCAGAAACCGAAACGAATTCGGTAACTTGAATTACGCTCTTTTCGGCCTCCATTCTGTCGGCTTCTTCCTGCTGCTTACTCTTATATTCGTCGCGTTTTAATCTGCGGTGTTTCGAACCTTTCGATTTTGTTTTGGTGGTTAAACGAGCAAGCGTTTCTTTAACTTGTTTTTGAACGTCTTCTTCGTTTACTTCTTTTTTAACCACCTTTTTGAATTTCGAAGCGTCGCCCGGTTTTACTACTTTCTTTTTTTCGGGGCGTGGTGCATTCGAAGTTCGGTTTGCGCCTCCTGCCTGACCTTCTTTGGTTTTATCAACCTTAGTAATTGGAGGACGTAAACTTATTGGTGTCGATTCAACGGTGCTTGCCGGTGTGCCGCCTTCGCCGTCTTTTTGAATACGTTTACGTTTTTTCTTACGCTTGACTTTTGATTTGTCTACCGGTGTTATTGGCTGCGCAGGTTTCTTTTTTGTATCGAATTCTGCCAAATCAATTTTCCCTACAACCGTAGGTCCTGTTAAACGTTGAACGTCGGTTTTATAAACTTCTGCAGGTTTCGCCGGTGCAGCAGCCTCTTGGCTCGCAACGGGTTGTGCTGCTATTACGGGTTTTTTATCGAGTGGTCTATTTTCTTGGTGATGTGGCTTTTTCGGTTCGTTTGGTCGTTGGTTTCTATCAGCAGGCAAATCGCTTTTTTTAACCAATTTAGGTTTACTTGCGTTTTCCAAATCAATTTTTCCAACCACCTTTGGCGATTTTAAATTATCGTTGTTCGAAAAAACCGGTGCTTCTTTGGGTTTTGGTGCAGGAGCTTGCTTTGGTTGTTCTGCAACTACCGGTTCAGCCTGTTTTGGTGCCGGATGCTGTTCTTCAACTTTTTCGGTTGCAGCTACCGGTGCAGGCGCAGTTTCCCGTTTAGGTTTGCCTGCGGTTTCCAAGTCAATCTTACCCAGAATTTTTAGTTTGCTTTCAGCTTCTTGCTTCGGCATTAAATTTTCAGTGGGCACCAATGGCTTTTGAACCGATTGTGTGGGGTCTTTAATTATTACCATATCATCATGTTCCGAATCGTCGTCCTCTTCGGTTTCGCTTTTTTTGCCAAAGGTTTTATGCTTTAGCATTTTTTCCGATGCAATTTTAACGTCTTTTTCCGAGCTAAATTCTTTTACAAGAAGTTTATAGCATTCGGGCGAAATCTTTGCATTTGGAGTCGGATCGACTTCCATACCTTTCTTTTGCAAGAAATCTACGATGGTACTTAAGCCCACGTTAAATTCGCGAGCTACTTTGTGCAATCTTGTCCCTTTGTTTTCTTCCGGCATATCCAAAACCCTGTCAAATTTATTTGAGAAATAATTTCTGCAAATGTATTAAAAAACTAAATATTCTAACTATTAAGCAACCTTTAATTGCTATTCGAATTCAGTTTGCAACGTTCGCAACACGTCTTCAATGGTTTCAACCTCCAAATCGGTACGTTTTTCAAGTTCGCTAACTGTTAAACGAAGTACGCTTTTTGCTGTATCGCAACCAACTGCTTTCAGGGCGTCAATAACCCAGTCTTCAATTTCATCCGAAAATTCTTCCAAATCCACGTCTTCGTCTTCTTCCAAAATGTTTCTGTAAACATCTATTTCGTAGCCGGTTAATTGTCCGGCAAGTTTAATGTTCGAACCGCCTTTGCCAATAGCGCGCGAAACTTCTTCGGGGCGCAAAAATACTTGAACCTTTTTGGTTGTTTCGTTAATTTTCATTTCGCTAATTTGCGCAGGGCTAAGTGAACGTGCAATAAACAACTGCAAATTATTCGAGTAATTTATTACATCAATGTTTTCGTTACGCAACTCACGCACAATACCGTGTATTCGCGAACCTTTTTGTCCAACGCAAGCACCAACAGGGTCTACGCGTTCGTCGTAGGATTCTACGGCTACTTTGGCACGTTCGCCCGGTATACGTGCAATTCGTTTAATGGTAATTAAACCATCGAATACTTCCGGAATTTCGCGTTCGAATAATTTTTCAAGAAATGTGTTTGAGGTACGCGACAACATTACAATTACCTGATTATTCTTAAGTTCTACGCTCTGAACCACGGTTAATACCGGTTCGCCTTTTCGCAAAATATCACCCGGAATTTGTTGTTCATAAGGCAAAACAAGTTCATTTTGGTTGTCGTCAAGTACATAAGCTTCTTTTTTTCGAACCTGATATACTTCGCACGTAATCAAATCGCCAACTTTATCTTTGTAATAGTTGTAAGTTTGTTCTTTCGAAAGTTCCAAAATACGGGAAGTAAGGTTTTGGCGTATTGCTAAAATTGCTCGTCGACCAAAATCGGAAAATTTCACCTCGTCGGTAACTTCTTCTCCCAGTTCATAATCGGTGTCAATTAAATTAGCATCGGTAATTCCAATTTCGCGGTTTTTGTCTTTTACTTGGTCATCGGGCACTATTATTCGGTTTCTCCAAATTTCCAAGTCGCCTTTATCAATATTTACAATTATGTCGAAATTTTCGTCAGTACCGTACATTTTGATAAGCATACCTCTGAAAACGTCTTCCAATACCACCATCATTGTGGGGCGGTCGATATTCTTAATTTCTTTAAATTCCGAAAAAGTGTCAATTAAATTCAAATTTTCCATCGTGCCGTTGAATTAATTCTTGCCAAAATCGGGAATAACTTTCACCGATTTAACTTCGTTATAGGTTAATTGCTGTGTAGTAATTACAGTTTGTTTTCTTTTTTTTCCTTCAACTTTCACCGTTTGTTCAAATTGAATTTCAAAAAAGTCGTTTTCTGCTTTTGTCAGAGTTGCTTTTAGTTTTGTTCCATCGGCTCGCAAAACTTCCACTTTTCGCCCTGTGTTTTTAATGTACTGCTTTATATGTCGTAGCGGCATATCTAAGCCTGCCGACGATACATACAGTTCATAGTCTTCAATTTCGCGGTCGAGATTGTCATTAATTTCGCGACTGAAAAACACGATTTGATCAATAGTTACACCGGTCATACTGTCTAAATAAAGCATAATATGATTATCGGGCTTCACCTCAATTTCAACAACAAATACTTGTTGTTTTTCAAGTTCCGATTCTATTAATGTAAGTATTTTTTCTGTGGTAATCATTTGATTTATTGTAACAAAACAGGGGACTTTTGTCCCCTGTCAAAATTAGTTTCCGACAAATTCACGGCAAAGTTACTACTAATTGCTTAAATAGCAAAATTTAACCGCGAATATTTTGTTCTAAAGCCTGTAATTTCAAATCCAAGTGAATTGAAATTGTTTTTTATAGGCAATATATCTCTTTAAAAAAGCAACTTACGATGCGTTTTTATCTCTTCTTTTTCTTTTGAAATTCAATTCGCCATCTTTTCTTTCTTTAAAAGCCGGACGGTCGGTTGTTCCGTTTTCTTTAAAAGCCGGACGAGGGTTTTCATTACGTTCTTTAAATGCCGGTTTGTCGGCTTCTTTTCTTTCTTTTAATACCGGTTTATCGGCATCTCTGCGTTCTCTAAAAGCCGGTTTGTCGCCTTCTTTACGGTCGCGAGGTGCAGGTCGGTCGGTACCGCTGCGTCGTCGGTCCGAATAGCTTCCGCCGCCGCCTCCGCTGCTTCGTCGGTCGCCGCCGTAGCCGCCGCCTCCGCTTCTGCGTTCGCCGCCATAGTTTCCGCCACCGCCACCACCGTAGCCGCCACCGCCGCTGCGTCGTCCGCCACGGCGTTCTTCGGTTACGTTTTCGTTGTTTTTCGACAATTCAACTTGTACCGGCAAACCGTCGTACTCGGCATTTACAAAAGCTGTCAAAGCATCTTCTTGCATTCCGGCTTCCAATTCAAAGAATGCGAAATTACGTGCAACTTCTATTTTGCCAATGTTTATGTTACCGTTTTTTAAATGTCGGTTCATGAAACCAATTAAGCGTGCAGCATTTAAGCCATCGCGCTGACCAACGTTAATAAAATAACGGTCGTAGTTCGAAGTACGGCTCTTGTCGCGGGCTGCGCGCTGCGCAACATTTAAATCGGGAGCGTTTTCGTAATAAGCCAAAAAGCGATTAAATTCAACGGAAAGAAATTTTTGAATCAACTCTTCACGACTCAATTCGCTAAATTTGGCGTAAATTTCGGGCAAGAATTTATCTATTTCCGAGTTTACTTCGTTGTTTCCTATTTTTTCGATTAAGCTAAACAATTGTTTTTCGCAAATTTCGTGTCCGTTTGGCACGGCAACCTGCTCTAAGGTTTGGCTAATCATTTTTTCGATAGAACGAATTCTGCCGTGCTCTTTGGTGTGAATAATTGAAACGGCAATACCTGATTTTCCGGCCCTTCCGGTACGGCCCGAGCGGTGAATATAAATTTCAGGATCGTCGGGCAGGTTGTAGTTAATTACGTGCGTAAGATCGGTAACGTCCAAACCGCGAGCAGCCACATCGGTAGCCACTAATATTTGCAGGTGTTTGGTGCGGAAACGAGCCATAACTTGGTCGCGTTGTGCTTGCGACAAGTCGCCGTGCAGCGAGTCGGCATTATAACCGTCCTGAATCAGTTTGTCGGCTGTTTCTTTGGTTTCGGTTCTGGTTCGGCAAAATACAATGCCGTAAATATCGGGGTTCATGTCGGCAATACGCTTTAGCACCAAATAGCGGTCTTTGGCGTGTACCATATAATACTGATGCACAACGTTTCCGGCGGCAGCATTTTTGCGACCAACGGTAATTTCGTGCGTATTTTTCATGTAATTTTTCGAAATCTGATTTATTTCGGAAGGCATAGTAGCCGAAAATAACATGGTTTGGCGCGATTCGGGAGTTTGTCCCAAAATCATATCCAAATCGTCTTTAAAACCCATGTTCAGCATTTCGTCGGCTTCGTCTAAAATAAGCCATTGTACGTTGTTCAGAATCAAGCGTCCGCGTTGAATCAAATCGACCACGCGACCCGGTGTACCTACCACAATATGCACCCCGCGGCGCAATGCATTAATTTGCGCATCAATACCGGTTCCGCCGTATACAGGCAAAATGGTTATATTCTTTACATATTTACTGTAAGAATTTAAGTCGTTGGTAATTTGAATACACAATTCGCGAGTTGGGCACAAAATAATGGCTTGCGTATTGCGGTCGGCGGTGTTTACTTTGCTAATAATTGGTAATCCGAAGGCAGCAGTTTTGCCGGTTCCGGTTTGCGCAAGTGCAATTACGTCGTTTTCCGAAGCTAATAAATACGGAATAGTTTTTTCCTGAATAGGAGTTGGAGTTACAAAGCCCAAATCTTCAAGGGCACGAAGAACCTCTTGACCGAGGCCGATTTCGCTAAATGTTGGCATATTTTTAAGTTTATCGGCTGCAAGCACCACCCAAAAATATGCTCGAAACCGTTTTTGTTATTAAATTTCAGGCCATTATACTAAAGGATGCGCCTGAACAAAAGCGGTGCAAAAGTAGTGGTTATTTTCTAAATAACAAATATTTATTCAACTTTTTTTATTTTTATTTTTTGAAGGTTGAAATACCGATGAATATTTAACTTAAAATGTAAATTTATGCTACGTTGACAAGTTGCGCTATAAGCCTCTTCTATTGGATTATTCCTGATTTTTCAAGCTTATCAATTAGAAATTTGTAGGTAGCAATTAATTCATAAATCGTTTCAGTTTCGCCTACACTTCGCTGAATTACACTAAGCAATTGGGCGGTTTTTGTGGCAGTATTTGTTTGGTATGCCAACGCATAAACATCATGTTTGAGCAAGCTTTCTTGAATTTTCTTTACTTTTTTTATACGCTTACTTTATTTTGCGGTAGTTTTCATCTTTTTTTAGCACCCTGTAATACTCCTTGTCAAAAATCTTAAAGTAAATAGTTGCCGGATAATAGTTGTAATACGGCCAAATTTTGGTCAAACTATTTTGTTCGGTTGTATAGGTCAATAACGCTTGTTTTTTTATAACTTCTCTTCCTTTTAAGGAAAAATATACATCCGGCTTTGGCGTTGTTTCAACCTTATATATTTTCTTTGCCAACTTAAAAGCATCCATATCGTTTAGTATTCTTTCATTCATTTTTGGGTCAAAAACCGCTTGGTAAATTCGCTCAACACTGAAAGCTGAATCGTTTTGGTGCTGCATACAATAAGCAACAATAAGCTTGCTTATAAATACGTGGTCGGGGTGTCCGTATCCTCCCATTATATCGTCCAAAGTGAATATTACAGATGGCTTATTTTTAGCAATGAAATTTGCGATGTGTGTAAGTGCAATTTCTTTATTATAAGCACTATCGAAATCAGTATAAGGTATAGGTAGCCAAGGTTTTTCAATTTTATCTCTGCCTTTTCTTAATATAATATCAAAATATTCAACACTTTTCACATAATTCCCGAACTTCCCAACCATTAGCACACAAATGGGATATTGTGCCCGACATGCTTATTGCATCGTCGTCATGTGCAACAATAATTAACGCCGTTTTATTTTTTTCACTTTGTAAAAAAACCTCTTCCTCGTAGGTGTCAGCTGAGGAAATATAATAAAGATAACCAATATTAGCGCCAATCGAAAGTATAAAAACACTTACAGCGATTACGATTGTAGTACGAATATTTCTCATTTTTGCCTATTGAATTTTGTTAATACTACCGCTAACTGCATAGGGTGCGGTGTTGTGCCGGATTATGAAACAGTTTCAAATCAGTGTACTACTGACTTTGTATATTGTACGAATCGCTTGTCGGGAGGAGTAACTTGCCGGCATACATTTCGAAAACCTGCACAGCGAGACGTTAGCCACCCGATGGCATTTAAGCTTTGGTATCGGGTAATTGAGAGGCTGAATACATTGAATTTTTTTACTCTGCCTTTTTTATTGAATTCCGTACACATCAGTCAAAGCTGCTTTATCAGTGTCCGAATTTTTTTCGGGAAACGTTGAAAGGCCTCTACGCTAATTAACGAAAAACCCAACAGACAAATTGTTTGTTGGGCTTTTTTTTATCAATTTCAAATTTTGAATGAGTAATTAATTTGAAAATTCAGTCAAATCTTAATTTTGTAAATTCCAAACCGCATCGTAGTCGCCGTTTTCTTTTTCTTTTAGCTTAAGTTCTTGCAAACCTTTACGGAATGCATTTACCAAATCGGCTGCCCGAACAATGGCTTCGAGTTCGGCAGGGGTTACGTTTTTGGTAAACGGTGCGCCATAGTCGCTCGATATACTGCCACTAAAAAACTTAGTATTGTACAAAGTGCCGTTTATTTTTCCCGATAGTTCGAACCCAAACTTAGGTATTATAAGTGCTTCGCCTTTAGGTCCAACGCCCGAAAGCAAATCGAGAGTCATGGTTAGCAGGGCATTGGCGCCGCTTTCTGTCATTAATCGTTCGTTAACACCACCGGTGCCAAAACCTTCGGCAATTGGCATAAACGCCGAACGAACTACCATATTCTTATACGATTTAACAAACTCAACATTCGTGCTTTCGTCGTCTTTTGCAAATGTTTCCAAAATTTTGTAGGCTTCGCATCCGGTAACTTTTTCAATGGGCAATACCTTGGCACCAAATTCCGATTCAATTACCGCCACAAACTGCGGATACAGTTTTTCCAACAAGGTTTCCCAAGGA
>JFJP01014093.1_pt1 | contig 12252 bp, 7 predicted proteins | sample 431651 | NCBI WGS metagenome assembly JFJP01 (sample SAMN02602958, study PRJNA72255) | Microbial mat metagenome, whole genome shotgun sequencing project. | biome: fresh water; feature: sink hole; material: water; isolation source: purple microbial (photo- and chemosynthetic) mats found in... | reverse complement strand
GATTATGCAAATTACACTCAATTCCGAAGCAGAAAAATTATTACAAGCACAAATTGATAGTGGAAAATATACAACCCCGAATGATGCGATCGTGGCTGCATTAAAATTACTCGCGGAAAAACAACTACCTAGTCAACCGAAGGAAACGGTAACGATTTCGGAACAAGAAGCTACTCAAAAATTACTAGAAGAGAAACTTCTGATGATGAGGGAAATTAACAAAGTTATTACTCTTGAACTTGAACAGGAACTCAAAAGTAAACAACTGAAAGACTTATTCGATCGTACTCAATCTCTACCGGAAATTCAGAATATTACCGAAGAAGATATCGCCGCAGAAATCGCAGCTTATCGGAGAGGTGAATGAAAGTAGTTATTGATACTAATGTCTTGGTTTCTGCTGTTTTAAAAGGAAGGAAACCAAGACAAGTGATTCAAGCCATTGCTGATCGCCGCAAAAATCTTTTAAGTGCTGAGTAAAACAATCGCACAACAGGCGAGAAAAAGCCCTAAAAATTGGGTAGTAGTCAAAACTTCTTGAAAATAAAACATCCCAACTAAAACAGTTCCAATGACAATGATCAGATTTACTAGGGAGCCGGCAACTCCCAGATCAATTTTCTGATTCAATAGTCCAAAAACTAAATAAGTAATTGGTGAAAGTATGCAAACAAAAACGATACTTTTCCAATCTCCCGTTTTTCCCCAGTTGGCACTTAAGGAGTCGCAAAGAGTGAAAACCCCACCGCAGAAAAATACCAACGCCCATATAAACATTTGCTGCATAAACCTTTACCAAGGTATTACTAAGTAGAAGGAAAAACGAAGATAATATCTTACAACCAAAAAATTATAGGGAGTATCCCATCAAGCCAGACGATCGCCTCAACTATACAGGATTATGCAGAGTTAGGGCTCAGGAGTGCCAGCGCTAGATCATTCTGCCCTACAAATTAGTATCCTACAATACAGAATGGTTGTTTAACAAATGGTGCAATCCAAAGGTTAGCCATGAAGATCCCTTTGTGTGGGGGGGTAAGTGTAACGTGATTAAAAAATTTTTACTGATTGGGGTCATCTCACTATTGTGGTTGAATGGCCCACTTATGGGAAGTGCTTTGGCTCAGGATGCAGCAGCGGCAGCACCCGCGAATCCGATTGATTCTGGCGATACTGCTTGGATGTTGATTTCATCAGCACTGGTATTATTTATGACTCCAGGGTTAGCGTTTTTCTATGGTGGTTTAGTGCGCTCTCGCAACGTCCTAAATACCATGATGATGAGCCTATTACTAATGGCCCTCGTCGGCGTTACCTGGACATTGTGGGGTTACAGCTTAGCTTTTGATGTGTCAAACCTTGATGCTAAAGGTTTTGCCCAAGGTATCGAAAGGTTTATCGGTGGCTACGATTGGATGTTTTTGAACGATGTCGTAGCTGACAAACCCGATCCCATTGGCTACGCGCCAACGATTCCCCACCAAGTATTTATGGTTTACCAGATGATGTTCGCAATCATCACCCCGGCTCTAATTTCAGGGGCGGTGGTGGAGCGGATGAGTTTTAAAGGTTATTTCTGGTTTGTATTGCTTTGGTCTACCTTTATTTATTCTCCCTTAGCTCACTGGGTTTGGGGCAGAGGTTGGCTAGGCGCAATGGGAGCCTTAGACTTTGCTGGCGGTAACGTTGTTCACATTAGCTCTGGGGTTTCTGCGGTTGTTGTCGCTTGGATGATTGGTCCTCGCAAAGACTTTATGGTTAGACCCCATGCTCCCCATAATGTACCTTATGTGCTACTGGGAATTGGAATGCTGTGGCTGGGCTGGTTTGGCTTCAACGGCGGTAGCGCTTTAGCATCAGGCTCTTTAGCAGCGGTGGCTTTTGTCACAACGATGATATCTGCTTCTGCCGGTGGTTTAACTTGGGCAATCGTTGAATGGGTGCTCAGAGGTAAGCCAACGGCTGTGGGAATTGCTTCTGGTTTTTTGGCGGGATTGGTAGGTATTACCCCTGCGGCTGGATTTGTTAATCCCCTGGGAGGACTTTTAATTGGTTCAATTACTGCGGTTTGTTGTTTCTTTGCTGTGAGTTTGCGGGCAAAATTACAATTTGACGATTCTTTAGATACTTTTCCTGTTCATGGTGTCGGCGGTACGGTAGGAGCTATTTTAACTGGGGTGTTTGCCACTAAAGCGGTGAATAGTGCAGGAAATGATGGGTTACTGTTTGGTAATCCAGGCCAACTTCTTACCCAAATTATTAGTGTTGTTGCTACTTATGCTTTTGCTGCTGCTGGTACTTTTGTGATTGTTAAGCTTTTGGGGATGGTGATGGACTTACGAGTTAAACCCTCTGTTGAAGAACAAGGTTTAGATATTAATGAACACGGTGAAGAGGGTTATGGAGAGGAGTTTGCGGGCGGTTTTACTACGATTGACCCTAATTCTCCTTATACCTCGATGAAGGAATAGTAAATATATCTGTAGTAGGGGCGGGTTTATCCAAATCTATGCTAGAAGCTAAAATATTAAATAACCCACCCCTAATACTATTAACTAAAAAGCTTAGTAATGAAAATTAAATAACTTGATGATTTGGTTTGTAGTAAGCACTTTAGCGCTAAAGCGCTTACTACAAACAAGCCAATTATTTAATTTCTATTCCTTACTGCATAAGTTTTCTTCCTTCTTCCTTCTTCCTTATGGGTGTCATCGAAGTTTCTTCCTTCTTCCTTATGGGTGTCATCGAAGTAAATTGTAAATTGTTAACTGTTAGTTGTTAACTGTTAACTGTTAGTTGTTAGTTGTTAACTGTCAACTGTCAACTGTCAACTGTCAACTGTTTCCTTCTTCCTTCTTCTTACTGTTTTATTTTTTCTAACAAGGCTTTACGAGCATTAATCGCAGGGACAAAATCAGGCTTAAGTTCAATCGCTTTATTATAGGCAACAATCGCCTCATCAAAACGTTCCCATTGTTCTAATGCCCAAGCGCGATTTGCCCAGGCTAGAGGGTCGGTAGGATTAATGGCGATCGCTTTATCAAAAGCTGCTAATGCTTCATCATACCGCTTTAAGTGAGTCAAGGCAATTCCCCTACTACCCCAGGATGGATAATCATTCGGACTAATTTTGAGGGCTTTATCAAAGGCTAAAATTGCTTCCTCATATTTTTGCAACTGCATTAATGCCTTACCTTGATCGCGTAAAGCTGGGTAAAAATTGGGATTAAGATCGATGGCTTTTTGATAGGAAGCTAGAGCATTTTCATAACGCTGCAACCCATCGGATAATACGGAGCCGCGATTATGCCAAGGTAAATAGTATTTGGGACGAATTTCTACGGCTTTGTCGTAAGCAACTAAGGCATCTTGAAACCGCTGCATGAAAAATAGGGTGCTGCCTTTACCAATCCAAGCAGGATAGAAGTTGGACTTAATAGCAATTGCCTGATCGTAGGATGTCAAGGCTTCAGTGTGACGCTGCAATTTCCCTAGAATCCTACCCCTATCTACATAAGCTTTCTCGTTATTTGGGTTTCGTTTGAGTTGATTATCAAGTAAAGCGATGGCTTCTTTATAAGCAGACCTCGCATCTTGGGTTTTTTGTAAATATCCTAGGGTTAAGCCTTTATTTTCCCATGCTAAGGAGTCATCTGGGTTCGTTTCGATTGCTTTATCGAAAGCTAATAAGGCTTCGTCATACTTACCCAAACCAATCAACGCTACCCCTCGGCCATTTAAGCCTTGAGGGTCTTTTGGTGCGATCATTATGGCTTTTTCATGGGCTGATAATGCCTGATCGTAGCGCTGTAAATTATATAAAACTTTGCCTTTTGTATTCCAAGCTTGATAAAAATCTGGTTTGTATTGTAGAGCCTTGTCATAAATTACCAAGGCGGCATCGTAACGCTCTAAACTAAATAAGGCATCGCCTTCATACTTCAAAGCCAAAGGTTCGTTTGGTTTAATCACGATGGCGCGATCGCACATCTGTAAAGCATCTTCTGGTTGTTCTGCCTCAATCAAGTTATTACACTCATTCAACAAGTAATTAAATTGTAAAGATGGCCAGAACAATATACCGCCTACGGACAGAATTACTACCAAAAATCCCAAGGAAATAGGGAGCCATTTCTTGGGAGATTTAGAAGCCTTGGTATCTTGGGGCTCTGCCGATACTTGAGCGGGTGTTGGCTCAGCTTTAATGGCAGGAGAAATTACAGATACATTCTGGGTTTTGATCGGGGTGACAGGGATTATTTCCGCTGGTTTTTCTGGACTTTTTACTGTCGAATTTACGGTAATTTCTTCCGTGACTGCTTCGGGAAGTTGTGGTCTAGCGCTACCATTTTCTAACGCTATTACATCACGTTCTTCTAACTCAAAGAAGGGATGGATTTCTAAAGTTTGCGGCCCCCTAGAAGTGCTATAAATATTCCGCAAATCGTTGAGAACTTCCTCTACAGTTTCATAGCGAGAACGAAAATAGGTTCGCACCATTTTATTAATGATTTCAGCTAAGGTATCACTAACTTGAGCTTGGGAGCGCCAATTTACTTCTCCGGTATTTTGATCTTGACCTAATTCTGGTGGAAATACTCCCGTTAGAGCATGAATCGCTGTCATCCCCAAGGCATAAATATCACTATTTGGGCGGGGAGTCCCAGCTTGCTGTTCCTTGGGCATATATCCCAAGGCCCCAATCACATTGGTAATGCTGAGTTGTCCCTGATAATTAATGACTAAAGTGCTAATTTGTTTGACGGAACCAAAATCAGTTAACATGACTCGACCATCGGTAGCTCTCCTCATTAAATTTCCCGGTTTAATATCGCAATGAACTGTCTGTTCGTGGGCAAAACCCAAGGTTAACAAGACATCTTGTAACAGGTCAATTACCTGCTCTTCGGTGAATCGAGAGCGGGCAATTTCTTTACTCAATTCCTCCCCTTCTATAAATTCCCAAACTAAATAAAATTCTTGATTTTCTTCAAATTCACCTAACAGTTCTGGGATTAATTCATGTTTACCCAAACTGTATAAAACTTGAGCTTCTGTCTCAAATATTCTTCTGGCTTCCCGCCAAATTAAAGGATGATTAGCTTGAAGTTTTAATTGTTTAACTACACAACGAGCATTATCAGTCCGGCGCTGATCGAGGGCTAAATAAGTTTGACCAAATCTCCCTTCACCCAATAAACTGATAATTTTATAACGCCGATCTAAAAGTTGTCCAATTCTGTGCAGTCCCCGCAGTTCATTAATAACTACTTTTAAATCATCTAAAACTTCCGTTGCTGACTGGTAGCGTTCGCGATATTGGGAGCGCACCATTTTATCTAAAATATCCCCTAACTGATCGTTCACCTCCACTACATTCCGCCAGACTAATTCATCTGTCTGCGAATCTCGCGGTAACTTTAGGGGTAGCAGTCCAGTTAGTGCTTGAATAGCTGTCATCCCTAAAGCATAAATATCACTATTAAATCTGGGTCTGCCCCCCAAATGTTCAATTGGCATATAACCCGGCGTACCGATCACAGAACCACTGGTTTGACCCGATGTATTAATTACTAAAGTTTCTATTTCCTTAACTGCACCAAAATCAATTAAAACTATTTTGTGATCGGATTTGCGCCTGATTAAATTTGAGGGTTTAATATCACGGTGGATCACATTTTGCTGATGAATGTACTCTAAAACCTCCAACACATCCACTAACATCGTGACTACTTCGGTTTCATTCCACCGCTTACCATCAGTAATTTCTCGGCTCAAATCTTGACCATCTACAAAATCTTGAACTAAGTAAAATTCTTGATTTTCCTCAAAATGAGCTAAAAGCTTAGGAATTTGATCGTGATCGCCGAGTTTTTCCAGTGTTGATGCTTCTAATTCAAACCTGCGTCTTGCTTCTTCTAAAATTGCTGGATTCGTTGTATTTGGTTGGAGTTGCTTGACGACGTATAAACCTCCTTGAGTATCCTGGTGATCCTCGGCGCAGTAAGTACGACCAAATGCCCCTCTTTTGAGGTCTTGAATAATTTTGTATCGTCCCTTAAGTGTTTGTCCTTCTTTCATAGTTTTTTACTGGCAGGGTGACATGAGTGATATGCTTGATCTGAAAATTACTCACAATACAAATTGCATTGATTGTTTGTGACGATCAGGTTTTTCAACGTAGTAGAAAGCAATTTAGTATTAAACGACAGTAACTTAGCAGCAATTGTAAGTTAGTGGTAACACTTGCACCCATGCGATCGCTCACCAGTACCTTAAGCTAGGTCAACCATTGCCCTTCCTCGTTTTGTGTACATAAGGATTCTTAAAGGCAAGATTTTGGGACAAAATTCACAAAAATCTTGATTTTTAATTGGAATCTGACTTATAAAACAATACAGAAAGTGAAAACCCCCCGTCCCTTTAGGGCTGGGATGCAAGCGATTTGGTAATTTAGTCCTGTTAATTCAAAAAACATAGTCAGCAAAGACTTAGGCTAGTCAGTGTAGCTTACTTTGATGACTCTTACAAGCCAGCGTGTCTTTCGACCTGGTTACTGACCTTTCCACAGGATTTGCTAATATACTAGCATTAACCAACCAAATTTATGTAGACCAGACAAAAAGATGTAACGAAAGTTTGAACTCAATAATCCAGCTTGATTAATGTCCTGAGAGGGTCAAAAAACATTACTTTATAATTAACAGGAAGTAAAATCACTACAATGGCTTATTTAGAATTTGAGGATGCGGAAGGATACTTGGCTTTCCTCAGAGCAAAGGAGATTAGTGAAACACACCTAGATATCCATTGGGTCATCGGTCCACGCGATGAAAGGGGTGCCGCCTTGATTACAGCTTATATTGTACTAAGTCAACAAGTACAGGGTCACGTAGTTCATTTTAAGGAATTGGTTTCGGAAATTACCACTAGCTGTCCCTTGGAGGAAAGGCAAGTGGCAATGGAAAATGTTCAGCACAATCTTAAGGATTCTAAATACCGTCTTCAAGAAATGGGATTTAAGATTCACTCCGGCATCTGGAAAGTATAGCAATTATACCAAAATCAGAAGTAAAATGTAAACAAATTAATTATCTATTAACCATGATTGAAAGGGAATAAAATTTCCCTAATCCCTTTGCTCTCAGGTCTAAAAATACCCTAGTTTACCACTTACCGATTACCGAGGAATTTATAATGCTGCCCAAAAATCTGAAATCCCCGACAATTAAATTATTAGGCAAAGTGCCACTCCGTGTGGTCTTAGTAGTTCCATTTGTCCTTCAGACTTTTGTGGCAGTAGGATTAACCGGATGGCTCTCGCTACGGAATGGTCAAAAAGCTGTCAATGATGTGGCGGCGCAACTGCGTTGGGAAGTGACTGCCCGCATCCAGGAACATCTTTATACTTATCTGCAAACTCCCCACACAATTAATCAGATTAATTTTGATGCTCTTAATCTTGGTATTTTAGATTTGCACAAATTGGAAAATATTAAGCCATATATTATTAAACAAATTAAAATTTTTAATACGATCAGCTATATTGAATTTGGCTCAGAAAAAAAGGAATTTATTGGTATTAATCGTCTTGATGATGGCAAATTACAAATTGATATTTCTAACAAATCAACTGGCTATAATATTCATTCATTCCCTATTGATAATGCAGGTAAGATTGCGGCTCAAAAATCACAAATAACTCCTAATTATAATCCTCGAATTAGACCCTGGTACACTGCGGCAGTTAAGGCTGGTAAACCAACATGGAGCAAAATTTACAATTCTTTTGGTGAATATCAACTGGAAATTACTGCTGCTAGACCAATTTATGATCATCAAGGTAAATTAATTGGGGTCGTTGGTAATGACCTTATACTTTCCGAAATTGGTCGATTCTTAGGCAATCTAAAAATTGGCAGATCGGGACAAACTTTTATCCTAGAACGCTCTGGAGAATTGGTAGCAAATTCTACCCCAGAACCGCTTTTTTTAGGCAAAAATAATAGCTTCAAACGAATCTCTGCAACTGAGAGTCACAATCCTTTGATTAATTCAACTGCACATTATTTACTCAAACAGTTCGGAGATTTCCAGAAAATCAATCAGCATCAGCAGTTAGATTTTTTACGAGACGGAAATAAGCAATTTGTACAAGTAACACCACTTACTGATAGTAAAGGTCTTGATTGGTTGATTGTGGTTGTGATCCCAGAAGCGGATTTTATGGATAAAATTAATGACAATACTCAGACTACCATATTATTATGTTTAACTGCTTTGATAGTAGCAACAATACTGGGAATTATTACTTCTAAATGGATTGTCATACCTATTGAGAATTTGAGCAAGGCGGCCAAGGCTTTTTCCCAAGGAGAATGGGAGCAACCTCTCCAAGTAAATCGCTCAGATGAGTTGGGGCTTTTAGCTCAGTCTTTTAATAGTATGGCCGGTCAATTACAAGAGTCTTTCACTACCTTGGAAGAGCGAGTAGCCACTGCAAAATCAGAACTTAAGGAAGCTCTGATTTATTTGAATTCAATAGTTGATAATTTGGCTGATGGTTTGTTAGTAATCGATCGAGATGGTAAGATTGCCCGATTGAATCCGGCTCTTTTGTCATTATTTGATTTAGATTTAAGTGAATTTAATCTTAATGGTGCAGAGTATGAGCAAGTATTTGGGAGTGATTTAGCTCAACTGGTGGAGCAAAGTAAAAATTGTCCGAGAGATGTTTTTAGTTGGGAAATTAGTTTAGTTGGAGGACGGGTAGGTAAGGCGGCCGCCACAGCTATTTTGAAAGAGGATCGAGGTGTACGCGGTTCTTTAATTCGTAATCAAGAAAGCCTGGATTTACCTGTTGAAAATGAACTTTATTGTGCAATTACCAATGATATTTGTTCAGTAACTAATAGTAATTGTTCAATGATAGTCAATGTACCTTCTCAGGTTGATTATTTAGGAACTGTGATTTTAATTCGAGATGTCACAGTTGAGAAAGAGGCAGAAATAGAAAAAATCGGTCTAATTAATTCACTGCAAAAATCTCAACAGAAACTAGCCCTACATTTTCAACAAACCCCACTCTGTGTGATTGAATGGAATATCGGTTTTGAGGTGACAGAATGGAATCCAGCGGCGGAACAAATTTTTGGCTATAGTCGTGCTGAAGCTTTGGGTCGTCATGGTTTAGAAATATTAATGCCTGATATTGATCGAGATCATGTAAAGCAATTATGGCAAAATTTAATTACAAATCAAGGTGGCAGACGCAGCACTAATTGGAATTTACGGAAAGATGGTAAAATGATTATGTGTGATTGGTATAATACTGCATTAATTGATGCTGATGGCAATACAATTGGAGTGGCATCGTTAGTGCAGGATATTACGGAATTGCAGCGCACAGTTGAGGAATTACGAGCTTCCGAAGAGCGATTTCGACAAATGGCAGAAAATATCAGCGAGATTTTCTGGATGCTTGATCCTAATCAGATGATTACACTTTATGTGAGTCCTGCTTACGAAGAAGTTTGTGGTAGAAGTCGTGAGAGTTTATATGAAAAACCGGAAGCTTTTACCGATGCAATTCATCCAGAAGATCGCGATCGTGTAAAGATGGCTTTTCAGAAACAAATACGACAGGGTTACGATTTAGAGTATCGGGTAGTGCGTCCCGATGGAACTACTTCCTGGATTCGCGATCGCGCCTTTCCTGTTTATAATGAACTTGGAGAAGTTTACCGAGTTGTGGGAATTGCCGAGGAGATTACTCAGCGCAAACTTGCCGAGGAATTTCAGAAAATTGCCCAAGCTGCGGTGGCCGCCAATCAAGCTAAAAGTGCTTTTCTGGCTAATATGAGCCACGAATTACGCACACCTCTCAATGCAATTATTGGTTATAGTGATATCTTGAAAGAAGATGCCGAAGATTTGGAATATGAAGATATTATTCCCGATTTAGATAAAATTCAAACTGCGGGCAAACATCTACTGGGTTTAATTAGCGATATTCTTGATATCTCTAAAATTGAATCCGGCCGCATGGAACTTTACATAGAAACTTTTGACCCATTGGATTTGATTCTTGAAGTAATTTCTACTATTGAACCGTTAGTGCATAAAAATTCTAATAAATTAGAGTTTTTAGGCCAGAGAAACTTAGGAACAATCAATGCCGATTTGACTAAAACTCGCCAAATATTATTAAATTTATTAAGCAATGCAGCTAAATTTACTAAGCAAGGATTAATTACTATAACTATTGAAAAAGAGGATCATCTCAGTTTACCACAAATTTCGGAATCTGAGATTATAGAAAATCAAATATTTAATTCATCTTTTATATTTTTTCGAGTAGCTGATACTGGAATTGGGATGTCACCAGAACAACTACAGCATTTATTTCAACCTTTTATCCAAGGAGACAACTCTACTACCCGTCAGTATGGCGGGACTGGTTTAGGCTTAGCCATTAGCCGCCACTTTTGTTTAATGATGGGGGGTGATATAGAAGTTAAGAGTCAGCCTGGTTCCGGTTCTATATTTACTGTCCGACTCCCGATTCAAGCTGTTATAACAGTGGACAGTTGACAGTGGACAGTTGACAGTTATAGCAACCACCTTGGCGGTTGCTATATAAACCCGCCCCCACGACTATATTCAAACTATATTTGTTAACAGTTAACCGTTAACAGTTAACCGTTAACAAATAACCGTTAACAGTTAACCGTTAACAGTTAACCGTTAACAAATAACCGTTAACTATTACCCAACCTCAGAATTTGGGAAGTCACCGCCAAACTTTCCTCATAAAGAATATCTCGGCCTGGTCGTTGTAATTGTTGAGAAAGTAACTGCTCCGTTTGTTGATCAAATAAAGGAGTCACCTGATTAACTCGAGCAGTTTGGGCTCCACCGTGAGACTCCATCCGCATACAGCCCCCCGTTTCCGAACAGAGAACCGTACCGCAGTCAGCCTGATCGTTAGTAGAACCCAAACGCAAAGCAATTAAATCACCCTCAACCTCGCCCGAATCCGCAACAGGAATTGCAGCTAACTCCGCCTCAATTTGGCGATCGCCAGGTCCGACAAATTTAATCCGCTTAATTTCATAATCACCATCTTCCTGTTTACAGTCAATTGGCCGCCAATTTAACCGCGAAGCCAACCAACCCAAAAACATCAACGCTTGACTAGAATTACCCAACTCATAATCAATCGTCACCCGGTCAATTTCCCCAATTGCCGCCCGACGTTCCGGGGGATCAAAAGCCTCCGCCGTCAATTCTTGCCAAGGGGCCAATCTGCGCCAATTCAAGTCAGAAATTGGAATCCCTCGATCTTTGAGGTTTTGCATTTGCAGTAATTCAGCTTCCGGTTCAGCAAAGCAATTAGAATCAACAATTACCGAACTAGATACCTCAGCTAAGCGCTGAAACAAAGAGAGATCCGCATCTGGAGTCGCCTTCCACCAAAGAAACTTCGGTAAATCCTCAATCATCAAAGCCGTAACAATACCACTGATCCGTTCTAACGCTGCGACCGTACCCCGCAGAGTGATGTATTCACAGCAAATTAAGGTACTACTACTACGTTTATGAACAGGACAATAAGCGGATACCTGCACCTTAACGCCATGATCTTCCCCCGCTGTGGGACAAAGGGCAATAATCCGGCAAGGGTTAGCAGAGGCGATCGCATCTGCAATACCCGTCCCACTAGCATTCAGGCTACTACTAACAGCTAAAGAGCCATCTTGAAGAGTGCCATTTAAGCTTTTTACGGTAAATTCTTCCCGCAGCCTGTCGAGTAGTTCCGTATTCGCCTTACCTGTTCTCGGCATTCCGTAAGCCTTCTGAGCCGCCCTGACTCCCGCAGCAGTTAAGGGGCCACTAATTCCATCAATCGGACCAGAATAAAACCCCAGAGCCGCTAATAGTTGTTGAGTTTCTTCAGGTTCGTAAACCACAAAAGTAAAAGTTGTTGCCCTAGTAGCAACCGGAAAATCACCATTATTACCAGTTTCCCTGTAACTTTCCCAAATGAGACTCAATTCCGCCTCTATTTGATCGATAGAAATATCCTTCGGAACTTGCAAAGAAACAATTGGAGGAGCCTTGATTGGTGTCATTGTCATAATGTTTTTTCCTTACTAATTGCTAATGGCTAATTGCTAATGGCTAATTGCTAATGGCTAATTGCTAATTGCTAATTGCTAATTGCTAATTGCTAATTGCTAATTGCTAATT
>JFJP01010954.1_pt1 | contig 12253 bp, 8 predicted proteins | sample 431651 | NCBI WGS metagenome assembly JFJP01 (sample SAMN02602958, study PRJNA72255) | Microbial mat metagenome, whole genome shotgun sequencing project. | biome: fresh water; feature: sink hole; material: water; isolation source: purple microbial (photo- and chemosynthetic) mats found in... | reverse complement strand
ACTCTTTCAAAAATTGGAAATAAAGAAACTAGAAAACCCGTTTCAAATTTTCCTCCACCATCTAATTCACAAAATAGTTCGCCAGAAAGTCAAAAGGTGATGCAAACCAAATTGCCAGAAAATGTTCAAGAAGTAATTGTCCAAAAATATTTTCCAGATTTGGCAAAATCAGTTTTAACTTTAGTTCAATCTTTAGATCCGACTGGACAAAATCTTGTTTTGAGATTGAAAATTATTGAAGCTGTGGTTTCAACTTTTTTAAATTTAGGGGGTGAAAATAATTCAGAAACAAGTTCTCAGACTTCTCACTTTGATGAAATTATCGCCGCAAATTCAGAAGATAAGTATTTAGAAGTTAGAATTCAGCTTTTGAAGCTAAAAATAAATAAAACTAAAAAAGAAATTGCTCAATATTACGATTCTTCCAACTTGACCGAATTTTTGATTGCTAATCTAAAAGATAAATTACTCGCAGATTTTGCTAAAAATGAAAATTCAGAAATTGAAAAATCAGAAAAACTCAATTTATTATTCGCACTACTTTTGGAAAAGTGTGAAGAATCTGGACTTTTAGATTTGAAAACTAATCTCAAAATGTATTTTTTATCTCTCCAAAACTCTGTCCAAAATCTAAACTTAATTGAAGATCTCCAAGCAAAAATAGTTGCTGAATTAAAATTTCTTTTGGAAAAAGATCGGTACTTTGTTGCCAAGTCTATTTCTATAATCGCCGTTTTGGTTTTTCAGCTTTTGAGTAATGATGGGCTTTATTTTTCTTCAGCTGGTCGCGATTTAGGCAATAACAGTAAAGGTTTGTCTGATGTTGCCTATGAAAGCATTCTGCAAATAAAAAAGAAAAGAGGAGAAATGTCTTTAAATTCCGAAGAATAAGTTTGGAATAAGTTTTAAAAACTCTGTATTTTCTATATTTCATTTTTTTTACCTTTTTTGTAATTTTTGCAATAATAGCTCGTGCCACATTTCTAAATTAAATTACGATTTTTGACAACAGACGACTTTGAGCAACCTTTTTCCCAGATTTTAGCCGCGAGAAATTAAAAATCAATAATTTGACAAAATATTACAAATTTCTACAATTAATCTTCTATATTTTTTTCAATGTTTTTATTTTGGCAAAAGTTTTGATTTAGGTTGATGAAAAGGTCTGATTTGTGAAGATTTTTGAACTGGAAAATTGAAAATCTCAAGAAAACTTGTCTTGACTTTTTTGCAAAGCTTATTTTGACTTGAAATATGTCAGTTGATAATTTTTCTAGCTCTAAAAGCTCCAAAACTGTGGGCAAAAATTCTACAAAAAACGAAAAAAACTTGAAAAAAGCAGAAAAAGTAGAAAATTTTGTAGGAATCCGATCTTTTTTGGGCGGCAATGTAGATATTCTTTTGGAAAATTTGGCAGCCAGGCGAGAATCACGCAAAAACGATAGTGAAGATATTTTTGCCGAGCATTCAAGTCCCAGCATCAAGTGGAAAACACCAATACCAAAGACCAAACTGCAGGTTTTGATTGAGGAAAAAAATGCATTGGGACTATATATGTCTGGCAAACCTCTGGAAGAATACAAGGAAATTGAAAAATGGCTGCAAAAAACTCTCAATAAGTGGAATTTGCGTTTGATGTTTGTCAATAAAGTTCGCAAAATTTTTACAAAGGCTGGGGCGATGATGTTCACACTTGAAGTCAGTTTGACCGAAACCGATATTGAAGCTGTGATTTTCCCCAAGAACGCAATGGAACTTTCACCACTTTTGGCTGAAAATGAGCTGTTTTGGGTAGTTGGAAATATTCAAGATAAACGCCGCGAAAAAAAAACTGAGACAATTCCCGAAATTTTAGAAATTGAAACTGAGAAATCTGAAACGGAAAACTTAGGAGAAAACCTAGTAGAAAGTTTGGCAGAAAGTGGAGAAAATAGCGAAAATGAAGAAGTTTTTGTGGCAGTCCCAATTGTCGAAAATGCTTATCAAGAAAAGCCCAAATTCCTTATAGAAAGTTTGACCAAGTCGGAAAACGGCCCAAAATCAATCTTGGAAAGCTACGATTTGCCAAACCTGGACTGGAAAATGCTGCGAGAAAACTTGCCTAAATTTTTTGAAAATCTAAAAAACGATAATTCCACAAATTCCAGCTTAAATTCCACAAATTCCAATTTCTCAGACTCACAAAACCCTGAAAATCAAAATGAAAATCAAAAAAATGACAAAAATACTAATCTAAAAATTCTCAAACTCAGTCAAAATTTGGGTCAATTCGCACTGGAAATCAAAAAAAATCTGAGCAAACAAAGACTGGAAAATGCCGTAGAGTGCGAGTTGTGGATCTCAAATGGTGGAGAATTCCAAAAAGCAAAAGGCACATTTTGGCTGCCACAGGATGTCTTTGAAAAGTATGAAAAACTGGTTAAATAATCTTTGGAAAAACCATCCAAATTAAATAAAATAATTCTAGAAAAGTTTGTCAAAAAATAAAAAACAATTAACACTTGATTACTAAAATTATTACTAAGATTTTTAATTTTATTTTAACCTTAAATATAAACACCATGTCCAAAATTTTCAAATTCGCAACCATAAAAAACAGTCTAATTTTATTTTTTTGACTATTTTATTTATATATGTCTAAAACTTTTTAGTTTTTTACTCGCTTATCTTGGCAAACTTATAACTTAATGATTTTTTTAAAAAATTCAGCCAAAAGTTCAGATCGGTATTCAAAAAATTTCAACTCAAAAACAACCAAATTATGGATTCTTTCGGTTATCCCGCAGCTTATATTTCCAGTTTTCAAACCAAAAATTATCGCCCAATTAACGGACTTGAATGGTTTGTGATGATTTTGAGCGTTATTTTACTTGTCGGAATCGTTAGTTGGGGTTTTTTGTTCCAGAATAATTACAATCGCGACCGGCAGCGGCAGCATGACATTGAAGCTCAAATTGTTCCAGCACTAGAGAATTTTTATCAAAATAGCAGCACAGTGGAAAGCAAGAGATTTTATCCCAAATCAGTTTGTTCAGGTGATCTAAATGAGGTTGACTACGAGTTGACTTTGCGGCAACATTTGGACGGCTCACTTCCCGAAATTGAAAATCACGTTTTTATTCCAGCCAATCTTTGGCCTCGCGACCGTTCTGGGGTGTATTCTCGCACTTTCTCCCAAAGGCAAATCCCGTATCGCTGTCCAAACATTCTCAATTTTGACACGATCGAAAAAAACGCCGAAATTTACAAAGATTTTCCCAGCTGCAACTTTAATCTTGCCAAAAGTCTCAAACAATGCTATCTTTACACAAGCACATCAAGCGGCGACGAGTTTCGGGTGGCGTATTTTAGTGAAAATGCCAGTTGCTTTGAAGTTTTCCGCAAATTTCGCAGCCAAAATCTCCAAACTGAACGCAAATGCTAATTTACAAAATTCTAAATTCACAAAATATTCACAAATTAAAAAGTTGAAAAAACCAAGAAAACTCTAATTTTAAAAAAATAGCAGAAATTAAAAACAAGTCAAATTAAAATTGCACAAAACTCCAAATTACCAAAAATAATTACCTAAAATTAACTTTAGGTTAAATTTCTAATTCGTAAAAAACTTGCAGAAAAATAAAGATTAGATTAGCAAAATTAAACTTTAAAATAGAAAACTTTAAGTTAAAAAGTACTTTTCTAAAAGCTAAAAAATCTGAAAAAGAATATGAAATTGACAATTTTGTGTTTTAAATTTTGAATTAATTTTGATAATTTAGTTTCATCATTTTGACAACTTAACTTTATTTTTTATTTGAGTTTGTTTAATTTGCTTAAAAACTTATTTCTAAGTTTGAGTTTCAGTTTTGGATTTTAGAAAATTCCAATTAAATTCCAATTTAGTGGATTATTTTGTCAAACTATATTTTTTCAAAAAAAATTCTACATTTCTCCAATTTTAAAACTTAAAAAGCCAAATAAAAAATTAAATTTGCAATTCAAAAAGTAAAAAGCCAAAAACTTTGTCAAAAATTCAATTTACAAGTATTTTTAAACCAATTTTCCAAAATTTCACAACTAAATTTGGTAAAAAAATAAAAACTTTTCCAAAATCTACAAAATCAAATTCTCAGAATAAAAAAACAAAACACCAAGACTTTACAAAATTTACAAATTTCCAAAACTTCGATTTCACAAAATTAACCAAAAAAACCAATGTCTAACCAAAAATACCAAAAAATTTTATTCGTCGGAGCTCGAGGGACTTGGGACAAAATGCCGTTTGAGGTTTTGGGCAGTGGACTTGTGGATTATCGGGTGAATGTGGTCGGAGATCCAGAAGATTCAATGATTATAGGACAAACTTACCCGGCCACCGAGTATTATTGCCTCGCAAATAACGGTCAGACTTGGTATTTTGCAGTCAGTGACGAAGAGCTTTATTACTGCCGCGAGCTAAACATGGACGAGATTGTGAAGCTAAAAAAAGATATCGGAATGGAAAGTCAATCTTTAAGCCAATCTACAAGTGAATTTTTGAGAAATCCGAAATGGATCAGAAATTGGCAACTAGACGAAGGTGGAGTCGGAAAGCTACAAAGTGCAACTGGGAGAGCAAACAGAGACTTGAGAAATTTTGCGGACTTTGAGTATTACGATTTTGATTATTTTGGCAAATCTTACTCTGTGGATATTTTCCCAAATCTGAACGGAGAAATGGTGGAAGAAGAATGGTTTGAAACCAAATTTGTGCCACAAAAAGAGCTTACCAAAATTTTTGCAGATTCTCTAAGACTTGGGAATCCTAACTTTGAGAAAATTCTCAAGCTTAGCAAACTTTGGCAAAAAATAATGATTTTGTCGCTAATTCTAGCAGTTCTCGTGATCGTTTTGGGCAGCTTTATCAGTTCCCAAAAATCCACCGTTTGGTCAGAAATCAAAGAATTTAACTCCAGCCAAAAAGAAATCGTGTTTGAGAACATTCCAATCAGTCAAATCAACCAAATCAACACTTTGTCAACCAGTGTAAGTTTGCCAAGTTCCAGGGGTTTGACACTTTCTTTTAGTTTTTTTGAAAATGGAAGTCTTCTCTCAACCAGCTCCCAAGAATACACAAATACAGGTCAAAGCGTCTCAAACAGCGTTCAAACCAACACTTTTTTCCCAAAAAATATCCAAAATTACAAACTAATTGTCAAAATTCAAGATTACGGAGTTTTGGGTCAAACAAACGATTGTTTTGTAAATTCTGCTCCAAATCCATTGCCAAATTCAACCCAAAGTTTGCTCAATTCTCAAAGTCTAAATTCAGCTTTTTCTGAAAATTCCAGTTTTGGTCAAAATGATGAAAATTTGGGCAGTGAAAATTACCAAAATTCAGAAATCAGTCAAAATTCTACAAGTCTTTCCAGTAGTTGTGTTCTCGAGATTCCCAAAATCGATCTCACTGTACAAATTATCAAAGGAGGAATCTGGTGGCCAGTGTGGATTTTTGGCTCAATAATCTGTGTTTGTATTGGAATTATCGCTTCAAGTATCAAGCAAAATTTGGAAAACCAGATTTGGAAATTGTAAAATTCTGAAAATAAAAACAGAACTAAAAATCTAATAAAAATAAATTTTAAATAAATTTGGTAAATTGTCAATCGCTACGCTCAGGCATTACAAGTAAAGCCAAAAAAATAATTATAAATTACGATTTTGATTTAGTAATTTTGCTTCAATTTCAAGTCATTTTATCTTCAAAGTAAAAACAAAAAAAACCAAATTTTGTAATTTTCAACTTTGACAGTAATTTTTGAAGATTTATAGTTTTCACTTTTCAAAATAGTTTTAGTTTTTTAATTTATTTCCAATTTTTATTTTAGCTTTCCAACATTTTTTAATTCCAGCCTTTTTATATTTTTATTTTACTTTTATGATTTTAGTTCAATTTGATGATTTTGACGCACTTTTGGCGAGAATTAGTTCTGATTTTGCTTTGCCAATTGACCAAGTTTTGAATTCTAAATTGACAGATTTTGCCGAAAAAGTTCTGCTAAATTCGTGGTCAGAACTTGAAAATTTGGGTCAAAGTGACGATTTATTTGAAAATTTGGAAAATGATCTAGAAAAAACTGAAATAGAAAATTTGGAAAATGGAGTCAAAAACGAAAATTCCAAAAATAATAAAAATGGGGAAAATCTTTTGGTAAAAGACCTCGAAAAGTGGAAAAATTTCAAAAGTCAAAATCAGATTTATTTAGCCAGTTTTGAAAATTTAGCAATTAGTAAAGAAAGCGTGGAATTTGTGGCAGAATTTGTGGCAAAATTGTTAGCAGAATCAGGAAATACAAAAAATAATTTGGAAAATAAAAATGCACAAAATTCTCAAAATTCAGATTCAAAACTAATTCCAAGCTCAAATTCAAGTTCAGCTGCAAAACCAAATTCTCAAATTCCCAAAATTCAAATCTATCTTTATTCAACTAAAGAAATGACACTTTATGATAAAAGTCTTTGGAAAAAAGCCAAAATTCCACTGGAAATTCTTAAAATTAACGAAAACCAAAAACTCGTGTTAGCTCAAAATTACAACCAAAAACTCGAGCTCAAACTGACCAGTTCCGAACTTGGTCAACTTATTTTGCAAACCACAAATTTTACCGAAATTATCAATAAAATGGACTTTTTGGAAGCGACTGAAAATCCCCAAAAACATCTAAATGAAGTTTGTTTTGAGTCAATTCCTTTGCTTTTTATGTTGGATTTGTCCGCCAAAAATTTGGAAAAATGGCAGAATTTGGTTTCTGATGACAATTTGCAATTGGCTTTGAGTTTGGTTTTTGGAAAACTTGAAAAGAAAAACGAGAAACTGGCAGAGCTTGTAATCCAAACTGACCAAAAAATCAAAACTCGTGGCAAAATCAGGCCTATTCTTTGGTGGAAAATGCTACTTTGGCAAATCAAAAATGCGTGAATTTTTCGTGAATTTGAGAATAAATTTTGCAAAATTTCTAAAAAATAAAATGGAAAGTTGAACTGAAAAAGATAAAACAAAAACTCCAAAAAACTAAACTGTAAAATTAATTGAAATGGTTTTAGAAAAAATTCAAAAAAAATAGCTTGATTTAAACTTTGATTAGACTGATTTCAAATTTTAGAAGTTTTTTAGGTTTTAGAATTTGGTAATTTATTTTTAAAAATAATTTTACTTTTTGGATTTGACAAGTTTTGGATTTTGTGGTGAGCTAAAAGAGTCTTTTTTTCAAACTAAAAAACCAAATTTGAGTTCTGATTGTTTTTAACTAATTTGTATTTTCAAACCAACTTTTTACTCTAAAATTAAAAAGCCAAACAAATTAACTGACAAAAATTCAGAAAGAAATTCAGAAAAAAACACTAAAATAGAATTTAAAAAAATAAAAAGGTTTAAATTAAAAAAAACATTTCTTCCAAAATCAGTTCAAATAATTTCAAAAAACTTGGAAAAAACATAATAGAATTGGAAAAGAATCTTAAAACCAAAATAAAATCAAAACTTAAAATCAAAATTTTACTAAAAAATAATTTACCAATTTATAATAATTTATGCCAAACAAAATTAAAATCAGTCCAGATTTGGAAAAATTTTTACACTCCACCGGAAACTTTGCAGAAGTTATGAGTTTGCTTGAAAAAAGTCAAAAAATTGACCCAATTCTCAGAAACCAAATTACCAAAAAAATTGCCCAAATTATCCAAAAAGCTGATTTTCCCGAAGAGTTGTCCCAAATGATCGAGCCAGAAGAAATTTTACCAAAAGATCAAATTTGCATTGCGGGAGCGACCGAAAATAACCTCCAAAATGTCACCGCAATTTTTCCACTTCGGCGTTTTGTTTGTATTACCGGAGTTTCTGGCAGCGGCAAGTCTACGCTAATTAACGACATTTTTGCCAACACCTTGATGAATTATTTTTACGATTCAAGACTTTCAGTCGGTGCTCACGCCAAAATTTTGGGACTAGAAAATATTGACAAGCCGATCATTATTGACCAAAGTCCAATCGGTCGCACACCTCGCTCAAATCCTGCTACTTACACCAAACTTTTTGACCCAATTCGTCAACTTTTTACGGAACTTCCAGAGTCCAAAGCAAGGGGTTATTTGCAAGGTAGATTTTCATTCAATGTGCCGGGTGGTCGCTGCGATACCTGCGAAGGAGATGGAGTTATCAAAGTAGAAATGAACTTTTTACCTGATGTTTATGTGATTTGTGAAGATTGTGGCGGCGCTCGCTATAATCGTGAAACTCTGGAAATTTTGTACAAAAATAAAAATATCGCCCAGATTTTGGCAATGTCGGTGGATGAAGCGGCGGAGTTTTTTGCTCACCACGTGCAGATTTATCGCAAACTCAAAACTTTGCAGGAAGTGGGGCTTGGCTACATTCATCTTGGGCAATCAGCGACGACTTTATCAGGCGGAGAAGCTCAAAGAATCAAACTTGCGACCGAGCTTTCCAAGGTTGGGACTGGCAATACTCTCTATATTTTGGATGAGCCAACGACCGGACTTCACCCGCTGGATGTCAAAATGCTCCTGTCAGTTTTGCACAAACTCGTCGATAAAGGCAATTCTGTCATCGTCATTGAGCATAATTTGGACGTGATCAAAACGGCGGATTGGATAATTGATCTGGGACCTGAGGGCGGCTCGGAAGGCGGGTTCATTATCGCAACTGGTACTCCTGAAGAAGTAGCTCAAAATACGCAAAGCTACACGGGCAAATACCTGGCTAAAGTCCTTGAAAAAGATAAAAATCGTGCCAAAATACTCCAAGAAAAGAAAAAAACTAAAAATTAAATTTCTAAAAACTGTCAAAAATTATTGACTTGCCTGTTCCAAAAAATTCAAAAAAAAACAAACTTTCAGTATTTAATTACAGTTAATCATACTTTTCTTAAGTTTATTAAATTTTTAAGAATTTCCAAAAAATATTTCCAATTGTAAACTATTTCAGAAATTTCAACTTCCATTTTATTTAAATTTTCCCAAATTTCATTTTAATTTTTAGTTTTTTACTTTTTGAATTTTCCCAAATTTCATAATTTAAAAACCTGCTATTTGCTATTTTTTTTTATGGTCAAATCAATGAATTCCCAATGGCAAAAGGCTTTAGAAAGTTTTTTTGAAACCGAAGAATTTGTGAGATTATCAGAATTTATCAAACAAGAGTACAGGGCTAAAACTATTTATCCCGAATTTGTCAACATTTTTCGAGCTTTTGATTTGACGCCAATTTCTCAAGTCAAAGTGGTTATTTTGGGTCAAGATCCGTATCACGGAGGTCAAGCGAACGGTCTGGCTTTTGCGGTCAAAAATAGAGTCAAAATTCCACCGTCTTTGAGAAATATCTACAAGGAAATTGAAATGGAGTTTGGAAATGATTTTGAAGAAACAGATTTTGGCAAAAAAAGATTGGAAATGAATTTGGAAAATTGGGCAAAGCAAGGTGTTTTACTACTCAACACTATTTTAACCGTAGTTCACGAAAAACCTGCATCTCATCGCAACATCGGCTGGGAAAAGTTCACTGATTTAGTCATTAAAAAAATTTCTGACAACCAAGAAAGTGTCGTTTTTATGCTATGGGGCAATTTTGCAAAAAATAAAAAAACTCTGATAAATTCCCAAAAGCATCTCATTTTGGAAGCAGCTCATCCGTCACCTTTATCAGCTTATCACGGCTTTTTTGGCTGTAATCATTTTAGAATTTGCAACGAACATTTACAAAAAACAGGTTCCAAAGAAATCGTTTGGTAATTTGCCCAAAATAAAAAAGTTATTTAAAATTGTAAAAAGCAGTTGTTAAAATGTTAAAATTGTAGAAACACGGTTGATTTAATTAAGTTTTAAACTAATTTAATTATTTTTTTGCTTTTTGCTTTTATAAAATTTATCCAAAAATTTTTCTAATTTCTCTAGTCTTTTTCAAGTTATTTCACTTTTCAAAAAACTCAAATTCGTCACAAAGTTCAAAATTAACAAAATCTAAAACTCAAAAAAATTCCAAAAATCTATTAACTTTACAAACTTTTGAAAAAAATATAATCCCATTCCAAAAAAAATTTGAAAAATATAAACTGTTAAAGCAAATTCTCAAAACACTTTAAAACTCTCAAGCAAATTATTGTTTTCAAAAAATCCAATTTTCTTAATTAACAGTTTTTCAAATTTTCTACTCTTAGAATTTTAAAACAAAAAAGTTCCAAAAAATAAAACAGTATTTCAAATTTTATTTCAAAAAATATCGTGGAAAATGTAAAAAATAGCTGAAAAAAAATTAGAGAGTTAAAATTCAAAAACCAAAATAAAATTTATAAAACCTAAAACTAAAATAAAATGCCCATAACTTTTTTGACCAAAAAAAACCAAAATTCTAATCAAAATCTTGAAAATGGAAATTCTCAGAGTGGAAATAATTCCGGTTCGGAGAAAGTTGACAAAAGTTTAGAAGCTCGAAAAGTGGAAATTCAAAATTCAGAAATAAACTCTCAAATCAATTCTGCAAAAAATAATTCCAAATCTGCCGGAGAGCCAAACGCCGTTCATCAGGTCAAATTTCACCTTTCAAGTATCGTTGACAAGGGAATTTATGTGATTGCTGCTCTTGGGCCACTCAGTGCTTTTGACCAAGTTTGGCAAATTTGGGCGATTGGGAATAAAAGTGGAGTTTCACTTGTAATGTGGCTTTCGTGGATTCCGGGTGCAATTTTTTGGCTGATTTACGGGCTTTTGCACCGCGACAAACCGATAATTTTGACTCAAAGTTTGTGGCTAATTATGCAAGTTGCCATCGTGTCGGGACTTTTTTGGAAAACTTAAAGTTTGAGAAAATTGGAAAATTTCAGTCAAATTTGAGTTAAAAATATCACTAAATTTCCCCTATTTAGCTTCATTTCTCCCAAGAAAATGGGTTGAGTAAAGTGATGGAGGTAGTTTATTAATCAAAATTTAATTAACGCAAGAGGTCTAAAGATTTTAGAAAATTGTTAAAAATTAAAAGATAGTTTAGAATTTTTTTGGAATTTCCTGAATTTGAACGAATCTTTTTTGCTTTCAAAATATGTAGAAATATACTTTTGTTTCATTTTTTTGGAAAATTTTAGTTTCAATTTTAGACTTTTTGGAAAATTTGAAATTTCTTTTGGGATTTTTTTGAGTGTTTTAAGTAATTATTTGAGAAATTATTTGAGAATTTTGGCAAGGTTTTTTTGGGAAAATTGATCTAACAAAAACTGAAGTTTGGTGATTTTATTTGAAAAGTTAGTTGAATTTGTATTTTTGCTTTCAAAATCCGTGTTCAAATTTTGGTGTGACAAATTTTTAGAATTTAAATTTTCTGTCGGATTTGATAATTTCGGATTATTTTGAGAATTTGTGGAATTTTCAGGTTTCAAAAAAGCTTTGGGAAAATTGGCTAGTTTTTGGAAATGTTGTTTTAGGTCAATCGGCTCTACTACTGAAATTGACTCTAAATTCTGTAAATGCTTGACAATCTGAGCCAGGCTCTTGGCTGCAAAAATGTCCAAGCCTCTAACCAAACTGACTTCGCACTCGTTGTCAAAAGGCAAAAAAATCTGCTTGTAACCATTTTCTCTAGCCCACAAACAAACGGTCAAAAGTCCCGTCACCGAGCGAATTCTCCCGTCAAGTGCAAGTTCTCCGACGAACAAAGTTTTGGCTTCAAAATTGGGTAAAATCCCTGTGAGTTGCAGAATTCCAACCGCAATCGCAAGGTCAAAACCAGTTCCCGTCTTTGTGATGTCCGCAGGTGCCAAATTGACCGTAATTTTGCCAACTGGAAACTCAAAACCACTTTGCTTGAGGCTCGCACGAATCCGTTCTTTGCTTTCTTGCACAGCTTTATCAGGCAGCCCCACGACCACAATTCCCGGTAAAGACTGACTCAAATCGATTTCCACTTCAATTAGTTGAGCCTGAAGTCCCAGCGTACTGGCAGTAAAAATTTTGGTAAGCATAATAATTTCAAGGTATTTCAAGGCTTTAATTTTAAAATATTCAAAAGCAAAAAAAATCAAGATAAATATTTGGCAAAATGTCAACTCAAAAAATCCAACTAAAAATTTTTTCTAAAATCTCCAAAATAGTCAAAAATAGTCAAAAATACTCAAAAATTAAATCATTCCAAATCAGAAAGTTATACCCAAACCCATACCAAAATTGACAAATCCCACCAAATCATATTAGCTACTTAGATATGAACAGAAAAAACAACTTAATCAGA
>JFJP01002253.1_pt1 | contig 12253 bp, 10 predicted proteins | sample 431651 | NCBI WGS metagenome assembly JFJP01 (sample SAMN02602958, study PRJNA72255) | Microbial mat metagenome, whole genome shotgun sequencing project. | biome: fresh water; feature: sink hole; material: water; isolation source: purple microbial (photo- and chemosynthetic) mats found in... | reverse complement strand
CATGATGCCGACGTGAAGGCTGTTCGGGCTGTTCACCTCATCGTGTGCCTCTTCATCCGTAGTGCTTGAATATTCGAAAAAGGTGCGATGCTCTACGGTCTGCAAGCGCAGGAAGCCCATATACATCACCGCCATGATGCCGATGGAGAAGATGGAGTAGATGTGCCATTTATCATCAGGCACGAAATCGGGAATGAACATGCCAACGCCGATGGCGACCAACAACATGGCGATGAACGAGTTGCCTGAATCAACGTTGTACTTGCTACTGCCATGTTTCATACCGCCTACGATGGCGGCCAATCCTAAGATGCCGTTGATGTCAAACATAATGGCTGCGAACACGGTGTCGCGTGCCAGCGTTGGGTTCGGTTCACCCATCAGTAACACCACCAAGATGACAACTTCCACCGATACGGCGGCAATCGTCAATATCAACGTGCCATAGGGTTCGCCGAAACGCACGGCCAGTACCTCAGCGTGGTGTGCGATGCGGAAAGCGACACCGATGATGGCGGCCAAGATGACTAATAGCAGTCCCCACAAAGCCATGCCGCCGTGTTCGACTGCGCCGTGCTCAAGAGCGAAACCCAGTCCGAGGATGAAGAGGGCGATGGCGATAGGTAGTTCTGATCTTAGGTATTTCATGCTGACTCCTTGATACGTTGATACGTTACGAAATGATAATTCAAAGGTTGAGGTGTCTGTTGTGAGTGTACCTCGCGTGAGGTCTCTTGCCATGCCTGCTTGTCGAAATGAGGGAAGTGCGCATCGCCTTTCACGTCTTGCTGTATCTCAGTGATATAGAGTGTTTTGGACAATCCTAGCGATTGCGCATAGATGTCAGCGCCACCGACGATGAATGCCTCAGTATCACCCGCACAGGCGGCGATGGCTTCCTGCAACGAATGGGTGACGATGCAGCCATCGACCTTCAAATCTTTATCGCGTGTGACGACCACCGTGGTGCGCCCCGGCAACGGCTTGCCGATAGAGTCGAACGTCTTGCGCCCCATGATCATGTGATGACCCATGGTCAGCGCCTTGAAATGCTTGAGGTCTTCCGGACAGCGCCAAGGTAGCGTGTTGTTCACACCGATGGTACGGTTGTGCGCCATGGCGACGATGATGGACAGTTTGCTCATTCTATTTACCAATGTAGCGTCCGCATGCGCGAACTCTTCTTCTGTTGATGCGATTGCATACGCGCCACGACATGGTCGAGTACGTCGATGGCATCGAGCACGAAGGGGCCCTTGTTGAGCATGATGCACTCGGCACGCTCTGCCATAGCCGCATCGGTCACTTCTGCACGTGATGGCATGTTCTCTTTCACCAGCCCTTCCAAGACCTGAGTCGCCCAGATGACTGGGACATGTGCCGATTCGCACAGCCACATGATCTCTTCCTGGGTCTCGGCGAGTTTCTCGTAGCCGATCTCGACCGCCAGATCGCCGCGCGCGATCATTACACCGAAAGGGTGGGCACCCGCTCCGCGCACGATGATCTCGGGCAGGTTCTTCAATCCTTTTTTAGTCTCGATCTTGGCAACGATGCCGATCTTGCTCGCGTTGCGATGTGCCAATGCCTTGATGAGTGCTTCCATGTCGGTCGCAGACTGCACGAAAGAGTAGCTGACGATATCCGCATGAGCAGCGACAAAATCCAGATCGCGCAGATCCTTGTCGGTGAGTGCGGGCAATGACAGGTCGGTGTCGGGGAAATTGAGTCCTTTTTCCGCCATCAATTTAGAACCCAATGCCTTGGCACGAGTCACGCGCAACAGCACACCTTCAGCATCCAGAGATTCCACTACGGTACTGATGTGACCATCGTCGATGAGCACGCGTTGCCCAGACTGCAGATGATCAAGCACCGCAGGTTGGGCACAAGAGATGTGGGCAGGGATGATGCTGTTATCGGCTTCGTCGATCTCGGCAGGCTCTCCGAGAGTAGCTCCGCGCGTCAACTTGAGCAGGTCACCCTCTCGCAACAGAATGGTCATCGGTGTCGCGGCGATAGCACCGATGAAGGTGCCGAACACGGGATGACCACGTTTGGAATGGGCGAGGTGAGAGAGTGAGAGGTTCTCTTCCAGATAAGCTGTTCCGTTGCAAGAGACAATGACCTCGAACTTGGAGAGCTTCTCGGTGACGATGAAGACGCCCTCCTTCCCGCGCAAGTCGGTGAATTTTATCTGGTCGTCTTGCTGTAAGCGTTGCAGCCAATCCAGAGCGACGCTGAGGCGTGCCGGAAGTCTGCGTCCCAAGCCATCTTTGCTAGCGTTGCAACCATGCTTGCCACTTGCATCGAGTATCACAGTAGCAGGGGCGGTGATGGCTCCCCTGTCGTTGCGGATAGGTTTTAGGTGCACGATGCTCTGACTCAATTCGACCGCACCTGTGCGCAACTTAGGTCCCGCCAAGTCCATCATCACTTTGCAGTTACGTCCGACCTCTTGTTCTGCGCGACGCACGAAGGTGACCATCTTCTTCCACACCTCGGCAGAATCATGCGCGCAATTGATGCGGGCACAATCCATGCCGCGTCGTACCAGTTCTTTCACGAATTCGTAGTCTGTCGCCGCTTCGCTGGGGAAGGTCACCATGATGCGCACCGAGCGATGCTTGGGTTCGGTGCCGAATAATTGATTGGTGCGAAGGCTGAGCTGATTGCCAATCTCGCAAAAGCTGCGCGCCGCAGACAGGAGCTTCTTCAGATGGGTCGGTGTGCCGGTGAGCGCTTCTACCGCATGTATCACCGCGTCGAGGTTGGCGAGAACATGTCCTTCGGTGCGTCCCAATGAAGACAGCCCGATGGAGGCCAGCAGAGTCTGTATCTCGCGCAGATCTTGGCGACGTAATCCGATGTAGGCAGCCATGTTGCCTGCGGAGGAAAGGAAGTCCTTGTCGTGGATATGAGGCTGCCAATTCTTCAGTAGATCCTGTTGCGTCTTTTCTGCTTCAGCGCGGAAATGGCGCAACTCGCGTAACAACTTGGTCAGTTGTTGCTCGTCGATATCACTAGCTGGATGCTTTACAGTGTTCACGATGACTCGATCAGATCGCTACAGGTGCCTTGATCGCAGGGTGGGGGTCGTAGCCTTCCAGCGTGAAGTCTTCGAACTTGAAGCTGAAGATGTCTTTCACGTCAGGATTGATCTTCATCGTCGGCAACGCGCGCGGTTCGCGTGACAGTTGCAACGCAGTCTGTTCCATGTGGTTGGAATAAAGATGTGCGTCTCCGAAAGTGTGTACGAAATCGCCAGCCTTCAGCCCGCACACTTGGGCCATCATCATGGTCAGCAAAGCGTAGCTAGCGATGTTGAAGGGCACACCAAGGAAGATGTCGGCACTGCGTTGGTATAGCTGGCAAGAGAGTTTGCCATCGGCCACATAGAACTGAAAGAAAGCATGGCAAGGCGCAAGGGCCATCTTGTCCAACTCACCCACGTTCCACGCGGAGACGATGATGCGGCGTGAATCGGGGTTGTTCTTGATCTGCTCGATAGCGACCTTGATTTGGTCGATGATGCGGCCGTCTATAGTTTCCCACGAGCGCCACTGCTTGCCATATACCGGGCCAAGGTTGCCGTTCTCATCCGACCATTCGTCCCAGATACTGACGCCGTTATCTTTCAGATACTTCGTGTTGGTGCTGCCTTGAAGGAACCACAGCAGTTCATGCACGATGGATTTGAGGTGGCATTTCTTGGTGGTGACCAGTGGGAAGCCTTGAGCCAGATCGAAGCGCATCTGGTAGCCGAACACGCTAGTCGTGCCGGTGCCGGTGCGGTCGGATTTATAGGTTCCATTCGTTTGGACGTGACGCATCAAATCTAGGTATTGGTGCATGGTGTAGCCCTTATAATCGCGGCGTTCTGTGACTTAATTCGAGGATGCAATGCTAGCACAACTGACCCTATTCCCCGCTCTGCCCAAGAGCTTGACAGCCACGCATCTGCTGGTGCTGTTGCCTAAAGCAAAGACACTTTCAAAGGACATCCCATACGCAGATCTGCTCGCCGCGACGCTCAAGCGACGCGATATGAAAGTGGAAGAGTTCGCGAAATCGTTCGTCACTGCAAACGCCGCGAACGGCTGTCTTGTCGCGTGGGCGATGATGGATGCGGCAAAGGACACCTTTGGTTTGCAGACCCAAGTGCGCAAGGCGATGCAACCTTTGTTGGATGAGCATCCGAAAGAAATGAGCATCGTCGTCACAGGGATGAATGCGCAGCGCGAAGCAGAGCTTGCCGTCTACAGTGCTTGGGTAAATGGGGCGTTGCTACCTGTGAGTAAAAAGAAAGATGAGCGCAAAGCGTTGCAGAAGATCGCGCTGTACGGGTGTGGAGGCAATAAGGCATTTGACTCCTTGAAAGCCCAAGCGGTAGGCAACTTGCTGTGTCGCGAATTGACGGTGTTGCCGCCCAATGAATTGACGCCGGGCGCCTACCGCCAGCGCGTGAAGAAGTTGGCGCAAGAGAACAAGTGGAAGCACGAAGAGTTCGATATGAAAGCGCTGCGCAAGATGGGCGCGGGTGCTTTCGTTGCCGTGGCGCAGGGCAGTCATGAGGATGATGCCGCCATCGTGCATCTCACCTATAAACATCCCAAAGCGAAACAGACCGTCGCTCTGGTGGGCAAAGGCATTTGCTTCGATACGGGCGGCCACAATCTGAAACCGTCGCGTTACATGCTCAACATGCACGAGGATATGAACGGCTCGGCGGTGAGTCTGGGCATCCTGTTAGCGGCATCGCTACAGAAACTGCCTGTGAACATCGACTGCTGGCTAGCCTTAGCGCAGAACCACATCAGCCCCAAAGCCTACAAACAGAACGACATCGTGAAGGCTCTGAATGGTACGCACATCGAAGTGATGCATACCGATGCCGAAGGGCGCATGGTATTGGCGGATACCTTGACCCTGGCTTCGCGCGCCAAACCCGACCTGATGATCGATTTCGCCACGCTCACCGGCAGCATGGCGATGGCCTTGGGCGCGCGCTACAGCGGTGTGTTCGCGACAACAGACGAATTGGCGCAGCGTGCGGTGAATACCGGCAAGCAAGTGGGCGAGCGTCTTTGCGCCTTCCCGCAGGATGAGGATTACGAACCCGCCTTGGATTCCAAAGTGGCAGACATCAAACAATGCACACTGGATGGTGAGGCCGACCACATCTTGGCGACCCGTTTCCTAAAACGATTCGTCGAGAAAGATACTCCATGGTTGCACGTCGATCTGTCTGCCAGTCGCTGTGAAGGCGGGCTGGGAGCGGTGGCGACCGAGGTGAATGGGTTCGGTGTCGCTTGGGGTTTAAAGATGCTCTCTTAGCACTAGTTTGTGGTGAAAAAATATATAGGCCTTAATTCTCATTGCTTTTCTTAGAACCGTTTTGCTACTATTGAATCGCCGTTTGAAAAGGCAATTTTCGTAGTCCATCAACTCTCTAAGGGGGAATCATATGAAGCATGCAATGAAGAAAACGCTTTTGGCATTGTCTTTGTCTGTTGCAGCAGCTGGTGCGAACGCTAGCGTGACTCAAGATGCAGCGGGTTGCGGTGTGGGCACAATGATCTTTAAGGACAAAGTGGGTTTGGTTTACAGCGTATTGGCTGGTACGACCAACGGCTATCTGTCTGGTTCGATCTCTATGACCATGGGTATCTTGAATTGCCCAGAAGCATCCTCTATCAAGGGCAAGATTGCTACTTTCATCGACTTCAACAAGCAACAGTTGGCTGTTGAGGCTGCACAAGGTCAAGGCGAGCATTTGGCAGCATTGGTTGATATGTACGGCGTAAAAGAGTCTGATCGTGCAGCTGCGACTAGCGCTCTGAAGGCTAACCAAGCTTCTATCTTCAGCGGTTCTTCGACTGCTGAGATCCAAGCTGCTGTGGCACAGACTCTGCAAGCTTTCGTTTCCTAAGTCAGTTTGTAGTGTCAAAAAAGCCGAGGCTAATCACCTCGGCTTTTTGTTGGGAATTTGAAACTAAATGCGCATCTACTCTCATATTTCTAGTGTTTTGTTGGTGACAGCGTTGAGTTTGTTTGCTGTGCTGAGTCACGCTCAAGAATCGACTGCGCAACAAACGAACATCGACACCATGTTGCGGCTGGCGCAACAGGCGCGGTTAGGTCAAAGTGCCGAGTGGCTCAAGATCAACCAATACCATCCATCATGGGGCGGCATGAAAAGTCGCGTCGATGACACCAGCTATTTCTTGGCGGAAAACGGGAAACGTGACCCGCAAGCCGAGTTGGAAGCGACCATCCGCGCCGCGTACGATGAAGGCATGGCGGAGCAGAGCAGACAGCCCACGCTGTGCCGCTGGGTGGCGCGTTATAAATATCTCAATCGCAGCATGAAGGCGCTCGGTTTTGATTATCCTGCGCCTCGTTGCGAGGGCTTCGAGCGTTGGAAGTCAGGCATGGCGCGCGACAACGTCTCTATGATCTTTGCATCCATCTATCTCAACAGTCCTGCTTCGATGTACGGACACATCTTCATGCGCTTCGATAGCGCAAAAGCGGGCGAATTCAACCGCCTCAGCGACACGACAGTAGGTTATACGGTGAATAGCAACGGCGATTTCGGCCCCCTGTTCTTGGCGCAGAGTCTGGCGGGTGGCTTCCCTGGCAACTTCGTCTCCGTCCCTTATTTCATGAAGGTGCGCGAGTATGCCGATCTGGAGAACCGTGACTTGTGGGAATATCAGACCGACTTCACCCCAGAAGAGATCGACAAGATGCACGCCTTTATCTGGGAGCAGAGCTTCACCTACGTTGATTACTACTTTGCAGATGACAACTGCGCTTTGATCTTGTTGGCGACGTTGGAAGCAGGTCGTCCTGATCTAGACTTGATCGCTTCGGCGAAGCCATGGTTGGCGCCATTGGATACCGTCAAGGTGTTGCGCAACGCAGGTGTGATCGCAAAGAAACGTTACCGTCCTTCTCAATACAGCACACTCATCTTCAACGTCGAGCGCGCTCCAGAAAATGTTAGGGATCAAGCCGTCACGCTTGCCCACAGCATGGTGCAGCCCGAAGTGGAGCTGGGAAAGGATGCACAAGAGCATGCGCAGATACTGGATCTAGCCTTGGGAGTGCTGGAGTATGAGCGTAACCAAAAGAACTCCGAGCAAGAGTCCATTCCGATAAGCCAGTTCCAACTCAAGCTGGCAACGCTACGCAGTCGGGTCGACGCACCTGCTGCCTATCTGCCAGCGCCCACGCCACGCCAGAGCCCAGATGAGGGGCATGATTCTTTCCGCATCGGCATGGCATTGGGGCAATTGGACGGGGTGGGTTATGGGCAACTCAACGCCCGCTTGGTCTATCACGACAGTCTAGATCCCAATGCAGGCTTCTCGCCCGGGGTGAGTTCCAAGATCGGCGATCTTTACCTGCGCTTCAATGACAAAAATATCCGCTTCGAGCGACTCGATCTGTTCGAAGTGTTCTTGCCTTCCGTGCGTACAGCTTGGTATCGGCCTGTGACCATCAAGGCCAACATCTCTGTGCGGCGCGAAGTGCAACGCAACGATGCATTGGCCCCAACCGTATTCCGTATCGAACTGGGAGCAGGTGAAGGCTATCGCATCAGTGAGCATAGTCAGATGTTCATCATCACCGACAGCATCACCCGGCTACGAAGCGGCGCATCAAGCTTGGCGGTAGGTCCTGTCGCAGGTTGGATGTGGCAACCCGAAGCAAGATGGCGCGCAGAAGCGAGTGCGGGTGCTTTCTGGACTGTGGCCGGTGGTAAGCGCGATACAGGTGTCTATCGCGTGACGGCAGGTATCGCGTGGGACGTGTTCGATAGTCAGAACAACATTCGCCTCAATGCATCACGTCAAGATACAAGCAAGGGTGGCGCTGCGCTGGATAGTTTTTCCGATGTGCAATTGGCTTACTTCCACTACTTCTGATCAGACCGCCGTAGCGACTATCCAATAGCGGGCGAACTTGCCTGCGGCCATGAACAGTGCTGCCTTCAAAGGATTCAGCCGCAACCAGCCCGCCGCGATACACAGCGCATCACCGATGAAAGGTAGCCACGCGAATAACAATGCGGGTGTGCCGTAGTTACGTACACGTTCCACATGCTTGAGTTGTTGTGTCATCGGTAGCATCCATCCCATGCCGAAAGACATCATCCCGCCTAGCGTGTTGCCCAGTGTGCCGACCAATAGCGCAGGCCAGAACAGTTCGGGTTGAGCTTTTAGCGTGCCGATGAGCACCAGCTCGGAACCACCCGGCAACAAGGTCGCACCGAGCAGGCTGGAAAGGAACAAGCCCCACAGGCTGAGGTCGCTAGCGAAGAATTGAGAGAGGGATTCCATCTTTTTACGTCATTCCCGCGACAGCGGGAATGACGATGAGGTTACTTATTCAGCAGTGCCGCAAAGACTCTCTTTGCCAGATCGCCCGTGGCTTGCATCGGATTGGCGCGGATCTCTTTCTCTTTCTCAGCGACCATCAAGAACAAGCCATCCATCGCGCGGGTAGTGATGTAGTCTTCCAATGTCGCATCGCTTTGTTTCACCAGACCCAGTGTCGCCCCAGCGGTCGCGAAGCGGTTGTAGGCTTGAGCGAGCGTGACCTTCTGCATCGAGTTCGCCACGATAGGTTTGAACTTGGCAGCTAGCGCGGCTTCGGTACTGCTACGGAAATATTGCGTTGCCGCATCTTCCTTGCCCATCAAGATATTCTTCGCATCATTCACTGTCATGTTCGCCACGGCATTCAGTAGCAATGCTTTTGCTTCTGGCACAGCCGCTTCAGCAGCGCGGTTCATCGACGTGTTCAGTTCGTCAGCATATTTACCTAGTCCGTATTTGCGTAACTTTGCATCCGCTTCCATCAGATTGGCGGGCAGGGGGATGCGCACTTTTGCATTGCCCAAGAAGCCGTTGGTCTGTGCTAGACCAGCTACCGAGGTTTCCGCACCTTGCGATAACGCCTGCTTCAGGCTGCCGATCTGGTCTGCTACCGAGAACTGATCGACACCAGTGAGCGGCGCGCTTTTTGACTTCGCCGCTCCCAAAATCTGGATGCCTTGGTTGATCTTGTTCTGATCTATGGAGCTACAAGCAGACAAGCCCAAGGCCAGAGTCGTGACAAGGGTGATATGCAGCGCCTTCATCATTTCTTCCTCGGCGGCAACAAGTCAGTGATCGTACCTTCCGCCATCTCGGCTGCGAAGTTGAACGTCTCCGACAGGGTCGGGTGCGGGTGGATGGTGAGGCCGATGTCTTCCATATCCGCGCCCATCTCCAAAGCCAGTACCGCTTCGGCGATCAGTTCGCCTGCGTTCACGCCCACGATACCTGCGCCCAAGATGCGGCGCGATTTAGGATCGAGCAACACTTTGGTCATGCCTTCTTCGCGTGCGATAGAGAGTGCGCGACCTGATGCCGCCCAAGGGAAGGCGCCTTTCTCGTATTCGATACCCTTGGCTTTCGCCTCGGTCTCGGTCAAGCCCATCCATGCCACTTCGGGGTCGGTGTACGCAACGGATGGGATGGTGAGTGGTTCGAAGAAGGCTTTGTGTCCGGCGATGTTCTCTGCAGCCACCTTGCCTTCGTGCACCGCCTTGTGCGCCAACATCGGGTTACCCACGATGTCGCCGATGGCGAAGATGTGTGGCACGTTGGTGCGCATCTGCTTATCGACTGGGATGAAGCCGCGATCATTCACGATGAGTCCCGCTGCCTCGGCATTGATGAGTCGACCATTGGGACTGCGACCTACTGCCATCAGCACGCGGTCATAGACTTGAGGTTCAGCAGGCGCTTGTTCGCCTTCAAAGGTGACCTTCATGCCCGCCTTGGTCGCTTCTATCTTGGTGACCTTGGTCTTCAGCATGATGGCTTCGTAACGTTTGCCGATGCGGGTGTGCAAAGGCTTCACCATATCTTTGTCCGCACCGGGCATCAGTTGGTCCATCAACTCGACGACGGAGATCTTGCTGCCTAACGCGTCGTACACCGTCGCCATCTCCAAGCCGATGATGCCGCCGCCGATGACCAACATACGTTTTGGAACATCCTTCAGAGCCAACGCACCAGTGGAGTCGATGATGCGCTCATCGTCGTAAGGGAAGCCGGGGATGCGTGCCACGCTGCTACCTGCGGCAACGATACAGTTGTCAAAGGTGACGATTTTTTTGCCTTCAGCAGTCTCAACTTCAAGACTGTTAGGTGAAGTGAATTTGGCCGTGCCGCGTACCACTTGTACCTTGCGTTGTTTCGCCAAGCCAGCGAGACCGCCGGTGAGCTTGTTGATGACGCTTTCTTTCCAAGTGCGGATAGCATTGATGTCGATCTTAGGTTTCGCGAAAGTCACGCCGTGATGCGATACCTCTTCTGCTTCGCTGATGACTTTGGAGACATGCAGCAAAGCTTTAGAGGGGATGCAACCCACGTTCAGGCACACGCCGCCCAATGAAGCATGCTTCTCGATCAGCACGACTTGTTTGCCGAGGTCGGCCGCACGGAACGCAGCGGTATATCCGCCGGGGCCCGCGCCCAGCACGACCAATTCAGCGTGGATGTCACCTTTGGCGACAGCGGAAGCTGGAGTAGGCGCGACTTGTGTTGCAGCCACAGGTGCGGGGGCTGCTTGAGGAGCAGGTTTGCTTGCAGCGGGCGCGGGGGCTTCAGCGCTACTTTCCAACATCAAGATGACAGAACCTTCCGATACCTTGTCACCTAGCTTCACTTTCAATTCCTTCACCACGCCAGCGGCGGGAGAGGGCACTTCCATCGTGGCTTTGTCTGTCTCCAACGAGATGAGCGCCTGTTCCTTCTCGACGGTGTCGCCTGCCTTGACTGATATCTCGATGACGGCAACGCCTTTGAATCCGCCGATGTCGGGTACTTTGATTTCGATAGCTTGGGTCATGTTCTTCTCTTTCTTTTTAGACTCTGATTTGCCCGTTACCGAGCACGATGAATTTTTGCGACGTCAATCCTTCCAGTCCTACAGGACCGCGCGCATGGATCTTGTCGGTAGAGATGCCGATCTCTGCACCCAGACCATACTCAAAACCATCTGCGAAACGTGTAGAGGCGTTCACCATCACACTGGCGGAATCCACTTCGCGCAGGAAGCGCATCGCCTTGGTGTAGTTCTCGGTGACGATGCTGTCCGTGTGTTGCGAGCTGTAGGTGTTGATGTGGTCTATGGCTTCATCCAAGTTTGCCACGATGCGAACACTCAAGATTGGCGCCAGATATTCGGTGTGCCAATCTTCTTCCGTCGCCGCTTTCATCTCTGCCACTAATCTTTGCGAAGCTTCATCGCCGCGCAACTCCACACCTTTCTTGGTGTAGATGGCGCACAACTCCGGCAACACCTGTGCGGCGACGTTGGCATTCACCAGCAAGGTCTCCATCGCATTGCACACGCCGTAGCGGTGTGTCTTGGCATTGTCGGCGATACGGATGGCATTCTTCAGATCAGCTTCATCGTCTATGTAAACGTGGCAGATGCCGTCCAGATGCTTGATGACAGGCACCTTGGCTTCTTCCGAAATGCGTGCGATGAGGCTCTTGCCGCCGCGTGGCACGATCACATCCACATATTCTTTCATCGTGATGAGTTCCCCTACTGCGGCACGGTCGGTGGTATTCACCACTTGTACGGCTGTCTCAGGCAACCCCGATTCCCGCAACCCTTGATGCACGCAAGCTGCGATGGCTTGGTTGGAATGGTGTGCTTCCGAACCGCCGCGCAGGATGGCGGCATTGCCTGATTTCAGGCACAGCCCAGCTGCATCCGCTGTCACGTTCGGACGCGACTCATAGATGATGCCGATGACACCGAGTGGCACACGCATCTTGCCGACTTGGATACCGGAAGGACGGTATTTCATGTCGGATATCTCGCCGATAGGGTCGGCTAGTGAAGCGATCTGGCGCAGACCTTCGGCCATGCCTTTGATGGTCTTCTCAGTCAAGGTGAGGCGGTCGATGGATGCATCGTCGAGGCCGTTGGCTTTCGCGGCGGCGACATCCTTTGCGTTCTCGGTGAGGAGTTTGCTGGTGTTGAGCAGGACGGCGGTGGCGATATTCTCTAGCGCGTGGTTCTTCGCGTTGGTGTCGGCTTGCGCCATGATGCGAGAAGCGGTACGTGCCTGCTGTCCCACCCCTTTCATGTATTGCTTGATGTCTTCCATAGATGTTCAGTTTTCCCGGTAGGTCGGGCTTCAGCCCGACGCAAGTTGTCGGGCTGAAGCCCG
>JFJP01024667.1_pt1 | contig 12254 bp, 6 predicted proteins | sample 431651 | NCBI WGS metagenome assembly JFJP01 (sample SAMN02602958, study PRJNA72255) | Microbial mat metagenome, whole genome shotgun sequencing project. | biome: fresh water; feature: sink hole; material: water; isolation source: purple microbial (photo- and chemosynthetic) mats found in... | reverse complement strand
CAAACCCCAAACCCCAAACCCCAAACCCCAGCAGCGAAAGCGGCATGGCCGATGAATCTTGTATTGCTTTCGAGGCTTTACCAGGCATTCATTAGAGGAGAGTTTAGACGCACGAGGCAAAGAAGGACGGGTACATGTTTACCAATAACACACAAAACGGATCATTGAGTTGGTATGGTGGACGACATAGGCAAGCCGTCTGTCTTTGGTGTCCGTCGATCGCTGGACAGTCGCGGGGCAGTGGGGTCCGTGGGCGTTTGGCTTGTACCCACATGGAGGACTTATTGCGTGCCACTCAAAAACCCTGTTCGTGTCCATTTGAAAAATGATCTTTATCGAGGCTGCGACGGGGGTTAATTAAAGATCCCGACTGCCACAATCGTTAATTAATCCGCGCTAGTGGTATTTGAGGCTGTGGAACTGGCGGAGAATCATGAGGAGGTCGTGTTCTTCCTGGTCGACCCCGACGCCGGAGAAGATGTTGATGAGGATCTGCACGGAGTCTTTGTCGACCTTCGGCAAGAATGCCGAGTACTTGCCGAAGACGTCGATGGACTGCTCGGGGGGCTGTTCGGTCTTGATGTTTTGCTTGCGAAGCATGTAGGGGTCCGACTTGGTGTAGAACAAGATGCCGATTCGATGCAGCAGCTCGATGAGTCGAGTCTCGTAGATCTTGTAGTCTCTAGTCTTGGTCTCTTCGGACTTGCCGTTCGAGCTGATCATCTGTCGCTTCAGTTCGAGCAGACCGAGCAGGAACTCCTCGACCTTCGACTTCGATGCGTGGAACTGGGTGAGGCGGTGCTACGTAGCCGTAGAGGACTTTAGCGGCGGGGACGATCGAGAGGATCGAGTTGAACTCGGCCTCTTCTTCGAACTTGTCTTTCTTGAGCTTGACCAGCGCTTCGTCAGGTCTTCCGAGGATGTACACGAAGCTGTACTCGTCTCGCAGCTGGTCGACAGATGCTTTGATGGTGAACTTTTCTGCGTGAAGTGAAGCTACTCGGTGGGAGAGTCTTCAAGGTGCTCTGATCCGCGCTGCCGAGACTGACGTTGTTCATCTTGACCTCGTAGTTTTCGAGCATGTACTCCTTCGAGTAGTTCTTCAAGTTGCTCATGAGGAACTTGTGCAGCTGCGTGACCGAGAGCTACCTTGATGATTTGTTTCTGGGCGAAGCTGTTCTGGAAAGAGAAGATCTTGCACTCTTGTCGCAGCTTGAGGAGGTAGGTGATGAGGTCGACTTTGGAGACCTTCGTGCGGGGGTTCGGGTTCTTGAGAGGCTTCTCCTTGGTGAGAGCAGACCTACGCTTTCGATGAGAGCGCGGGCTTCTCTGATCTCTTCGCTGATGTCTCTGTTCATCTTGTTGATGTCGATGAAGTCTTCAGGGTCGTCGCCGAGTCTGTTGTAGTCTTCTCTGATCTTCTCGACGATCTTCGTGGCGCTGATGGAGTTCTTGAGGTACTCGACGGCTTCCCATATGAGGTATGTCTGCAGCTCCTGGTCTTTCTTCTGTTCAGACTGGATCTTGTCGAAGATGTGCTGATCCTGCAGCAGCGTCTTGTGGTTCTTGATGAGGCCGTACTGTCTGATGTCGTCGTTGGTGACGTATCGGTAGTTCAGTCGCGGCCTGTACTCGGCCATCAAGAGGTTCGTCTCTGCGACTTCGCGGAAGATGTCTGCCACGCTGAAGTCGAACTCGTGCAGCAGACTCTCGCCCTTGAGGTAGGCCAGCGCTTTGATCGCGTGGTCTTTGGCCTTGTCGAGGAGAGGCAAGAAGTCTTCTCGGAGGAACTTGGTGACCATCGGAGCTTCGAGGATGTACTTGTTCAGAGCGAAGTTCTTGTTGGGCAGCCATCGGATGATTCGCTTCACGTAGTCCGGCCTTTCGCCTGCTTGGAAGCTTTGGATGATGTCGCTCTGCAGCTTCGAGAAGAGGAAGAGCGCGTGCATCTTGGCTTGTCTCGAGTAGAGACTCTCGTTGACTGCTTTGATGCTCGAGTTGATGAAGTAGTTTTTCCTCAAGATGAACATGTTCTCGTCCAGCAGCAGCTTCGCCTCGGTGAGCACCTTTTCGTAGTCGGTCTTCCTCGCAGAGATGTGCGGGTCGTTGGGCTCGATCTTGTTGATGATCAGAAGGGTGTGCACGATGCGCTGGTTGAGGCGTGCGTAGAACTCGAGCTCGGTGGCATAGACGCAGACGTACTCGTTCGAGCTGTTGACTGGCACGTCTTGCTGTTCGTCGGGCTGCAGCATGGTCACCTTTTGGTCTTTGAGGTTCGAGATCTGGGTGAGGGGGAAGAGCGTGCCGATGTTGTGGTTCAGAGTGGAGGGGTCTTTGACGCCTGGCTTCTTGTCGTCTTTCTTCTTGCCTTTGTCCGCAGCAGCGCCCTTGCCTCCTTTTCCTCCTTTCTCGATGCGCTCTCTTCCGAGCTTCTGTTCGATGTCGTATTTATTCTCGAAGAGTTCGCTGCAGATCTTCTCGTTGGTGAAGAGTGCGTTGATGTTGTTGAAGTCGAACTCGGACAAGTAGTTCTTGAGTCGTTTGGAGAGGATCGACTTGGCGAGTCTGAAGCGACTGAGAGCTTCGGGGTAGTCTTTCTCGAAGAAGAAGAACTCTCCGAAGTCTGCGATGAAGTTGGCGTGGTTCATGTCGTCTTCTTTGCTGCGCTGACCGATGTCGATGATGCTGAGGAAGAGCTCTTTGGCTTCTCTCTTCTTGCCGAGCATGACGAGCACGCGAGCCTTGAGCTCGAGACACCTGCGTTTGTACCACTCGTCGTTGAGACTCTTGCAGTCGAGCACCAGTCTGTCGACGAACTCGAGGAATACCGGCCACCTCTTCATCAAGTAGAGCGAGTTAGCGATCTCGTACTTGACCATCAGCCACAGGTATGCGTTGACGCCCTTTAGAGTCGTCGCCGATAGACTGGAAGCTTCTGCAGACTGATTGAGAGCGACGAGCTGCTGTGCGAGGTCTTCTTCGGTGAGCTCTTCCTCCTCCGCCTTGCCGTCCTTCGCAGTCTTCTTCGGAGGAGCTTTCTTGGAGTCTTTCGGTTTGTCTTTGTCCGTCTGAGGCTTCTTCTTGTCTGCCTTCAGATCGACGTTGTACTGAGTCTCGGGGATATCTATGAATTCGAGGAGAAAGCAGTCTCCTGCGAGTTTGCCGAGCGATCCGATGCAGTCTCTCATGTACTTGTAGTAGTTCGAGAATGCGTTGAGACTGAGACAAGCTTTGGACAGCAAGATGTAGTTGAGGATGAGCAGCGAGATGCGATCTCTTCTGTGCTCTTCGCTGCTGAGAGAGCTGTCCAAGGGTGCGAGATATTGAGTGCTCTGAGAAGCGAACGGCGACTTCGATAAGAAAGAGCTGACCACCTGTCTCCTCTTCTTCCACTTCTCAGCTTCAGGCTCAGTGCTCGAGAGCGCTTCTTTGGCTTCGCTGGGGACGACGATGGTGAAGAGCTTCTCTTCGAAGTAGAGTCGCTTGATGTCTTCGATGACGGTCTGCTGCATGGCTTCGAGTTTGTTCCTGCGCATGTCGATGTAGGTGTCGATGTCGAGGTTCTCCAGGCGAACCATGTTGAACACGAGGGCGTTCTTCGCATAAGTGAACAGGTGAGCGTTGGGAGGACCGATTCTGAAGAACTGTTCATCGGTTAATGCGATGGCGAAGACTTTGTTGAGGACGTTCACGTTTCTGGAGTCGTTGGGGGTGACGTCGTTCTGATAGTGCCAGTCTTGCATGAAGGAGAAGTTCTGCCCCATCTTGAGCTTGACGTGTTCGGAGGCTTTGAAGCTGGCCAGCATGGGCAGGTCTTTTTCGTAGAGCACGCGGAGGAGGTTGATGATCGCCTCGTTGATCATGCCTGCACTCGAGAGACTGATGCTTTTGAGCAGCTTGGCTCTGATCGAGTAGAAGGAAGAGTTGCACTGGTGGTTGGCCAGATACTCGCAGATGCAGAGCAACGGCAGTGAGCGGAAGTTGAGCTCGAAGTCGATGGCAGTCCAGGCGAGCTGAGTGGCGTAGTGCAGCAGGTCGTTGGGGTCGAGGAACTTGCGTTCGATGAAGCAGTCTTCTTCGCCGAGGTTACTGAGCGAGTAGGTGGCGAGGTCTTTGTAGTTCTGGGGGTGTTCGAGGGAGATCTTGAGGATGTCGTAGCTGATTCTGCACGCCATCAAGACGCACTCTCGCTTGCTGACGATGTCTTTGTGGTAGGTGATCGTGGCGAGTTTGCCCAAGAGGATGAGGACGACCAGCAGCGCTTTGAGTTTGTACTTCTTGACGGTGTCAGAGGTGCCAGTGAGGATCTCGTTGAAGCCTCTGATGCTGTTCGACCGTTGGAAGACTTCGTCGACGCCTTCGCTCCAGTAGATGCCTGCAGACTTGAGGTCGCCGACGCAGTAGTAGAGGTTGCCCAGGTCGTGCAGAGCGACGGTGGCGAGATAGACCTCTTTGCGCTTGCGGAGACTGTTGTCGATCAAGTGCTTGTAGCTCTTGATCATCTTCTCCGCTTCGCTCACCAGCGAGTTGTAGCTCGCAGCCTCGGCTTCGGTCATCTGTCTGCTCTTCGCGGCCTCGGTGACCTGCCGCTCTTTGATGGCGAACTTCGCGAGGTTGCGCTGCTGTTCTCGCAGGTCTTTGAGAGGCTCTTTGATGACCGAGTCGATGTCTTTCTTGATGTTCAGAGCCTGGTCGCGGTCGCTTCTGTAGACCTTCTCGGTGTTCTCGCAGAACTCGATTTGCTTCTCGAGGAGGCTGTCTTCAGCTTCGAACTTCTTCTCTTCCTCGAGCTTCGTGCCGCTGATCTTGTTCTGTCTGCTCTTGTCTTTCTTCGTCTTTGCCCAAGCCATGAACCGTTCTCTGGCGAGCGTCCTCTCTTCTTGTCGAGCCTTCTTCTTTTCTTCAGCCGCTTTGATGAGGTGTTCCTGAGCGCTGATGGTGAACGGGAGGGTGTACTTGGAGTAATAGTGCCATGTGACGTTCGAGAGCGTCTTCGTGAGGTTGATGAGCACGTTCCACTTCTCTTTGATCATGAGGATCTGAGTGGTGAAGCCGCAGACGTTGGCGATCACGCTGATCTTGAGCTGCGGTATCTTCGTGAACCAGAAGTCTTTCTTTTCTTCCAAAGAATCCAGAGGTGTCATCGACTTGCGGTTCAGTCTCGAGACCGTGAAGAACTTCGGCTTGAAGGATTTCGGCTCTGCGTGGAAGATGTTGGCTTCGTCGTCGTCATGGAAGCCATTGAAGTCTTTGAAGCTCTTGATGTCTTCGACCATCAGCAGACAGCAGTCGACGATGAGTGTCAGGGACTTCCATGAGTCCGTCTTGGCCAGCTCGGAGGGTCGGATGACTTCATCGACGATGATGTTCTGAGTGTAGATGATGATGTTCTGCAGCTGTCTGTAGCACCTGCTCATCAGCGCTTCGACTGCAGCGAGCGACAAGAACTTGAAGATGGTGTCGAGGAGAGCCAGCTGCTGTTCGGTCAGCTCTTTGAGCTCTTCAGTGGCTCCTCTCATCAGAGTCTGCAGCTGGTCTTTGGAGCCTTTCGACCGAGCAGACAAAGCTGCGCTCTTCGCATCGGAGTTCGGATCGCCGATCTTCTTTTCAGGCTTGTCGCGGTCGTTGATGTCTAGTTCGAAGATGTCGCAGAAAGAGATGGCTTGGGTCACTCTCCTGGGTGGCTTCGTCTGTTTGAACATGATGAAGGTGCTCATGGCATTCAGAAAGGCGATCTCGGAGTTCCAGAGGTGGTTGAATCTAAAGCTCCTCCACTCAGCTTGCATGAGGTCGGTGACTTTCTGCTGCAAGACGAAGTACTTCTCGAAGAGCTGTATCGGCAGCACGTAGCCAGTGTTGTTGGTCTTCTCTTCTTCGATGAGGATATCCAGTCCTGCAGGGTTCCAGTCGACGTTGGCATCGAAGGCCTCGAGCTTGAGACCGATGTATTCGTCGACGAGCTGATTCGATTCGTCAGTCTTGCTGTTCAGCTTGTACTCTTTGAGCTGGTTCAAGATGTCTTTGGTCGCTTCGTTGTCGAAGTTGATCTCGAGCAGTCTCCTGCCGAACTTCGAGAGATACTCGACGAAGCGGTCAGTCTTCGCAGCCGTTTCGTCGATCTTCTTCTTCATGTTGCCGATGTCGAAGAAGAGAGAGTAGAAGTCGATGATGCGACTGAGCTCTTGTCTGTTCAGACTGATGACTTCTTCGTTGCTGATCTTGTCGGAGAGGTTGTTGAGGTGTTCGTTCCAGTAGTCTTGGAAGTAGTCTGCGAAGTTGTAGTAGTCTTCGTGGATGGTCAGCAGGAACTCTTCGAGGAATGGCTGGTAGCTGTTCCTCTCGACCAGGTCTCGCTTGAAGAGCGGCACGATCTTCTTCTCTTCTTCCTCGTCTGGCTTCTTCGCCCCTGCTGCAGGTTTCGTCGTTGCCTTCTTGCCCTTGGTGTTCTCTGCAACCTCGACCATCTCGACGTAGGCTCTGAGGTTGTACTTCCTGCGAGGAATCTTGATCTCGGTGTAGAGCACTCTCTTCGAAAAGAAAAACTCGTTGATCTGCAGCGAGAGCTTGACCAGCTGGTAGGCCATCTTGCCCGAGACCTTCCTGAGCAAGTCGTCCCAGTAGAAGGTGGGGATGAGCGACATAGCCATGTTCGCTTTGGCGAGGATCTGGAAAGTCAGCTTGCTCATGGTCTTCATCTGGAAGAAGTCTCTGAGGTTGTTGTAGATCTCGAGGATGGCTTTGCGCGCGATGTCGAAGGCTTGACAGGGGATGGCCAGCTCGATCGAGAGCAGCAGCAGGTTGCTCACTTCGAGAGCGTCTCTTTCTCTCTCTCGAGTGATGTTGTGGGTCTCCGACTCGAGGTCTTTCTTGCTCTGCTTGTCGCGCTCGGGGTCTTCCAAGAAGCAGTAGCTCCAGATCAGCAGCGACTCGGAGGCGGCTCTCATCTCGACGCCCGATATCTTGCGCATCTTGTCGGGGTTCAGGCGGTAGATGTAGACGGGGTGGAACTCGTGGTTCAGCAGCCGCTCTTTGATGAGGCTCTTCTCGAGCAGGTACTCGCAGCCCTGCTTCGCTGCTCGCTGGGCGACGCCGAGCTCTTCGATCTGGAAAGCGATCTTGCTGAGGTAGGCGTAGAGCAGGTTGATGGGGACGGGCTGGGAAGTGTGGATCTCTTGGGTGGTCTGTCCGATCTGGTTCGAGAGGTTCTCTTCGAGGTCGTAGGCAGCGGCAGCGAAGCAGTACTTGCTGTTGTGGGAGAGACTGGTGACTCGCACGACGGAGTTCATGGGGTAGTGGATGCCGGTGTTGTTCAGGTCGCAGCTGGTGACCGAGACTGCGGTGCTGTTGGCTTTCTTGCCGTAGAGTGCCATCGATGAGATGATGCCTCGCTTCGGGTCTTCGAGGAGAATCTCTTCGGGGATCTTCGGACGGAAACAGGGCAGCTTGAAGACCATCGAGTTGGAAGTCTTCGATATGAGGATGGGGGTTCTGGGGGCTTTTGATTTCTCGATGTAGTCTTCTTTGATCATCGCGGAGAAGGGGTGCACTTTGTCCGAGTTGGTTCTCGCGAGCTTGTCTTCGAAGAGCGTCGAGAAGATCTCGGGAGCGTTCTGGACTCCTTCTTTGATGAGGCTTTGTTCCAGCTTTTCGCAGTGCTCGATGAGGGCTGGGTGAGCGGAGACTACCGAGCGACTCGGTGAGCAGCTGTCTCTGGTCGGTCTCGAGAGTTTTGTTGAGAGCGAGCATCATGTAGAGGAGCGATCCGACGTAGGTGTTCTCGTGCACTTCCTTCACAAGCTTCTTTTCGTAGTCGGTCAGCACCGGGTCCGAGATGGCTCGGTTGCCCGACTTCTGCAGGTTCATCTGCAGACCGAAAGCGTCGCTCTTGATCTTCTTCGAGTGAGGCTCGTTCATCAGGTTGGTCTTTTTGATGTAGTAGTCTGCGATGCCCTGCAGGCCCTGCTGTTCTTTGATGAGCTGAATCTCGTTGTCGCTCGATGCTCGCATGTCTTCGGTTTTCTGCTGCTTCTTCCGCTCTCTCTGCACGCCGTCCTTCAGCTCGTTGCGGATCATGCTGATGCAGACATCGACCTGCAGTGCGTTGATGAGCAGGTCGAAGTCTTCGATCTGAGTGGTAGAGATCTTCTCGAACATGTCTTCGTCTCTGAAGTCGTCGTTGTGGAACTGTTTGGCGTATCTCAAGACCTCGTCTTCCTCTTCATCTTCTTCGAGTTTGTCGAGAGGTGACTTTTCTGCTTTGATTCTCCTCTGAGTGAAGAAGCGTTTACGGTTCTGCGGATGGTTCTTTCGAGGTTGAGCTTCCATTCGAAGTACTGTTTCTTCATCGCGCTGATCATCGAGCCGATCTTTTCGTTGCTGCAGGTGATCGAGAAGGGAAGGATCAAGTCGAGCTCCGATTTGAGTCTCCTCTGCAGCTTCTCATCGCGGTAGAGACAGATTTTATCGTAGACCCTCCGCAGCGTCTGGCTGGCTTCGGTGAATCGAGACTTCTCCTCGAGCAGCTTGCCGAGTTCGAGGCCCATTTTGGTGATCCACAAGATGTCTTGCTGATACTCGTTCGCTGCGACGATCTTGAGGAAGATCTGCAGCAGGTCGATGAAGGATGGCTTCAGGTGCGCGTCGATGATCTTCTCTTCGAACTGCTGGATCTCTGCAGGCAGCAGTTCTTTCTGCAGCTTGAGGTAGTAGAAGTGGTCGACCTGCACGAGGATGGGAGAGATGTAGGTCTTCCACACATGGAAAGCGATCTTCGCGAGCATGTCGTATTCATCTGCGAGCAGTTTGTCGCCGAGAGGCCCTTCGAGGGCGCTCTTGAGGCTGCTGGAAAGCTTCTGGAACTCTGCATAGCCGAAGTTCGCGTTGAGCAGCGTTTTAGCTTCGTCGAGTTCGGAGGAGATCTTGGTCTTGTTGAGTGTGTTCTCGAGCGCGTTGATGCTGTCGAAGATGTAGGCGAGTCGTTCGGTGTTGTAGAACTGCGTGTCGTTCTTGTAGGAGATGTACACGTAGTCGATGTTGCCCAGTTTGATGAACTCTTTGGGCACTTGTCGCAGGTCGATGTCGATCTTTTTGTAGCCGTAGTCGGGACGGATGAAGGGTGACTTGGAGATGATGGGTTTGAGGTCGACGAGCAGCGACATCTTCTCGGACTCTTGAGTGAGTCTCGTCTGGCTTTGTTCGAAGCAGAGGTAGGGGACGGTGTGGTAGGTCGCTCGGATGCCTGTGTACTGATTGATGGGGATGGCGATGCACTTCCAGGAGGGCGGGAGGTTCGGGCCGAGGTGTTCGTCAGCGACTTCGACTCTGATGTTGAATATCGCATTGGCAGGGTTTGCGGTTCTCTTGATGACCATGTAGGTGAACTGATGCTCGATCTTCTCGAGCTCTTTCTTCTGAAGTCGCAGACCTGTCGAGGTGACCACTTCATTTGCATCTGCCTGTTGCTCGAGTTCGGCGCCCTTCTTCTGCTGGCCTGGTTTAGGCTTCTGCTTTTCGGAAGCTTTGGCAGAGACGTCTTCGTCTTCTTCTCCCAGCTCTTGCTTCTTGTTCCGCAGCTTTATGATTTCTTGCTTGAGCTCTGCCTCGTTGAGGTCGATCGGAATCACTTCGTAACCGTTGCGCACATTGACGTCGATGTCGCTGGAGACCTCGAAGTCGATGTCGCTGATGTAGGGGACTTCGATCCTGCGGTAGTCGCATCTTTTGAACGCATGTGATAGCAGATCCGAGAAGGTGTTCGCTTTGTTGACATCGAAGGCGTGCTTGATCAGTTCGAAGTGAAGCTGGAGAGGGAAGTCGCGAGAAATCCTCCTGGCTCGCTCTTCAGCAGCCAGCAGCGAGAGGTTCGCTTCTTGACTGGTCTTCAAGAGCTCCATCCGTTCCTCCTCTGTTTCTAGAGTCAGCGGCGGCTACTCGATCGGTTCTTTGCCTCTTGTTCTGCGCGACTCTTGAGTTCTTTGAACTTCGACTGCAAGTAGTTCGACAAGAAGTTCAGGTCGTCTTTGACCAGGTCGTAGATGAAGTCGATCAGCGGTTCTTTCCATTTGTTGTCTTTGTCGTTAGCGCCGTCGTGGGCGAAGATGTTGTAGGACTTGTTGTTCGTAGTCAGCACTTCGATGAGGGTGAGGAACTTGTCTCTGTTGTCTTCTTCTTTGGGGAAGAGGTCTTTCATCTTGTTCTTGAGCTCTTCGAACTTCAGCTCGCCTCGCTGGTATCTGTACTTGAGCACCAGCGAGTTGAGGTAGTGCTGGCACTTCTGGTAGATCTTCTTCGAGTATTCCGGGACTGGAGGGTCCAGTTCTTCGAGGTTTCTCTGCTTTTTGATGGTCTCTTCTGCGATGATGGACAGCTCTTGAGCGCACTTGGAGCTGCCGTTCTCTTCATAGATCCGAATGATTTCTGTTCACAGATGGACTACCGATGTAGACCTTGACTCTCCACTCGAGGTACTTCGATTTGAGCAAGACGATGTTCGACTCCATGGCGATGAGAATCTCTTTGAGATAGCGGATGCAGAGCATGCCATAGATGCTTCTTCTGAGCACTCTGCAGTAGTCGAAGATGTAGAGCGAGCAGTTGTAGACCAGATGGAAGAGTTCTTCTTTCTCGCTTTGAGGAGCTTTGTTGAGCAACTCGAGGACACCTGAGTCAGCCAGCAATACCTTGGAGCTTCTTAAGGATCTGGAGTATGCCTGCCACAGTGTCCGTCTTCTTCGCAAAGGGGTCGTTCTCGGTAACCACGCGGTAGAGACTGTCGCACTCGTTGAAAGCTTTGAAGGCTGCACTCTTTGCAGTCTCCACGGTATTGTACACCGCGGATTTGTTGTCCGTCTTGGATGCTTCGGAAGCCTCTTCGTCAGAGTCGTTGTTCTCGGTCTGAAACTTGACACCTTTCGCGCGGACGGAGTCGGTGTGGTTCTGTTTCATTAAAAATATGTCTGATGTGACCATCAATTAACATTAAGTAGTAGCTATGCGGCTGTGTTACTTCTCGTACTTCTTGATCAGCTCTTTGAAGCGCTTCTGGATGAGCTCTTCGGTCTTCTTCGTCGGAGGCAGGTTTCTGAGGAGCGCCTGGATGTTGAGGTTCTGCTTGTAGGTGTCGTACGGGTAGTTTTTTGTGGTGATGATTTTCTGCAGCGTTTTCTCGAGGTCGGTGAACTTGTCGATGTTGATCCTGCCCATCTGATCATAGGTGTCTTTGCGCTCGCAGATGACCAAGATCTGCTGGACGTAGAGGCCGAGGAAAGGGATTGTGGGGTAGGTTGCTCGGAACTGTTCTTGCTGCAGTCGGTACTGCCCGTTGTTGACGGAGAAGGTCGCCTTTTGCTTCTCGAAGGCTTCTCTCGCTCGTGAGCTGATGGTGACGCCTGCAGACTCCATGTAGTTCTTCAACCACACATTAGAGATGGCCAAGTGAACTGCATAAGCCGAGTTGAAGTTGTTCAGATACCTCAGATTGTCGGACAACTGAACGATGTCGTCTGTCCTGCGGACCAACTGCTTGTTGTCCTTCGAGTAGATGATGTGCAGCGTGAGCAGACGAGAGAGCCGGTTGAAGCACTCGGATATGTATACGACATTCGGAGCGTATTCATGCTTCTTGTCTTGTCTCCAGTTGGTCGCGAGCAGCTCATTTGGAGACACGAGTCTGAAGTTCTCGAAGTCGAAGAGACATATCTGTTCCGCGAGCTTTCTACTTTCGTTCTTCAGCATGTTGAAGAACACTTCATACTTCTCAAGCTTCGAATCGTTTTGTTCGAGCTGAGTGTTGTTCAATCTCAAGATGTTCTGTTTCACTTTGTCGTTCCTGGTCCAGAGCTCTTTGATCCTCACGACGACCTCTTCTTTGAATGTCGCGACATCCTTGATGCCCAGAAGTAGCTTGATCTTGTCTTTGATCCACTTCTTGTCCTTCGTGGCTATGTACATGCACTTGAGCACCTCGTAGAAGCATGTCTGGTAGAAGTCTCCTGTGAGCACCAGGTCGCGGTACTTCTTGTACCACTCTCCCATGAACAGAATGACCTTGAGACGGACCTTGCCCAGCACATTTTCTTCGAAGGTTTGTTGCTCAGACAAAGCCATGCCTTCGGGGATGCAGCAGTATTTGGCGAGGAGGTGGCCGAATAGCTCTTTCTCGGTCATGTACCACATGTAGGTGTCCACGACGAGCGTGAAGATCGAGTGGTTGTACTTCAGAGGGTCGAGCATCTGCTCGAGCAGCTCTTCTTTGA
>JFJP01006342.1_pt1 | contig 12257 bp, 9 predicted proteins | sample 431651 | NCBI WGS metagenome assembly JFJP01 (sample SAMN02602958, study PRJNA72255) | Microbial mat metagenome, whole genome shotgun sequencing project. | biome: fresh water; feature: sink hole; material: water; isolation source: purple microbial (photo- and chemosynthetic) mats found in... | reverse complement strand
AGGCCTGGGTGGCTTGCTCTTTGATGTCATCCTCCACTCGAATGTGAAGCATGGAAGTTTGTGTTGTCATGGCGATGTTTCCTTGGCTGCACCGACATCATGTATCTCATTTGAGATCAAATCCAGGCTTGTCGCTGCGATAACCTTGCAGACTCAAATGACGGCTGTCGGGCAAGCACGGTCAACTGAGGGCTGACTCTCTTGAGCACGTTGTTCTCTGATGCCTGCTTCCGCGTACCGGCTCGACGATGAACTGATCGGGCGGGAGCCGTCAGCCAAAGTGCGTTCATTTATGGTCAATCAGATATGCGTCAATGGCTGGGCATGTGGCAACGATTTGAATGAGCGCATCACCGGCTGTCAGCTTGCAGTTGGTAAGTCAAGACCATTAGAGGGCAAAAAGGCCGTTATCTTTTTCAGCAACATGAGGCTTGTAGGGAAATTCCTAGTCTGTGTGGTCCTTTTCCACAAAAAAATCAGCATTGCCCGATAGTGCAAGCCGGATGCCGTTGGCAAGATGGCGCATGTCCATAAATTTGCTGATTGTTGATGACTCCGACCTGATACGTGCCAGCCTGCGGCGGTTGCTCGGCAGTGTTGCGGGCATTCTGACTATCAGTGAGGCCACGACGCTGGGCGAGGCACTCGAAAGCGTCCGGCGCAATCCGCCAACCTTAGTGATTTTGGATCTGAACCTACCCGATGGACTGGGCATGAACACCATCGCTGAACTCAAACGAATGTCACCCACCCTGCGGCTTGCGGTGTGGACCATCCATGCTGACTGGGTTTACTGCCAGCGCTGCCTTGCACTGGGTGCAGATTGGTTTTTTGATAAATCCACCGAAACCGACGCGCTGCTTGAAGTGATTCGCCAACTGGCCGCGCAGACCCATTGATCAAACCCAACCAAGGCACTCTCCATGAATAAGCTAAAGATCTCCACGCGCCTGATATTACTGATCGGCATCTTGGCAGCGCTCCTAATTGCCATAGGTTTGACTGGCCTGTCGGGCATCAGCCAATCCAACGAGGCACTAAAGTCGGTTTATGAAGATCGCACCATTCCCATGGGGCAGCTCGGCGACATACAACACCAAGTACTGCTCAACCGACTGGCCATTGCCAACAGCGTGCTGGACCCGACACCCGACACTCTCTCCAAAAGCATCGCCGATGTCACCGCCAATCTAGCTGTGTTGCAAAAGACTTGGGATGCCTACATGGCTACCAAGCTCACTCCTGAGGAAGCCACGCTCGCCAAAAAATTCAACGATGACAAAACTCGATTTGTGCAGGAGGGCCTGCAACCCGCCGTTGCCGCCTTGCGCGCCAACGACATTGAGGGCGCGCACCGACTGATTCTAGAAAAGATCCGGCCCCTAGTGGCGCCGGTCGAAGCCGGTGTCGAGGCCTTGATGGACATTCAACTCAAGGAAGCAAAGGTCGAGTACGACGTGGCCGCAGCCCGCTACTCCACCCTGCGGGCTTGGTCCGTCTTTGCCATCATCGCCGGTGTGCTGTTTGCGGTCCTTTTCGGCTGGGGTCTGATTAAGGGTATTTCGCACTCGCTGCAAGAGGCGCTTGACGTGGCCCATGCCGTTGCCCAGGGTGACCTGAGTCACCCCATCGATCTGGGTGGCAAAGACGAGGTAGCGCAGCTGTTGCTGGCCCTGTCAAGCATGCAGACCAGTCTGGCCGAGGTTGTGACCACGGTGCGCCAGGGTTCTGACTCTGTGGCCACCGCCAGCGCCCAGATTGCAGCAGGCAACCACAACCTGAGCGCCCGCACCGAGTCCCAGGCCAGCGCGCTGGAGCAAACCGCTGCCTCCATGGTGCAGCTCAGCAGCACTGTCCAACAAAACGCCGACAGCGCCAGTCAGGCCAATGAACTGGCCCTGAGCGCCAGCGCCATGGCGGTGCATGGCGGCGAGGTGGTCGGCATGATGGTGGACACCATGAAACACATCAATGAGTCATCGAAAAAGGTGTTCGAGATCATCAGTGTGATTGACGGCATTGCCTTTCAGACCAATATCCTGGCGCTCAATGCGGCGGTGGAAGCCGCCCGGGCCGGCGAACAAGGGCGGGGCTTTGCGGTGGTGGCCACCGAGGTGCGCAGCCTGGCCGGGCGTTCTGCGGTGGCGGCCAAAGAAATCAAAAACCTGATCAGTGCCAGCGTCGCGCGGGTGGACCAAGGCTCTGCGCTGGTGAATCAGGCGGGTGTCACCATGGGAGATGTGGTGAGCAGCATCATCCGCGTCACCGACATCATGGGTGCCATCAGCGCGGCCAGCCGCGAACAAAGCCTGGGTGTCCGCCAGGTCAGTGAAGCGGTGACGCATATGGACCAGGTGACCCAGCAAAACGCCGAGCTGGTAGAAGAAATGGCCGCCGCCGCCAGCAGCCTGAAAGAGCAAGCGCACGCCTTGGTCGACACCGTCTCGGTGTTCAAACTGAGTGACGATGCGCCACATGTCTCCCCGGTTACGACCGCGCCCACCCATGCACCATTTTTGATGCCCAGGCGACTGACGTTCAAACGCGCACTTGCATGAGAACCAAACCTGTCAGTGACCTAGCGGGAATGCCATCGCCGTCAGTGGACCAGGAGGTCTGAAGTGACGAAAAACGCACGAAAGGCTTGTGATGAGTGATGCGACGTACAAGCGTCAGACCGTCTCGGTGCTAGTGGTCGATGACGATGAATTTAGCTGTCTCCTTTTGTGCGGAATGCTCAGCGACCTGGGGGTCACCGAGGTTCACTGTGCCGGCAATGGCCACGCTGCCTTGTGCGCACTGGCTGACTGGCCAGGCGCGCCTGACATGTTGATCTGTGATCTGTTCATGCCCGACATGGACGGCATTGAGTTCATGGACGAACTTGGCCGCCAAAAATACCAGGGAGCGGTGGTGCTGATCAGTGGTGGCAATGTCGAAACGCTGGCTGTGGCGCAAGATCTGGCACTGTCAGGCGGCATCCAGTTGTTGGGCAGTTTCTGCAAACCACTGCACCAGGACATCCTGCGATCATTGCTGGTGCTGAAATCCGGGTAATGCGTGCGAAATTGCCAAAGTAGCCATCGATGAAAACAAAAGTACGCAAGATTCTGCTGGTTGACGACGACGACTTTCAGCTCGAGCTGATCGCCGGTCAACTCGCCGATATCGGCTGGCTTCATGTGATCTGCGCCAGCAGCGGCGCACAGGCCCTGGCCCGTTTTGACGAGCATGGCGCAAGTATTGTGGCCATCATCAGTGATCTGTCGATGCCGGATATGGACGGACTGGTACTGATGCGGCATCTGAACCAATGCGGTTTTGTCGGCGGCATCCTCTTGCTCTCAGGCGTTCAAGCCGACATATTGAGCAGTGCGGGTGAGTTGGCTCAGGCCCATGGGCTCAATATTCTGGGCTGTTTGCACAAACCCTGCAATCCGGATCAGTTACAGCAGTTGCTGGAAAGTCTGCGTGCGCCAGCGGTCGCTAGTGACACCCCGCAAGACCCGTTGCTACTCAGCCCTGAGCGCCTTCAGAGCGCTTTGGCTTCGGGTGAATTCATGCCCTGGTACCAGCCCAAGGTGGCGATTCAAAGTGGCGCAACCCTCGGGGTTGAGGCGCTGGCGCGCTGGCCGCAGGCGAATGGCAGCTTCATCAGCCCGGGGGTTTTTGTGCCTGCCATGGAAGCCGCAGGTCTGGCCGATGCCTTGTTTTTTGCCATGGCAGGCCAGGTGGCATCCGACATGGCGCAGTGGCGATTGCAGGGTGTCCATATCAAGGCGGCCATCAATCTGTCGATGGAAACCGCGCACAACCTTGCCATGCCAGAGCAACTTCGCCACATCGTTGATTCGGCCGGTTTGTTTCCTGAAGACTTTGTCATTGAAGTCACCGAGAGCCGTTTGATGGTGAACCGGGCGGTGACCCTGGAGAGCTTGACCCGCTTGTCACTGATGGGTTTTACGCTGTCGATTGACGACTTTGGCACTGGATTTTCGAGCCTGATGCAACTGATTGACCTGCCCTTTAAAGAGCTCAAGATTGACGGCAGCTTTGTGCAGCGTGCCGGTCACGAGCCCAAGGCCCAGACAGCGGTGGGCCTGTCCATCATGTTGGGCAAGACCCTGAAGATCGATGTGGTGGCCGAGGGTGTTGAAACTGCGGAGCAACTGGAATTTCTGCGCAACAGTGGTTGCACCATGGTGCAAGGCTTTTTCGTGGCGCGCCCGATGCCGTTTACCGCCTGCACCGATTGGATCAACCTGGAAAAAGGGTGGGTGGTCAAACCAACAGGTTTCATGGACTTGCCACAGATATCACCATGTTCAGAATCAACCTGAAGTCAACGCCACGGGTGTGGTCCCTGCTCGTCTTGGTCGGCGGCTTGACCATGACGGGCCTGCTCTGGGTCCGGGCCAAATCCACTGCTACCGAGCAAGTCCAGTCTATTCTGCAGCGTCACGCCAACGACATCACCAGCCGTGTTGAGAACCACCTGATCAAGCAGGAGCAGTCCCTGAAAGGGTTCGAAGGCCTGTTCAATGCATCTGACAAAGTTTCCCGTAGCGCTTTTCGCCAGTATTTTCAGTCCATCCATGCGAGATCAGAAGGCGCAGGCTTTGCCAGTGTGGCGTACCACGACATCGTCTACGCCAAAGACCTGCCCCAACACATCGCCGCGCAGAAAAAAGACGGTTTTCCTGACTACCACGTCTTTCCGCAAGGAGCCCGTGAGGTCTATGGCCCGATGCGTTTTATTGAACCCTTTGTGGGCAACAACCTCAAGGTGATCGGTTTTGATCCGCTGGCCATTCCTGCCGAGCGCCAGGCCATTGAGTTGGCCCGCGATAGCGATGACGTGGCGATCTCAGCCAAGCTGACACTGGCGCAGGACAGTGGCACCCAGGAACCTGGTTTTGTGATGTATGTCCCTGTCTTCAGGCGGGGCAGTGCCAATGACACGCAGGCCCAGCGCAGGGCCAACTTTGTGGGGTGGGTCGATAAACCGTTTCGCATGATCGACCTGATGGCCCAGGCACTGCCCAACGGCCTGCAGGAGATGGACCTGGAGATCTTTGACACAACAGAACTGTCAGCAGCCAACCTGTTGTTTGATGCCGATACCCCGTCGCACAGCCAGCGACCAACCCAGGCACGGGCTACTCAGCAATTGTTTTTTGGTGGACGCAGCTGGACACTGGTGTTTTATGCCCGGTCTGGTTTTGGCGCAGCCGCTATCAGGCAACGCCCAAGCTACATCGCTGGCAGTGGCGTGCTGCTGAGTGTGTTGCTGAGTTTGGCGCTGGGGCGGTGGCTGCGTGTTCAGCAGCGACGAAAACAGGCAAACGCACTTGCGGCAGCGGAGCTGGAACGTCAGGAGCGCGAAGTCTTGCGCACCCAGCACGAGCAAGCCTTGCAGCAAAGCCTGTCGCTTGCGCGCGCGTCTGAAGCGAAGGCCCATAGCGCCCTGGAGCAGTTGGTCTACCAAAAATACATCCTCGATCAGCATTCGATCGTGTCGATCACCGACATGCACGGGCGAATCACCTACGTCAACGACAAGTTTTGCGATGTCAGTGGCTATAGCCGCGAAGAGCTCTTGGGGGAAGACCACGCGCTGCTGAACTCGGGCGTACAGGCCAAAGGCTTCTTTCAGGCCATTTATGAAACGCTGGGACGTGGTGAGGTCTGGTGTGGCGAGATCTGCGACCGCGCCAAAGCGGGCCACCTGTACTGGATTCGCACCACCATCATGCGATCGGGCAATGAACTGGGGTTCCCGACCCAATACATCTCGATCAGCAACGACATCACTGGACGCAAGGCCACCGAGCTGGAACTGCAACATCACCGTGAGCACCTGGAAGACATGGTGCAGGAGAAAACAGCCGAACTGGAACAGCAAAAGGAAGACCTCGTACTCATTGAAAAGCGCTTCGAGTTGGCCATCGACGGGGCCGAGATTGGCATTTGGGACATCAACTTTGCCACCAACGAGATGTACAACTCGCCGCGCATGTGGCAAATGCTGGGCTATCAGGACAATGCGTACAAATCCAGCCTGGCCACCTGGGAATCTCTGGCTTTTCCAGGTGACTTTGCGCAGGTGATGAGCGCTCTGCTGGCCAGCCTTGAAAACCCCGATCAATCCATCAAACTGACCACCCGCTACCGTCACAAAGACAGCACCTGGCACTGGATCGATGTCAAGGGGCGTGCCTCGCGCGATGGCCAGGGTTTGTGGACCCGGGTCACCGGCACCCATACCGACATTACCGCTCGCAAAAAGATGGAAACCGCGCTGTTTAATGAACAGTTCAAACTCGAAGCCCTGACCCATGCCGTGCCGGGGGCGGTCTATCAGCTCGAGGTGCGGCCCAATGGCAAATTGAAATTCCTTTTTGTGAGCAAGGGCATTGAGTCACTGTATGAAGTCACGGCGCAGCAGGCACTGCATGATCCCAATGCCATGACCGCATGCATCCTGCCCGAAGACCGTGAGGCGTATGTGAGCTCGATTGCGGACAGCGCCACTGGCCTGAGCGCCTGGGAGCATGAACATCGCATCCAGACCCCAAGCGGCATCGTCAAGTGGATTCGTAGCCTGGCCACCCCCAAGCGGCGCACCGATGGCAGCACGGTCTGGAACGGTTTTTCAAGCGATGTGACCGAGAGCAAACGCATTGAGCACGAGATTGAGCAGCAAAAAGCACAATTGCTCGAGAGTGAAACCCGTTTCACGCTGGCCGTTGAAGGTGCCGATGTGGGCATTTGGGACCTGAACCTGCTCACCCAGGAGCTTTACCACTCGCCACGCATGGCCAGCATGCTGGGTTCGACCCAGGAAGAACTGCCAACAGTGCGAGAAGTCTGGGATGCATTGACCCACCCGGACGATGTTTTGCCCTACCGCAATAAGCTGATGGCCCATATCAAAGATTCCGATGTGCCTTTTGAGAGCATCATTCGGCTTCGCCACAAGAACGGCCAATGGCGCTGGATTTTGAGTCGCGGTCGCGCCACCCGTGACGCCAGCGGGCGGGCCATTCGGGTCAGTGGCACCCACAGCGACATCACTGAACGCAAGCGAATCGAAGACGCAGCCCAGTCCGCCAACCTGGCCAAGTCGGAATTCCTGGCCAACATGAGCCACGAAATCCGTACCCCCATGAACGGTGTGATTGGCATGGTGGACATCCTGCAGCAAACCGCCCTGCAGCCTGAGCAGCAGCGCATGCTCTCCACCATTGCCAATTCGTCGCAAACCCTGCTGCACATCCTGAACGACATCCTGGATTACTCCAAGATCGAGGCAGGCAAGCTGAAGGTGGAACACATTGCCACACCGCTCAAGGAGGTGGCTGAAAGCGTGCAGCAACTGATGCAAGCGGTGGCCGGCGCCAAAGGGCTGACTTTGTCCCTGTCGATCGCGCCCGATCTGCCCACCGCCATCTACGCCGACCCCACCCGCCTTCGCCAGGTGCTGATGAACCTGCTGGGTAACGCCATCAAATTCACCCGGGGTGAGGCAACGCAGACCGGCCATGTCAGTCTGTTGCTGGAGCAGGGTGCGCTGCCGGATGGCCAACCGGCCGTGCTGCTGCGGGTGCGCGACGACGGCATTGGCATGAGCCCGGAGGTGGTTGCCACACTGTTCACCCCCTTCTGCCAGGCCGACGCCAGTACTGCACGCCAGTTTGGCGGCACCGGGCTGGGGCTGTCAATCAGCCAGCGCCTGGTGACACTGATGGGCGGCCAGATCACGGTGCAAAGCAGCCCCGGTGCAGGATCTGAATTTACTGTGACGCTGCCGCTGCACGAAGCAGTCATCGCAGCCATAGCGTTTGAACAACCGCAACAGCCAGTGCAGTTGCGCGCCAGCGCCCCCAGCATGGACGAGGCCACCGCCAGCGGACACCTGATTTTGCTGGCTGAAGACAACGAAACCAACCGCGATGTGCTGGGCGAGCAACTGCGCCTGCTGGGGTATTGCGCTGACATGGCCGAAGACGGCCGGGAGGCGCTGGAAAAATGGCGCAGTGGTCGCTACGCCTTGCTGCTGACCGATTGCCACATGCCCCACATGGATGGCTTTGCACTCACTGCTGCCATCCGCGAATCAGAACAGCCGGGCCGACGCCTGCCGATCATTGCCATCACCGCCAACGCCATGCAGGGTGAGGCCCAGCGCTGTCTGCAAGCCGGCATGGACGATTACCTGAGCAAACCGCTGCGCCTGGCGGAGCTTGCGCCCATGTTGGAGAAGTGGTTGCCGCTGCCAGCAGGACTCGAAGAGATTGCGAAAATGGTGCAAGACGCTCCTGAAGTAATAGCTTCTAACGCCGTATTGACAAGCGCTACAGGCATATTTGACATATGGAACTGCAACACATTGAGTGAGCTGGTCGGCGATAATGACAGCCTGCACCGGCGCCTGCTGGAAAAGTTTTTGCTCAATGCCAGCCATCAGGTCATCCGGATCGAGGCGCAAGCACTGGCCGGTGATGCCACCCAGGCGGCGAATGTCGCGCACATGCTCAAGTCTGCGGCCCGCTCGGTCGGGGCTTTAGCCTTGGGTGAGCTGTGCCAGCAGATTGAAACCGCCGGCCTGACCAATGAAGCGGCACACTGCGCGGCACTGGCCACCGGACTGGCCAGCGCTTTCGCTCAGGCACAAGCTCGCATTCACGCGCATTTGGGACATTGACCCGGTGGCATCAGGGAGACCGCCATTGTCGATAGACCGCCCTACAACAGGACGTTTGCAATTTCGGTTTACCTGCTGAGCCAACAGGGGGCTGGCCAGCGGCAGCGCCCAATCCTGCGAGCTGCGCATGACGGCCAGCCGGTTTGGATCAAGTTGCAAGCCATTGCCGCCACCGGCGACAACGGTGCCGCAGTGATCCGCATCGTGCTCAGCGACATCACTTCGCGCAAGCGTCTTGAAGAGGATTTGATCGGCAGCGAAGCCGATACCAAAGCCATTCTGGATGGCGCCTCGGATGCCGTCTTCATCGCCGATGCCAGCGGGCGCTACCAGTATGTCAACGCCATGGCCACGCAGTTGTTGGGGTTCACCCTCACCAAGCTAGACAGCGGTAACGCCGCCGTCACCATGGGCACCTTGCTGCAGATGCAGCGGGGGCTGGTAAGCGAGTTCCAGCGCGGGTTGATTGCCGAGAAATATACCTTGCATATTCAAACCTTACATTTGATAATGCTCGCATGAAACGACATGCACTGCCTCTGTTGAACGAACTGCTGGGGCTCTTTCCTTGTGTTGCCATTGTGGGCGTGCGGCAATGCGGAAAAACCACGCTGCTCAAGGAAATGTTGCCCGGGTGGAAGATACTGGACCTGGAAAAACTCGCCGACCTGGATGCTGCCGGGCGCGATCCAGACCTGTTCTTGCGGCTCAACCCACGCCAGGTGGCCATCGATGAATGTCAGTTGTTGCCAGCCATGTTTGCCGCACTACGGGTCGCCATAGACAGTCAGCGCGGCGAGCCAGGACGGTTTGTCATCACCGGGTCGAGTTCGCCGGAGTTGCTGTCTTCTATTTCGGAGAGTCTGGCCGGTCGCATCGCCATCATTGAAATGGGCCCGCTGGCGCTGGCCGAGGCCTATGAGCTGCAGCCGTCACTCCTGTATCGCCTGATAGAAGACCGGGCTCCCCTGGCTCGATTTTTGGAACTGGTGCCGCGCGTGCGTCTCGACCAAATTTCAGACTACTGGATGCAGGGTGGCTACCCGGAGCCTTGGGTCAAGGGCCAACCGCGTTTTCGCAAATTGTGGCTACAGAACTATTTGAAAACCTATCTCGATCGCGACCTGCCACGGCTTTTTCCGGCGCTAGATAGGCACAAATTTCGCTTGTTTGTGCAAATGCTGGCGCAGTTATCGGGCAGCATCATCAATTATTCCGAGGTGGCGCGTACGCTGGGCGTTTCGCAGCCCACGGCGCGCGACTACTTTCACATCGCACATGGAACGTTTTTGTGGCGTCATTTGCCGGCGTATGAAAAGGATGCAAGCAAAAGGGTGGTCAAGCACCCCAAGGGCTACCTGCGCGACAGTGGTCTGCTGCACTATTTGCTGCACCTGCGCGATCAGGACGATCTGATGGCGCACCCTCGCATGGGACAGTCTTGGGAAAGCATGGTCATCGAAACCCTGCTGCGTGGGATGGCATCGGCAGGGGCGGATGTCCACGCCTACCACTACCGCACCGGTGCGGGTGCTGAAATCGACCTGGTGCTGGAGGGGGAATTCGGCGTGCTGCCGGTTGAAATCAAGCACGGTGGACGGGTCGATACGAGGTCTCTGCGGGCCTTGCGCGACTTCGTGACAGAGCGTGGCTGTCGCTACGGCATCGTGATCAGCAATGATGAGGCCGTGCGACAACTCGATGACCAACTGATCGGGCTGCCATTTTCCGTGCTGTAGCACCCGTTCTCTATCCCACCCAGCCCGTGCCGAGCCTGAAGACGCCTACATCACCGCTATGTGATGCGGTGATCGCTATTGATTCGATAGCTGTCAACGGAGGTTTTGACCAACCACAAAACCGTCAGCACCCATAAGGCACGCTTGCTGGGTTGAAGCGCCCACGGCGGTCAGCCAAAACCTGGGCCAATGGCCGTGCCGGCAAGGGTAGGCCGATGCCGACCCCAAATCAGCATTTCCCTATAACAAAACCAGCATTGCCTGATGGCGCAAGTCGGGCGGTGCAGTGAAGATGGGCGCTTAGCGACGAAGCGTCTCATGGTTGATGTTTTCAACCTCATCTTTCACCTTGCCGGGGAGGCTCATGAAGGTATTGCCGGCGACGGATACAGTCAATTTTGCGCGAGCGCCTGCGCAGCAAGTCGAAACCAACAACAGCCATGGCACACCTGCGAGCCGCCTGCCGGTGGGCAGCGGCCCGCTGCTGGTGGCCCTGGCGGGGTGCATCCTTTGGGCCATTCAGGCAGCCGTCGCTGGCCTGCATGCCGCCGTGGCGGCGGCGCTGCTGCTGGTGTTGGCCGGGGCACTGTCGTTCTGGGAGCGCCGTGGCATGCTGGCGCTGCAAAGGGACACTGCCAATACCCGTCTCTACACCCGAAGTTTGCACGAGGTGGCAGATGCCTCGCTGGCCCGTTGGTCCCGGCACATCGACACCGTGCGCCAGCAGACCGAAACCGCCGGGTCTGAACTGACGCACGATTTTGCGGCCATCCGCGCCCAGTTGCGGGCCATGCTGGACGCGGTGGACAGTGCCGATCAGGGGGGCGTGGTGAATGTTCTGGCGCTGTCTCAAAGCGATCTGGAAGCCATGATCGTGCGTCTGAACCGCGCACTGGAAGACCAGAAACCCATGTTGCGTGAGGTTGAGGCACTGGTGGCGGTGACCAACGATCTCAAACTGATGGCCACTGCCGTCGGTGAAATTGCCCGCCAGACCAATCTGATTTCCCTCAACGCCGCCATTGAGGCGGCGCGTGCCGGTGAATCGGGCCGTGGCTTCGCGGTGGTGGCCACCGAAGTGCGCCGACTATCGGCCGAATCGGGTTCGCTTGGCAAAAAAATCAAGGACAAGGTCGAAGCGGTCAACACCGCCATGGTGTCGGCTTTGGCCACGGCACGACAGATGTCGAGTCATAACGAGTCGCTTGCCAGTAGTTCCGATGAAACCATCCGCACGGTGTTGGGGCGCTTTGGTGCCGTTGCCAATGGCCTTGCTGATTCGTCGCGCCACATGACCGAGGTCAGCCAGCAAGTGCGCGACAAGGTCGGCTCGGTGGTGGTGCAACTCCAATTTCAGGATCGGACCGGGCAGATTCTGTCGGCGGTCTGTGCCGACATTGAACGGTTGATCGAGCACTTGAGCCAGCAAGACGGGTGTTTGCTGCGCGGTGAGGCACCAGAACCCTTTGATGTTGCGGCATGGGTGGCGCAACTCGAGCGCACCTACACCACGATCGAGCAATTTGACACGCCGGGCGCATCGGCCCGAGGCGCGGTGACGGCATCAGCCATGACTTTCTTCTAACTTTGTAAAGGGACAAACGCCATGAACAAGACCATATTGGTCGTCGATGACTCAGCTTCGATGCGATCGCTGGTCAGCATGACGCTGACAGATGAGGGGTTCGACGTGATTGAAGCCTGCGACGGCCGGGATGCATTGAAAAAGCTCTCAGGGCAAAAGATTCACCTGGTCATCAGTGATGTCAACATGCCCAACATGGACGGCATCACCTTCGTCACCGAAATGA
>JFJP01005834.1_pt1 | contig 12257 bp, 8 predicted proteins | sample 431651 | NCBI WGS metagenome assembly JFJP01 (sample SAMN02602958, study PRJNA72255) | Microbial mat metagenome, whole genome shotgun sequencing project. | biome: fresh water; feature: sink hole; material: water; isolation source: purple microbial (photo- and chemosynthetic) mats found in... | reverse complement strand
TGGATGCATCAAATTGTTGGCCAACTCACCTGAGCTGGTCAACAACAGCAAACCCTCCGTGTTCAGGTCCAAACGTCCCACCGATTGCCACTTGCCCTGAAACAGTTTGGGAAGTTTGCGAAATACCGTTGGCCGATTCTGCGGATCGTCGTGGCTGACAACCTCCCCGGCAGGCTTATGGTAAGCAATCACGCGAGCTGGAGGTGGCGCAATACGGAACTTTATCGGTTTACCATTGACTTTGACATGATCACCAAACTGCACCCGTTGGCCAATGTGAGCGGGTTCGTTGTTCACCGTGATTCGCCCCTCCATGATCAGTTGCTCCATCTCCAGTCGGGAACCCATGCCGACCTGCGCCAGTACCTTGTGCAATTTGGGGGATTCAGGCTGCGCAGGCAACACCCTTTTTTTGGGCGAAACCTCAGTTGAGTTTTCCTCAGCATCGAATTGTCCGGATACCACGTCCTCAAAGCGTATCGCTTCGCCAGTTCCAGACTCGGTGACATATTCGCTCATGTTGATTTCCTCAAAGGTTCACCTCAGTGCTGCTGGGTCGGTCCCATTGGCCGGATTCCGATTCAGGCTTCGCGCAGATAAACAGGTTCCCGGCTTGCTGCTCAGGCATATCAGAACCAATTTCCAATTGTCTGGCAACGTTTCCTGCCATGACCTCGTTACATCCAGTCAACGCATCGGCGCCCGATTCAAGCAATGGCAGTTGATCTAGCGAGCGCAAGCCGAGGTCATCCAAGAAAGACCGCGTGGTTCCAAACAGCGCAGGTCGTCCCACGGTATCACGATGACCGATGGTTTCTATCCAGCCCCGATCTTCAAGATGTTTAAGTGTGACAGCATTCACTGTCACACCACGAATATTCTCAATATCACCCCGCGTCACCGGTTGCTTGTAGGCAATGATCGCCAGTGTTTCCAAAGTGGCTCGGGAATACCTGGGCGCTTTTTCGGGATTCAAGCGATCCAGATACACGCGCATTTCCGGCCGACTCTGAAAGCGCCAGCCACTGGCCAAAGCGACCAGTTCAACGCCCCCCTGAGACCATTCGTTCTGTAGTTCTGACAATACCAACCTGATCGAGTCTGGATTCAATGTGTCGTCAAGAAGCACGCGCATGTCGCGCAAACTCAAAGGCTGCGGCGAACAAATCAGTGCGGTTTCAAGGATGCGCCTGGCATCCAGCGTGTTCATGCTGGGTCGATTCCAAAAAACACCGCATGGGTGTCAAACGATTATGGTTGTGATGACGTCATCAAGACCGACCTACAACTCGGTGGTGCATGCTGGGCCCCGCTAGTGCGCTGGTCGAACGTCATCTGGATTGTACTGGAGCCCCCACAAAACCAATGCCGACTGCATATCCGCTGGGACCGGTGCCGTAAAAATCAATGGTTCTTGCGTGACCGGATGAACGAACGCCAACTTGACAGCATGCAGAGCCTGGCGACGCATGCCTGCCGACAGGCTACCGCCGTAAAGCAGATCGGCGACCAACGGGTGGGACAAGGATGCCATGTGAACCCTGATTTGATGGGTTCGTCCGGTATGCAAGGTACATTGAACCAGACAGCCCAAGTCAGAATTGGCCAGGCATTCCACGTCGGTTCTTGCCGGTTTACCAGAATGCAGCGCCAAATTGACCACCGCCATTCGCAATCTATTGCCTGGATCCCTGCCCACTGGGGCATCGATCTGGCGCGACTTCAAGTCTCGCCATGACCCATGCGCCAGCGCCAGGTACTGACGTTTGACCTCCCTGGCGGCAATAGCGCGCACCAGAGCGTCCATCACCTCGCGACGACGTGCGACAACCATCAAACCGCTGGTGTCTTTATCCAATCGATGTACGATCCCGGCGCGCGGCAACAGGAACGCCTGCGAATCAAAGCCCAGCAGCCCATTCATCAATGTGCCACTCCAATTTCCCGGTGCCGGATGCACCACCAGACCTGCAGGCTTGTTGATAACCAGCAAATACTGATCCTGATGCACCAGATCAAGCGTCATGTGCTCGGCTTTAAATGACTGACTTTGTGGTGTTGGTCTGAGTTCAATGCTGCCTCGATCAGTTAATTTGATTCGAAGCGATGTTTTGCCAACCACCCGGCCGTTGACACACACCGCACCACTGTCAATCAATTGTTGCAAATAGCTGCGAGAAAACTCGGGAACCAGATCGACCAATGCACGGTCTATCCGTTGATTGTGATGTTCTGCGCCAAATACCAACTCACGTAGCTCAAACTCGCCTTCAGCCAATTCGGCCGCGTCATGGTCCGGCAAAGCAGGCAGGGTCGATATAATCGATTTGGTGTTGCTCAAGAAAGATGTCCTCCATGCCCGGTTCTAAATTATCAATGGTCTTTAGCCTGGTTTTGGCTGGAGTCGCCGTGTTGCTGAGTGCCTGCTCATCCACTGCCAAAGATCCTACGGTCGGCTGGAGTCCAAATAAAATTTATGCTGAGGCCAAAGATGAGCTAAGTACGGGAGCTTACGAGAAGGCGATTCCTCTTTTTGAAAAGCTCGAAGGTCGTGCCGCTGGAACGCCATTGGCGCAACAGGCCCAGATCGACAAAGCCTATGCCCATTACAAAAATGGTGATCCGGTTCAGGCTGTGGCAACGCTGGACCGTTTCATGAAACTTCATCCAGCCAGTCCGGCAATCGATTACGCCCTGTATCTCAAAGGAATCGTCAATTTTAATGATGACCTTGGATTGTTTTCGGCCATCACCCAGCAGGACCTTTCTGAACGAGATCAAAAATCAGCCAAGGACTCATTTGAGGCTTTCAAGGAACTGTCAACGCGTTATCCCGACTCCCGCTATACACCGGATGCCAGGGCACGCATGAATTATGTGGTGAACTCTCTGGCGCAATCTGAGGTTCATGTGGCACGCTACTACTTTGAACGTGGCGCTTACCTTGCTGCGATCAACCGTGCCCAAACAGCAGTTAGTGAATTCCAGAGTGTGCCAGCACTCGAAGAAGCCCTTTTCATCATGGTCAAGTCTTACGATGCCTTGAATATGTCCGAGTTGCGCGATGACACGATGCGTATCCTTGAAAAGAACTACCCCCGGACCCCTTACCTGACACAAGGTTTCAAGGCCAGAACACAGCCGTGGTGGAAACTCTGGTGAGTTCATGACTACCAAAGGTTATCGGCTGACGGCCGCCACAGGAATTCACAAAGGTGATCGCGACTACCAGCAGGACCAGGTTGCTCTGCTGATGCATCCTCGTGCCAAGGGCTGTCTGATGGCGATTTTGGCCGATGGCATGGGTGGACGAAGTGGTGGCCGCAAGGCCTCTGACCAAGTCATGCTGACCGCCAGGCAACTGTTCGAGCGCTACGGACCCGACTCAGACGATCCGGTGGCCACTCTCAGACAATTGGCCTTGGAAGCGCATACCGTGATCAAACTGACAGCCATTTCCTCTGAAGAAGAACCTCACAGCACCGTGGCTAGCTTCCTGATCAATCCGGATGGAAGCTGTCACTGGGTACACGCTGGCGACTCCCGGATCTATTTTTTCCGTGACAGACAACTGGTCAAACGAACGCTCGACCACTCCTATGTCCAAACGCTGGTCAATCAGGGTGAGATCACTGCAGAAGAGGCCAACAATCATCCGCGCTCCAATATCTTGATGGGTTGCCTGGGAACCGACAAAGACCCGCCTCTGGACGTTGATTTCATTCCCAAACTGAGGCACGGAGATACCTTATTGGTTTGCAGTGACGGTGTCTGGCACTACTTCAGCGACACGGAACTTGGCTCGGTACTGGCAACCCTGTCAGCCAGAGATGCCAGTGAGTTTTTGATTGAGAAGGCACGCAGCAGAGCCAAAGGTGGCGGTGACAACCTGTCACTGGCCATTGTTAAGGTTGAACCGCTCGAAGGACAAGCGCCATAGCCGGTTCAGCCAGTCACCTGGCCGGTCTGTTTCAAGTCAAGCGGGTATCAACGTCACGCCGGTCCAGCGCCAGAAATGCAGCAGACTGCATTTCGTTGATGCGCGACACCGTGCGCGCAAACTCATTGGCCATTTGACCTTCTGTGTACAACTGCTCTGCAGCCACTTCAGCCGACATGATCAGCTTGACGCGACGGTCATAGAGCACATCGATCAGCCAGGTAAAACGCCTGGCCTCGGCAGACATGCGTGGCAGCAGTTGCGGCACACCGCTAAGCAAGACCGTGTGAAACTGGGTGGCAATCTCCAGGTAGTCATTCTGCGATCGTGGGCCACCGCACAATGACTTGAAATCAAACCAGACCAAGCCGCCGGCCCTGCGCAAGGCATGGATCTTTCGGGCTTCAATCTGCAGCACCGGATCTTCATCGTGGGTCGCGGTAAGACGCTCAAATGCATCAAGCATGGCCGCTTCGGCCACCTCGCCCAAAGGCATGTGATAGAGCTCAAGCTGCTCCAGCGTACACCCCCGGTAATCGGTACCGTTGTCAACATTGATGACCTGCAGACGGTCGTTGAGCAAGGCAATGGCCGGCAGAATGCGGTCACGATGAAGACCATTGGGATAAAGATCATCCGGTTTGAAATTGGAAGTCGTCACCAGACCGACACCATTTTCAAACAAGGCCGTCAGCAGTCGGTGAAGAATCATGGCATCGGTGATGTCCGACACATGAAACTCATCAAAACAGATCAGCCGATATTTTTTCGACATACGCTGTGCCAGCAAATCCAGCGGGTTGGCGGTTCCTTGCATGCCAGCCAGTTCCCGGTGCACCTCGCGCATGAACTCGTGAAAATGCAGCCGCGTCTTGCGCTTGAGTGGCACCGCCCCATAAAAGCAATCCATCAGGAAACTCTTGCCGCGCCCGACACCACCGTACATGTAAACGCCACGCGGAATATCAGGCCGGTTGATCAGTTTTTTGAAGGCATTGGATCGCTTTTCCTTGAACTTGGCCCACTCACGCGCGCAAATCTCCAAAGCCGCTACCGCTCGCAACTGAGCCGGGTCGGAACTGTAACCACGCGCCACCAGTTCTGACTGGTAGGCCTTGCGCACTGCTGATGTATTCACGTTGCTTTAGAAACGATAGCTGCCAGCGCTTATCTGCTAAGGGCTGAAGGCAAATTTCTTCCAGGGTTAAAAGTTCAGGGTGCGCTTGTCCACCGCCAGCGCCGCTTCTTTGGTGGATTCGCTCAAACTCGGGTGTGCATGGCAGATGCGCGCAATGTCCTCGCTGCTGGCGCGAAACTCCATCGCCATCACGCACTCTGCAATCAGCTCACTGGCCATCGGGCCGACGATGTGCACCCCCAAAATTTCATCACTGCTGGCATCGGCGAGCATCTTGACCATGCCGGTGGTGTCCCCCAACGCCCGCGCCCGGCCATTGGCCAGAAATGGAAAGGTACCCGCCCGGTAGGCCACACCATCGGCCTTGAGTTGCTGCTCGGTGCGGCCCACCCAGGCAATCTCGGGGCTGGTGTAAATCACCCAGGGAATGGTGTTGAAATTGACATGCCCGTGCTGGCCTGCCATGCACTCGGCAACCGCAACACCTTCTTCTTCGGCCTTGTGCGCCAGCATCGGGCCGCGCACTACGTCGCCCACCGCCCAGACACCGGGCAAATTGGTCTTGCAGGCATCATCCACCACAATCGCGCCGCGCTCATCGAGCTTCAGGCCCACGGCCTCCACATTCAGGCCCGTGGTGTTGGGCACCCGGCCAATCGAGATGATCAGCTTGTCGACATCGAGCGCCTGCGCTTCACCCTTGGCGCTGGTGTAGGCAATGTGCACACCCTTCTTGCTGGTCTTGATGTCGCCAACCGTCACGCCAAGCTCGATCTTGAGCCCTTGTTTGACGAAAGCTTTCTGGGCCTCCTTGGCGATTTGCTGGTCCACTGCACCCAAAAAGGTGGGCAAACCTTCCAGGATGGTGACCTCCGAACCCAAACGTCGCCAAACCGACCCCATTTCCAGACCAATCACCCCCGAGCCAATCAGGCCGAGCTTTTTGGGCACGGCACCCAGCGCCAGTGCACCTTCGTTGGACAGAACCATTTCTTCATCAAATGGGGTGCCAGGCAAGGCCCGCGCCGTGGAGCCGGTGGCCACAACGATCTGTTGACCCAACAGCGTTTCCTCGGTGCTGCCAGCCACCTTGATTTCGTAGCCACCCACGGCCGCTTTCACGAAAGAACCGCGACCGTGGAAAAAGCTGACCTTGTTCTTCTTGAACAGGTAAAGGATACCGTCATTGTTCTGCTTGACCACGCTATCCTTGCGTGCCACCATTTTGGCGACATCCATGCTCAGGCCCTTGACCGCAATGCCGTGGTCGGCGAAGTGGTGGCTGGCCTGCTCAAAGTGCTCACTCGATTGCAACAAGGCCTTGGACGGGATGCAGCCGACATTGGTGCAGGTGCCACCCGGTGCCGGGCCACCGGCGCTGTTCTTCCACTCATCAATACAGGCCACGCTCTTGCCCAACTGGGCGGCGCGAATGGCAGCAATGTAGCCACCTGGGCCGCCGCCGATCACGATCACATCAAATTGTTTGCTCATAAAAATTCCGCTTTAAAAATGCACCAGAGACCGGACTGCCCTACCCGGCTCAGCTTCACCGGACAACGCCTGGGTGGCCAAAAAAAATCAGTTGCTACAAACACAGTAGCTGTCCGCGCTTACAGGATAAGGGCTAGCAGCCAATTTCTTATAAATCAGATGTCAAACAAGAGACGCGCCGGGTCCTCCAGCGCCTCCTTCATCGCCACCAGGCCCAACACCGCTTCACGGCCATCAATGATGCGGTGGTCGTAACTCATGGCAAAGTAATTCATCGGGCGCACCACCACCTGCCCGTTTTCAACCATGGCACGGTCTTTGGTTGCGTGCACGCCCAAAATCGCGCTCTGCGGCGGATTGATGATGGGTGTGGACATCATCGAGCCAAAGGTTCCACCATTGCTGATGGAGAAGGTGCCACCGGTCATTTCATCCATGCCCAGCTTGCCGTCCTTGGCTTTTTGCCCAAATTCGGCAATCTTTTTCTCGATGTCGGCAAAACTCATCTGGTCGGCGTTGCGCAAAATTGGCACCACCAGGCCACGCGGTGAACCCACCGCGATACCGATGTCAAAGTAGCCGTGGTAAACAATGTCGTTGCCGTCCACCGAAGCGTTCAGCACCGGGAATTTTTTGAGGGCGTGCACTGCCGCCTTGACAAAAAAGCTCATGAAACCCAGCTTGACACCGTGTTCCTTCTCAAAACGGTCCTGCATGCGCTTGCGCATGTCCATCACCGGTGCCATATTGATCTCGTTGAACGTGGTCAGAATGGCGTTGGTGGATTGCGACTGGATCAGGCGCTCAGCCACCCGGGCGCGCAGTCTGCTCATCGGCACACGCTGTTCGGGGCGCCCACTCAAGGACTCGGCCAAACTGCTGCCCGGCGCTGCCACTTGTGGCAACAATGGGGCTGCAGCCTTTGCTGGTAAAGCGGGAGGTGCTACTACCTTGGGAGCAACCAAAGCGGCCAGAACGTCACCTTTGGTGACCCGGCCGTCTTTGCCAGAGCCCGCCACCGAGCCGGTAGCCAGCTGGTTGTCGGCCATCAGCTTGGCAGCGGCCGGCATGGCCACACCGGCCATGGCGCCACCAACCGCAGCAGGTGCTGCGGCAGCTTTGGGGGCAGCGGCCGCGGCCATGGCGGCAACCACCGGGGCCACCGGGGCAAGCGCACCGGCCTTGGCTTGGGTGTCAATGCGGGCGATCAATTGCTCGGCCGCCACCGTGCTGCCATCCGCTTGCACAATCTCAACAATCACCCCGGCAGATGGTGCCGGAACTTCCATGACCACCTTGTCAGTTTCAACTTCGATCAGGATTTCATCCACTGCGACCGCGTCGCCCACTTTCTTCTTCCACTGCAGCAAGGTGGCTTCGGCCACGGATTCAGAGAGCTGGGGAACTTTGACTTCTACGAGTGCCATATCAATGCTTTCAAAAATATATTCTTGAGGGGTCGGGACAGATCTTGCAAACGGCCCGGACCGGGCTAACAGGTTGGGTAAGGCCCTTTATTTGGTTAGAACAAAACCTTTGAGCTTGCCAAACGCACCCTCGACCAAGGCCTTTTGCTGCTCTTGATGGAGATGCGCATAACCTGCGGCCGGCGACGCTGAGGCGGCACGGCCGGAATACCCCAGTTTTTGCCCTTCAAGCATGTTTTCATGAATGTAATGCTGCACAAAGAACCAGGCACCCTGATTTTGCGGTTCGTCCTGTGTCCACACCACGTCGTTGGCATTTGGATACTTCTTCAGTTCTGCCGCAAACGCCTTGTGCGGGAACGGGTACAACTGCTCCACCCGGAAAATCGCAACGTCTTCCAGGCCCCTTTCCTCACGCTTTTTCGACAAGTCATAAAACACTTTGCCAGAACAAACCACCACACGCTTCACCTTGTCGTTCTTCAGAATCTTGTGATCCGGGATGATGGTTTGGAATGCACCGTTGGTGAACTCTGAAAGCGGAGACGCTGCGTCCTTGTGACGCAGCAAAGACTTGGGCGTGAAAATAATGAGCGGTTTGCGCAGGCTGCGCACCATCTGACGGCGCAGCACGTGGAAGATCTGACTGGCCGTGGTGGGCTGCACGAGCTGCATGTTGGTGTCGGCGGCCAACTGCATGAAACGCTCGACCCGCGCTGACGAGTGTTCAGGCCCCTGCCCTTCGTAGCCATGTGGCAGCATCAGGGTAATACCATTGACACGACCCCACTTGACTTCACCCGACGCGATGAATTGGTCAATCACCACCTGCGCACCGTTGGCAAAATCGCCAAACTGGGCTTCCCAGATCACCAGCGTGTTGGGATCGTTCGACGCATAGCCGTATTCAAAACCGAGCACCGCTTCTTCGGACAGGATGGAATCGATGACCACGAATGGTGCCTGATTTTCAGCCGCGTTTTGGAGCGGAATATAGGTGCCGATATCCCACTTTTCACGATTCTGGTCATGAATCACCGCGTGCCGGTGGGTAAAGGTGCCGCGACCGCAGTCTTCGCCGGACAGGCGCACCGGGTAACCACTGGCCACCAGCGAGGCAAAAGCCATGTGCTCACCCATACCCCAATCCACCGGAACATCGCCACGACCCATGGCTGCCCGGTCGTCATAAACTCTTTTCACCAGGGGGTGAGGCGTGACGCTGCCGGGCAAGGTGGTGATCTTCTCAGCCAGACGCTTCCACTCGGCCATCGGGATGGCGGTGTCGCCGGCATCGGTCCACTTCTTGCCCAAAAATGGGGCCCAGTCAACCGCGAATTTGCTCTTGAAGTTGGTCAGCACCGGGTCAATCGAGTGAATGCCGGCATCCATGGCGGTCCGGTAGGCCTTGAACATATCGTCGCCCAGGGTCTCGCCCAGGCCTTGTGCCGCAAGTTTTTCGGCGTAGAGCTTGCGTGTTCCGGGATGGGTGGCAATTTTTTTGTACATCAGCGGCTGGGTCAGCGCCGGGGTGTCTTGCTCGTTGTGGCCGAGCTTGCGAAAACAAATGATGTCCAGCACCACGTCCTTGCGGAACTCCATCCGGTAGTCCAGCGCCCACTGCATGGCCAGCACGACGGACTCAGGGTCGTCGCCGTTCACATGCATCACCGGCGCTTCGACACCCTTGACGATGTCGGTGCAATACAGGGTGGAACGGTAGTCGCGTGGATCCGAGGTGGTGAAACCAATCTGGTTGTTGATGATGATATGCACTGTGCCAGCCGTGGTGTAGCCACGGGTTTGCGCCAGCGCCAGGGTTTCCTGGTTGACACCCTGACCGGCAAAGGCGGCATCACCATGCACCAGCACCGGCAATACCTGGCGACCGGTCGGGTCAGCGCGGCGGTCCATGCGGGCGCGCACCGAGCCTACGACGACCGGGTTGACAATTTCGAGGTGGGATGGGTTAAAAGCCAGGCTTAAATGGACCGGGCCGCCAGGGGTTGTCACATCCGAGCTAAAGCCCTGGTGGTATTTCACATCGCCGGCGGGTAGGTCCTCGGGGGCGGTATGGTCAAACTCGGCAAACAGGTCGGCGGGCATCTTGCCCAGGGTGTTGACCAGCACATTCAGGCGGCCCCGGTGCGCCATACCAATCACGATCTCCTGCACACCCAGACTGCCGGCCTGCTGGATCAGTTGGTCCATGGCGGCAATGAAGCTCTCGCCGCCTTCAAGTGAAAAACGTTTTTGGCCAACATACTTGGTATGCAGAAAGCGCTCCAGGCCTTCGGCTGCGGTCAGGCGACCCAGAATATGCTTTTTTTTGTCGCCATCAAAGCTGGGCTTGCTGCGAACGCTTTCGAGCTTTTGCTGCCACCAGCGCTTTTGCGCCTGGTCAGTCATGTAGTTGCACTCGGCACCGATGCTGCCACAGTAGGTTTCACGCAGTGCGTTGAGCAACTCGCGCAGGGGCATGCTGTTTTTGCCGAAAAAGGTGTTACTGGTGTCGAACACGGTTTCCTGGTCGGCATCGGTGAAACCGTAAAAAGCCGGATCCAGATCCGGGATGACCGGACGTTCGGTGCGCTTCAAGGGGTCCAGATCAGCCCAACTGGCACCGACGTTGCGATAGGCTGAAATCAACTGCTGGGCGGCAGTGCGCTTGCGGCCCATTTCGGCATCGACGCTGGCCACCACAACTTTGGTGCCGCCTGCCTTGGCACGCTGTGCAAAAGCGTCAATGACCGGCTGGTGCGGCACATCTTTGGCATTGCTGCCGTCTGTCGCCGGGACATTTTGCAAGGCATCAAAATACCCGCGCCAGGTGTCTGGCACGCTGCCTGGGTTGGCCAGGTAGTTTTCGTACATCTCTTCGACATACGGGGCATTCCCGCCAAAAAGGTAGGTGTTTGCCTGATAGGCCTGATAAACCGTGTTGGTCTCACTCATGTTTCGCTGACTTTCATTTCCCTTGGGGAAACTTCTGCTGGTTAAAGCTGATGGTTGATTAACCTCCCGCGTCACGGCTTGACCGTTTGGCGGATGCGACAGTGGCGTTGGAAGGGGCCTGATTCACGGCAGAATTGTGCCATTCAAAAACGGCACAATTCTTACATGGGACAAGTGTGCAGAAGTGCTTATCCGGCAGTCACCAGATCCTTGATCTGCTGCAGCGCTGCGGGGTCATCCATGGTGGTCAGGTCGCCCGGATCGCGCCCTTCGCAAATGGCTTGCAAGGCGCGGCGCAGCAATTTGCCGCTGCGGGTTTTCGGCAGCATGGTGACAAAACGCACCCGGGCTGGCCGTGCCACGGCACCGAGGTCTTTATCAACCATCTTCATGATCTCGGCTTCGAGCTTGGCGGCACTGGCACCATCGGTGACCAGGCTGGCATCCTTGACCACGGCAAACGCCATGGCGACCTGGCCTTTAAGCTGGTCGGCCACGCCGACCACAGCGACTTCAGAGACGTTCGGGTGTGCCGAGATGCTTTCCTCGATCTCACGCGTGCCCAGGCGGTGGCCCGCAACATTGATCACGTCATCGGTGCGGCCCAAAATAAAGTAGTAACCGTCGGCATCGCGAATGCCCCAGTCAAAGGTGCTGTAGACCATCTTGCCGGGCACCGTCTTCCAGTAGGTGCTGACAAAACGGTCGTCACCGCGCCACACGGTTTGCATGCAGCCCGGAGGCAGCGGGCCTTCCACCACCACCACGCCTTTTTGATTCGGGCCAATCAGTTCGGCACCGGTCTGGTCATCCAGCAGCTTGACATCGTAGCCATAGACGGCCTTGCCGGGCGAGCCAAACTTGCTCTTGGCCTGTTCAACCCCATTGCACAGCGACAAGATCGGCCAGCCGGTCTCGGTTTGCCAGTAGTTGTCGATGATCGGCTTGCCCAGACCGTCACTGATCCACTGGGCGGTCGGCTCATCAAGGGGTTCACCCGCCAGAAACAGCGCACGCAGGCTCGACAAGTCGTACTTTTTCAGCAGCGCCGGGTCTTGCTTTTTGAGCACACGCACCGCCGTGGGTGCGCTGAACATCACCGTGACCTTGTACTTTTCGACCAGGCTCCACCAGATGCCGCCGTCCGGGCGGGTTGGCAGGCCTTCGTACAAAATGGTCGCCATGCCGGCAATCAGCGGGCCATAGATGATGTAGCTGTGGCCGACCACCCAGCCGATGTCGCTGGTCGAGAAATAGGTTTCACCGGCATTGCCGGCATAGATGTGTTTCATGCTGGCAGCCA